>Ga0065707_10081829_pt1 | contig 35507 bp, 33 predicted proteins | sample SwiRhicommuniRL3_FD_59094 | JGI IMG/M metagenome (GOLD analysis project Ga0065707, IMG submission 59094) | Switchgrass rhizosphere bacterial communities from Rose Lake, Michigan, USA - RL3 v2 (version 2) | ecosystem: Host-associated > Plants > Roots > Rhizosphere > Soil | place: East Lansing...
ACGGTCAGCGGGCGTGGGCGGCCGCCCGTGCTCAATAACAGTGCATCGTATGCAAGCGTGGCCCCATCATCGAGCCGCACCCGCTGCGCGGCACGATCGATCTCCACCGCGCGGCGGCCCAGGTGCGTTTCAACCTGACGATCTGCATAGAACTGGGCAGGGCGGATCAACAGGCGGTCGCGCTCGAGCGCGCCGGACAAATACTTTTTCGACAGCGGGGGCCGTTGATACGGCAACATTGATTCTTCGCCAACCATGGCGATTGCGCCCTTATAGCCTTTCCGCTGCAGCGTATCCACGGCCTGCGCCGCCGCCTGCCCCGCCCCCACGACTACAATTTTTTCGATCATGGGCGGGAAGCATAACTCACACAGGCGTATCATCCGCGTCCCTCGCTTTTTGCCGGAGTGCCTGCAATGAAACTCGTCACCGCCATCATCAAGCCTTTCAAACTCGACGACGTGCGGGCCGCGCTCTCGGACATCGGCGTCTCCGGCATGACGGTGACGGAAGTCAAAGGCTTCGGCCGCCAGCGCGGCCACACGGAGTTGTACCGTGGCGCCGAATACGTGGTGGATTTCGTGCCCAAAACGCGCATCGAGGTGGCCGTGCGCGACGACCTTGTGGATCAGGTCATCGAAGCCGTCATCAAGGCTGCGAAGACCGGCAAGGTAGGCGACGGCAAGATTTTCATTACCGATATCGCCCGAGTCATCCGCATTCGCACCGGCGAAACGGACGATGCCGCGCTCTGAAGTCCTGAAAGCGGCGCATTACATCCATGTGGGGGAAGCGCGTCGCCACATTCTTTTGTGCGTGCATGGCAAATGCGCGCCGGTCGAGCAAGCGCACGAGTCGTGGAAGTTTTTGAAGCGCCGTTTGAAAGAGCTGGGACTGGCGGATGTAAAGGATGGCGTGCTACGCACTAAGGCGGATTGCCTGCGCATCTGTACTGCGGGGCCGATTGCGGTGGTTTATCCGGAAGGCGTCTGGTACGAGCACTGCACGCCCGAAAACCTGGAACGTATCATTCAGGAGCATTTGATAGAGGGGCGGCCCGTTAAGGAACTGGCATTCGCCACTGCGCCGTTGCCGGGGTAGGGTGGGCTGAGTCTTCGAAGCCCAACCTACAACCTACCGGACTACTTTCAATCCTCGGCCACTGCGCCCCATGCCCAATGTTCCGCTGCGCACCACTTCCACTATATCCGCCTGACGAGCGAGATCCGCGATAAACGTATTGACTTCCGCTTCGCTCGCCGTCAATTCAACGATGAATCCCTCATTGGCCGGGTCCAGCACGCGTCCACCCGTGCGCACCACGTAACCGCGCACTCCATCCACCTGATCGAAGCGCACTTTGAGTTTCAGCAGCACGAGCTCGCGCTCTAGATGCTCGCCCAGCGTCATGTCCTCAACGCTGACGACGTCCACCAGCTTGTTGAGCTGGTTGATGATCTGTTGGATGGCGGATTCCGACCCCACGGTAACCAGCGTGATGCGCGACAGGCTCGCATCGTCCGTGGGCGCCACCGATAGCGATTCGATGTTGTAGCCGCGGGTGGAGAACAAACCGGCGACGCGGCTTAGCGCTCCGGCTTCGTTTTGTAAAAGGACAGCAATGATGTGGCGCATCCGCGCAGATTAATCTAGTCTCGCGCCATGAGCGATACCGTTATTCAGCCGCAGAAAATGGGCCATCCGCTGGCCGGCCGACGCATGACCGGCGCGCAGATGATTGTGCAGGTGCTGGCCGACGAAGGCGTATCGGCCATGTTTGGCTACAGCGGCGGGGCGATTCTGCCCACTTACGATGCGGTATTCCTTTATAACGCGGAAGCAAAAGCGCGTGGCGCGGCGCAAATGCCGCTGATCGTGCCGGCAAACGAGCAGGGCGCAGGGTTCATGGCGGCGGGTTACGCGCGCGCCACCGGTCGCGTGGGCGTTTGCATCGTCACCTCCGGGCCCGGCGCAACCAACACCGTCACCCCCGTGCGGGATTCCATGGCGGACTCCATTCCAATGGTTGTCATTTGCGGCCAAGTGCCTCGCGGCGCCATCGGCACGGACGCGTTTCAGGAAGCGCCGGTGCCGTCCCTCATGGGCGCCGTTGCAAAGCACATCTTTCTGGTGACCGACCCGGCAAAGCTCGAAGCCACGGTGCGCACGGCATTTGAGATTGCGCGCACCGGGCGGCCCGGGCCCGTGGTAATCGATGTGCCGAAAGACGTGCAGAATTGGGAAGGCGAGTTTCAGGGCGCAGGCGTGTTGCCTATTCCCGGCTACCGGCGTCGCATGAACGATCTGGCTGCCAAAGCCGTGGATGACGAAGCCGCGGCAAAATTCTTCGAGATGCTGGGCGAAGCCCGCCGGCCGTTGATCTACGCTGGCGGCGGCGTCATCAACGCGGGCGCTGCGCAAGCGCTGTCGGAATTTGTGCACACGTTTGAGATTCCCGTGGTCACCACGCTGATGGGCATTGGCGCGTTTGACACCACGCATCCCCTCGCCATGCGCATGCTCGGTATGCATGGCGCAGCATACGCTAATTACGCAGTGGACGATTGCGACTTTCTCATCGCTGCCGGCGCGCGCTTCGACGATCGTGTCGCCGGCGTGCCGGACAAATTTGCAGTCAATGCAAAGCGCATCGCGCACCTCGATATCGATCGCGCCGAAATCAACAAGGTTAAGCGCGTGCAGTGGAGCCATGTGGGTCTGCTGGGCGAAGCGCTGCGCTCACTCACCGCTTTCGGCCGCCGCGCCGGATTTCGTCACGATTACGGCCCTTGGCACGCTGAGCTTGCGGAGCTCAAGCGCAAGCATGCGATGAACTACGATCATGCGAGCCCGCTCATTCAGCCTTATTACGTGATTGAGGAGATAAATCGCCTCACGCGCGGCGAAGCCATCATTTCAACGGGTGTCGGCCAGCATCAGATGTGGGCCGCGCAATATTGCGATTTCCGCGCGCCGCGGCTCTGGCTCACCTCGGGCAGCATGGGCACCATGGGTTTCGGTTTGCCCGCCGCCATCGGTGCGCAGATTGCGCAGCCGCATCGTCTGGTCATCGATATCGATGGCGATTCCAGCATTCGCATGAACATCGGCGAGCTCGAGACCGTCACCACTTACAACCTGCCCGTGAAAGTGGTGGTGCTCAATAACTGCGGCGACGGCATGGTTAAGCAATGGCAGAAGCTGTTCTTCAAGGGCCGGCTGTCCGCGAGCGACCGCTCGCTGCACAAGAAAGATTTTGTGAAGGCCGCGCAGGCGGACGGCTTCAATTACGCGGTGCGTTTGGATAAGAAAGAAGACGTGCCGCGCGTCATCGCGGAATTCATAGCCTTCCCGGGGCCGGCGTTCCTGGAAGTGACGATCGATCCGGATGCAGGCGTGTATCCGATGGTGGGGCCTGGGCAAACCTATTCGGCCATGATCACGGGCGACTTCATCGCCTCGCGCCACGCGGTGGAAATCGAGACGCCTGGTCCCTCGGAGATGTTTTAGCCCGGCAATCTTACATCTTCGCTATCTGCCACACTCCCGGCTTACTCTGACAAGCCACACCCTGCTGTGTAGATTTCTTCCCGCCGCCGAGCGCGACTAGCGTGAAGTTGCGGCAAGTGCTCGCACCGTTCTTTGAGCCGCTGCCAGGAACGACTGTGTAGTTCACTCCCGTTGCAGCGTTCTGCCATACAACGTTGCGCCCAGCCGCGCCAACTTCCAGTGCATGGCCGATACAGGCGCGGTCGCCGTCATCCAGCGAGCGGCCGATTCGCGAACCGATGAGCGCGCCAACCGCGGCGCCGACAATAATAGCCACGGTGCGTCCATTGCCGTCCCCGATCTGTGAGCCGACGGCGGCTCCGGCCACACCGCCCAACACGGCGCCAATAGCATCGCGATTGCAACGGCCGGAGCCGATATCGTAGTCCCGCTCCCAACGCGTGCCTGTATAGCCCACATACTCAGGATCGTGTTTTTTGCGCCAGCCGTGTGCGGGAGCATGAGGCGGCGGATCGGCAACGGCTTCCAAAGCCCAGCATGTCGCCAAAATGGCTACAAGAGCGCAGGCAAGTTTTCTCATGGCAGCTCCTCATTCAACAGGAAGGCGATTGTCGGGTAGCGGCAAGCGCTTGTCGTCGTTTTTGAAGTTAGGAACCGTGAATTGCGATGCAGGTCACGCAGCGATCGATTTCCCTTCACGATTGCTCATGACCCACACCGACCTATGATTCCGCAGCATATCTGCTCGCTATCCCAGGGCAACGGATAGTAGCTGGCCTTTTCTATTACAAAACCCGCCGCCTCGATCTCACGGCGCAGAATGCGCTCATTCAACAAATGAATCGATCCTGTATCGCCCTCATCCGGCTCCAGAAACCGCGATACATCGTCGATATAGCCCGGCCAGCGTTCGCCCGCGACATTGCGGCGGATAAATTGCCGATGAAACGGCTCCCAAAAACTGCCGAGCGGCGTCAGCACACTGACGAAAAGCCTGCCGTGCGGATACAGCCATCGGAAAAATTTGCGCAGCGAATATTCAATGGCAGGGCCATCGAGCCGATGCAGCACGCGCGCAGCATGCACGGCCGCAAAGCCTCCCGATTTGAATTCGATGTCCGGAAGACTGCCCACATGGATTTTGAGACGAGCGCGCCGCTGCTCCGGTACTCGCGCTGTCAGCTGTTGTAGCAACGCAGCATTGGGATCGACCGCCAGCATGCGGCCGCCTCTCGCCAACACCGCGGCAGCCGCCAGACCGTCCCCACAGCCGATATCCAGAGATTGCCCCGCTACCCCGCCCATGCCAATTACGAATTGCAAAGAGAGACTGTCGAGGGTCGGGCTCATCCCGTTTACAACCTGCAACCGCCCGTTCGAGCCGCGAGGCATGGCCGTGTCGGGCGTCGCCATAGTGGGATGGGCAGCCGCCGCGACGGCCGCAAAAGGCTCGAAACCCGCTACCGCCGACACGTTGGGCATAGTCATGACCTTATGTGGGATCTCATGTCCCAGCGGTAGCAGGTTACGTGCCGCTTAAGCGTTAGAGTGGCTGGGCCGCCCCGATGAGGATGCGGCCATCAATAAACGCCGGCTTACCGTAGCCGCCCTGATTTTAACGGCGCTTTTTTGCTCGCAAACGCCGCGCCACCTTCTTCTTGGCTACGCGCTTGCGGGCTGTGAGCCGTCCGCGCCTAACGTTCTTCGCGACTTTCATCCGTCTGGGCGGGGCACGTCGGGCCGATGCTCTCCTGCGTGCCGACGCGCTCTTTTTCGCCGCCGCACGCACAGCACTCGCGCGTCGCGTCGTTTTCTTCGCTTTGGCCTTTACGGGGGCGGCTTTAACCGCCGCCTTCGTCCGCTTTGCCTTGCCAGACGTCGCGGCGGCCTTTGCCTTGGCGGGTTTTTCTCTCTTGGGAGGCGCCGCTTCAGCAACAGCCTGCTTGGGCTGCTGCGGTTTGGCCGCCTTTGCCGGAGCGATTGCCTGTTTGAGTTGATGGACCGCAAACATGGCGCCTTGCGGATCGGCGATCTGCGCGATCCAGTCACCGCCCGGCACTTCCGCCGGACCATGCAGCACTCTCCCGCCCGCAGCTTTCGCAGCTTTCGCGGCCTTGCCTACATCGCTTACTCGCACGTAAGAGAGCCAGTGAGACGTCGTGATACCGGGCTGCAATTTATAGATGCCGCCGATCTGCCTGCCGCCTTGCGTGAAGATTTGGTAGAAACCTATTTCGCCCATGTCGTGCCTGGGCCCGGCTTTCCAACCGAAGAGCTCCGAATAAAAGGGCAGCGCGGCATCGGGATCGGTCGTGGCAAGCTCGTGCCAGGAAAAATCACCTTCATTTGGCGCTCCCCCGGCGTTGCCCGTGGGCATCGAGGTAGCATGCACCGCGAACGTGGCGCCCTGTGGGTCTGCCAGCACTGCAAACGTTCCGGCGTTCGGAATTTCAGTGGTGTCCTTGCACACGCGCGCGCCAAGATTGCGCGCCGCTTCAACTGTAGCGGCCACATCCGGCGTGCTGATGTATGGCATCCAGTGTGAAGGCCCGGCGCCCGCATCTTCAGGCATGCGCATCACGCCGCCCATCGGGCCGGCTCTGCCAACCCACAAGGTATATGAAGAATCTTTTTCCCAGGCCTCGGATTTCCAGCCGGCTACGCGTGGATAAAACGCGCCGGCGGCTGCGGTATCGGTGGTCAGGAGTTCGTGCCAGACAAACTGGCCTCGGGGTTCGGCGCTGCTCATGATGATTTCCTTTTATGGAGAGAGCTCGAAGATTTATGGGAGGCGCGTCATTCTCCTCCGCTGCGCGGGAGAGTAAATACCCTTTCGCTAATCGACTCGAGGGATTCCTTATCGTGAACGCGCGCGGCAGTATTCGGGATATGAACAAAACCTCCGTCAGTGAGCCCCGTGTGCGGCGTGGCTATTTCGAATGCCGCTTTGGGCAACTGCACGTGCACAATGCAATTCCGCCCGGCGGCGGGTTCGAAGAAGGCATTTCCCTGCTTTGCCTGCATCCCGCGGCCATGTCGGGCCGCGCGTTTCAGAAATTCCTTCCGCTGATCGGGCGGGACCGCTCCGTTTACGCTCCCGATCTGCCCGGCTGCGGGGAATCCGACGCACCGCGGGCAGCGGCCACTGTGACCGACTACTCGTCAGCCATAGGCGACTTCCTGGATTCGATGCGTTTTCGCCAGATAGACATACTCGGCTATCACGCGGGCTCGCTGGTGGCTATCGAGCTTGCCATCGCCCGGCCCCAGCAGATTCGTCGGGTGGTGCTCGCAGGTCTGCCGGAGCTCGCGCGCGAGCGTGTGGGTCTCGTAACGGCCCAACCCATCATGGTGTTGCGCCCGAAAGACGATTTTTGGGAATCGACCCAGCGCTTTCGGGAGCGCCTGCCCCGCGCCCGGTTCATCGACCTGCCGGAGCAGGGCGCCACGCTGTTTGACACAGGAGCGGATGTGGCCACGCAGGCCGTGAAAGACTTCCTTCGCGCCTGATGCGGCCCCACTTATGTCATGTTCCGTTAATCGGCTCACATTTCATGCGGGGGGCGTGCGTGCGCGAGGTTTCGCAGGCTACACTTTCGCCCCACCATAAGGGGACGCGCACATGAGCGTGCAGCGCAAATCGATCCCGCCAAGTGAGGCGGACCTGGAATCTACCGCCGAGTTGCCCGTACTCGACGTCGCTGCTTTTGAAGCGACGATGACGGAGCAGCAGCTCACCAGCACCGACACCTGGATCATGCCGTCGTCTGCTGTGCAAACAGCATTGGCGTCCGCCGCCTCGCCCGCCGCGGCAGATGGAGAGCGCAGCAAGCTCGAAGTCGATTTGAGCGAGCTCTCCGCGAATCTGCGTGAAGTGGAAGAGCGTCTGACGCGCAAAGGCCAGCGTCTTACTCAAATAGAGCTCGAGCTCGCAGAATCGCGCGCCGAGCGCGCGGCTGTCGAAGAGCGCGCCAGTCTGCTGGCTACTGAGCTCACCGCTACTCGCGCCGGTTTGAGCGCCGCGGAAGAACAGCTCGCCAGTTTGCGGGAGAAGGCTCAAGCCGAAGCCGCGGAATTGCGCCGCGCAGCAGAAGCACGGGCGGCTGAAATTCAACGCACTGTTGAAAGCCGCGACGCCGCCCAGCGTACCTTCGAAGCCCAGCTTGCCGAGCACGACAGCGCGTTGGCTCTGGCGCAAAAAGATGTTCGCGGCCTCGAAGGCCGCGTCAAGGGTTACCTCGAGGTGCTGAGCTCTCTCGAAGGGCAGCGCAGCATATTCGACAGCGAAATCGCCGAACTCTCGGCTCGACTCTACGAGCGCGAGGCGAGCGCAGCCCGCGTCCAGCGCGAACTCAATATCCATGCAACCCGCGCCCGCGAGCTCGCGAGCGATCTCGCTGCGCGGGACCGGCGCGTCGGCACACTCGAGCGCGAAGTCAATGCACTGTCTGCCGCTCTGGCGCAGAGGAACGATCAGCTCGCGAATGCAGAGCGTGCGCAATTGAAATTGCACGAATCGGTGGCCGGGCTCACCGAATCTCTCGCTTCGCGCAGCGAGCGGGTGATCGCGCTTGAAACCGCAACGGCCCGCCAGAGCGAATCGTTCGGCGCGCAGCAGCACGAAATCGACCGCTTGCGCCGCGAGCGCGATGCCCTTCAATCGCAAACCATTGCGCTGGAAGTCGAGTTGGCGACAGCTCGCACGCGCAATACAGAGCAGGAAGAAGCGGCGCGCATCGCTGCAGCGAGTCGCGCCGGGCTCGAAGCGCAGCTTGGCATCGACAAGCAGCGTGGCGATGAGCTGGCTGGCGAATTGACAGGCGTCCGTCGGCATCTCGAAGAGCGCACTACTGCGCTGCGCACCGCGCTCGATGAGCGCACCGCCACACTGACTGCGCAAATCGCGGATCTCACTCGGAAACTCACTGCCGCCGATGCGCGCGCGCGCGTGCTCGAAGACGACATTGCGGATCAGGTCGAAAGCCTGCGCGTGACGAAAGAAGAGCTGCGCGGCGCCCTCGCCCGCACCCAGGAGCTGGAATCGGACCGGCACGCGGCCGAAGATACGATCAATCGCATCGAGGCGGAGCTGCGCACCAAGACCGTGCGGCTCGAGGAGCTCACCCGCACCAGTGAAGAGTGGCGCAGCATCGTCGAGGAAGCCAAGCAATCCCTCGCGCAGCGCGACACTTTCATCCGCCGCCTCGAGGCGGAAGCGGCGCAAAGCGCGATGCTGCTCGGGAACATCCAGCAGAGCATCAAGCGGATGGAGCCGGCCGGAAACACGGGCAACCACGAGATGGTGCCGGAAGGCGCCGTGCGTCTGCTGATACGCGCGGACGGCGACGCCGAAGTCGTGCACGTGTTGAGCCGCAAGACCACTATCGGCCGCACGGCCGAGAACGACCTGCAGATTGAAACCAAATATATCAGCCGCCATCACGCTGTGATTCTGGCGGGCCCGAACTACACCATCATCGAAGACCTCAACAGCACCAACGGCGTGCTGGTCAACAACCGGCGCGTCACGCGGCACACCTTGAAGGATGGCGATAACGTCATCATCGGTCGCACGCAGTTCCGGTTCGCGGTGCGGGCTAGTCGGGCTGCTTGATCGCCTCCGTCCAGAGCGCGATTTCTTCCGGTTGCATATTGCCGTGCGGCGCGAGCCGGGCGTCGCGATAGCCCCATTGCCCTATATCGATCAAATACTGTTCGCGTGAAACGACCGGGCCGCGGCACAGGCGTTGATCCGACAGCGGTTCGAGCCTTGCGCGTTGCAGGCGCGCGCAGAGCTCGTCCATCACCCAATCCGGGATGGCGTTGTGCTCTGCAGGATAGACGTAACCGAACATCAGTAAGTGAGTGAACAGCACGCGCCAGTTTGAATTGAAGCGGCGCAACAGCCGCTGCCAGTCGAGTTGCGCCGCGCGTGCGCGCAGCAAATGAAGAATGTCGGCGCCGTCGAAGCGCTCGCGCTCCATGATGAATGCCTTGGACCAGATGATTTCTTCGGCGGGACACAGCCGCACCGGCAAGCCGAACACTTTCCCCGCCACGGCGTGCGTGAACCATTCGTCGTCCACCGCGGCAATAGCATTGCCCGAGCTGAAAATGACGTCGACAAAATCTTCTCCGCAGCGCGCCTTGCCGAGCCAGTGCGGAAAGTTGAGAGTGGTCTTGCAGCCTGCGCCTTCGATCAGCCGCATGATGCGGTCGTAATCGCGGCGGCGCACGAAGATATCGAAATCTTTCGTGTGGCGCTCGATGCCGGTGTAGCGTCCCAATGCATACGCCCCGCCTACCAGAAATGGTGCGCTCGCATCATTGAGACGGCAGATGACCCGGCGGTAAAACTCACGTGTCTCGGGCGTCAGCGGCTCAATCACCGTTTTGCCGGGCATGCAGTTTGCTCCGTTCAAGGGTGTCTCTTGCGAGAGACGACCGCTGTGAGGGATCTGAATGACTGATAAGCAAGCCGTGCGCCTGGCTGCCGTAGGAGATTTGCACGCGAAGAAGTCCTCACAGGGCGCCATTGGGCCGCTGCTGGCGCCAGCGAACGAGCAGGCGGATATTTTGTTGCTGTGCGGCGATCTTACAGACTATGGCTTGCCCGAAGAGGCGGCCATCCTCGCCAAAGAGTTGAGCGCGGTGCGCATCCCAGTGGTGGCGGTGTTGGGCAACCACGATTTTGAGTCAGGGCAGCAGGGCGAGGTGTGCCGCATTTTGAGCGAGGCGGGCGTGAAGATGCTCGATGGCGAGGCGTGGGAAAGCCACGGCATTGGGTTCGCCGGCGCGAAGGGTTTTCCAGGTGGCTTTGGGAGAGGCACTTTGGGCGCATGGGGGGAACCAGGCGTCAAACGGTTCGTGCAGGAAGCCGTTGATGAGGCGATGAAGCTCGAATCCGCGTTGGCGCGGCTGCGCACGGAGCAGCGTGTGGCTGTGCTGCACTACTCGCCGATTCGCGGCACGGTGGAAGGCGAGCCGTTGGAGATTTTCCCCTATCTTGGAACCAGCCGGCTGGAAGAGCCGTTGAACCGGCACCCAGTGAATTTTGTGGTGCACGGGCATGCCCATCATGGCTCCCTCGAAGGAAGCACGAGTGGAGGTATTCCGGTGTACAACGTGGCGCTGCCATTGCTGTTGCGGTCGTTTCCGCAGGGGCCGGGGTTTCGGGTGATTGAGCTCTCCGTCGCCACCGCGGCCTGAAATCGTTAAGCTTGCGCGGGTGACACATCCATACGTCGATCGAATTCTTAAAGCCCGTGTTTACGATGTAGCGATCAAGTCGCCACTCGAGGAAGCGGCGCGCCTGTCGCGGCGGCTGGGCAATCGCGTGCTGTTGAAGCGCGAAGATCTGCAGCCGGTGTTTTCCTTCAAGCTGCGTGGGGCGTACAACAAGATTGTGCAGCTGGCGCAGAGCCACGCCCAGCGCGGAGTCATTTGCGCTTCGGCGGGCAATCATGCGCAGGGTGTTGCTTTGGCGGCGCACAAGCGGGAAATCGCCGCTGTGATCGTGATGCCGCAAACCACGCCGCAGATCAAAGTACAGGCGGTGGCTGACCTCGGCGGCGAGGTGGTGCTGCACGGTGACGATTACGATTCGGCCTATGAGCACGCCATCATTCTCGCGCGCGAGCGAAACCTGGTGTTCGTGCACCCATTCGACGATCCGGATGTCATCGCGGGGCAGGGTACCGTTGGCCTGGAGATCCTGCAGCAGGCCGAAAACGGGGTAGACGCGATTTTCGTTCCGGTGGGCGGCGGCGGACTGATTGCCGGCATCGCGGCGTATGTCAAAAGCGTGCATCCCAAAACGCGCATCATCGGCGTGGAGCCCGAAGATGCCGCGGCGATGTATGAATCGTTGAAAGCGGGGCGGCGCGTTACGCTGCAACGCGTCGGCATATTTGCAGACGGCGTCGCGGTGAAGCGGGTGGGGGAGGAGCCGTTTGCCCTCGCCCAGGAATACGTCGACGAGGTGCTGCTCGTCGATACAGACGAGATCTGCGCGGCGATCCAGGATATTTTTGAAGACACGCGCTCGATAGTAGAACCCTCCGGCGCGCTTGCCGTAGCCGGGCTCAAAAAATGGGTGGCCCGCGAGCGTTGGCAGGGCAAGCGCCTGGTTGCGGTGGCAAGCGGCGCCAATATGAATTTCGACCGGCTGCGGCATGTGGCCGAGCGCGCAGATCTAGGGGCGGATCGCGAGGCGCTGCTGGCTGTCGAGATCCCGGAGCAGCCCGGTAGCTTTTTGAAATTCTGCGAGGTGCTTGGCCGGCGCAGCGTCACGGAATTCAACTATCGCTATGAAAAGGCGCGGCCCGCCCAGCTTTTCGTAGGTTTTAGCCTGTCTGCCGAGCGCGGCGAGAAGGATGCGGTGATCGCCGAGATGCGTGCTGCCGGCTATGCCGTGCACGACATGACGAACAATGAAATGGCGAAGCTGCACGTGCGCTATATGGTGGGGGGGCACGCGCGCGGCATCGAGCATGAGCTGCTCTATCGTTTTGAGTTTCCGGAACGCCCGTGGGCGCTGCTCAAGTTTCTGCAGGCGATCGGGTCGCGGTGGAATATCAGCCTGTTCCACTATCGGAATCATGGCTCGGACTACGGGCGCGTGCTGGCGGGCATCCAGGTATCGCCTGCGGAGCGGGGAGATTTTCTCGAGCATCTCAATGAGCTGCACTACGCGTATACGGAAGAGACTGGAAATCCGGTCTACAAGATGTTCCTGGGAGCGTAGGTTGGGCTGAGCTTCGAAGCCCAACATTGCCTACTGCTTTGCCGTGAACCGATACCGCAGCGTCATGCTGTAGTTGCGCCCATCCTGCAGATAAAACGCTGCGGTGGAATAGTCACGATCGAAGAGATTGGCGACGCGCGCCTGCACCGCCAGTGCCTTGCCGATTTTAAGCTCTCCGGCGAGATCGAGCGTCACATAGCCCCCCAGGGGGCGGGTATTGGCCTGGTCGTCGAAGCGTGTGCCTTCGTAACGCGCCACCCCGCCAATCGACAGCGACGGCCACAGATGCCGCAACTCAAACGAGGCATTTTGCTTCGCGCGCCGCGACAGGAGTAAGCCGCTGCCGCGATCTATCGGATCGAGGCGCGTGTACTGCCCCGCGATTTTCCATGCGTCGCTGCGCCACTCGCCCTGCAGCTCCGCGCCGCGAATGCGCGACTCGTTGATATTCACCGGCACGAAATTGGAATCGAGCCCAATCAGATGATCGATATCCGTTTGAAACAGATGCAACGACCAGCGCAACGGGACGTTTTGCGTAAGCGGCTCGACGCCGTCCACGCCCAATTCAAACGAACGCGACTCCTCGGGAACGAGATCGGGATTGCTGGAAGGAAACGGACTGCCGGGGAAGGGCGGATAGTAAAGATCGTTGAACGTGGGCGCATGGAAAGCCGTGCCCCAGCTCGCCGTCACGCGATAGCGCTCGCTGAGCTTGCGCGCTGCCCCGATATTCCCCACCGTATGCCCGCCGAACTGCGAGTTATCCTCGTAGCGCGCGCCCGCGAGCGCGGACCAACCGGCAAACGCCCCGTGCAGCTCGGCGAATGCGCCGCGGCTGTTGCGCATTTCGCGCAGGTAGCCTAGGTCGCTTGCTACCTTGTCATTCTGATAATCCACACCGGAGATCAATCGCAACATGGAGCCCAAAGCGCCGTCGAATTGCACGCTCGCGGTGTCCCGAGTGGTGTCGTAGATGCCGGCGGGCGCATTATTTGAGAAAACATCCTGATTGTCCGCATCACGGCCCAGGAGCACGCGCGTGTTCCAGCCGCCACCCAGCGCCCCATCCACGCTCAGCGAATACACACGCTCGGCGAAGTCGGTGGAATTGCCGAAATCGCCATCGTATTCGGTGTGGCCCTCGGATTGCAGCGAGCGCAGTTCCGCGGTCCAGCGGTCGTTGAGCTGATAGCCCACCGCCACCGAGCCGGAATGATTGCGATACCCATCGAGGTCTGATTCGTTGGTAAAGCAAGCGGCGCCGGCGCTCGCTGCGCCTGCGGCGCAGGAGTTGATGCCATTTGTGTCGAAAGACTCTGCGTTCAGACTGAGCCAGACCCGCTCGCTGCGCGCCTGAAAATCCGCGCCGATTTTCTGCGTATCATGGCTGCCGCCACCGATGCTACCCCCGAAATCAAAGCCCGGCTGCGCTGCGCGCCGCGTGAAAATCTGGACCACGCCGCCGACCGCGTCCGTTCCATAAAGCGTCGAGCGCGGCCCACGTACGATTTCGACGCGCTCGATCTGCGACACCGGGATCAATTCCCACGGCGCCGTGCCCGCAGTGGCCGAGGCCACACGCACGCCGTCGATCAACAGCAGTGTGTGCTCGCCTTCCGTGCCGCGCATCAACACGTTGGAAACCTTGCCCAAGCCGCCGTTGTTGACAATAGTGATTCCGGCGACGTCACCTAATAGTTCCTGGAGCGATGCGGCCTGCCGCGCCTGGATATCTTCGCGCGTCAGCACTGTTGTGGACCACAGCGTGTTATCCAGCGATTCCGGCGCGCGCGCGCCGGTGACGACCACGGTTTGATCGCTGGTAGACTTGGCAGGGTCCTGCGCAAACGTCACGCCCGCGGCGCCGATCAAACATACAGCGAAAAGATTGCGATTCATTAGAGTTCTCCTGTCTTTGCACTCACCCCGTGCATAGGGTGTCGCGAAGAGCAGCAGGCGCGCCGGCGGGCTTTTCGGAAAGGCTGCGCACGGCGACCTGCATCGCCCGCCGCGACGCCATGGTTTCACGCGCGAGGCCGGTCTCCGGGCTTTCGAGCTGGAAGATTAGGGGCTTCCGGGCGAGCCGCCTTCCCACACCTTGAAGGCGCAGTGGCTTTGAGTGGCTCGCCGTAAGACTCGATTACCGTTGCGGGGGCAGCGTCGGCATTGGATTACTCCGCACCGACTTCCCGTGTTACCCGACAGCTTGCGCCGTCAAGCACCTCACGCGGGATGCGAAGCCTGCACGCGCGACGCCTGCGCCGTCAAGCACTGTGTAGAATTCGCGCCTCCCCCTCGTGACTTCCTGAAAGCCCCAATGTTTCGAGACCGATATCCTCTGCTGCACGTGACTTACAAGTGGGCGCGCCGCATCGCGATCACCATCGTCGGATTCAGTGTGCTTGCAATAGGTGTCGCGATGATCGTGCTGCCCGGGCCGGCTATCGTCGTCATTCCTGTCGGTCTCGGCATCCTGGGGCTCGAGTTTGCCTGGGCGCGTATCTGGCTGAAGAAAATCAAGGAGCGCGGCACGGTGATCGTGCAATCCATGCGGCGCAAGCGTCCGCCGTGATCGAATTTTCGATCTTCGCCGCGATGCTGTTGGGGGTTGCGGTGTTTCACGCGCGGGCTTTGACTGTTGCGTTGACAGGGCTTGCAGCGCTCAGCATCTACTCGCTGGCTTGCGGCCGTTTCAGCGGCGGCAGTCTGGCGAGTCACTTTGCGCACGAATGGGTTGTGTTGAGCAATCTGTTTGCCTTGTTGTTGGGTTTTGCCCTGCTCGCCAGGCATTTTGAGCGATCTGAGATTCCTCGGGCGCTGCCACGTTTCCTGCCGGACGACTGGAAGGGCGGCTTCATGCTGCTCGCTCTGGTGTTTGTCATGTCGGGCTTCCTCGATAACATCGCGGCGGCGATCATTGGCGGCACGGTGGCGGCCGCGGTATTCAGGAATCGAGTGAATATTGGGTTCCTTGCGGCGATCGTGGCGGCGGCAAACGCCGGGGGCGCGGGGAGCGTTATCGGCGACACCACTACTACGATGATGTGGATTGAGGGCGTGTCAGCTCTCGATGTGCTGCCTGCTTACATAGCGGCAATCGTTGCGTTTTTTTGTTTTGCGATACCGGCGGCTCTTCAGCAACAGCGGTTTGCGCCTATCGTGAAAGATGCGCAAAGCAACGTCCGCATCGATTGGGCGCGTTTGGTTTGCGTGCTCGTCATTCTTGTCATCGGCATGGCGACTAATTTGATCGTCAACCTGCACTGGGCGGAGGATGCAGAAAGGTTTCCGTTCCTAGGCGCCGCTGTTTGGGTAGCTATCCTTGTTACCGCCACAGTGCGGCGCCCTGATTGGGAGCTCCTGCCTGCGGCTGCGCGGGGAGCGCTGTTTTTGGTAGCGCTGGTCGCTTGCGCCTCTTTGATGCCGGTCCAGGCTTTGCCTGCTCCCTCATGGCAAACGACGCTGGGTCTGGGGTTCGTTTCCGCTGTGTTTGACAACATCCCTCTCACTAAGTTGGCCTTGGATCAAGGGGGCTATGTGTGGGGCCTGCTGGCGTATGCCGTGGGCTTTGGCGGTTCGATGATTTGGTTCGGCTCTTCGGCTGGCGTTGCGCTTGCCACGCAGTTCCCGCAGGCGCGCTCGGTTGGCGCGTGGCTCAGGAGCAGCTGGTACATACCGCTTGCGTACCTCGCTGGGTTCTTCGCGCTGCTGGCATTGACATAGGCGCAGACACATATTCTCAAAGAATACAAGCCTTCATTTCTAGTCATTTGCAGTAGATATTGAGCTTACGCCCGCACGCGATTTTCGTTTAGTCTGCTTTGCGTTCGTTGACGTTCCGACACGGAGGTTTATCATCATGGCCATGTCCCTTGCCACGCTCGAAATTCTGGAAGAGGCGCAGTTCCCGCCCTTGCAGGCACGCGCCATCGCGCGCGTGTTCGAAGCCGAAGCGGCGTCTTACCGAGCTGAGCAGGCTACCAAAGCGGATTTGGCGGATTTGCGACGCGCTACCCAGGCGGATATCGCAGCGCTGCGGTCCGATCTTACGGGAACCATCACGGGAGCGATCACAGGCGTCGAAGCCCGCATGGAAGTCAAAATCGAGAGAGCCAAAATGGAAGGGATGCGCTGGACGTTGCTCGTCATGATCGGACAGATGTCGCTGCTGGCGGGCATCATGTACTTCCTGCTGCAGAACACCCGCTGATCCCTCGCAGGACGGACCTTAGTGTGAAAAGCGATCTCCCGAGCGCTGAAGTGCTGCTCTATACGACCGAAGACGGCGCGAGCCGCCTTGAAGTGCGAGTCGAGGGAGAGACCGTCTGGCTGACGCAGAAGCAGATGGCGGAGCTATTCCAGAAGGATGTCAGAACCGTCAACGAGCACCTCAAGAACATCTTCGAGGAAGGTGAGTTGGCGCAGGACTCAGTTATCCGGAAATTCCGGATAACTGCCGCGGACGGAAAATCCTACGACACGGCGCACTACAACCTCGATGCAGTAATCTCCATCGGCTACCGTGTCAAATCCCACCGCGGCACCCAATTCCGCATCTGGGCCACCCAGCGCCTGCGCGAATACCTCATCAAAGGCTTCACCCTCGACGACGAACGTCTCAGGCTCGCCGGCGGCGACAATTACTTCGAAGAGTTACTCGCCCGCATCCGCGATATCTGCAGTAGTGAAAAAATTTTCTGGCGCAAAGTGCTCGACATCTACGCAACCAGCATCGACTACGACCCCAGCGTCGAAGCCTCACAACAGTTCTTCGCCACAGTGCAGAACAAGATGCACTGGGCGGCGCATGGCCACACAGCCGCCGAGATCATCCACGCCCGCGCGGATGGCGTTCAGCCGCACATGGGCATGACGAACTGGCTCGGCGAAAAACCTCGCAAGGATGAAGCGGTGATCGCCAAGAACTATCTTGCGGCAGATGAGCTGGAAGCATTAAACCGCATAGTCACCGCTTATCTGGAGTTTGCCGAAGTTCAGGCACTGAATCGCAAGACAATGTACATGCGCGACTGGATCGCAAAGCTGGACGGCCGCACGCCAAATCTAAAATTGCAGTAAAGTCCCGTTCCCGCCCTGCTCGGAGCCTCCCATGGCCATCTCAATGCACGACCTTTCCGCCACCGTCTATTCCCGCATGCTCGCCAACCTCTCGGGCATGCTCGATAAAGCCGCCGCCTTCGCGGAGGAAAAGAAATTCGATTCCCAAGTGCTCGTGAGCGCCCGTCTCGCCCCGGACATGCTGCCGCTCGTGAAACAGATTCAAATCGCCTGCGACTTCGCCAAGGGCGGCTCCGCGCGCCTTGCTGGCGTGGAGTTGCCCAAGCGCGAAGACAATGAAACCACGCTGGATCAATTGAAAGCCCGCATTGCCTGGACGCGGGATTTCATCGGCTCGATACCCCGCGACAAATTCAACGGCGCGGAAGACCGCTCCATCGTGCACGAGATGCGCACGCTCACGATCAAACTGCCCGGCCTCGCCTATCTCAATCAATTCTCAATGCCGAACTTTTATTTTCACGTGACGACGACGTACGGCATCCTCCGTCACAACGGCGTGCCGCTGGGCAAGCTCGATTTTGTGGGCGCGATGTGACGCTTTCGGCGGGGGGAGAGGGCGCGTGCTACTTATGCTGCGACGCAGCTCACAGCGTCCACCCGCTCTCTTCCGGGATTATGTGCAGCGGCTGCAGGTGGCACGGATCTTAGGGAGCTTGGCTTGGTGAGGATATTTGGACAGCTTTTCTACAAACGCTCGTGCTTGCCTATTCTCGTGATGGGTCTGCTGGCGTTGCCAGCGCATGGCAGCTGCGTCCTGCCTCTTGCGCCGTCCAAATTTCCGGATGGCGCCACGGCCACCGAGCTGGAGCTGGTCACCGCCATGCAAACGCTCAAGCGCTACAGTATGGACGTCAACAATTATCTCAAATGCCTGGAATTCGAAGCGGGCCAGCAACGCCTGTCGCGCGACGACCAGGCGGCTCGGCACAACGCTGCCGTCGACGGCTTGCAGGCCATCACCCAGAAGTTCAACGAGCAGGTACGCATCTTCAAAGCGCGCACGGGATAAGGAACTCTCCGCTATTCTCCGCGGACTAACGTGCCTCGCTAGCCGGATGGAGACTTTCATGAAACGAGCCGTCACGGGCCTCATTGCCCTTGCTGCTATCTTTACCGCCCTGCAAGCCGTTGCCCTTCCCATGGGGCAGTCCGCGCCCGAGTTCACGCTGGCGAATCTACAAGGCAAACCCGTCAAGCTCTCCGACTACAAGGGCAGGTACGTCGTGCTGGAATGGGTAAATCCCGGCTGCCCGTTCGTGCAGAAGCACTACAACAGCGGCAACATGCCGCGCTTGCAGAAGGACGCCGCTGCACACGATGTTGCCTGGCTCACAATAGATTCCACGAAATCCTCGCACGAGGATTACAAGACTCCGCAGCAGTTGAATGCCTGGCTCACAGAGAAGGGCGCGGCTCCCACCGCCGCGCTGCTCGATGTCGACGGTAAAGTCGGCAAGCTTTATGAGGCGAAGGCCACCCCGCACATGTTCGTGATCGATCCACAAGGCAAGCTGATTTACGCAGGCGCCATCGACGATAAGCGCTCCGCGGATGTGGAAGACGTGAAGACCGCTAACAACTATGTGCAGGCCGCACTGGCCGATGCGCGCGCCGGCCGACCCGTAGCGAAGGCCAGCACGCAGGCTTACGGATGCAGCATCAAGTATTGATGTAGGTTGTATTGATGTAGGTTGGGCTTCGAAGACTTAAGCCCAACCTACCCGTGTCGGGTAAACTTCGCGCCCGATGCCCGTTCCCTTCGCCGCACTGCGCTACCGCGATTTCACTGCCTTTGCCCTCGCGCGATTCTGCGCCACGCTTTCCTGGCAAATACTGACGGTCGGCGTCGGCTGGCACGTCTATCAGATCACGCATGACACCCTGGACCTTGCCTTCCTCGGGCTTTGTCAGTTCCTGCCCTTCTTCTTATTAGTACTACCCGCCGGCCAGGTGGCGGATCACGCGGATCGGCGGCTCGTGCTCATCGGCGCTTACCTCGTCGAAGCGATCTGCGCGGGATTACTCTTGTGGTTCACGCTGGCCGGAGTCCACGCCGTATGGCCGGCGTTTCTTGCGATGGCGCTGTTTGGCGTGGGACGAGCATTCTGGATGCCCGCCGGTCAGGCGATGACGCCAAACCTTGTGCCACGCGAAGCTTTCCCCAGTGCGGTGGCGTTCAATGCCACGCTGTTTCAAATCGGGGTGATCGCGGGGCCTGCGCTCGGTGGGCTTTTGCTGCTCGCCGGGCCGCATGCGGTTTACGGCACTGCGCTGGGATTGCTGACTATTGTCGTTGCAGCGGTCGCCACGATCAAACCCGTGCGGGCTGCACTCAACACTGCAACCTTCCGCTGCCGCGATGTGCTGCAGGGTCTGCACTTTGTTTTGCATCGGCGCACCGTGCTTGGCGCAATTTCGCTCGATTTGTTCGCTGTGCTCTTTGGCGGCGCCACCGCGATGCTGCCGGTGTATGCCAGCGATGTGCTGCATATCTCGCCTGCTGGCTACGGCGCACTGCGCTCGGCGCCTGGAATGGGCGCGGCGCTCATCGCAGCGCTTCTGGCAATCAGGCCAATCGAGCGGCACGTGGGCCGCTGGATGTTCAGTGGCGTTGCGCTGTTTGGGCTCGCCACGATTGTTTTCGGCCTGTCCAAAATATTCTGGGTATCCATGATCGCGCTGTTCCTGCTCGGCATGGGCGACATGGTGAGCGTGTTCATCCGCGGGTTGCTGGTGCAGCTGGAAACGCCGGACCACATACGCGGACGGGTAAGCGCAGTGAGCTCGATGTTCATTGGCGCATCCAATGAGCTGGGTGAATTTGAATCCGGCGTGACCGCGCGCTGGCTTGGGCTGGTGCGATCGGTTGTGATCGGTGGACTTGCGACGCTGGCGGTAGTCGCCACGTATCTCAAAATCTTCCCCGAGCTGCGGCGGATGGACCGCTTCCCGCATGCGGCGCGTGATGCAGAGGCGGCGGCAGCGGCTGCGCAGCCCTCCAACAAGACCACCGGCGCCTGACGCAATACTTTATACAGTTGCGCGATCTTCCAAGTACTGGATTTACGTTCGCCGCATCGCCGCGTACAGTTTCTGCATGGCGAGAAGCTTCATCGGGCATCAATCGTTCAAGGGCAGGGGAACGCTCTCAAACCCATCCGGCAGATTTGACAGCACTACGCGGGAAGAAGTGGACGACGGCTGGTATCGCGAAGAAATTATTGAAGGCCCCGTAGAGATAGTCCAGCCCGACGCCGCGCGCAGCGTCATCACCAAAAACGATTCTCCCGATGTGGGATTTGAATATTCAATCAATCCTTATAGAGGTTGCAGTCAAGCGTGTGTCTACTGCTTTGCCCGTCCAAGCCACGCCTATCTGGATTTATCCCCCGGCCTGGACTTCGAAACCAAGCTCTTCTACAAAGAAAACGCCGCTCAAATTCTGGAGGAGCAGCTCGCCAAGCCCAAATACACACCTAAGCCCATCGCGCTCGGCATCAACACCGACAGCTACCAGCCCCTGGAAAAGCGTTTGGAAGTCACCCGCAGCATCCTCACCGTCCTCGCGCGCACCCGCCACCCCGTCAGCATCATCACCAAAAGCGCGCTCGTCATCAGAGACATCGATCTTCTCGCCGATATGGCGAAGGACAACCTCGTTTCCGTGATGCTCAGCGTCACCTCCCTGTCCGCCGAGATCAAGCGCACGCTCGAACCCCGCACCGCCTCACCGCAAGCACGCCTTCGCACCATGAAGCAGCTATCCGAGGCCGGCATACCGGTGGGCGTCATGGTCGCGCCCGTCATCCCCGCCATCACCGACCACGAAATGGAAACCATTCTCGAAGCCGCCCTGGAATGTGGCGCTACCACCGCCGGTTACGTGCTGCTGCGGCTGCCTTACGAAATAAAAGACCTGTTCCGCGAATGGCTGGCCGAGCACTATCCGGACCGCGCCAAGCATGTCATGTCATTGATTAATCAGGCGCGCGGCGGCAAAGACAACGATCCCAACTTCGGCTCGCGCATGCGCGGCACGGGGCCATACGCTGAGTTATTGCGCCTGCGGTTCGAAGTGGCAACCCGCAAGCTCGGCCTCAACTCCTCTCGTGTGCGGCTGCAACTCGACACAACGAAATTTCGCCCGCCGGGCCCGGCCGCTGCTCAAATGACTTTGAGATTCGATTAATACGCCTTCTCCAAAGATTTGGGAACCGTAATTGCGACTCGCGGTCCTATTCGCTCGCGCCGGTGGCATACTGCTGCTCACGCGAACTCGCGATCACGGCTCTCCCTTAATCTAAATGAATTGGGAACCTCCATGAACGCTCTCTACGTCGGGTCTCGCATCGCCGTCCCACTCGCCTGCGCGATTGCCTTGGCCGGCTGCATGCAGTCCCGCGTCGAAGAATCCCGAGAAATGCCCACGAAAATCGTTAAAGGGGAGGCCGTGGTCATCCTGGCAAAGCCGCAGATCGAAGGCGCGGGCGCCGAAGACGGTTTCATGGATTGCGTTAGTCACAGTCTTGAAGACACCACCATCGCAGTGCGCGGCAACGACGAATTCGTCGATGCTTTGTTCCCCTGGTTCGAGCCCGGCACAGCGCCTTCGAAGGCCGAAGCCGTTGCGGCGCTACTTTCCCATCCTGGCGTCAGTGAAAAAGTGGCCGAATCGGGTGTGCGTTATGTTGTCTGGCTCGATGGCGGCACATCCAAAACCGACGGCGGCGGTAGCCTTGCCTGCGGTGCCGCGCCTGGCGCAGCGGGTTGCATCGGCTTCGGCTGGTGGGAAAAAGAATCCGATTACGAAGCCACTATTTGGGACCTACAGCAGGCGCGCTCGGCCGGTAGCGTGGGCGCGAACGTTACCGGCACCTCGGCCATCATCGGCGCCATCGTGCCGCTGCCTTTCATATCGCGCGTGCAAACCGCTGCCTGCAACCGGATGGCGGGTCAGCTCCGTAGTTTCTTCAATGGTACCGATAGTGCGGCGCCCGCCGTAAAGCCGGCGCCAGACAAGGGATAGCGCAATGCGTCTGCCAAGAGCGTCGATTGGGGTTTGTGTTGTTGGAGCTTTTGCCGTATTGAGCGGTTGCGCCTCATCCGGCGAGAAAGGCGAGCCGAATCCCGGTGGTCAGCAAAGTGGCGGCGCGGGTGCGCCTGCAACGCCGGCGCCCACGTCGTCTCCTGCCCCTATGCCTATACCTCTGCCTCCGCAGCCAGAGAGCGGCGGGTCAGCAGGCGATTCAGGGTCTGCCGACCCCGGCCCGGCGCAAACGCCGGATGAACGCCGCGCCGCTATCGATCGCAAGCTCGACACAACGCTCGGCACCTTCGATGAATCATTGAAGAAAGAACAGGAACGCACCGCTCAGGAACGCGATGCGCGTGACGCCACAGCGGCGGCTGCGGGGGATGCAACTGAAGGCTCCGACGGTACGAAAGAAGGCGAAGATGAAGGCGAGGCAGGTTCCGCCGAAACCGAAAAGCCAACAGTCGCGAGCAAGGACGGAAAGGCGGGAAGCAGCACTGCGCGGCCGGGGGATCTCAAATCCGATAAGGACCGCGACGGCACTAACAGTGGTTCGGCCAGCGGCTCCGGCGCGAATGGCCGCGATATTCCCGACGGCAGTGACGACGACATCGTAGCCCGCCGCCTGCGCAAGGCAGCCGAACAGGAAACGGATCCGGAGTTGAGAGATAAATTGTGGAAAGAATATATCGAATATAAAAAGAACGTGGGCAAGTGAGAGGAACCGAAGCAAGAGGACGAAAGAAGGCGCCTCACATGAAACAGCAAATGGCATACATCCTTGCGAGTCTTGCGCTGCTCGGCATGCTGGGGGGCTGCATGGTCAATGAGACCAAGCCGCTGCCGAAGATTGCGGCGATCCAGGCGCAATCGCAGATTCCCGAGGATGAGCTGCTCGACGTGGCGGTGCGTCCTTTCGACGTGGGTGTGCCTGAAGCCCTCGCCAAGGATGAAGATGCGCTCGCCAAGCGCCGCATCTATCCCGAGATACGCCAGGCCGAATCGCGTTACCTGGCGACCATGGTGCGCAGCACTCTCGAATCGTCAGGCCAATGGGGCGCCGTGCGCGTCGCGCCGGAGAATGTCGAGTTCGTCGATGTCATCGTATCCGGCAAGATTCTCGAATCCACCGGCAGCAACCTGGCGCTGGAAGTCTCAGTGGTGGATTCCACCGGCCGGCAATGGATCGCCAACAAGCGCTACGAAAGCATTGCCGATATGGGCTCATACAAGACAGAGGCCGCACTCAAACAGCGCGACCCTTTCCAGAATGTGTATTCGCAGGTCGCCAACGACATGGTGGCCGCGCGGGATCGGCTGGTGGCGACGGACAGGCGCGACATCCGCCGTGTCACGGATTTGAAATTCGCGGGTGACCTCGCTCCCGAAGCGATGCAGGGTTATTTGGCAAAGGACGACAAAGGAATGCTGAGAGTAATGCGCCTGCCCGCGGAAGGCGACCCCTTCACCACGCGCATCAACCGTATACGCGAGCGCGATGCCGGCGTGGTCGACACCGTGAACGGCTATTACGCCAACTTCTCGGATCAAATGCGGGATTCATATGGCAGCTGGCGCCGCGCCAGCGCAGAGGAAATCGAGAAAGAGCGGCGCGCGCGAAACAAGGCCCGCACTCGCGCCTTTCTCGGCGCTGCGGCAGTATTGGCCAGCGTGTTCGTACCGGGGCAGTGCGCTTCCACGGATTACAACTGCCGCCGCATTGAAAGCGCGGCGCGCACAGCAGGAGCCATTGGGGGCACGGCCGCAGTGTTGTCCGGCCTGAAGAAATATTCAGACGCGCGGGTGCATGCGCAATCCTTGAAAGAGCTATCGCAGAGCTTTCAGGCCGAAGTGGCGCCTCAAGTGGTGGATGTCGAGGGCCGCACGCTGCGGCTCACCGGCTCGGCGGAAGAGCAATACCGCGAGTGGCGCGAATTGTTGAAGCAGTTGTATCTGGAAGAAACGGGGGGATTTGCGTCGCAAGAACGTCCCCTCCCTGGCCCTCCCCCGGCGACCGGGAGAGGTGAATTACCGACGAATGAAGGTTCATGACAGAAGCGCTCGCCGTACGTCGTGGCAATCGAATTTCCGACCGTTATACGCTGCTCGACAAACTGGGCGCGGGCGGCCAGGGCGAGGTATGGCGCGCGCGTGACGAAGCCCAGGGTATTGAGATTGCGCTGAAGCTGTTGAGCCCGGCGCTGGCGCGCAGCGAAGAAGCATGGGCTACGCTCGAGCGCGAGTACGCCATCTCCAGCCGGCTGAATCACCCCGGCATACTCAAAGTCTATCCGCCGCAGCGTGAGGGTGAGTTCGCGGTGCTGCCTATGGATCTCGCCACGGGCGGGGATCTGCGCCGCATGCGCGGCGCCCCCTATCTCGAGATCGTGCCGGTGCTCATCGAGATTGCGCAGGCGCTGGAGCACGCGCACGAGCGCGGCGTGATCCATCGGGACTTGAAGCCCGGCAATGTATTGTTCGATGCGAAGGCGCGCGTCGTCATCGCGGATTTTGGCATTGCAGGCATACCGGAAGCGGCCTTGCGCGAAGGCGCAAAGCCGGCGCTGTCGCCTTTCACTGCAAGCCCGCAGCAATTGCGGGGCGAGCCGCCCTCGGTGGCGGACGACATCTATGGGCTGGGCGCGCTGGCTTATGAGTTGCTTACGAGCTATCCGCCGTTTTATCCGCGTTTTGAGTTGCGGCGCGTGCTCGAAGAACCCGTGCCCGATCTCAAGACTCCGCAGCCGGTTCCACCGCAGCTGTCGGGCCTGGTGCTGCGCATGCTGGCAAAGAGCCCGCAGGAGCGGCCGCGCTCGATGCGGGCGGTTATCGATACATTGGATGCCGCGCTCAACGATACATTGACGTTTGAATTTGAGAGGACGCCTGCGCCGAAGAAACAGCACGCCCCCACCCCGCCCCTCCCCCGCTCCGCAGGGGAGGGAGCAGAACCTTTTTCCCCTCCCCCGCTTGCGGGGGAGGGCAGGGTGGGGGCATCTTCATTTGCACCTGCAGCCCCCTCTCCCTGGGACGACCTCAAATTCGATGTGCGGCCGAACCTGATGCGGCTCGAGCCCGAGCGGGCGCGGCGTGGGCCGTGGATTGCGCTTGTCGTGCTGGCAGCTCTTGCTTTCGGCGCCTTTTATTGGTTGCCACGTTATGCGCCGCAGGAACTGCTGGCCCGCCTGCCGTTCGATTCGAAATTGGGCGCTAGCGCGGACCAGCCTGTATTGAAGAGTCCTGCGCCAGCCGCGGCGCCCGATGCTGCGGCGCTCGCCACGGCGGATCGTGACGCGCAAGCGCGGCTCACATTGGCCCGGGCTCAATTCAAACAAAGGCTCGCATCGCTCGAAAGCCGGGCAGCAGGGGTCTGGGGCGGCTCGGATTTTGCGGCCGCAAAGGCCCGCGCTGCGGAATCCACAGGTGCGTTCGATGCAGGCAATCTGCGAATTGCCGAAGAGCGGCTCAACGACGCGCTGCGGCTAGTGGGCCGCGTAGAGGGCCGGGCATCGCAAGCGCATGCTGCGCAAATTGCCGAGGGCGAACGAGCTCTTGCGGCAGGTCAACAAGAAGTGGCGCGCCAGGCATTCGAGTTTGCGCAGCGCATCGATCCTCGAAGCGCGCAAGCGGGGCAAAGCCTGCAACGCGTGCGCAATCTCGGCAGTGTGCTGCCTTTGTTGGCGGATGCCAAAAATGCGGAGACTGCGAAGGACTACGGCCGCGCCGCGCAAGATTACAGCCAGGCGCTGTCGCTCGATCCCGGCAACGCGGAGGCTAAGGAGGGACTGGCTCGCGCCCATGCCGCTTTCGGTGAAGACGCGTATGCCAAGGCAGTGGGCGCTGGCTTCGCAGCGCTGGGGGCGGGACGTTTGGAGCAGGCCCGTGTGGAATTTGAGAAAGCGCGCGGCATTCGGCCAGGCGGCGCAGAAGCGGGCGCAGGCCTGACACGCGTCGGTGCAGCATTGAGTGCGCGTGGCTATGCCTTCACGCGTCAACGCGCTGCGGCGCTGGAAGCGGAAGAACGTTGGAGCGAAGCGCTGAAAGAATATGAAGCCGCGCTCAAACTCGATCCTTCGCTTGCGTTTGCGCAACAGGGCAAGGCGCGCACCGCGGATCGGGCGCAGCTGAGCTCGGCGCTGCGAGCATTGCTCGACGAGCCGGAGCGCCTTGCGGCAACCAGCGTGCGCGAGGAAGCGATCTCGCTGATGCGGCGCGCCGCAGCGCAGCCGAACCCCGGTCCGGTGCTGCGCTCGCAAGTGTCGCGCCTGCAGATTCTGCTGCCTGAATTCGACAAGCCGGTGCGTCTTACGCTGGTTTCGGATAGTTCGACGCAGGTGGCCATTCAGCGTGTCGGCGCCTTCGGCAGCTTTGCGCGCCGCGAGATTGAATTGAAACCGGGCAAATACACCGTGGTGGGTACGCGCAGCGGCTATCGGGATGTGCGCCGCGACGTCACCATTTCTCCCGGCGACGGCCAGCAGAATCAAACAATCAACGTGAGCTGTGCCGAGCCTATTTGAATGAACGACGCGACGGCAAGACGGCCGGGAGCGTACACGCAGATTCGCATTCGCGAGCCGGCGGGGGAGCGCACTTTCAGCGAGCGCCTGACGATAGGCGGCGAGGGCGCCGATGTTGTTGTGCCCGGCGTCGCGACAGTTGCGCTGGTCATCGAGCGGCGGGAAGGCGAGTGGGTTGCAGCGCCGGAGTCTGGCGGCATGCGGCTTGACGGCAAGGCGCTCACTGCAGTCCGCGATCTGAGAAAAAACGATGTGCTCGGCATCGGCGACGCTCAACTCAATGTGGCGGATGTGTCGCGCACCCTGCTGCGGCTGGACATCCATCATCTGGTGGGCAATGCAACCATCGCGCCGGTGGGTGAGGTGGCGGCGCTCGCGTTTGACGGCGGCGACGAAGATATCGACATTCGCGCAACCGCTCGCGTCCCTCGGGCGGTGCGCCCTAACCCTGCGATTGCCGCTCCCATGTCGCCGACTGCGCGCCGGCGTTGGGGTATTGCGATTGGAGCGCTTCTCGCCATCGTGGCGCTGGCTTTCTTAGGCGTCGCTCTCAAAGATCGCATACAGGCCGCCAGGGAAGCCCACGCCAAGCTCCCCGGCAGGCTCAATATCGACACCGGCGGATTGGCCGCCCAGGTGAGCGTCGACGGCGTCGAAGCCGGGCGCGCGCCAGGCGAAATTCATATCGCTGCGGGCCAGCGCACCGTTACTTTGCGTGCGCCACGGTACCTCGATTACGTTGCGATGCTGGATATCAAAGGCGGGGATGCCTCGCAGACTTTGAAAGCGAGACTGCAGCCATCCTGGGGCTCTCTGAAAATTACGGTGAGTCCCGCTAATGCACGCATCAGCGTGGACGGTCGCGACAACGGCGCGGCACCCGCCATCATTCCCGCATCTTCGGGCGTGCATCATGTGCAGGTCACTGCGCCGGGGCTGAAAAATTGGGAGAGCAGCGTTGTCGTCAAAGCGGGCGAAACGCTGGCGATCGGCCCCATCACGCTCGGGCAGTCGGACGCGCAGTTGAGGCTGCGCTCCAATCCTTCCGGGGCCGAAGTTTCCATTGCCGGCACGTACCGTGGCCGCACCCCGCTGGCCGTTGAGTTGCCGGCGGGGATTGCGCATGACGTGGTATTGACGCTGCCGGGGCATGACAGCTGGCGCCAGTCCGTGTTCGCCGAAGCGGGCAAGCATATTGAGGTCGCAGCGCGTCTCACGCCGGTAGTTGCACGGGTGACGGTGCAGGGCGATCCCGCAAGCGCCGAGCTGCTCGTCGATGGCGCTTCGCGCGGCAAGACACCGCAATCCATCGATCTCAGCGCGATAGCGCATCGCATTGAAGTGCGTAAGGAAGGTTTCCAATCATTCACCGCGACGGTGACGCCGGCCAAAGGGCTGGAGCGCGTCGTGGACTATCATTTGACCTCGGCGGATCGCACACAGGCCTTGCTCGAATCGGCCCCCACCGTCAAAACTCAAACAGGCTACGTGCTCAAGCTCATTCCCGGCGGCGCCTTCGCATTGGGTAGCGAGCGCCGCGAGCAGGGGCGCAGGCCGAACGAGGTGCTGCGTCAAGTCACACTCAAGCGCCCTTTTTATATCGGCGTAACCGAAGTGACCAATGGCGAGTTTCGTAAATTCCGCGCCGGCCATGCTTCCGGCTATGTGGCCAAACAAACGCTCGACCTCGACCCGCAACCTGTTGCGCAGGTGAGCTGGGACGACGCGGCGGAATACTGCAATTGGCTCTCCGAGCGCGAAGGCCTGCCGCCCGCCTACGAACGCCGGGACGGCAAATTTTTCCTCAAGCGGCCGGTGCTCACAGGCTATCGGCTGCCCACGGAAGCGGAGTGGGAATACGCCGCGCGCCGCGCCGGCGCGAACCAGGCGTATCGCTTCACCTGGGGCAACACGCTGCCTGTGCCTCCGCAAGCCGGTAATTTTGCGGGCGCAGAAGCCGTGCGACTGGTTGAAACCGAATTGCCGGGCTATCGCGACGACTATGTCGTGTCCGCGCCCGTCGGCAAATTCAAACCCAATCCCCTCGGCCTGCACGACATGGCAGGCAACTTGAGCGAGTGGGTCAACGATTTCTATCTTTCATTCGTCGATTCCAGCGCCGCGACCGATCCATTGGGCCCCGAACAATCCGGCCGCCACGTGGTGCGCGGTTCCAGCTGGAAGTCCACTGCTGTCAGCGAGCTGCGGCTTGCCTGGCGCGATTTCGCGGACGAGCCCGCCCAAACCATTGGATTTCGCGTGGCGCGCTATGCCGACTAGGGGAACGAGGCCATTATGAAAATCACCGGACGCACCATAGGTATTCTGTTGCGGCTCGCGTTTCTCTGTGCGGGCGCGGTCTTCATGACTCTGCGCGCCACAGGCCAGAGCACCGATGCTCCGCCTGCGCGCGACGACGCAGTCACTATTGAGGACGACCCCACCATCGCGCCCGATGCCAAAGAATCCGCGGACAACAACGTCACCTTTCCGGTCGATATTTGAGATTAAGATGAAACCGCTGGCGCTGGAGCTCAACGATCGCGCGCTCTCGATTGCGAGAGACGGCCGCATTCTCAGCGCCGCGCCCAGCGCAATCTTCGACGGCAGCAACTCTCAGCCTGCCGGCGCTAATGCGTGGCATGTTCTGCGGCAGCAGCCCACGTCTATTTCAACTCGTCATCTGGGCGCGGTAGCCGGCCAGGGCGAGCACTCCGCGCGTTCTTTGGCGCTGTTGAGCGCAGAGCTTGCGCAACGCCTTGACGCTCAAAAACCCGATGCCGGCGAGCGCGTTTGGATTGCGGCGCCTGCCCGCATCCACGCAAACGGCCTGGGCGATGTGCTGGGGATTGCACGCTCGCTCGGCCTTGCAGTAGATGGCTTTGTCGATTCTGCCGCTGTAACGGTCGCTGCGTTGCGCCCAGAGCGCAACGCATTGGTGCTGGAGCTCGGCTTGCATCATCTGGCAGTCACCGCAGTCGACAGCAACGGCCAGACACGCCGGCGTCGGGCCGTCATCTCGGAGCGCGCCGGTTTGATCGAGCTCTATGACGGCTGGCTCGATCTGATCAGCGCGGCAATGGTCAAGCGCACGCGCTTCGACCCATTGCACAACGCGGCGAGCGAACAGCAGCTGTTCGATGCGCTTCCTTCCCTGGCGCTCGAAGCCGCGACAGCTGGAAGCACTACCGCCCATGTCGCCGTAGGCGACGGACGATTCGATGTGCCATTGAGCCGCGATCAATTCGCTGCGGCGGCACAGCCTATGTATCGGGAAATCCTGCGATTGCTGCATGCGCTGCGTCCGGCCGGCGCCGCTGTCGCATTGGCAATGCCGCAAGCGATAGCCACTGCCCCCGGGCTGCGCGAAGCGCTCCAATCCTTCGTCGACTGCGAGCTCATTGCGATTCCAGACGGGTTCGCGGCCGCGGCAACTTCGCTGCTCGATCTTCCGCAGGCGGCGGACGAGCAGGCGGTTCGTCTTTTGCGCCGCCTTCCCTCCAGCGTTCAACCAGCGCTAGCCGCGCTCGTCACGCGTGAAATTCTGGGCGGCCAACGCGCCGGCGGGCCCATAGTCTCGCACGTGTTGTTTGAAGGTAAAGCGTACATGTTGAACCATGCATTGGTGATAGGCCGTACGCCGGATTCCCCTGAATCCATCCAGTTGCCTGAAGGGCTCGCCGGAGTTTCGCGTCGCCACTGCACCCTGGTGCGAGACGGAGGCGAGATAGTGCTGGTCGATCACAGCAATTTCGGCACGATAGTGAATGGCGAGCGGGTCTCGGAGCGAGTGCGTCTGCACGCCGGCGACCGGATTCGCATAGGCGAGCCGGGCGTCGAATTTTCTCTTCTTTCCTTAAATGCCTAAGCGAAGAATAGTCGAGGTTTTCAGTCTCTCCTTCCTGGACTGCATCTGCTGTGGCTTCGGCGCGGTTATCCTGTTCTACACCATCATCAGCGCCCAGAGCGGCCTCAGCCGAATTCGCAACAACAACGACCTCACGGCAGAAGTCAATCGGCTTGAAGAGCAGGTGCTCGTAGGCACAAAAAATCTGGTGCTGCTGCGTAACACGCTCGAAAAAACTCAATCCGAATCCGCCAGTGCAGCGGCCCGCTCGCGCCAGCTGCTGGCCGAGCTCGAAAGCAAGCGCGAGCAATCTTCGGAGTATGACGCGACGAGCCTCGCACGCCGCGCGCGCATCGAAAAGCTGAAAAGCGATCTGAAGGCGCTGGAAGAGGGCGAGCGGCGCCTGGAAGGCGGCGCGATAGACCGTGCGCCGCCCGGCCAGCAGATTTCCGCATTCCGCCAGAAAGGCGGCGAGCGCCGCTATATCACCGGCCTGCGGATGCGCGGCAAGCGCATCCTGATTCTGGTGGACCGCTCCGCCAGCATGCTGCACGAAGATCTGGTGAACGTGATTTTGCTGCGCAATTCAAACGAGACGGCCAAGCGCGCCGCGGCGAAATGGCGCCGCGCGATCGATACTACGAGTTGGCTCGTCACTCAACTTCCGCCGGGCGCGCAATTTCAAATTTACGGCTTCAACACCAAAGCGACGCCGGCGCTTGCGAGCACTGCCGGCAAGTGGCAAAACGCCGACGATCCTGCACAGCGCGCGCGTAATGTCGAAGCTTTGAGCTCGCTGGTCCCACAAGATGGCACGAGTCTCGCCAATGCGTTTCTGGCCGCGAAGACCATGATGCCGCGCCCCGATCAGATCATCCTTCTTACCGATGGCTTGCCCACTCAAGGCAAGTCAGCCGGCCTGCGCCGCTATGTAGACGCCAATACCCGGGCGCGCCTGTTTGACGATGCCGTCGGCGAATTGCCCGACGGCGTGCCGGTGGACATCGTGCTCCTTCCGATGAAAGGCGATCTGCCCGCGGCCCACCGCTTCTGGCAGCTCGCGCGTCTGACCGATGGCGTGGTGATGTTCCCTTCCAAGGATTGGCCATGAAGCTGCCCAAGCGCAACGTCGAGGTGTTCAGCCTCTCGTTCCTCGACTGCATCTGCTGCGGCTTCGGCGCCATCATTTTATTGCTGGTGCTTACCGAGTATGGCCAGCCCATTCAAATTGAAGAAAGCCGCCGCAACCTGCAAGGCCAGGTGCTCTCGCTCACCCAGCAGCTCAACGAAATCCGCGGCGACAGCGATCTGCTGAACCGCGAGCTCAAGGGCCGCATCGACACACTGGAACGCGAGCGCATGCGGCTCGCCCGGCTGGCGGGGGATCTCACCAACATTCAGGGTCAGTACTCCGCAAGCCGCAAAGACGCCTCGGTGGCCAACATCGTGGAGAGCGAGCTTGTCTCTGCGTATCAAACAATGACTGCGGAAATGCAGCGCCTGCTTGCACAGCCGAAAAAGCCCCGCCCTGCGCACGCCGATGTGGTGGGCGGCATTCCGGTCGACAGCGAATACATTATTTTCATTATCGACACTTCGGCGAGCATGCAGACCAACCACTGGTCGACCGCGATACAGGTGATGAGGGAAATCCTGGACATCTACCCGCACGTTAAAGGCCTGCAGGTCATGGACGATGAAGGCAAGGTGATGCTCTCCCGCACGCGCGGCCAGTGGCTCACCGATACGCCTGCACAACGTCAGGACATCGTCCGGTATATGAAAAACTGGCATGCCTTCAGCAATTCGAGTCCGGTCGAAGGCATCCAGGAGGCGATACGCACCTACTGGGCGGCGGACAAGCGTATAAGTCTTTACGTGCTGGGCGATGAATTTACGGGAGATTCCTACCAGGCGGCGCTTGACGCGGTGACTCGCGTCAACAAGCGGGACAGCAATGGCCGCCGCATGGTGCGTATACACGCTATCGGCTTTCCTTTCGGCCCCGGCATGACGCCGTTTACAAACGTGCGCTTTTCAGCATTAATGCGGCTCATGTGCGAGCAGAACAACGGTACGTTCGTAGGCATCACCCGTGAATCGCCCGGTTAGGAACGCCTTGTGCGTGCCCGTCTGCGTGCTTGCGCTTGCGGCCTGCGGCGGCGTAAAGATCAAGCCCGAACCGGTGATACCGCCTGCGCTCATCGAGCCCTTGCCCGCGGATGTCGGCCTCATCATTCAGGATGACATGCGCAATTACAAACATTCGGAAACGCGCTGGGGCACCGATTGGAATGTCGATCTCGGCGGCGGTCACGCCCGTCTCGTGCACGACGTGTTCAAGGCGGCGTTCCGTAACGTGCGGGAATTTGCCGATCTCGAGGCGGCGCGCGCCGCCGCAGGCCTGAAGGCTCTGTTCGACCCGCGACTCGAACAATATTCTTTCGCCACGGCGCGCGAGACCGGCGGCCGCTATTACGCGGTGACGGTGCGCTACCGTATCAATATGTATACGCCGCAGGGCGAGCTGGCGGACAGCTTCACGCTCACGGGGTATGGCAATGCGCTGGCCAAAGGCATGTCGAGCGGCAAGCCGTTGACTGCGGCGAGCGTGGGCGCCATGCGCGATGCCGCTGCGAAGTTTCTGGTGCAATTCCCGACACAGCCGGCGGGCCAGAAGCTGGCGCAAGGCGAAGCGGTGGTTGTAGAAGCCAAATCGGCAGCCGCGGCAGCTACAGATTCAGCAGGCATAGAAGCCGTGCCGGTCGAAGACGTAGGTTGGGCTGAGTCTTCGAAGCCCAACACCCAGCCTTAACGCGCTCGCATCGTTTCCCCCTAGGATTTCTCTTTAGCCCTGCGCAACAATAACTTCTCGCGATACGTCACGCCTTGTGTCTCCACCGGTTGCCCATTTTCAAACCGTGGGCTGTAGCGCGCCTTCTTCATAGAAGAAATCACCGCTTTCTGCATGGCCTCCGGCGAATCCGAGCCGGCTACGGTGATATTGCCAGTGCGTCCCTCTTTCGTCACCGCAAAATTGAGCTCCACATAGTGGGGCTCTGCCGAATCGGGATCCAAGGTCGAGCGCTTCGTCGAAGAGGATGGCCCCTTGTAAAAGATCAAACGCGGCGCTTCCAGTGGCGCAGTGGCGTCGGCCAGGACGAGCTCCTTCCAGGCCTCGCGGTAAGTTTCGATGCCTTTCACGGCAGCGCCGCCGCTCAAATACCAGTCTCCCAGCTCGATCAATGTCTCGCCGCGCTGCTTGTGATCTACCGGCTGCTGTTTGTCGATAATGATCAACGCCTGTCTTAGCAGGCGCTCGCCGTCCGCATTGAGGCGTTGAGTGTTCGACGGCTCCATGCGAAAAGCGCCAGTGTTGCTGGCGAAAGAATTGTCCTCTTCCGGCGGCGTATCCGTGCCGTTCAGGAATTCCAGGCGATAGGCGCGTGCGATGCCTTCCAGCGGCCTCACGATGAGCGCTGAGTCCTTCCCTCCACTCGTCACCGCGATTTCCAACGCGCGCTGATGCAGCGTGCGGGCGCTGGCGTAACGGCCCACATCCTCCAGCCAGCGGGCGCACCGATCCAATGGCTCGAGCATGCGCGCGTCTGTTTTGCCGTAAGCGCTTTCGGCGACGCGTAACGCATATTGCTGCTCTTTCTCCGCGTCCGCCGTGCGCTCCAGCGCCACATAGCTCGCAATGAGCGGCTCGAGATACTTGAGTTGTTCGGCGTTGAACAGGCCGTCGACATTGCGGCTCAGGTCAACGGCGCGTTTGAGAATGAGCGCCGCATCGACATACTGTTTCATGGCGAGATAAGTGACGCCGAGACCCTGCAAGGGGAGCAACAGCTGCCGGTCGGCATTGCCGCCGGCCGCGTCCAGAATCTCGACACTGCGCAGATAATTTTTTTCCGCAACCGGATAGTCCTTCAAGCGGTATGCAGTGGCCGCAAGATTATTAAGCGGGTTAATGAGGTTAGGGCTTTCGGCGCCGTACTGTGCTTCGGTGAGCGCCACGACCTTTTCAGACACCGGGCGCGCTTCCTCATACTTGCGCGCATCGAAAAGGCTGCGAAATTCCCGATAGGCCTCGGTCCGCTCTCCATCGGTGACGGCCGTCGCGCCTTGGGTGAGCGCGAGCGCGGCGGCGAGGAAAAGCCAGGATAAGCGCATGTCGGGCGCGATCCTAACGCGTCTGGAAGAAGTAATGCGAGGGCCATGGGGCTTTGAATCGCCCCTCCTTAGACGCTAAGCTGACGCAGGGGGTTCATATGCCAGATTCCGAGCCAAAAATAGCGCTGCTCGCCGGGGCAAGCGGTCTTGTCGGTGGGCATTTGCTCGATGCTTTGCTCGATACGCCGGATTTCGGCCGCGTATTCGCCATCACCCGTCGCCCCCTGCCACGTGAACACTCCCGTTTGGCCAACCGCATCGTGCAGTTCGACAAGCTGGAATCCCAACTGAAGGGGACGGTCTGTCACGTGGCGTTCTGCTGTCTCGGCACCACGATTCGACAGGCAGGCTCCGAGCAGGCTTTCAGAAAGGTCGACGTGGAGCTGGTCATGGCTTTCGCGCGGGCCGCGAAAGCTGCACAGGCCCAGCGCTTCGTGTTCGTATCCTCGGCCGGCGCGAGTCCGCAATCGAAGTATTTCTATATGCGGGTGAAAGGCGAAGTGGAGCAGGCGCTGACTGGCCTGGGATTCGCCTCGCTCGATATCCTGCAGCCTAGCGCATTGATTGGCTGGCGGCGCGAGCCTCGCGCGG
>Ga0065707_10081830_pt1 | contig 35453 bp, 28 predicted proteins | sample SwiRhicommuniRL3_FD_59094 | JGI IMG/M metagenome (GOLD analysis project Ga0065707, IMG submission 59094) | Switchgrass rhizosphere bacterial communities from Rose Lake, Michigan, USA - RL3 v2 (version 2) | ecosystem: Host-associated > Plants > Roots > Rhizosphere > Soil | place: East Lansing...
AGGGAGTTTTGCGGCGGGAAGCTTGCGCAGATCGGCAGGGGTGGCGATGGTGCTGAGGAGGGGGTACGGATAAGAAGGCATGGAGTGAAGTGTAGTAGGTTGGCCTGAGTCTTCGAAGCCCAACCTACACCTTGCGGTTGACCATGTAGTGCGCCAGCTCGACAAGCGCCTCTGCACGCGTGCCGAGCGGCGCGAGCGCCGCAACAGCACTGTCTCGCAGCTCAAGCGCGCGTTTCCGCGCGGCATCGATTCCGACGGTGCTTGGATAGGTAGGCTTGCTTCGCGCCGCGTCCGCGCCCGTGGCTTTGCCCAAGAGAGTCGCATCGCCTTCAACATCGAGGATGTCATCCTGGATTTGAAACGCGAGTCCGATGTCCGCCCCGTAACGGCGAAGCGCCTCAAATTGGGCCCCAGCAGAAAGCCCGGCCGCGGTCGCACCGATCAGCACGCTGCCTTGTATCAATGCCCCAGTCTTGCGCCGATGCATGTTCTCCACGGCCTGCGCCGACAACCGCGCGCCGACAGATGCAAGATCGATTGCCTGCCCCCCTGCCATGCCGGCAGTGCCGGCGGAGCGGGACAGGAGTCGCAACATGGCAAGGCGAGCAGCCGCTGGAATTGCGACGTCGTCATCCGGTCCCGCGAGCACATCGAAGGCCAATGCCTGTAACGCATCCCCCGCCAGCATGGCGGTCGCTTCGTCGAACGCGCGATGGCAGGTAGGGCGCCCGCGACGCAAATCGTCGTCATCCATCGCCGGAAGGTCATCGTGTACCAGGCTGTAAACATGAACAAATTCGACCGCAGCAGCAGCAGCGTCCAGCTGGTCGAGCGACGCGCCCAAGCATTCCCCGGTCGCATAAACCAGCACTGGCCGCAAGCGCTTGCCGCCGCCGAGCACGCTGTAGCGCATGGCTTCGCGCAACCGCTCGGTGCCTGGGATTTCGGGTAACTCGAGATAGCGCGCCAGCACGCGCTCGATGCGGCCGTGATAAACGGCCAGCCGGCTGTCGAGAGGGGCGCTCATTCCGCGTCAGTTTCTGGCGAATCAAAAGGTTGCACTTCAACCTGGCCACTGCGCTTCAACAGGATTGCCACTTTCTGCTGCGCCGACTTCAAGGCTGTCTGGCAATGGCGTGTGAGCTCGATGCCACGCTCGAAAGTCTTCAGCGCTTCATCGAGCGGCAGCTCGCCGCCTTCGAGCCGCTGCACCAGCTTCTCGAGCTCGGCGAGCGACTGTTCGAAATCGGGGTCTTTGGGATTGCGTGCCATGAGAAGGCGCGCACGTTACACAGCCCACCTCCGCAGGGTCAACGCCGGTTGACGCCCGCGAACTTCCGGGCATAGAGTTTCCGCCCGCCTGAGCGCAGATTGACTTGAGGAGAGCAGCATGAATCTCAAAGGCAGCAAGACAGAGAAGAATCTCAAGGATGCTTTCGCAGGCGAATCCCAGGCGAACCGCCGCTATCTTTACTTCGCGGCCAAGGCCGATGTCGAAGGCTATAACGACGTCTCGGCCGTGTTCCGCTCTACCGCCGAAGGCGAGACGGGCCATGCGCATGGCCACCTTGAATATCTGGAAACGGTGGGCGACCCTGCGACCGGCCTGCCTATCGGCGAGACCAAGCTGAATCTCAAGGCCGCCATCGCCGGCGAAACCCACGAGTACACCGATATGTATCCGGGCATGGCGCGCGCCGCGCGCGATGAGGGTTTCGGTGAGATTGCCGATTGGTTCGAAACGCTCGCCAAGGCCGAACGATCGCACGCGAATCGATTCCAAAAGGCGCTCGACGGGCTGTGACACAAGGTGGCTCCGAGGGGAGCCTCGAAGCGCCGACGCGTCACCCACTCGCCTGGCGGGATCCGGCGTTCTATGACGAGGCGGCGCTCGAAGCGGAGCTGGCGCGCGTATTCGACATCTGCCATGGCTGCCGGCGTTGCTTCAGCCTTTGCAATTCGTTTCCCACTTTGTTCGACGCGGTGGACGGCTCTTCGACGGGCGAAGTCGATGGCGTGCCCCGAACCGTCTTCTGGGAGGTCGTAGACAACTGCTATCTCTGCGACATGTGCTTCATGACGAAGTGCCCGTACGTGCCCCCGCATCCCTGGAACGTCGATTTTCCGCATCTGATGCTGCGCGCGAAGGCGGTGCGCACGAAGAAAGAAGGCGTAAGCCTGCGCGACAGAGTGTTGGCCTCAACTGAAGCGGTGGGAAATTTCGCGGGCATTCCAGTTGTGGTTGACGTGGTCAACGCGGTGAACCGCTCGTCGGTAGGCCGCGCGCTACTGGAAAAAACGCTGGGCGTGCATCGAGAAGCGCCGATTCCGCGTTACGCATCCAAAACCTTCCGCAAGCGCTTCGTTGCCCCGGCGAAAGCCGGAGCCCAGTTAAAAAAAGTCGCTCTGTTTGCGACGTGCTACGGCAACCGCAACGAGCCTCAACTCGACGAAGACCTGGTCGCTATCTTCGAGCACAACAACATTGCGGTGCGCCTGGTCGAAAAGGAGCATTGCTGCGGCATGCCGCGCCTCGAGACCGGCGATCTTGAAAGCGTCGCGCGCCTGAAAGAATTCAACATCCCGCAGCTTAAGCGGATGGTGGACTTGGGTTATGACATCGTCGCGCCCATTCCCTCCTGCGTGCTGATGTTCAAACAGGAGCTGCCGCTGATGTTTCCGGAGGATCGCGCCGTGTTGTCGGTGCGGGATCATATCTTCGACCCGTTTGAATACCTGATGCTGCGTCACAAGGCGGGGCAGCTGCGCACGGATTTCAAGACTCCGCTGGGCAAGGTCAGCTATCACGTGCCGTGCCACTTGCGTGTGCAGAACATCGGGCTCAAAACGCGTGACGTATTGAAGCTGATTCCCGACACCGCAGTGGACGTTATCGAGCGCTGCTCGGGGCATAACGGCACGTATGCGGTTAAAAAGGAATTCCGCCCGGCTTCGATGAAAATCGGCCGGCCGGTGATGCAGCGCGTTGAAAGTGGACAGCCTGACTACTATTCGAGCGACTGCCCCATGGCGGGCCGTCAGATCGAAAGCGGCTTGAAGGATGCGCGGCCGCCGACGCATCCGTTGCGGTTGCTGCGCATCGCCTATGGGATTTGAGCCATGGAAAAACTAACGCCCACGGACCTGCTGCCGCTCGAGCAATATGCCCGGGGGCGCGACGCTTTTCGTAAGCGCGTATTGGCGCACAAGCGCAACCGGCATATTTCTGTCGGCCCGCATACTTCGTGGCTGTTTGAAGATCGGCTGACGATTCAATACCAGGTGCAGGAAATGCTCCGCGCCGAGCGCATTTTCGAGCCTGAGGGCATTGTCGATGAGCTCGCGGCTTACAACCCGCTGATTCCCGACGGCCGCAATTGGAAAGTGACATTGTTGATTGAATTTCCCGATCCCGCCGAGCGCGCGCGTCAGCTCGCGCTGCTTATGGGTATCGAAGACCTCTGCTGGGTTCAGGTTAGCGGCCACGGCAAGGTGCTGGCGATTGCGGATGAGGATTTGGAGCGTGAGAATGATGAGAAAACGTCCGCGGTGCATTTTCTGCGGTTCGATCTGCACCCGCAAATGATTGCGAGTTTGCGGGCGAGCGCTGCACTCTCCGTGGGAATCGACCATCTTCACTACCGACACGTCGTCGCTCCCGTGCCCGACTCCATTCGCAGCGCTCTTTGCGCCGACTTCTGAATTCGCCTTACGAACGGAATGCCGCCACTTAAAGTGTGGGGGCGGCGGATGCAGCCCCAATTTCCCATCAGTGCTACACTATCCGGACTTTCCTGACAGGACGGTCCTAAGAGTGGAATGCCGATGAGCAACCCCTTCCAGTACGGCGCCGAGCTCAAGCCAGCCCAGGTCGTGAACCGCAAACAGGAGATCCGCGACGTCACCCGCGCCGTCGCCGAGCACGGCCGCGTTTTCCTGCTCGGCCCGCGCCGCTTCGGCAAAACTGCCATTCTTCGCGCCGCCACCGTCGCAGCACAGCGGGCCGGCGCCATCGTTATTCGTCTCGACGCCGAAGCCTATTCGGGCGTGGATGGCCTGGTGCGCGCGGTCGTGACGGAATCCGCAAGGTTGCTGAAAAGCGATGCTGCCCGCACCGGCGAGAAAATCATGAAGTTTTTTTCGCGCCTGCGCCCCGTGGTCAGCTACAACCCCATGGACAACAGCTGGAGCGGCAGCATCAATGCCGATCCCGGCGCCGCAGCGGATCAAACCCCGCTCTTTATAGAGGCTGTGGACGGCGTCGCCCGCCTGGCGGCGGATATCAAAAAGCCGACTGCCCTGGTCATCGACGAGTTTCATAAAATCATTCAATGGGGCGGCGAGAATACTGAAGCGCAAATCCGCGCCGCGGTACAGCGCCATACCGAGATCGGCTTCGTGTTTGCAGGGTCGAAGACCACACTTCTCAACGACATGACCTTAAACCCGGCCCGACCGTTTTACCGCATGGGAGTTCGGCACTTTCTCGGGCCGCTGCCTCGCGAAGAGTTCAGGCGCTTCATCACGCGCGGATTCGAAACGGGTGATTATCGTGTCGACCCGAAGGCCGTCGAGGACATCCTGGATGTGTCGGAAGACGTACCTTACAACGTGCAGGCGCTTTCGAGCGTCGCGTGGGAAATGCTGGGCGATGAAGAAGGCAGCGCATTGACCACGCAGCTCATAAGGCGCTCGCTCGCGCTACTTGTCGGGCGTGATGGCCCTTTTTACCTGACGGTATGGAACGGCCTCACCTCAACGCAGCAACGCGTCCTGACAGCGGCGGTAAGAGAGCGGGGCGTCGGGTTGAGTTCGGGCGCTGTCACGCAAAAATATGGCGTATCCGCCAGCACAATCAGCAAGACATTGCGATTTCTGGAGGAGCGCGAAATTCTGCGCCGCGAAGAACAGAAAGATTCAGTCCGATGGCGTCTCGAGGATCCCTTCTTTGCCGCATGGCTCAAAGCCTGATCCGTCCCTGTGCCGACTTCTGTTAACATCCGCGCCCGCGTCAAGGCCACCCACGAAATTGAGCCTTATGCGTGTCGCCATGAGCCGACACAGCGAGGCTCAATTTCGCGGGGCCCGGCGCACAGCGCCGAATTTCCATGAGCCAGTCGTACACCGCCTCCGATATTGAAGTTTTGAGCGGCCTCGAGCCCGTGCGGCGCAGGCCGGGCATGTACACACACACCTCGCGCCCCAATCATCTGGCGCACGAGGTCATCGATAACAGCGTGGACGAAGCGCTCGCGGGCTTCGCCAAGGAAATCTCTGTCACCCTCTACAAGGACAACTCCTTCGAAGTGGAAGACGACGGCCGTGGCATGCCCGTCGACATCCATCCCAAGGAAAAGGTAAGTGGCGTCGAGCTTATCCTCACCCGCCTGCATGCAGGCGGTAAATTCAACGACAAGACGTACAAGTTCTCTGGCGGCCTGCACGGCGTCGGCGTTTCTGTCGTGAACGCGCTGTCAAAGAACCTGGAATGCTGGATCAAGCGCGGCGGCAAGCAGTACAACATCGGCTTTAAGGACGGCAAGGTGTCCTCCAAGCTCGAAGTGGTGGATAGCGTCGGTCAGCGCAACACTGGCACCAAGCTGCGCTTCTGGCCGGACCCGAAGTTTTTCGATTCGGAGAAATTCTCCGTCCCGCAACTCAAACATACGTTGAAGGCGAAGGCAGTGCTGGCGCCCGGCCTGCGCGTGAAGTTCTTCAACGAAGCGACGGGCGAGAAGGACGAGTGGTTTTTTTCAGGCGATCTCGGCGAATACCTGCTCGATGAGCTGGGCAAAGTGGACCGCCTGCCGCCGGAGCCCATCGCCGGCAAGCACGAAGGCGACGGCGACGCCGTGGATTACGCGCTGGTCTGGGCGCCGGATATTGAGAACGTGGTCGGCGAAAGCTACGTCAACCTGATTCCGACGATTGAAGGCGGCGCGCATGTCAATGGTCTGCGCTCTGGCGCGGCCGCCGCGGTGCGTGAATTTTGCGAGAACCGCAACCTTGTGCCCCGTGGCGTGAAGCTTGCGCCGGAGGACGTCTGGGAAAAAGCCTGTTACGTGCTCTCCATCAAAATGCACGAGCCGCAGTTCGCCGGGCAGATGAAGGAAAGGCTGGCCTCGCGCGATGCCGCGCCGCTGGTCGAGAATTTTGTGAAGGATTCGTTGTCGCTGTGGCTGCACCGCCATCCGGACGCCGGCGAGCGCATCGCGCAGTTTGTCATTACGAATGCGCAGGAGCGTTTGAAAGCCGCGCAGAAAGTGGTGCGCAAGCGAATTGCCTCCGGCCCCGCATTGCCGGGTAAGCTGGCGGATTGCTCCTGCCAGGAACCCGAGCGTTCCGAGTTATTTCTGGTGGAAGGCGATTCTGCCGGCGGCTCGGCCAAGCAGGCGCGCGAGAAAGACTTCCAGGCCATCATGCCCCTGCGCGGCAAGATCTTGAACACCTGGGAGCTCGATGCCGGCGCAATCAATTCATCGCAGGAAGTGCACGATATCAGCGTCGCGCTGGGTGTCGACCCCGGGTCGGCCGATATCTCGCAGCTGCGCTATCACAAGGTCTGCATCCTCGCGGATGCGGATTCGGACGGCCAGCACATCGCAACGCTGCTCTGCGCCTTGTTCCTGCGCCACTTCCGCCCGTTGGTGACGAGCGGGCACATTTATGTTGCCATGCCGCCGCTTTACCGCATCGATGCCGGCAAGCAGGTGCACTATGCATTGGACGACGAGGAACGCGATGCCACTCTCAAACGTATTGAGAAAGAGAACTCGCGCACCAAGCCGACGGTGACGCGCTTCAAAGGCCTCGGCGAGATGAATCCGTCGCAGCTGCGCGAAACCACCATCGATCCGCGCACGCGCCGGCTGGTGCAGCTCACCATAGATGCTGCGGACAACACCGATCAATTGATGGACATGCTACTGGCGAAGAAGCGCGCGTCCGACCGGCGCGAATGGCTGGAAACGAAGGGTAACTTGGCCGAGGTTCAGGTTTAAGCGATGGCGCAGAATCAGGAATTGAATTTCGAAGGGGTGGAGAAGCAGCCGCTCAAGACCTTCACCGAGAAAGCCTATCTCGATTATTCGATGTACGTGATTCTCGATCGCGCACTGCCCGCGCTGGGCGATGGGCTGAAGCCTGTGCAGCGACGCATCATTTATGCGATGAGCGAGCTCGGCCTCGCCGCCGCCAACAAACACAAAAAATCAGCGCGCACCGTCGGCGATGTCATCGGCAAATTCCATCCGCATGGCGATAGCGCCTGCTATGAGGCGATGGTTCTGATGGCGCAGCCGTTTGCGTACCGCTACCCCATAGTGGACGGGCAGGGCAACTGGGGCTCGCAGGACGATCCCAAATCCTTTGCCGCGATGCGTTACACGGAAGCGAAGCTCACGAAGTACGCGGATGTGCTGCTCGGCGAGCTGGCGCACGGCACGGTCGATTGGACGCCGAATTTCGACGGCACGATGGATGAGCCCGCCATTTTGCCGGCGCGCCTGCCCAATCTGTTATTGAACGGTACGCAGGGCATTGCCGTGGGCATGGCGACGGACATTCCGCCGCATAATCTGCGCGAAGTTGCTGCCGCATGCATTCATTTGATCGACGATCCCGAGGCGACCACCGCCGCGTTGATGAAGCACATCAAGGGACCGGATCTGCCCACCGGCGCCGAGATCGTCTCGCCGCGCGGGGATCTCAAAGAGATTTACGAGAAAGGCGTCGGCAGCTTCAAGGCCCGCGCCACCTATGAGCTGGAAGACGGCAACGTCGTCATTACGGCCTTCCCACATCAGGTGTCGGGCGGGCGCGTGCAGGAGCAGATCGCCGAGCAGATGCGCGCAAAGAAGCTGCCAATGCTCGAAGATCTGCGCGACGAGTCGGATCACAAACACGCCACGCGTCTCGTGCTGGTGCCGCGCTCCAATCGCGTGGACATGGTGGAGGTGATGAATCACCTCTTCGCCACCACGGATCTCGAGCGCAATTACCGCGTTAATCTCAACATCATCGGGCTCGATGGCCGGCCGCGTGTGATGGGTTTGAAATCCTTGCTGACGGACTGGCTGGAGTTCCGCTTCACCACCGTTACGCGCCGTCTGCAGCATCGGCTGGACAAGGTCACGCGGCGGCTGCACATCCTCGAAGGGTTGCTCGCGGTATTTCTCAATCTCGATGAGGTGATCCGTATAATCCGCCGGGAGGAGGAGCCCAAGCCTGTGTTGATGAAGCGCTTCAAGCTCTCCGAAGAGCAGACCGAAGCGATCCTCGAAACCAAGCTGCGCCATCTCGCCAAGCTCGAGGAGATGAAGATCCGCGACGAGCAGAAGAAGCTTGCGGATGAGCAGGCCGAGCTCGAAGGTTTTCTGAAGAGCAAGGCGAAACTCAAGAAGCTGGTGTCGTCGGAAATCGAGGCAGACACGGAAAAATTCGGCGACGCGCGGCGCACGAAGATTGTGGAGCGCGAAGCGGCGCAGGCCATCGATGAAACGTCATTGATCGCCAATGAGCCGGTGACAGTGGTGATTTCCACCGGTGGATGGGTGCGCTCTGCCAAAGGCCACGATCTCGATCCGCTCACGCTCTCATATAAGAGCGGCGACGCATTCCAATCCGCCGCTCGTGGCCGCAGTCTGCAGCCTGCTGTTTTCATTGACAGCACCGGGCGCACCTATACGTTGCCTGCGCATTCTTTGCCTTCCGCGCGCGGCAACGGCGAGCCGTTGTCGGGCCGTTTGAATCCGCCGGATGGGGCCAAGTTTTCAGGCGTCATGCTGGGGGAGCCTCAAGATCTGTGGCTGCTGGCGACGGATGCGGGTTATGGATTCACCGTGCGTTTGAAAGAATTGATCACCGACCGCAAGGCCGGCAAGACCATACTGAACGTTTCTGAAAACGCGCATGTTCTGCCGCCCGCGTTCGTGCCATCGCCAGAGTCTTTGGTGGTTGCCGCGAGTAGCGAAGGCAAGATGCTGGCCTTCAAAGTCAGCGATCTTCCCGAATTGCCGCGGGGGAAGGGCAATAAGATTTATGACATTCCCGGCAAGAAGGCCGCCTCGCGCTCCGAAGTGCTTACGGGCATTGCGGTAGTGCCGCCCGGTGGCAGGCTGATTCTCTGGTCCGGGGAAAAACAAAAGACGCTCGAATGGAACGATCTCAAGGAATACAAAGGCCAGCGCGCGCAGCGAGGCTCTGTTCTCACCCGCGGCTGGCGCACGGTGGATCGGCTGGAGGCCATACTTCCCGAAATCCCGAGTGCGCGCGACAAATGATGTTGCGTGGATGCGCGGTCAAAAACCAAAGCCCCGCTTCGAACGCCAGCTCGCCGATGCGCGCCGCCAGGCGCTGATCGACGCGGCCATTGTCAGCCTCAAGCGCCATGGCCATGAGGGATTGGCGGTCCGGCGAATAGCATCCGAGGCCGGCGTATCGCTCGGCCTCATCAACCATCATTTTCCCAACAAGGAAATGCTGGTCGCCGAGGCCTATCGGCATTTTCACCGGCAATTGATAGATGTGCACGTGCAGGCAGTCGCGCGCGCCGGCCCAAAGGCTTCCGCCCGCGCACGGCTGAACGCCTTCTTCAAATCCACTTTTTCCCCGCCGAATCTCGATCGCGACGTGCTCACCGCGTGGATCGTCTTTTGGGGAATGCACCGCCACTCGCCGCAAATCCAGCGCGTACACGATGAAACCTATCGTGCGTATGTGGAGCTCGTGCGCAGCATGCTCGCGGGCCTCGCAAACGAATCGGGAAAGTTGCGCATGAGCCTGCGCACCGCCGCTATCGGGCTCACCGCCTTGCTGGATGGCCTATGGCTCGAATGGTGTCTCGACCCCGAAAACTTTTCCCCGCGCGAAGCGATCAAGATTTGCGAGGCGTGGATCGATAGCCTTTCTATGCTCTGAATAAGGCTCTTGAGCGCTCTTGTGGATTATAACCATAAAGTGGTTATAATCACTGAATCATAACCACTTTGTCCTGATTTCAGTTAAAACTCATTTACGGCCATGGCTATCCCAAATCACTGGAACGCCTTCAATTTGCGCCAGTCGCCTTTTTTTCAGGACACGCTTTGGGCCGGCGTCGACGCCCGCTATCCCCTGGAATTGTTTGTCGGCCGCGAAACGGAAACTCAACGCATCTTGCGTGGCATCGTCGGCGCTCCGGATAGCCGGCAGGTCGTGGTCGGTGCGCCGGGTTACGGCAAGACTACGCTCGTGCAGTACGTGAAATCCAAAGCGGCCGCCAAAGGCTTCATCTCCAATGCGGAGCCGGTGAGCATGATGTCCACCGAACGTGTGGACGATCTGCTCGTGCGAATCCTGAGCTACGTATACGACACCTTGTACAGTTTTTCCGAAGGATCGCTGGCCAAGGAGGACGCGATGCAGACGGCGCAGCAGCTGGTGCTCGCGTTTCGAGTGCAAAGCGGCGGAGCCAATGCGTCATTTTCCTTCAACACTCCAGCCGGTGGGATCGGCGTCGGGATGGGGCGAAACAAAAATATCGCGTATCAGCAATCTTCCTTTGTAAGCCCAGCAATGGTCGTTCCCCGGTTGTTGGCGCAACTCCTGGCATTGGGGCGGGCGAAACTCAAGGCCTGCGAAGGGATCGTGGTTCATTTGAACAACATGGAGAATTTGACGGACGCCGATGGAGAAGCGACGGGGCGGATGCTGCGCGACCTGCGGGATCTATTCCTGCGCGATGGTTACCACTACCTGCTGGTCGGGACGCCGGACATCGTGCGCACCGCCATTGCGCCGCACGCGCAGCTTCGCAGCGTTTTTATGACGTCAGAGCCGCTCAACGCTTTGACGCTGGATGAATTCGTGCTGCTGCTCAGACGGCGATACAGGCATTTGAAGCTCAACGCGCGCAAGGCTGTCGCCGAGCCCGTCACCGTAAGCGCCTTGAAAGAACTGTACGATCTGTTCACGGGCGATCTGCGCGGCCTTCTGAACGCGCTCGATTATTCGGCCGATCTGCTGTTGGGTTACACGGGCAAGGCGCCCGCCTCGCCCATGGAGGCAAACGGAATTCATGCCGTGCTACGCAGGCGATATCGCACCGAAGCGGCATCGCGAATGACTGAGTCGGCGCTCGAGAATCTCGACACACTGTTCGAGGAGTCAACTTCGCAATTCACGCAAGTAGAACTGACCGAACGGTGGAAGGTGAGTCAGGCGTTTGTGTCGAAAACGATAAACGAATGGCAAAGATTTGGCTACGCACGGGAAGCCGGCCGCGACAGGCGCCGCATCACGTATGAACTGACCGGGCCCGCCAAAGTCATGCTGACGGGCGGGAGGCCCACGTCTCCAAGACGGCGCAAATAACGGCGCGCTAATCCTTTCGCATGAAGAAAGGATAGGCGAGGCAGGTCGCAAAGATCAGCGCCGCCGTCAGCGCCAGCAACTGCGTGCCGGACATTACGATCACCGTGAGGCAAAACAGCATCGCGACCAGTGCGACAACGCGATAACTGCGGGGCTGCTCGAAATGCCAGATGGCCGTGCAGCCATACACAAAAGTCAGCAGCGATAAAATCACCGACACCTCGATCAATTTATTGAACTGCTGATTGAGCGTCGGCGACATTGTCGCAAATACGATGGCGCTCATGAGCATGGCCTGCAGCAGCAGGTTGGCCACCGGAACGCCTTGCCGATCCACCCGCGCAAACACCGCCGGAAATAGCTGGCGCTCCGAGCCGGCCTTGCTTACCTGCGCACTCAACAATACCCAGCCGCACAACGTGCCGCTGGCTTTCAACAAGGCGGCGAGGGCGACCAGGCCGCCAGCGATGGGGCCAATCATCAGGCGCGCCGCATCCGCAAACGGCGCAGTGGATTTTGCGAGAGTCGCCGCAGGGATCAAGCCCATGATGACGCCGCACCCTGCCATGTAGATGACGCCGGCCAGCAGCACGCCGCCGAGTGTGGCCAGCGGTACATTGCGACGGGGATTTTCCACGACCGCTGCCGCGATCGAGGCGCTCTCCAATCCCAGGAATGCCCAGAATACGAGAACCAATGAGCTGGGGATGACCTGATGCAACGGCTGCTGCGTGACATTCCACGAAGCGCGGAAGATTTCGCTATCGAAAAAGTACCAGCCAGCCGTCCCGACCAGCGCTAATGGAATCACTCCTACGACTAGCGTCAAGGATTCCACCTGGCACGCGAACCGTGGCCCAAGGACGTTCACCAGCGTCAGGAGCCAGATCGCTGCGGCGGCGGCTATCGCAGTGTGCAGCGGGAGAGCGAGCGTTGGAAAGAAATGCGCGAGATAGCCCACCGCCGCAATGGCGATCGCGATGTTTCCCAGCACGGCGCCCAGCCAGTAAAGCCAGTGGGCCTGAAATCCTACGTAACGCCCGAGTGCATCGGTGGCGTAAGCGCAGGGTCCGCCGGCTTGCGGCGCAACCTGCCCAAGCTTCGCAAACACAGCCGCTACAGCAAGCGCGCCAAGCGTTGCGATGCCCCAGCCAATCAGCGTGACGCTGCCCACGGACGCGAGCGAGGCAGGCAGCAGGAATATGCCCGAACCGATCATATTGCTCGCGACCAGCGCGGTGGCGAGCAGGGGACCGATCTTGCGATTGCGCAGCATGGTTTTATTACTGTACGATCGTTCAGCAATGGACGACGCGGCCACAAGTCTACCAGCCTGGATTTACCGCGACCCAGGCTTCTTCGAGCTCGAGCGGGCAGCGGTATTCCGGGGCAGCTGGCAATTGCTCTGCCACGTGAACGACATCCCCAACGCGGGGGACTATCACACCTTCGATTTCCTCGGCGAATCCCTGTTCGCTGTGCGGGGCGAGGATGGCGCGGTGCGCAGTTTCCACAACGTGTGCCGTCATCGCGCCTCGCGCCTGCTCGATGGAACCAAAGGCCATTGCGGCAAGCGCATCGCCTGTCCGTATCACGCGTGGACCTATTCTGTGGATGGACGGCTGGTGGCCGTGCCGCAGAAGCAGGCCTTTCCGGGCATTGACCTCGCAAGCCACGGCCTTGCGCCGGTGGAGCAGGAAATCTTCATGGGCTTCGTGTTCGTGCGCTTGGCGCCCGGGGGCTTGAGCGTGCGCGAAATGGCTGCGCCTTATGCCGATGAGCTCGCGATTTATCGTTTTGAAGAGCTTGTTCCACAGGGCCGCGTCACGTTGCGCCCACGTTCCGTGAACTGGAAGAACATCGCGGACAATTATTCGGATGGGCTGCACATCACCGTGGCGCATCCGGGCCTGACGCGCTTGTTCGGGCAAGGCTATGGAATCGAAGCCCAGCCCTGGATCGACAAGATGTGGGGCGCGCTGCGCGACACGCCTTCGAAGAATTTCTCCGAGCGGCTGTATCAGAAGCTGCTGCCGCCGGTCGAGTTTCTGCCGCCCGAGCGGCAACGGCTATGGGTCTATTTCAAACTGTGGCCCAATGTCGCGTTCGATATTTACCCGGATCAGATCGATTTCATGCAGTTTCTGCCGGTCTCGCCCACGGAGACGGTGATACGCGAAATTGCCTACGTGCATCCCGACAGCCGCCGTGAAATGCGCGCCGCGCGCTATCTCAACTGGCGCATCAATCGCAAGGTGAATCTCGAAGATAAGAAGCTCATCGAGCGCGTGCAGGCCGGCATGGGCTCCAGCAGCTACACCGTCGGGCCGCTCAGCGAAAATGAAGTGTGCTTGCGCAGCTTCGGCCGGCGCATGCGCGAATTGATTCCGGAATGCCGCTCGCCGCGCAAGCCATGAAGATTCCCAATGCACTGAAGACCACGCCGTTTCACGCACGCACCGCGCCGCTGATCCTGGGCTCCACCTGGCGCCGCTGGTCGGGTTACGCCGTGGCGAGCAGTTACGATTGGTCGCACGACCGCGAGTATGCCGCTATCCGTAACGCCGCAGCGCTCATCGATGTGTCGCCGCTGCATAAATACAAACTCACGGGGCGCGATGCGGGCCGGCTGCTGGATCGCATCATCACCCGCAATGTCATGAAGATGCAGGTAGGTCAGGTGTTCTACACACCGTGGTGCGACGCGCACGGCAAGGTGATCGACGACGGCACGGTAAGCCGCTTGGCAGAGCAGACTTACCGACTCACTTCCGCCGAACCTGCGCTACGCTTTCTGCACCAGAATGCGGTCGGCTTGCAGGTGCAGATCGAAGAGACTACCGAGCAGATCGGGGCGCTCGCATTGCAAGGGCCGCTATCCCGCATTCTTCTCAACCAGGTGGCTGAGACGCCGCTCGACTCTCTAAAATATTTTCGTGTGGCATCCAACCGCATTGCCGGGGTGGATGTTGAAATCTCTCGCACGGGGTACACCGGCGATCTCGGCTATGAGATCTGGGTAGCGGCCGATCAGGCGATCCCTGTCTGGGATGCGCTGATGGCGAAAGGCGCGGATTACGGGCTTGCGCCGGCTGGTATCTGGGCGCTCGACGTGGCGCGCATCGAAGCCGGGCTCGTCATGGCGGATGTCGACTATCACTCGAGCCATCGTGCATCGATCGAAGATCAAAAGTCCTCGCCGTTTGAATTGTCGCTCGATTGGGCGGTGAATCTCGACAAGGAGGCTTTCAATGGCAAGCGGGCTTTGAAAGCCGAGCAGGCAAGAGCCAAAAAAATGAACGGCTATGCGTGGCGTTTCGTCGGCATCGAGATCGAATGGAGCTCCTTCGAAGCGCTCTACAAGGCCGTGAATCTGTCCGCCGCGCTTCCCATGATCGCATGGCGCGCCAGCACGCCGATCTATCGTAACGGAAAACAAATCGGCTACGCCTCGAGTGGCGTGTGGTCGCCTCTCCTGAAGAAATATCTGGCGCTCGCCCACATCCGCGCGCCGCACTATGCGCCCGATACGCCGGTGGAATTCGAAGTGACGGTGGAGCATCGGCGTAAGCGCGCCAACGCCTGGGTACGCAAGACTCCGTTCTTCGATCCGCAACGGAAGAAAGCGTGATAGCGCTTGAAGAAATGGCAGGTTCTGCGGTTCCATGACGCACACCAGCGACGTTATCGTCATCGGCGGCGGCCACAACGGCCTGGTCGCGGCGGCCTATCTTGCGCGTGCGGGCAGGAAAGTGCAGGTGCTCGAGCGCCGGCATTTGATCGGCGGCGCAGCGGTCAGCGAGCAAATATTCCCCGGCTTCACGTTTTCAGTGTTCTCTTACGTAGTGAGTCTGCTACGGCCGGAAATTATTCGCGATCTCGATCTGCCCAAACACGGCCTGCATATCTTGCCGCTCGAAGGCACCGTGACGCCGCTGCCCAATGGCGACTACCTCGCCGGCTGGGCCGATGCCGATCTCGCGCGCCGCGAAGTCTATCGCCACTCGCCCAAAGACGCCGATGCGATGATTGAGTTCGGCCGCTTGATGCACCACATGGCCATGGCTGTGCGCCCGCTGCTCGGCATGATTCCGCCGGACCCCACGTCACTGGCTCTCAGCGATCTGAAGGGCATGCTCAAACTCAGCAAGCACATGCGCTCGCTGGGCGCGGAAAAATTTCACGCGCTCTACAAGCTGATGACGATGAGCTCTGCGGACTATCTCGACGAGTGGTATGAGTTTGGCCCGCTCAAAGCGACCAAGTCCGCAAGCGGCATCATCGGCACCTTCATGGGCCCGCGCTCGCCCGGCTCGGCCTACGTGCTGCTGCATCACTACATGGGCGAGATCGACGGCGCCTTTCGGGCATGGGGTTTCGCGCGCGGCGGCAATGGTTCGGTCAGCAAAGCCATTGCGGGCGCGGCCCGGTCTTTTGGCGCCCAGATACGCACTGAAGCGCTCGTCAAACGCCTGCTCGTGAGCAATGGCCGCGCAACGGGGGTCGTATTGGAAAACGGCGATGAGTATCGCGCGCCGGTGGTCGTCTCCGGCCTCGATCCACGCCGCACTTTTCTCGATCTCGTGGAGAGTAAAGAGTTGCCTGCCGATCTCACGGATCAAGTGCGCCGTTTCCGATTCCGCGGCTCTTCCGGCAAGGTCAATCTGGCGCTCTCCGAGCTGCCGCAATTCACCTGCATGCCCGGCATCGGTGCGCACCATCGCGGGGCTTTTTCCATCAGCCCAAGCGTCGATTATCTCGAGCGCGCCTACGACGACGCCAAATACGGCGAGTATTCGCGCAAGCCGTACATGGACATCGTGTTTCCCTCGATGATCGATCCCAACATGGCGCCGCCCGGCAAGCACGTTGCGAGCATCTTCGTGCAATACGCACCCTATCATCTGAACGGCGGCTGGACGGAAGCGAAACGCGAAGCGTTCGGCGACGCCGTCATCGATACGCTTGCCGAGTACGCCCCGAACATAAGGTCCGCAATCCTGCATCGCCAGGTTCTGACGCCATTTGAAATCGAAAAGACACTGGGCCTTTCCGAAGGCAATATCTTCCAGGGCGAGCTCGCGCTGCAGCAGCTTTTCTTTCTTCGTCCCGCCGCGCCCTGGACGAGCTACGCCACGCCGATTCGCGGCTACTACCAGTGCGGGGCCGGCACGCATCCAGGCGGCGGCGTCATGGGCGCCGGCGGCCGCAATGCGGCGCGCAAGATTCTGGGTGAGCTGCCGTGACCCGCGCTTTCGATACTGTTGTGATTGGCGGCGGTACGAACGGTCTCGTTGCCGCAATTGTGCTGGCGCGCGCCGGCTCGAAAGTATTGTTGGCGGAAGCCTCCCCGGAGTTGGGGGGCGCATTCCGCGAAATTGAATTCGCTCCCGGCTTGCGCGCTTCGCCACTCGTTGCGGATGCGGGCTATGTGTCGCCAGATGTGTTGCGCGCCACAGGTCTCGATGCGCTGACGGAAGAGGTAAGCGCCGATCCCACAGTGCTTGCGCTGGGCGAGGGCGAACCTTTGGCCTTGTATCGCGACATCGCACGCACGGTGCAAAGTCTGCAGCGAATCTCTCCTAAAGACGCGCAGCGCTGGCCTGCCTTTGCAGGCCAAGTGCGCCAGTTCGGCGTATTCCTGCATGAGTTATATCGGGCGCCGCCACCTCGCATCGAAGCCAATACCTTTGGCGAATTCCTGCAGCTCGCCAATCTCGGGCTCAAATTCCGGGGCCTTGGCCAGGCGAACATGATCGAACTGATGCGCACGCTGCCGATGTCCGCCGCCGATTGGCTCGACGACTGGTTCGAATCCGACCGGCTCAAAGGAATGCTGGCCGCGCTCGCGGTAAGGGACGTGGCGCAGGGTCCCATGTCAGGCGGCACGGCTTTCACTTTCCTGCATGGACACGTTGGCGCCAAGCCGGGTTTATTCGGCGAGCGCCTGCGTTTGCAAGGCGGCCCAATGGCGCTGGTGAAAGCTTTGGCGGACCGCGCCCGCGCCGCCGGCGTTACGATTCAAACCAGCGCCGCCGTGCAACGCGTGGTCGTGCGTAATGACGCCATCGCGGGCGCCGTGCTTGCCTCGGGCGAGGAAATCGCCTGCCGCGAAGCGGTTTCGAGTCTCGATCCCACCCGCAGCCTGTTTGAATTGCTGGACCCCGTGCATCTCGATCCTGAATTCATGCAGGCGGTGCGCAATATCCGCTATCGCGGCGTGGCCACCATAGTGATGCTGGCCTTGGAGGGCTCGCGGCCGGCATCCGCCGGGACAGCTATCGTTGCGCCGTCGATCCGTTACGTGGAACGCGCCTACGACACGGTCAAATATGGCGGTTGCTCCGAGGAGCCGATTGTCGAATTGCGGTTCCAAGGCGCGAACGTCGCGGTATTGCACGTGCAGTTCACCCCTTACGGTTCCCGCGAATCGACCGCCGATCGCGCGATTGCGCTGGTTGAACGCCATCTGCCGGGATTTTCGGCCCGCATCCATGGGCGCATAGTGCTGACTCCCGCCGATCTCGAGTCGAAATTCGGTTTGCGCGAAGGCGCCGTTTCGCAGGGCGAGATGATGCTCGATCAAATCCTTTTCATGCGGCCCGTGGCGGGCGCGTCACGCTATGCGATGCCTGTCCCCGGGTTCTATCTTTGCGGCGCGAGCACTCATCCTGGCGGTGGGATGACCGGACTTTCGGGCCTGCTAGCGGCCCGCGCAGTATTGGCGGCTCGCAAGCCAAGGCGCACGCACGCCTCAGTTCAGCTTTCCGTCAGCAGATCGAAGACGGTGTAGCGCTTTTTACCCAGCGACTTGCCGCGATAGAGAGCGGCATCGGCCTGACGATACAGGCTGTCGAAACTCGCGTTTGAATGCTCCTGCACCGCGATGCCGATGGACACGCTCGCGATGGTGTGCGCCAACGGGCCCTCCAGATGTGAGACACGCCCCAGTATCTGGGCGGCCAAATCCGCGGCGCAATCCGCATCGCAATTCGCTGCAAAGATCATGAATTCATCGCCGCCCAGGCGCGCGCACTCATCGCCTTCGCGAATGTTGCGCTGAATGGTCTCCGCGACGTGCTTGATGACGGCATCGCCGACGGCGTGCCCATGCGTGTCGTTGATGCGCTTCAGGTCGTCGATGTCGATCAACAGCACCGCATAACTTTTCGCGCGGCGCGCGAGCGATTTGCGGCTTGCATCCAGCGCGCCGCGGCGGTTCAGCAGGCCTGTAAGCTCATCGCGAAGAGAGCTGCGATAGTGCTTTTCCAGCTGGTGATGCAGATCGAAGTGATAGCGCGCTACGAGATAGCCGATCAGCAGCGCCACCAATAGCGCCGCGGCGAGGCTGCCGGCGCCGATCCGGCGAAAGCGCGCATCCTGCGCCAGGTAATACTGCGAGTCGAAATCCACTCCGACGAAGCCGCTGTAGCGTCCGCTGCTGTCATAGATTGGCGCGTGCGCAGAGAGGAACACGCCGTAATCGTCTTCCTGGAAATCGGGGTTTACCCAGGTCTTGCCCGCGGCGAGCTGTTGCAACCAGTCACTCTCATATTTCTTGCGCAGCTCAAAGGCTTCCATGAACGCAGAGGCGCGCAGGCGATGAGGAGTCCGCAGGGCAGGGGAGGCCGCAGTGTCGAGAACGAAGAAGGTCTTTCCGCCGCGGTCCACCATCGTGTAGACGTAGAAAATGTCCGGATACGCGGAGTGAAAGCGCACCAATGGCTGCACGGCGCGCGCGTACAGAGCCGAGTCATAGCCATTGTCGAGCAGTCTGCGATGCAGATCGCCGTCAATGGTGCTGGCTGCCAGCTGTGCGATCTGGCCGACGTGAGAGCGCAGAACGTCCATCCGCGCCTGCCGCGACAGCCATTGGGGCACGATTACAATGGTCGCCAGGATTGCGGCGGCGATAAGCGTCGCCACCAGGAAGATCCGTAGTTTGAATTGGCGCCCCTTGGGAATCATCGGTTTGTGAGCCGGCCGCGCGCCGCTAGCGTGCTGCCGCGCTCAGCACCACTTCCTCCGGCGCATTCACAAAGTAGCCCTGAATGTATTGCACGCCGAGCTGCCACAGCACCGCCATCGTGTTGGCGTTTTCCACTCGCTCGGCGATCGTTTGTACTTGGCGAGTCCGCGCCGCGTCGACCAACCCCCGCACTTTGGTTTGAATCTCAACATCGCTGGTCAGGCTCTGCACCAACGCGCCGTCGATCTTGATGAAGTCGAGGGCTAGGGAGGTGAGCAAGCCATGCGGATCGCGTCCCGAGCCGAAGGCATCGAGCGCGAAGCGAAAGCCGCGCTGCCGCAGCGAGCTCGCCAATGTTTGAGTTTGCGTGATGTGGGTGGCGGCAATGCTTTCCGGCACCTGGAAGCAGAGCCGCGCAGGTTCTGCGCGCGCCGCGCGCATGTGGTTGTCCAGCCAGTCGAGGAAGGAAGGGTCCTTCACCGTTTCTTTCGACAGGCGCACGAACAAACAGCCCGGCTTGCGCTGCGCCGCAAACGACAGCGAGGCGCCGACTACCCAGCGGTCGATGTTCTTGAGCAAATCGTTGCGCTCGGCGGCCGCCATGAATTCCGCCGGCAAGACCTCTTTGCCCTGGCTGTCGATCATGCGCACCAGCACGTCGAACATGCCGGAGTCATCGCCTTGCAAGCTCGCCACCGGCTGTTGCACCAGCCGGAAGCGGTTCTCCATCAGCGCGGCCTTGATATGTTTGACCCACACCGTGTCGTAGGACTTCACCCGCGAATCGGTGTCCGCATCGTCCGATGTGAATACCTGGTTGCCGCCGCGCCCGCGTCCCTTGCGGCAGGATTCGAGCGCATCGGCCAGCGTCGCATCGATGTTCGCATCCGCAGGCGCAACCACGCTCAATCCAATCGTGCAGGTGACCGACAGGGCTTTTTCCTTGATCTTGACGACATGCCGCGCGGCTTTCGCCACCAGCTGTTCGCTCCAGGCTTCGACGTCATGCTCGTTGCCGCGCTCGAGCAGCACCAGGAAGGCGACGCCCCCCAGCCGGCCGGACAGATCTTTTGGATTGAGATGCGCCTGGATCAGCTTTGCAAACTCCACCAGAAATTCTTCGCTCGCCGCCGCGCCCACGTCACGCTCGATAGTGGCGAACTTGTCCGGTTTGATGACGGCGATATAGCGCACGCCTGCCGCCACCGGCATGGCGAGCCGCGCGCCTAATGCTTCGAGCAGAGGCCTGCGATAGAGAAATCCGGTGGAAGGATCGTGCCGCACGGCATCTTCAAGGCTGCTTTCGAGCTCGCGATCGTCGCGCGCACGCGCGGGGACCACGAGCCGTACACAGGGCTCGGCTTCGTGCTCGCCGAGCGCAAGCACCACTTCAACGTGAAGCGTCGTGCCATCCGCCAGCAGGGCGTTGACCGCCAACGTGTGATCGTGCCAGCGCCCCTGCAAACACGCAGCCAGCGCGCCTTTGAGCGCAGGCTGCGAGGATTCGTCGAACAAATCCATGATGGGCTGGCCAACGAGAGCGCCCGGCTCTGCAAACCCGAAGAGCTCCAGCCACGAGGCATTGGCGTCGACGACGATGCCTTCCTGCGCCTGCACGATAGCGTCGTTGGAGCGTTGCAAAACCGTTTCGAGCTGGCGGCGCGCATCGCTCGCGGAGCGCAGCGTGTTGCCGAGCGCGCGTTCGAGCCGAAAGGAGTGCAGCTCGCGCGCCATCACAGCCTGCAGCCGGGCCGGGCAACCAAGCGATACCACATCGCGCGCGCCTTGTTGAATTGCGGCGGCGATACGCGCTTCATCAACCGTTTCCGCAACCACGATCAAGGGCACGGTGGGCGCAAATTGATCGCGCACCACGACGGCGGAGGCAAGGTCGTCGCCGCCTTCCACCTGGAGCAGAAGCTCCGGATTGAGCTGGGTCAGGGCATCGGCGAGATCGCGGAGCGAAGGTATCCACGTGCAGTGAACGGGGTGGCCCGCACGCCGCAGGATGCTATTGATAGTCTCGACAGGGTCGCGTGCGGCGCTCAATACAATGAGGGGAACCGCGTTCTGCTCGGTCAACGTGGTTTCCTCACAGAGTAGGGCCCTCACACTCGCGGTACAGCAACGGGCCGCGATTCTAGCATCGACGGCGGGGGCTGCTACCTGCGAAGCCGCTCACATTCGCGGCAGGCGGGGAGTTAACCCCACTTTCGCCGGCGCGCCGTGGATCTCGCGCACGAGCCGCGGCACGAGGTAGCCAGGCAGGCGGGCGGCCAGCTCGCCGGCAATTTCCAGGGCCCGTGGCTCGGGGATGTCGAAATGCGCGGCGCCGCGCACGGGGTCGAGGACATGCAGGTAATAAGGCAGCACGCCTGCATCGAATAGTTGTGTCGAGAGCTGTACAAGTACGTTGGCGTCGTCATTCACCCCTCTGAGCAGCACGGATTGATTAAGCAGAGTTGCGCCCGCGTCGCGCAAGCGTGCGCAGGCCGCGCGTACGGCGGCGTCGATCTCATTGGGATGATTGGCATGGAGCACGAGGACCGCGGGCCAGGCAAGGCGCCCGAGCCACGCGATGAGGCCGTCATCGATTCGCGCAGGCAGCACGATGGGCTGGCGCGTATGCACGCGAAAGCGGCGCAAGTGCGGAATGCGCGCCAATGCATCTGTTAATGCGGTCAATCTCGCATCGCTCAAAGACAGCGGGTCGCCGCCGCTCAGGATGATTTCTTCTATGGATGAGTCGCGAGCTAGCTCATCCAACGCGGCGCTCCACCGCGGCGTATCGATGGTTTGTCCTGCATAGGGAAATTCGCGCCGAAAGCAATAACGGCAGTGCACGGCGCAGGCTTGGGTCGTGATGAGTAGCGCACGTCCTTGATATTTCTGCAGCAGCCCCGGCGCGCGCAACGTTTCGCGCTCTCCGAGTGGATCGGCGACGTATGCAGCGGGCTGGTTCAATTCCTTGCCTAAAGGCAATACCTGTTGCAGCAGGGGATCGAGCGGGTCCCCGCGCCTCATGCGAGCCACATAGCTCAACGGAACGCGGAGTGGAAAGGCGGTTGCGGCAGCGCGGGCGGGCTCAATAAGCGAGGAATCCAGCCCCAGTGCTTCGATGAGCGCCTCCGGCCGCGTAATGGCCGCAGCCATTTCCTGTTGCCAGGAAACCTTCTGAAGCTGGCGGGTGAGGGTTGATGTCGTTATCATGCTCGACTTTTCACGGGCTGCGCCCGGGACCTACACGGTCGCAGAAGACTGCGGCCGTGTCCATATAGCGGCGCGAAACGCGCCGATTCAAAAGGGCCTATTTAGCATGGCGAGTTTCAGCACCAACGAGTTCCGTTCCGGCACGAAAGTGATTTTCGAGGGCGATCCCTGCTCCATCGTCGAGAACGAATACGTGAAGCCCGGCAAGGGTCAGGCCTTCAACCGCGTCAAGATCCGCAATCTCAAAACCGGCCGCGTCATCGAGCGCACTTTCAAATCGGGGGACACGCTCGAGGCGGCGGATGTCGTCGATACCGAAATGCAGTATCTCTATCAAGACGGAGATTTCTGGCATTTCATGGCGCCGGAGAGCTTCGAACAGTACACTGCGGGCAAGGCGGCCATCGGCGAGAATGCCCAATGGCTCAAAGATGGCGTGGTATGCATCATTACTCTGTGGAATAACATTCCACTGGTGGTAACGCCTCCGGCGCACATCGAGCTCAAAGTCGTGGAAACGGATCCCGGCCTGCGCGGGGACACCGCCACCGGCGGTCAAAAGCCGGCCAAGCTGGAAACCGGCGCAGTAGTGCGCGTGCCGCTATTTATAAACGAAGGCGAAGTCATCCGCGTGGATACGCGCACGGGGGATTACATCTCGCGCGGCAAGTCATAATGGGCTGGCTCGGTTCTGCGTAGGTTGGCGCTGAGTCTGCGAAGCCCAACACAGCCTTCACGAAGTTAAAGGCGCATTTGCCGCGCAAATTCCTCTTTAATCCTCTCCGCTCCTGCACATTACCCCCATGACTGCGTCAAAGTAGCGATCAACACAAAACTTGTGTTTCGCTGCGATAGAAAGAAACCACAGCATGTGGCCGGAAGCGGTCAATGTTGACGCCGCGCAGTAGAACTATGAATCGAGGCATCTGCAACGCCTAACGACAGCAACGAGCCGCGCTGGCAGAGCGGTCAATAGAGAGTATGAGCCTCAACGCGTCGGCTCCATTTTTTTTCAGGCAACGCCACAATGGATCTGACCGTATCCAAAAGCTCTGTGCACATCGGACTATTGTATTTCGCATGCCCGATTACCCGGCCTTCGACCGACGGCTCGACTCGGTGGTTAGGCGTTTTCATTCCAATCGAACTCCATTTGCCGCGCTGTGGCGACTGCCAGGTCGCGATCGGTAAGTCTCTGTACCAAATGCAGGCTCATATCTATTCCCGCAGAGATTCCCGCCGATGTTACTACTGTGCCTTCATCCACCCAACGGCGGTTTTCCAAAATATTCGTGCCCGGCAAGGCCGTTCGTAGGTCGGCAATATCTTCCCAATGAGTTGTGGCCGACTTGTGGAGTAGTAATCCAGCCTTTCCTAGCAGGAATGCGCCGGTACATATCGAGGCTGTGATTCGGGATGACTTTGCTTGCTCCGCTATCCAAGATATGACTTGAGCCTGATTTAGCTCGAAAGTAACTACGCCACCGGGAATCACGAGAACATCTATTGCCGGGTGGTCAAGTAGACTGAAGGCCGGTCTAATTTCGAGCCCAGCCCGTGCGCGAACAAATTGTGCCTGTCGGGATACGGTGAACACTCGGAAGATTTCACTAGATTCGGGATTTGTTCGACTGTGAACCCGACTGGCCGTAGTGAATACCTCATATGGTCCAGCGAAATCGAGAGCCTCCACATCGGGGAAGACGTAAATTGCGATCGCGATGGTCATAGGCCTCTTGCCGCCTAACGATCTAAGCTCAGCGACGGCGGGCCGGAGGTGCGTCGATTGGAACAGCAACGAGGCGCCGCCGTTCGTTGCAGCGCATGGTTAGGCATCAGTCTCTCCTCCCTCCGGTCCATAAAATACTACCCAAACGACAAAGTCGGATGAGAAATTCTCAAAGCGATGAATCCGGCCAGCCGGAACGAACAAAAATGAACCAGCCTCAACTGAATAACGCCGCTCTCCATCGAAGAAGAAACCCGTCCCACGAGTGACGAAATAAACCTCGTCTCGCGTGTGGGGTTTCTGCAGGTCGTGACCGACCGGCGCGTAAAGCTCAACCACGAGCGAGCCATGCGAAAAGATGGGAACCGCAAGATTGCCGGGCGGTGGCGCGCCTTGAGTGAGGGCATCAGCCAAACCGACATGGGTTATGCGTGTGGATGGTTTCATGTGCGAGGATGCCTAACGAGAGTCGATGGTGAGCAGCTCTTCAAAAAAACCGCCATATCCGTTGACACGGTCGACGAAGTGAATCTCCAGAATCCAATGCCGCGGCCGGCCGCTGGCGTCGGGAGCGCGCAGGGAAAGATTGTTGCCATGGCGGATGGAGAGCTTGCCCTGCTCGCCGGGACTGGTCTCGTGTGGGAAATGTCCTATTAGGTGTCCCGCTGTTGGGGCGCCGAATTCCCACCCGCGTTGCACGGCAAGATCGCTGACGAAGTCATACAACGAACCCGCCGTCAGGTCCGGCTCGCGTTGATAGAACGTCTTGCCCTTGCGAAAAGCGTCCTCAATGTCGCCAACAAGCCTGTGTTTGCGTGGATCGGCACCCACCACATAGGTGCGCCCAAAGTCAGCTTCCCATTCGCCGAACAGCGGTCCGAAATCCAGATAGACGGCATCGTCGTCGGCGATGCGGCGGTCGGGTGGGTCGGCAGCGTAGGTGAGCAACGTGTTGGCGCCGCAGCGCACCACGCGTTTGTGCCAGTGACGGCGGACTGCGAAGCGTCGGCTCGCCAGTGCATGAATCTCTGCGCTGAGCTCGCTCTCGAGGACACCTGGCCGTATGAGTCCAGACCCCACTACTTCGGCGAAGAGCTCTTCGGCCTTGCGTTGCGCACCGGCTAACGCTTCTTCTGTGGAATTGCTGTTCATGCGCGTTCGATCGGAAAGGGCAAAACTTCATCGATATGTTGGGCCTGCGTTGCGAGCATGGCAACGCGGTCGAATCCGACGGCAACGCCTGCGCAGTCGGGCAAGCCATGCTCGAGCGCAGCGAGCAGATTTTCATCGCCCGGGAATTCTGGCAACCCGCGGCGGCGGCGTTCGTGCGCATCCTGTTCGAAGCGCACCCGTTGCTCGATGGAGCAGGCCAGCTCTTTGAAGCCATTGGCCAGCTCGACGCCTTCGTAATAAAGCTCAAAGCGCAGCGCGCACCGCGGGTCGTCGGCATCGAGTTGTGCCAACGCAGCCTGCGAAGCGGGGTAGCGATGCACGAAACTCAACGATCCGCGGCCAAGCTTTGGGCCGACACAGCTGGCCATCAGAAAATCGAGTAGCTCATCGCGTTCAGCGGCGGGATGATCGAAGCCGGCGACGCGCGCCGTTTTCCGTAGCTCGGAAAGGCTTGCTGCAAAAGGGTCCAAGCGGAGCTTGCGAAGGAAAGCGTCTCGATAGGTGAGCTGTTCGCTCTCAACAGAGCGGCCCAGCAGCTCGCGCGTCAGGCTCGCCACCTCTTTCATCAATTGGTCGAGCGAGAAGCCGATCCGATACCACTCAATCAAAGTGAATTCGGCATTGTGCAGTTTGCCTCGCTCCAACCCGCGCACGACGTGACAGATCTGAAAAATGTCGCTGCTGCCCGCCGCTAGAAGGCGCTTCATTGCGTACTCGGGTGAGGTATGCAGGAAATATGGCCGTTGCACATCCGGGAACCGTACTTCCGCCGAATGAATATGGACATCCGTTACCGGGGAGCCGACTACGATGGGCGTATCGACTTCCAGTACGTTGCGGCTCGCGAAAAATCTTCGAGTTTGCTCGAGCATCTGCGCTCGCCGTTCCAAAGCTGCGCGCGTTGCAGTCGGGCGCCAGCTCACGGCATGCGCGCCAAAGCCTGGCCCACTCGAACTGTCGAGCCGGCTTCGAAGCCCGGCAACCACTCCGCGGCGCCGCGGGGCAGCAGCAGAATGACAGTCGAGCCCATGTTGAATCGGCCCATTTCAAGTCCGCGCTTGAGTGGGGTCGAGGCGACTGAAAGCTCAACCCGCTTTCTCGGGCGCCGTGGCGTGATTTGCCCATGCCACACCGTTTCCATGCTGCCGACGAAGAGGGCGCCCACCAGGATCAAAGCAAACGTCAGCGCTCCGTTCTCAAAAATACACACCACCCGCTCGTTGCGCGCAAAAAGTCCCGCTACCGATGCGGCGGTGGTTGCGTTGACACTGAACAAATCCCCGGGGACATACCATGCCGCGCGCAGTGTGCCCGTGAGTGGCATGTGAATGCGGTGATAGTTGAAAGGCGCTAGGTAAAGCGTCGCGAACGATCCGCCGACAAAGCGGGCGGCGTACTCCGCGGCGCCATCGAGCAAATGCTCGAGCGTGTAGTAAATCCCCTTCGCCTGCAGCAAGCGGGACGCCTCAAGCGATCCGATCTGACTGACAGTACCGTCCACGGGCGATACCAGCACATTGGGATGCGTATCGATCGGCCGAACGTCGGGGCGCAACGCACGCGTGAAGAATTCATTGAAGCTTGCAAAGCCAAGCGGATCGGACTGCATCGCCTCGCTCATGTCCGGTTTGAAATGCCGCACGAAGCTTCCGATCAAGGCATTTTTGATGAAAGGCGTGCGATTGCGCGTCAGCGCGTACACCGCCGCCGTCAGCGCATGCTGTGGAAGGAGATGCTGCAGACCGATAAATAATCTGGAATTCATCAGGACTTGAGGCGCGGGGCAGCGGCGCGCAGATCGGCAGCGAAGGCGTCCACATCGAACGGCGGCGTGAAGATGCCCGCGATGCGCGCGCGGTCATCCAGTAAAAACACCGCCGCGGAATGATCCATCGTGTAATCCCCATTCGGCAGTTCCACCCGATTCACCGCGACGCTGAATTCTTTCGCGAGCTTCTCGATCGCCGCCTGCGAACCTGTGGCGCCCCAGAAATGCGGATCGAATGCATGCACGTACTTCTCGAGCACGGCTGGCGTATCGCGCGTCGGGTCGACTGTCACCAGCAGGACGCGCATGCCTTCGATACGAGCGGTCCTGTCGATTTGGGCCAGCGTTGCGAGCGTAGTAGGGCAGACATCCGGGCAATGCGTAAACCCGAAGAACACCAGCGTCGGATGTCCTTGCAGTTCCCGCCGCGTGAACGACCGCCCCGCCTGATCCAGCACGGAGAAGTCGCCAATCTCGCGCGGCTGCGGCAACCACGTTCCGCTTGCCAGCTGAGGCTCCGGCCTGTGAAGCTGCCGCGCCAGCCAGAAACCCGCAAACGCGGCGACAATGGCCACGATTGCCCACATCAACTTGGAGCGCCCTGAAATCATGCCGCGATTGTCGCACACGAGCCGCAGCGCGAAACCCACGGTGCGGGAGTTGATTTCACACAGCGCACGGCGATTGCAGCGCGCCGGCGTGTTCTTCGGCCACGGCACCGACAACGCGGAAGATGAAGCGGCGGCGCTGGTCTTACATGCACTGCGCTCACCGCGACTTGCCTACGAACAGAAGGTGAAAGAATCCGATCGGGCGGGCATCGACGCCCTGATTCGGCGTCGCATCGATGAGCGCATTCCAGCGGTGTATCTCACCGGCCAGACCTGGTTCGCCGGCCTGCCGTTTTACGTCGATTCGCGCGCATTGATTCCCCGTTCCCCCCTTGCAGAGTTGATCGAACAGCGCTTCGCACCCTGGATCGAGCCCGGCCGCGTCACAACAATTCTTGACGTCGGCACCGGCTCGGGCTGCATCGCCATCGCCTGCGCGAAAGCCTTTCCCAAATCCCGTGTCGACGCCGTGGATATCTCGCCCGATGCCCTGGCCGTCGCCGCCCGCAACGTCCGCCGGCATCGCCTGGGCAAGCGGGTTCGATTGCTGGAATCCAGCTATTTCAGCGCGCTCAAAGGCGAGAGCTACGATATCATCGTCAGCAATCCGCCCTACGTCGGCACGCGCGAGCTCGAAAGCCTACCGCCCGAGTACGCTCACGAGCCGCGCATGGCGCTCGCCGCGGGGCGCACAGGTCTCGATGCCGTTCGCGAAATTTTGAGCGAGGGGCTCCGCCACTTGAAGCCGAAAGGCATTCTTGTCGTTGAAGTGGGCAATACGGAAGCTGCGGTTCGCCGCGCCTTCCGTAAGGTGCCTTTCACCTGGCTCGAATTCGCGCGCGGCGGCGGAGGGGTCTTTTTGTTGAGTGCAGAGCAATGTCCGGCAATACGATAGGCAAGCTATTTACAGTGACCACCTGTGGCGAAAGTCACGGGCCGGCGCTCGCCTGCATCGTGGACGGCTGCCCGCCGGGCCTCGAGCTCAATGAAGCGGATTTGCAGAAGGACGTGGACCGCCGCCGCACCGGCACTTCGCAGTTCGTCAGTCAGCGGCGCGAAGGCGATCAGGTGCGCATTCTCTCCGGTGTGTTCGAAGGCAGAACTACCGGCACACCCATCGGTCTGTCGATTGAAAACACCGATGCCCGCTCGCGGGACTACGAAAAGATCAAAGATCGCTTTCGCCCCGGCCATGCCGATTTCACCTATCAACAGAAATACGGCTTCCGTGACTACCGTGGCGGCGGCCGCTCTTCCGCGCGCGAAACAGTGATGCGCGTGGCGGCAGGCGGCATCGCACGCAAATATTTGCGCGAGCGCCTCGGCGTGCGCATCTACGGCTACTTGAGTCAGATAGGCGGCCTGCGCCTCGAGCCTAAGTCTCCCGAGGCGGCTTACGAGAACCCGTTCTTCTGTCCCGATCCGGCGCGTGTTGCCGAGCTCGAAGCGCTGATCTGGAAAATCAGGGAAGAGGGCGATTCCATAGGGGCGCGCATTACAGTCATTGCTGCCGGCATTCCGCCCGGGCTCGGCGAGCCCGTGTTCGACAAGCTCGACGCTGAGATTGCGTACGCGATGATGGGCATCAACGCCGTGAAAGCCGTAGAAATCGGCGCAGGCGCACGCGTAGTCGAGCAGCGCGGCAGCGAGCATCGCGACGAGCTCACGCCCGCCGGTTTCACAAGCAACAACGCCGGCGGCATCCTGGGCGGAATTTCTTCCGGCCAGGACATCGTTGCGCACGTTTCGTTCAAGCCGACCTCCAGTATTCAAATTCCCGGCCGCACGGTCGATACCACGGGCGCTCCCGTCGAAATCGTCACTACCGGCCGACACGATCCATGCGTTGGGTTGCGGGCCACGCCTATTGCCGAAGCGATGCTCGCCATCGTGCTCATGGATCATTACCTGCGCCACCGCGCGCAAAACGCCGATGTCCCAAAGGAAACAAAGTGAGAGTTGCAGTACTGGGCGCCACGGGCCTCGTGGGCGAAACGATGATCAAGATTCTCGAGGAACGCGACTTCCCCGTCACCGAGCTTTTTCCGCTGGCGAGCGACCGCTCGCTCGGCAAAACCGTGCAATTCAAAGGCCGCAATATCGCGGTGATCGATGTGGCGCAATTCGATTTCAGCAAAGCGGACATCGGCCTCTTTTCCGCCGGAGGCTCCGTCTCGCGCGAATATGCACCCAAGGCCGCTGCCGCCGGCTGCATCGTCATCGACAACACCAGCGAGTTCCGCTACGACGATGAGATCCCGCTGGTGGTGCCCGAGGTCAATCCTCACGCCATCGCCCAGCACAAAAAGCGCGGCATCATCGCGAATCCGAACTGCTCCACCATCCAGATGCTGGTGGCGCTCAAGCCGATTCACGATGTCGCCGGCATCGAGCGGATCAACGTGGCGACTTATCAGTCGGTCTCCGGCGCCGGCCGGGAAGCGGTCACGGAGCTTGCCACCCAGTCGGCCGCGCTGCTGCAGGGCCAAGGCCCGGTCAAGCCCGGAGTGATCCCAAAGCAGATCGCCTTCAACTGCGTTCCCCAGATCGACGTCTTCCAGGACAACGGCTACACCAAAGAAGAGATGAAGATGGTCTGGGAGACCCGCAAGATCCTGGAAGAGCCCAATATCCGGGTGAATGCCACCTGTGTGCGCGTGCCGGTGTTCTTCGGGCATTCGGAAGCCGTGCAAATCGAGACGCGCCGCAAAATCACCGCGGCCGAAGCGCGCGCCTTGCTCGAAAAGGCTGCCGGCGTCGAGGTTTTGGACGAGCGCAAGCCCGGCGGGTACCCCACCGCCGCCACCGAGGCAGCGAACCGCGACACAGTTTATGTAGGGCGGATACGTGAAGATATTTCGTCTGATCGGGGCCTGAACCTATGGATTGTCTCGGACAACGTGCGCAAAGGGGCTGCCACCAACAGTGTGCAGATCGCGGAGATTTTGGTACGCGAGCATATTTAAGTTATATTGCCGGCCCTGTCGGCTTAGGGAAGGCGAATGCCCTCCATTCGTTTGTTTTTAAAAGAGTTATCTGCGGGCTAATGCCACGCGGGGTGTCCTGATGGCTGTCAAAACATTGAGCCGCGCTCTGGCTCTGTCCCTACTTGCTACGCCAGCCGCCTTCGGTCTCGGCCTGGGAGACATCCGTCTCCTGTCCTCACTCAACGCCCCGCTCGATGCCGAAATCGAGCTCGTCGGCGCTACGGCAGAGGAGCTCGCGGGGCTCAAGGCGCAGATTGCCTCGCGTGAAACTTTCGCGCGCTACAAGCTGGATTGGCCTGCCTTTCTAAGCAGCGTCTCGGTGCAGCCGATGCATACCGCGGACGGGCGGGATGTCATCAAGCTGCGCTCTGCGGAAACGGTTACCGAACCTTTCCTCACCCTGCTCGTTGAAGCGAACTGGGCGCGCGGCAAGCTGGTGCGCGAATACACCGTGCTGCTCGATCCGCCGGTTTATACGCCGGGTCAAAACGGTTCGAACGCGGCGCCGGTTGCCGCGCCGGTCTCAGGTGAAAGCGATCGCGGAGGCGCCATTGAGCGCCCCGTCGAGCCCAGTCGGCCGAGTGCGCAGTCAAGCTCCGAACCGGGTTCTGCTTCGCCGCAACAGCCCAGCGCTCCGCCTGTTTCGTCAGGGTCCACCCGCATTGTGCGTCGCGGCGACACGCTCTCACGCATTGCGAGTGAAGTAGGTGGGCAGGACATCCGCGGTTCGCGCCGGTGGATGGTTGCCATCTACCGCAACAATCCGCGCGCCTTCGTCGGCAACATGAACATCTTGCGTTCGGGTGCGGAGCTTGAAATTCCCGCAAGCTCTGCAGCCGAAAGCATTAGTGCCAATGAAGCTTCCGCCGAGATTCGCCAGCAATACGCTGCCTGGCGGGGCTCCACGCCGGCTGCAAGTGAAAGCAGTGCGAGCGAGCCCGGGCGCTTGCGCCTGGTGCCGCCCGCAGCCGAATCGGGCTCAGCGCCGAGCACGGCCACTCCATCCGCCAATACCAACAATGCCGCTCTTCAAGGCCGTGTGCGGGAGCTCGAAGGGCAATTGCAGGAATCGCGTCGTTTAATAGAACTGCGCAATGCGGAGCTCGCCCAGTTGCAGGCGCGCCTTGGCGCGAAGCCTGCCGAACCTACCCCAGCTTTGCCGAAAGCCGGCGAAGAGGCTGCGATTGAGCCGTCGGCTACCGAACCCGTAACCGAGCCCGCTCCCAGCACTGAAGCGCCGAGCGCAGAAAGTGCGCCCCCGCCGCCTGAGGCTGCTCAGCCGGTCGCCAAGCCGCCCGTCACTATTCCCACTCAGCCAGAGCATTCGCTGCTCGACACGCTCAAAGAATATTGGTGGGCTGTCGCAGCGTTGGTCATCGCCGTTGTTGCCTTGGTGGGTTTGAGAATCTGGCGCGCGCGCAAAGAGGCGGAATTCGACGATTCGTTGGGGCGGCTGGCTTCCGGCGACCCATCGATGGGCCGCGATTTCAACACCAGCGACACCGCGCCCCTGCGCACCATGCCCTCCGATCAGAGTTTCCTCGTCGAGGAATCCGGTACGCATGAGCGGCCAAGATTCGGTGAAGTCTCAAGCCCTGCGCCGCGCAATGTCGCTGCGGATGACACCATCAGCAGCGACACCGCCATCAATCTCGATCAGGGCGATCCGCTGGCCGAAGCCGATTTCCACATGGCCTATGGTCTTTACGACCAGGCCGCAGACCTCGTACGCATTGCCATTTCGCGCGAGCCCGAGCGGCGCGACCTAAAATTGAAGCTGATCGAAGTGTTCTTCGTCTGGGGCAACAAGGAGCAGTTCCTGCAGACCGCACGGGAATTGGCAGGCAGTCGCGACCAGGCCGCGCCCGGCGAATGGGAAAAGATCGTGATCATGGGCAAGCAGCTTGCCCCTGAAGACCCTCTGTTTGGCAGCGGCGCGGGAACCGGCGGCGCTGCGGCCGGCGGCATTGACCTCGATCTGGAAGGCGGCGATGGCCGCGTGGATTTCGATCTGCTTGGCGAGCCTGTGCCCGGGCTGGAAGGTAGCGACGGAGGCGTGGATCTCGACATCGGCTCGGCTCTTGGGGACAAGGATTCCACCATCGAATCCCCCACGCGCACGACGGATGCGCACCTGGCGCTGCACGAGAATGATTTCAGTGGGGATGCCACGACGAGGCAGATGACGCAGCGCGTCACCAGCGAAGAGCCTGCGCCCATCATGCCGGAATACGGCCTTACGAGCGCCGAAGAAGCGCCTACGGTCGAACAACCCGCCATGCACGGGCAGCAAGATAACCCGACCATCCGCCAGAAGGTCGATATGGCGTTGCGGCAGGGCGGAGTGGACCAGACAGCCGAGCTCAATATTGACGATCTCGGGCTCGATCTGTCGGCGCTCGATACCGTAGATCAGCCCGGACTCGGGGCATCGCCCGATGCGCCCACACTGGTAGCCGGGCTCGATGAGCGGTCGCGGCGGGTAATGGAAGAAGCCGAGCGGCGCGGGGCCGCATCGGATGAAGAACCCACCGGCTCTGCGGCCACCGGGGCCTGGCGTGTGAACCGGGACGATCTCGATCCGACGATGCCTCCGACACGTGTTGAAGCGCTCGAAGCCGACGCTGCCGCGACATCGCGAATGGCCGCGCTCAAGGAGCAGGACCTCGATTTCGATTTCGACGTCGGCGACGATTCGCCGGTCGACCTCGATGTCGGAACCGCTACCGTTCCGGACATGGCGCACGGAGCCACGCAGAGGCTTTCCACGGAAGACCTGGCTTTGCCCGATCTCGAGCCGGTGACCATGAGCGAAGTCGGCACCAAGCTCGATCTGGCGCGGGCTTACATGGATATGGGAGACCCGGAGGGCGCGCGCAACATCCTCGAAGAAGTCCTGCAGGAAGGGTCCGGCACCCAGAAACAGGAAGCGCAGAGATTGCTGGAGTCCCTGCCCGGTTGAGCCGTGCATCGGGTCGCGCTCGGGATCGAATACGTCGGGTCGGCGTTTGCAGGATGGCAAACGCAGCAGGCCGGCGTGCGTACGGTTCAAAGGGAGCTGGAAAAAGCCCTGAGCGAAGTGGCAGCCCATAAAGTCGATCTGATTTGCGCCGGTCGCACAGATGCTGGCGTTCATGCACGAGAGCAGATCGCCCATTTCGATACCGATGCCATTCGCAGCATGCGCGCCTGGGCTTTAGGCGCGAACACCCATCTTCCGGGGGATATCAGCGTCTCATGGGCAATGCCGGCGCCGATGCATTTTCACGCTCGCTACTCGGCGGAAGGGCGCACCTATCGCTACTTCATTTTGAATCGCGGCGTAAGGTCGGCTCTGGTGGGCAAGGCCGCGGCCATGGCGTTTCGGCCGCTCGACCATGATCTCATGGCGCGCGCGGCGCCGCTCCTGCTCGGACATCATGACTTCAGCGCGTTCCGCTCGGCGCAGTGCCAGTCGAACTCGCCTGTCCGGCGGCTCACGCGGCTGACGGTTGCGCGCAGCGGGGAATGGATCGCGATCGAAGCGACGGCCAACGCGTTTTTGCATCATATGGTTCGCAATATCGTGGGCTTGCTGATCGCGGTGGGTAGAGGCGAGCAGCCGCCCGGCTGGGCGAAAGAAGTGCTCGAATCGAGGGACCGCTCGTGCGGCGCAGCGACCGCAGCGGCCGAAGGTCTTTATTTCTGGCACGTGCAGTATCCGGCGGCTTTCGGATTGCCGCTGCCGCCCGCTATGATGGCAGGATCAGCGGGCCTGCGGATTTAAACCTCAACATGTCCTGGTTCGAAAAAATCATGCCCTCGCGCATCAAGACCGAGCGTCGCACGCGCTCGGTCCCGGAAGGGTTGTGGATCAAATGTCCGGCCTGCGATGCGGTGCTTTATCGCGCGGAGCTCGAGCGCAATATTTACGTCTGCCCGAAGTGCAGCCATCACATGCGCATTGCAGCCCGCGATCGCCTGGAGCGCTTTCTGGATGAGGGCGCCGAGGTGTTTGAGATCGGGTCGGGGGTTACTCCAGAAGATCCTCTGAAATTTCGCGACAGCAAACGCTACAAGGACAGGCTGGCGCAGGCGCAGAAGACCACGGGCGAGAAAGACGCGCTGGTCGTGCTTTCGGGCAAGGTGCACGACCTCGATGTCGTCGCCTGCGCCTTTGAGTTTCAGTTTCTCGGCGGCTCGATGGGCTCGGTTGTCGGCGAGCGTTTCAAGCGCGCCGTCGACTACTGCATCGAGAATCGCCAGCCGTTGATCTGCTTCTCCGCGAGCGGCGGGGCGCGCATGCAGGAAGCTCTCTACTCGTTGTTTCAAATGGCCAAGACCAGCGCGGCGCTTTCGCGCCTGGCGCAGGCGCACCTGCCCTTCATTTCGGTGATGACGGACCCCACGACGGGCGGCGTGTCCGCAAGTCTCGCGATGCTCGGCGATCTGAACATCGCCGAGCCGCGGGCGTTGATCGGGTTTGCCGGTCCGCGCGTGATTCAGCAAACGGTGCGCGAGACCCTGCCGGAAGGCTTTCAGCGCAGTGAATTCCTATTGGAGCATGGCGCGCTCGACATGATCGTGGACCGCCGCGACATGCGGGATCGTATCTCGGCCGTGTTGCGAATCTTGAGTCGCCTGCCGCCGCCACCCGCGCCTGTGAATACGGCGG
>Ga0065707_10000468_pt1 | contig 35383 bp, 43 predicted proteins | sample SwiRhicommuniRL3_FD_59094 | JGI IMG/M metagenome (GOLD analysis project Ga0065707, IMG submission 59094) | Switchgrass rhizosphere bacterial communities from Rose Lake, Michigan, USA - RL3 v2 (version 2) | ecosystem: Host-associated > Plants > Roots > Rhizosphere > Soil | place: East Lansing...
TTAAATAAAACAACCCGCCACTTGTAACAGTCTAAGCACAAGCAACTGGTGGATGAGCTTGGTTGTATCTTGTTCATCACTCAACCGATTTTTCCACAAGTTGCTTTATTCCATTTTTTAAATCTTGTGTTACTTCTGCACTACAGTAAACTGATTTGATAAAAAAGTCGTATGGATTTTTTTTAAACTAGAAAACAATTCTAGATTAAATTCAAAAATTTAATTGCGATATATGTCTAAATGTTTTTACCTCTGCAGGTGGAACTTACATCAAGTGAAGTTAACTAATAATTAATAAGTTCTTCTAGACTCGAAAATAATTCATTTTACTTTTATTTCTTTCATGTCCCCCATGTATTTTCGCAGTACTGTTGGAACTATTACACTCTGATTAGTTGTTTGATAATTCTCAAGAATTGCTACCATTGTTCGCTCAGTGGCGACAAGGGTACTGTTCAGTGTATGTACAAGCTGTGTCTCTTCATTGACTTTTCCTCTGTGACGTATCCTTAATCTTCTCGCCTGGAAGTCGATACAATTGGAACAAGAAGCTATTTCTCTATACTTGTCTTGCCCGGGCATCCAGGCCTCGATATCATAAGTCTTTGATGATACTTTCCCTGTATCTGCGCTACTTAACAATACAATCCTGAACGGTATTTCCAAATTTTGGTAAAACCTTTCTGTTATACTTAACATTCTTTCGTGTTCAGCAGAAGAGTTTGGAGAGTCTGTTACCACAAATTGTTCTACCTTTTCAAATTGATGGACTCTAAAAATTCCTTTCATGTCTTTTCCATGAGCTCCTGCTTCCTTTCTGAAACATGGACTGATACTGCCGTATCTAAGAGGAAGGTCTTTTGAATCCAAAATCTCATCCATATGCATCGAAGCCATTGCGTGTTCTGATGTCCCAATCATATACAGGTCTTCATTCTCAATTTTGTAGATTACGTCTTCGAAATCGTCCATGATAATGGAGCCTTTAATTGCATCGTTCTTCAGCATAAACGGAGGCTGAATCAATTGATACCCGTTTTCAACAAGAAAGTCCAGACCATAGTTTGTCAAAGCTTGATTCATCAGAACAAGCTCATTTTTCAGGAAATAAAATCTGGCTCCAGATATCTTCGCCGCTCTTTCCAAGTCAATCAATCCTAGGGAATTTGCCAAATCAACGTGGTCGCTTGTAACTTTGGATTTTATGATATCGTTATATGTTCTTATAACGATATTTTCCTTCTCACTATCACCAATTGGCACTGACTCCTGTAATAAATTGGGAATAGAATAAATTAAATCTGAAAATCTCTTTTCTACCGCATCCCTCTTGTTTTCCAAACTGACCATTTGCTCGCCAACTTTTTTCATTTCATCAAGCTCTCGATCAATACTTTCTTGATTTTTCTTCTTATTCGCGATACTTTGTGATAGCGTGTTTTTCCGGTGTCTGAAATTCTGAGTTTCTATTATTAGTTCTCGCCTTTTTCTATCCAGGTCCAGTAATTCAGAAAAAGGGAAATCAACTTTTCTCTTCTTTAGCATGTCTTGTAAGAGATTAGGATTATCCTTCACAATTTTGGGATCAATCATTGGCTGTCAATGTCCTTGATAGTGATATGTGCTCTAGGATCTCATCTATTGTATTAAGGAACGTTCCTGAACCATTTTTGCAAAAAACATCAATGAGGAGATAGTTATTTTTTGATTTAATATCAATTTTCAATCCTTCAGGAATGCGAATATTATCTGGGGCGAGCACATTGATCATAGTATCAAGTTCCTTCTTACTGTCAAAGAGTATTTTCATACTGGACTTGATATTAAATCCTTCTCTCATAGTGAAATCTTAAATTGCTTCAAAATAATAGACATCAATGAATCCTCTTGGAGTGGATTTATGATCATCTGTCCATCGCTATTACTAAATGTGATCGTAATTCCGTCAATTTTATCTGATAACTCCTTGGTCATTTGCTCTACATCACTACTTTCATGCAAAGAGCCAAGGAAATATTTGGAATAGTCTTCATCGATTGCCGTTTTCATTATGATTACTTTGTTGTTATTGAACTGGTAATATGAAGTCAATAAACGAGAAAGGTAACCTACATAATCGGGTTCAATGATGCCATCGGCATTAATAATTACATGCGAACCTTTATCAGAAAATCTCCATTTTTCTTTTAAGATTTTTAATACAAGTTTATGGGCACCATTCTTAAATTCCTGCTCATCAGTCGCCGCCTCTTGAAGAGCACTTGATCGTTCACCAAGGCAAATACTCATACCCAATCCTGTTTTTTTACTCATGGCACAGGAACTTAATATCTCTGAAAATCTGCGTGCCTCATAAAGGTGGCTACCATATTCCTCAGTTGGAAGAAAGTAGTTATACCCTATTAACATGCTTTCTATTTTTTCAACGTTACCGTTAATTTGTGAATTAAGGAAGTCCTTAATGGTTTCAATTATCAGAAATTTTTCTTCTTGGGTAGTATCGGCTATTGTTCTCCACCTTCCATTTTTTTTCAAGGGAATATTAGTTTTCTTTAGGACTTCAAGACACTTGCTTCCGTTACAGGTTAGCCCACGTAAATATGGAACAAAAGTGTTAGCAATGGATTCGTGAATAGGCAGGGATTCATTAAAAGACAACAAAAGATCAATATCTGTTCGAATTACTCCACTTTTTTTCGAAATATCAAGTATCTCATTATTAATACCAATAAGTGATCTTTTGTCACCTACGTCTTGGGAATCTGCCAGCGCGGAAACAATTGCAAGAGAAGATAGATCTACAAATTTTTTGTCCAAATTTTTCACTACAAGAAAAGAGAGTCCACCTGACGAAATTTCTTTCCTTCCGTCAATATCGTATTTCCAGGGATTTAATATGGCGCTATTATCATCAGTCGCTATTTCGGCAAAGGAAAGTTTCTTGTGATCAATTATGACCCAATTTTTCGAAAAAAGCTTATTGAAGAGTTCGGTGAAACCAGTACCAATATCGGTAAAAAAATAAAATTCATGATCCTCATTCTTCAATTGATCAATACTTTCTTGAGTAAAATTACTCACAAAGCGTGCACTTGCTTTTCCACCAGATTTCCAAATTGATCTAATCAATACGCTGGCTGAAATAATTCCATCACATGAAGAACTAGATACTAGTAGAATATCCTTTTTTTCGTCAATTAGATTTCTTACTTTTTCACTTAAAGAATTTATATTTTCATTAAATTCGTTGTGACCCATTTAATTCATTATTCAAGTCTAGCAATAACAGCCGCATATTTCCAATTTTGCGAAATTTTTCCTTTCCTTTTATAGTATCTTGAAAGTCTATGGATTTTAGCTTCTATCAACTCTAGGGAACGGATATTCCTCTTATCAGTATTATGCACCTTTAGATGTTTCTGAAGAGCCAATGCCTTTTGAACAAGTTGGTTAAGGTCTTCGGGCATTTCTGGAGTGGAATTATTTTCTTCAAGAAGCTTGTTTATCCCCTTACCTAATATTGGCTTTATTAATGGAACTCCATATTGATCCCTCATCTTAATCCCGATCTCACTTGGACTAAGCCCATCCTTTGAAAGTTGAACTATAATCGTAGACAATTCAGATTTCTGATTAATCCAAGAAGGAGCACTGAAAGAGACGGGACGTGTTGAGTGCGATTTTCCATGTGTATGTGCATGAATTCGAGCCATTCAAGTACGAATCAATAATGAGCATCTTAAATGTTACTTATAAGGAGTGTGACTAGAAATTCCTAATTTCCCTGTGCGAGGATATCGAAAATTTCAGTTAAATTTTTTTTAACACCAATAAAGTTATATATTTGGATTCAAAATTACAAATTTAGTATGAACTCACTTACCGTAGTTACAATAGCATCCATACTGATTGCAATGGGACCTTTAGCGATAACCTTCTATCAAACCGCAAATGCACAATACACTGGCCAAGATCCCGGAGGAGCACTTAGTGTTGAGGAACAACTTCGTTTAGCTAAGGAAAAGGTAGCCAATGCTCAACAAGCTGGCGCATATGGTTCTGGAACTGCCTTCTTTGGCAAGAACATCGGTGACGCTGCGATCTACACTGTCGCAATTGTCGTAATATTTGGCGCCGTAGCTGCTGCATTTATTGTGATGAGTAGGAGTAAAAAATCCGTAAGCGCATAGCGCTACTTTACTACTATTTTTTTATTTTATATTCATTACTCTTGCTAGTGAAAAACTTCATAAATTTTCTGTATGTCTTCCGCTCTCAAGATGCATCTCTATTAATTGCAATAATATTGTTCTTTGCATAACTTTTTCGATTTTCGTATTAATTGTGAATGTATATCCGATTTTAGGCTTGTCTCCACCATCTCACCAAAATGTATATATCATAGCATTAATGTGCTAATAGATAATGAGCGGAATTGAAGGACTCTTTACAATGATTGGAAATACACTACACAGTCTGATCGGTCAAATCGGTCCATCGTACGATCCCTTGTTCTATGATGTAATGGTCTACATATTTGGAACAATAATGTTTGCGGTGTTCTTGCTAGCAGTAATTGCTTTCTATTTGAGAAGAAAAGGCTTGGGTGGAGGTTCTGCAAAGGAAAGTTGGATAAGAGAACTGGACAAATATTTCGAATCAGGTCAGATAGGTCTGATTCCTGATGAAAAACATCATTGGTAAATCAATGTAAGTCGACCCACAAATTTCTTATTTTTTGTTTTTTATTTTTTCAGAGTTATTGAATCAAACAACATCATTATTAAAACTTGAAATCTTGTAATTCATACTTTAAGTTACTATTGTACTTCTATTGCAGATTCAGTGAAACCAAATTTCACTAGATAAGACTTTACGTCTTCCCTGTGATCTCCCTGCAACATTATGAAACCAGCTTTTGCAGTTCCACCACACGCTAGTTTGCTTTTCAATTCTTTAACAATGTGTTGTATATCACTCAACTTTGGATCAATGCCTTCGATCATGGTAGTAGTTTTTGAAAATCTTCTTGTTTCAAGTCTTATTACAATTCTAGTATCTTCTTTATCCAGCTCGCCACATGCACATAGGTCGTTTGGTAGTCCACATTTTTTGCATATCACCGCCATATTATAATTAATCTCAATTGAATTATTCTCATTATTAAGCCTTGCCCGATGCAGGCTAAGTATCAAGGATTACCTGTTTGATTGAAAAAATTGAAATTTATTAATACCGTAAAATCAACAATCGAAATCTCAATAATTTGAGTTGTGTGAGAAGACTTTAATTTACATTAATGATAGGTTAAATGCTAAAGATGTCAGTATCTAACAATAAGTATAAAGAAAATTTGAAAGATGCTGCGGAATCCCTACTTAAGGGAGGAACGCTACTATCTGAACCATGCGAGAAATGCAGCGGAATACAAGTCAAAAAAAATAACGAAACTAAATGTATTATTTGTGGGAACAAAACTAGTACCGAAACACAAGAACCGGAGAAAAATCTCAGCCGTTCAGATCAGGTAAACTATAAGGATAGCATTAATGTAAAAATTGGAAATAGGTTGGCAGAACTTATTGGTAAAATAGGCACAGACACAAATTTAATTGAAGAGGAACAAATATTGAGAGTCATTGACTATTATATTAAAATCTTAGAAAAAAGTAATTTTATCACTGAAATATTAAGACTATCTAATCATAACGAGATATAAAGCGGAATGTATTTAAGAGATGATTCATCAAGAACTTTCACATTGGGTGAAGGAAAGAAGAAAAATGCACCGTTGCCTGCATCAAGCGCAGGTTTATTGAGGTTTTTTGAAGATGAAACCCGAGGTGTAAAAGTAAAACCAGAAGTTATCCTAGGTGTTACCGGTGCTCTTATCGGAATATCAATTATCATTAGAATCGTTTTTCCAGTATAGAATTTCAACAGTAACTTAATTGATAAGTGAAGATAGTGTAACTGATATACATAGAAGGTGGTATTTTACACTATTAAACCCATCTTCGTATAAGACTTCGGCAATTATTGCAATAATTTCGTCGTTAGCGATCGTGGGCATTAATCATGAAACGTATTCTGTAACAGAACTGTTCCTTCATTTAATTTTAAGTGTTGTCATCATTTGTGCGGGATTTTTTCTGGATTTATTCTTACTTAGAGGAACTCCAACAAAGAAGATTTCAAAAGTGATTCATGTTGCAGCATTCTCAAACTCTCTTTGGTTAGTAACTATTTTGATAGGATTATTTGCAAATGTTATCTTTACCAAAAATTCGAGTATTCTTAGTTACTGTCTTGGAGGATTATTCATAGCGAGCGGACTTCGCTACGGTATTTTTACGTCCGTCTTTGGAGCAAGAATGCTTAAATCTATATTAATTTCATTTGTAATGCCTGTGATACTTTTTTCTAACTTGTTACCATATACCACTACATTGATTCCGCAGGATTATCTTGGAGTACTTGTCCTAGGTTCAATTATCTATATTGTGGGAGTTGTATGGTCTATTTTAGCTGACAGAGCTGGATATCCTCATTTAAAAAGCACGTTCAGAATTCTACAGGCGTTTCTATCGGCGTGGACAGAAAATAAGCAAGAGAAAATGGAAGATATATTCGACTCGAGATCCGAAATAGGTAAAATAAAAACTATGATGATTAAATTTGAAAGGAATCAAGATAAAAGCGTATTTGTTGTTTTGCCTGATGTACATCCAGGGCCATTTAATCCTATAGGAGGAAGTGATTTGCCGCACAAGATGTTTAAATTCTTTGAAAACAACGCAATAGTTCTACACAGTGTTTCTGACCATTCTAAAAATCTACCTACAAACGGGGAAGTCAACAAATATCTTGAATCGCTAAAAAATTCAGTTCTTAAAAATACTAGCAAGGAGTGTTCCTTGCCTTTACAAACAAAATCAAATGATTTTACTTTAACCTGCATTAATTTTAAAACCGTTGTGATTATGACCATTTCAAAAGATGGCGGTATGGAAGATCTGCCGTATTCAATTCGAGAAAGAATCGAACGATATGCAACTGAAGTAGGATACTCTAGCATCATGGTCGTTGATGCACATAATGGATTAGGAAAGAAGATATCATCGGAAGAAGAAGAGATTATCTGTGATCTCGCCCTAACATCCTTAAATAAGCTTAAGGTTCACCAATATCACTCGTACAAAGTTGGATATGCTAACTCTATGAATTCGAGTATCAAATTTATTGAACTTGGTGGAGCCGGTATTGGAGTTATTAATTTTCAAATCGACAATCAAAATTTCCTTATCGGTTGGTCAGACTCGAATAATCTTGTAAATGGACTGCGAGAAAAAATTCTGGATGAATTAAACAAACAAGGTTTTAATATGTTAGAAGTTTGCTCGTCAGACACACATTCTAGCTCTGGAAAAAGGACACGCCAAGGATATTATGCTCTAGGTAATGTTACTACTGACAAAAATATTGTTTGTGCCTTTAAAGAAATCTCTCAGAAGGCACTATCCAATACAACATCGACATCTTCGAGCTGCTCATATTTGGAAGGTTATTCGGAAATAAAATTAATGGGTAGCGACCAATTTGATAATTACGCTAAGGCTTTGAATAAGTCAATGAATATAACAAAAGCCTCACTTGGCATCACTGTAGCGCTATTCATAATGATGTTATACATTTGTTAAATTAATCCAGGGAAGGCAATGCTACTTTTTATTCATTCGTTCTCTTTTTTTGATAACGCTGTGGTGCAAGTTTTTTCTATATTCTTCAACATATGTTGAAATATTTTTTGAACTTAGTGCCAAGATTTGACACGCCAAGATTGCTGCGTTTATAGAACCGTCTATTGCAACACAGGCCACGGGAATTCCCGTTGGCATCTGAACAATAGAAAGTAGAGAATCAATTCCCTTTAAATTATGACTCTTTATAGGAACACCTATTACAGGCAAGGTAGTCAGTGATGCTATCATGCCTGGCAAATGTGCAGATCCTCCAGCTCCTGCAATTATTACCCTTAAGCCGCGTTTTTTTGCACTTTTCGCGTACTCGAACATTAGTTCGGGTGTCCTGTGAGCTGAGACTATCTGCATTTCATATGGAACATGGTTCTTCTCTAAAAATTCTGATGCCTGGTTCATTACCTGCAGGTCAGAATCACTTCCCATAATGATGCCAACAAGTGGCTTATTTTTCTTGTTTATTTCCACTTCGCTTTCCAATTGTTAACAACTTCTTTACTCTTCTAGCTCTAGATAACGCTTCCTCTATCCTTTCTGCGGTGACCGTAAAATGACCCAATTTTCTCTGGGGTTTTGTAATCCTTTTACCATAAAAATGTAGTTTAAGACCAGGAACGGACAAAGCCTTTTCGATTCCTTTAAACGAATACTCTCCAGAGTAATCAGGAATCCCCAGAATATTCATCATTACAACTGGAGATAGCAATCTAGGTTCTACTAGCGGCAGTCCAAGTATGGCTCTAATGTGTTGTTCAAATTGTGAAACGCTACATGCTTCAATTGAATAATGACCAGAGTTATGAGGCCTGGGAGCTATTTCGTTAATCATTATCTTATTGTCTTTCAGAAACATTTCGATACCAAATATACCAACACCTTTTAATGACTTTACTACTTTTTCAGCTATCGACTTTGCATTAGATTCCACCATTCTATTTTCTCCTGATGGGACTATAGTCGTATCCAAAATACCGTTTGTGTGAATGTTTTGGACTACAGGAAACGATACGATTTGTCCACGAGTATTGCGAGCAACCATCACGGAAATCTCTTTTGTAAAATGAATGTATTTTTCTATCATGCATCGTCTTCTTTCAAAATACTTGATTCCTCTTTCAACGTCAATGGCAGATCTGACTAAAAAATTTCCTCTTCCGTCATAGGAATCCTCGCAGGCCTTCAATACTGATGGATAACCAAATTCCTTGCAGATTTTTTTTACTTGTTCTACTGAAGTGACTTCTTCAAATGCTGGAACCGGCATACCTTTTGCTTTTAAAAATTTCTTTTGCCGAAGTTTGTTTTGAATTGTGTTCAATACACCAGAAGCTGGATGAATGGAATGCCCTCTAGATTCAAGATCTCTTAAAACCGAAGAGTTTGCAAGCTCAATTTCATAAGTTAATACGTCAACTTTTTCGGCTAGTTCCAAAATAGATTTTTCATCTTTGAAATCACTTACGATCATTTGATCAGCAAGGGTTGATGCAGGACAGTTCATATCAGGATCTAAATACGCAAGCTTCATCGACATTCTTTTTGCCTCGATTCCAATCATCTTTCCAAGTTGGCCTCCGCCTATGATTCCTAACGTAATACCGTTGGGGGAAAATCCGTACTTGTAAAGGGAAAGGGGCAGCTTCATCGTTAGAATACAAATTTATTACAAATTTAAAGTATCTATATTTCTTTAAACTTTAAAAGTTTATAGATGTATTGTTTATGATATGAGTCTCAAAGGAAAAGTTGCAATTGTAACAGGCGCTGGTGGGGGCGTAGGAAGATCCACGACTGAACGGCTACTTAAAGAAGGTTGCAAGGTGACTCTCGTAGGTAGAAGTCGTTCAAAATTGACAAAGGTTATTTCAGATAATGATAATAGTAGTAATTTACTTGCGGTAAGTGCGGATATTACTAAAGAAGCAGAAGTACTGAATGTTATTGAACAAACTATATCTTCGTTTGACACTGTGGATATTCTTGTAAATAACGCTGGCGTTCTAAATGACCCAATTCCGTTTCACCAAATGAGTGAGGATCAATGGGACAATCTTATATCTACAAATCTGATCGGGACTTTTCAGATGACAAAGGTAGTCCTGCCAATAATAATGGATAAAAAAAATGGAAACATAGTAAATATTTCATCATTGCTGGGCATACGCGCTATTCCAAATGTTCCCCTTTCGATATATGGTGCTACCAAAGCTGGTATCATAATGTTTACAAAGAGTATTGCAGTAGAGTATGGTCCATATGGTATTAGATGTAATTGCATTGTGCCATCCACAATAAGAAGTCCCATGATAGAGCCTTATCTACAGGATGAAAAGTCTAAGGAACTATTGGAATCATCGTTTCCTCTAAGGAGGATTGGAAACACTAGCGATATTTCTGGAGCGGTTGTTTTTCTATGTTCGGATGATGCGAATTGGATTACAGGAATTACTCTGACTATAGATGGCGGATTTTCTGCAAAATAAATAATCTCAAAAAACCTTAATATTCACTTTGGCGTCAGGATTTTATCAAAGCAGATTTCCTCTGCTTTATCAATGGAATTATCTTTTCTACTATTATTTCATGAAAATTGTCTGTTCCTGCGTCCAGGGATAGTATTATCACAAATGATAATTTTCTATTATCGTCAGTGATGGGGATAGTGGCCCGAATAAGTTTGGAGTAATGAGAACTTGCATACTGTATCTTTCCCAATAAGACTTCCCACCTAAGTCTTGTAAATTGCCTGGTTGCTGCAGTAATAGCATACTGAGCACGTTCTTCGGAAGAAAGTAATGGTTTGATACCCTTGCGGTGACTAATGTGCAATATTACACCGTCTTCATTTGTAATTCCGGCAGATCTAATTGAAGAATCAACTTTGATTATTTCCTGACATAGCGACTTGAATACTGAATTTTTCAATAGAAAAAAATTGACAATCGGTAATTTTAATGTCATGATTTTTAGTTATAATGAATACAAAAGCACTTTAGAGTAACTGTGTACTAACGGGCTTTCTTTTAATCGTCGGAAGAAGATGTAACACTTATGAGCCCATCATTCCTGGCATTTTAATGGGAGTTCTATATCCTGCTGTAATATTTATCCCATTGTCTGCTATAATTCTGACAACATTCAAGTTACTTCCTTCCGGAGGCGAGAGTGATATTTTGTCTCCGGGATTAATAGTTTGAATTGTTTCGTTTTTAACTCCATAAAATACTTTCACATTAGAAATTGGCTCTTTTCCTGCGTTTGTTAGTATTATCCTGCTATTTGTGAAAAGTGACTGGTCCTCCCTCATTGCATCGACTTCCAGAACATAGTCAGGACGTTGATAGTACTGAATCACAAAATAAATGATAATTGATATCGAAACTACTCCTACAGCGCAATAGAGAAGATTCAGTTTCTTCAATTCAGATTAATTCAATTTTCAAATATTTAAGCAATTTACTGGACCAATATTCATAATCAGTCGCCAGTCACTATTTGTCCAAATGTGCGGTAAAATTTATTGTAAGGTTATTCTAAACTTCTCCCTTTACTTCAGCCCGAGTCTTGAATACAGGCTTTATTCCTAGTGGCTTGTAATTACCAGTAGAACAAGAAAAGCACAATTCCCTTTCATTAATCCCGATAGCCTCTGCCAAAGTAACGGTATCATTGTAAATTACTTTATCCGCCCCAATGCTTTTTGCAATTTCAGATTCGAGGTGGAGATCACCGCGTTGTTGATTCTGGAAGGCCAAAAGTTCATCTTGGGATGGGAAATCAATTCCTGCATAGCATGGATATTTTATTGGTGGAAAAGTAACTATGAGTGTAATCTTTGATGCGCCAGACGACCTGAGAATCTTTATGATGGATTGTGAACTTGTACCTCTAACTATGCTATCGTCAATTACTACTACGTTTTTACTTTTGATTACTTCTGGTATTGGAATAATGCCCTTGTTAATTTCAATACGCTCTCCATGAAAAGGTTCAATAAAGCTTCTCATCGAACCTTTCTTCCTATATCTGTCTTTTAATAAACCCTCTTCGAAATGGATTCCCAGTTCTTCGGCGTAACCTAGGGCCGCAGGTCTGGCCGAATCTGGAACTGGTATGACTACATCCGCATCATGGACGGGATATTTTCTTGCTAGATTGTGTCCCATTTTTTTCCTGGCCTCATATACGTTTACTCCTTCTATGACAGAACTTGGATGTGCGAAATAAGTAAATTCAAAAGCACAATGTGAATGATACTCACTAGTAGAAAATTGTTGTCTTTCGATACCCTTTGAGCTTAGTTTCAACAATTCTCCAGGTTGGATATCGCCTATAAGTTTACCACCAACGGTATCAATAGCACATGATTCGGATGATATCATATATGTATTCGATTCTTCAATGTGACCTAGTACTAGAGGTCTGAACCCACGTGTATCACGGACAGCATAAACCGAACCATCATCGGTTAAAAGCGTAAAGCAAAAAGAGCCTATCATTTCCTCTTTTAATACCCGAAGTGCTTCAACCATGTTATCATTTTTTTCAAGATGCATCATTAATCTTTGTGCAGCTAGTAGTGTATCCGTCATTGTTTGTGGAGAAAAAGTGCATCCTCCTACCATGTTTGATAATTCTTCGACGTTGGCTATGGTGCCATTATGCGCTATGCACAGATCTTTGATTTTTAGAGGCTGTGCATTTTCTAAATTACTCTTTCCAAATGTAGAATATCTTACATGACCAATAGCAGCATGAGAATTGAATTTTCTAATGATACTTCTAAAATTTCTTGATGCAGAAACCAAGCCCAAATTTTTGTAAGGAGATTTTGATGGTACGGCGAAACCCCAAGCCTCTTGTCCTCTGTGCTGTAGAGAACGCAACGAATCAATTACATATGGTACCACGTTATGGCGATCCAGAGAAAAAAAACCGACGACTCCACAATTCTCATGAACCATTATCGATCATCTCTTCTTGATCCATTTAATTAAAACTTACTCCAAATAAATTTGTGACTAAGAGCCGTCCATTATTTTACTCATTGTGTTGTAGGCTTTATCTAAATCGCTGACCGTTAATTCCATTATTTGGTCACCCGAGCCGCGTAAATTCAATGTCCTAGTTCCATCGACCTTACCTATTTCAGAAAAAACACATTTTCGAGTTTTTAATATTCTTTTAACTTTCTCTGGTTGATTGGTCCCAATGATAAACCTGGAATGGCTTTCCGAAAACAGCAAGTGGTCATGTCGTTTGCAATTATTTGGAATTCGTTCCAAGTCAATCTCTATTCCTAGATTACTGGAAATGGCTAATTCAGCTAGCGCAATCCCGATTCCGCCTTTTGAACAATCATGTGCGAAATTGATCAATCCTTTATGTATCAATGCCAACACGGCCAATCCATTTTTTTTGTCAATTTCCAAGTCTACCATTGGTACTTTTCCATACTCGGAGCGAGACGTTGCATGAAAGTATTCGGAACCGCCTAATTCATCCTTTGTTTGTCCTATGATAAATAACGTATCACCTAAATTTGCAAGAGTGCTAGTAATATGCCTTCGATCTCTGATTAACCCAATAGTGCCAATTACAGGTGACGGTTTAATAGGAGAATTCATTGTTTCATTGTAAAAACTGACCTTTCCTCCTACTACAGGGATGCGCATAAATTTACAAAAGTCTATTATCGCTTCAATTGACTTCATGAACGTCCAATATATTTGAGGATTTTCAGGACTACCAAACTGCAGATGATCTATAATTCCAATTGGCTCTGCTCCTGTAGATATAACGTTTCTGCACGCCTCAGACAAACAACCTAATGTTCCTTGATAAGGATCCAGATAACAGTGTTTTGAATTTCCATCTAATTTTATAGATACAAATTTGTTGTCGTTTACTCTTAAGACTGACCCATTTGCTCCAGGCTTTATAACCGTTCTCAGACCTACTTCATGATCATATTGTTGAAATATCCAATCTTTATTACCAACTGAAGGATTTGACAGTAATCGAAGTAATGTTTCATTATAATCATCCACCTTGTGATGAAGACTCTTCTTATTTGGACTTTTCAGGTATTTTGGTTTCTTTGATTTTCTATTGGCCGGAGGTGCATTAACCATCAAATTGCATGATATATTGGCAATTGGTTTTCCTCTGTAGAGGATTCTCAGATTTTCATTACCATTTACCTTACCAATAATCGAGTATGTTATGACATACTTATTGAATATGTCTTCAAACTTAGATAATTTTTCTTTGCTTATGATGTACACCATTCTTTCCTGTGACTCTGAAATCATTATCTCGTTTGGTGAAAGATCAGGTATTTTGGTATGAACTGCAGATAACTCAACCTCAATTCCCCTGTCTACTAGGTCGGACAACTCAGAAAGACAACAAGATAGGCCTCCTCCTCCGAGATCTTTCATGGCATTAATACACTTGCTATCTGATGCTTCTATTGTAGCCTCAATCAATAATTTCTCCAAAAATGGATCGGGAATTTGAACTGCAGATCTATCCTCTTCGTCATCGAGTAGTTTTGAGGCAAAAGACGCTCCTCGTATTCCATCTTTTCCTGTCGGATTACCGGCAAGTATTACTAGGTCATTGTCTTCTGCATGATTGGATATAATCTGATTCTTCTTTCCAAGACCAATTGCGGCAACATCCACCAGGCAATAATCCTTGAAGGAGTTATCAAATTCTATGTCCCCCCCAACAGTAGGAATACCTATGCAATTACCGTAATCAGCAATCCCATTTACAACATTCTTAAACAACCACTTCGACTTTGACGCGTTACTCTCTTCAATTAACGAAGAAAATCGAAGTGCATCTAATAGAGCAATCGGCCTTGTTCCCATCGAAATAATGTCCCTTATCACCCCACCGACGCCGGTTGCGGCACCTCCGTATGGCTCAACAGCTGAAGGATGATTATGGCTTTCAATGTGAACGGTTATTACGTCTTCATCCCCAATATCCAATACACCTGCATCATATCCTGGACCGACTATTACCCTTTTACCGCGTGATGGTAATGATCTTACAAATTTTTTCGACGACTTGTATGAACAGTGTTCAGACCATTCGGCATCTATCATGTCAATTTCTAAAAGATTGGGTTTCCTACCTAATTTTTTTAACAGATGAATTTCTTCTTTTTTTGTTAGCATTCTATATCTATTAAATCAATTCTTTATGTACGGAGTTAAAAAATTTTTTAACGATTTGAATATCAAACCTGCATTACTATTTGTTTTGTTGGGTGAAAGGATTGATTCTGATGCCCGCTCGGGATGCGGCATTAATCCCATAACGTTTCCCCTTTTATTGCAAACGGCCGCAATCATCTCAGTAGATCCATTTGGGTTTTGATCTTTGTACTTGAAAACAATCTGGTTATTTTGATGTAGCTCATTTAGCTTATCATTATCTATTACATATCTCCCCTCTCCATGCGCAATAGGTATTTTGATTTTATCGTTTAACCTAAACAAATTCGTAAATGGGGTGTTAACATTTAACACCTCCATTTCTAACCACTTGCAAGAAAATTTTAATTTATCATTTTTAACTAGCGCCCCTGGTAGCAATCCGGCTTCGACTAATATTTGGAACCCATTGCAAATTCCAAGAATTGGTAATCCTTCGTCTGCTTGTTTCATTATTGTATCGACTATGGGGCTTTTAGCTGCTATGACTCCTGCCCGTAGTCTATCTCCGTAGGAGAATCCCCCAGGTAAAATTAGAGCGTCATAGTCATCTATCGTTTTTTCTGTGTGCCAAACATATTGAGCACTAATTCCTATGACATTATTTAGTATATGGTACACATCTCGGTCGCAGTTACTCCCTGGAAAAACAACTATTCCTGCCTTCACTTAGACTCCACCTTAACTGTCAGGAACTAGTAATTTTAATTTATTTGTAATGCCAAGGTCATTTTGTTAGAATGTGAACAACAATACACACATCTTGGAATTTGCGGACTTAAGTTTTTATTTTGATGAGTATTAAGATTGTCTATTGAACGATAGAGTACAGGATATAATGACAAAGAACGTGATTTCGATTGATGAAGGTATTACAGCCAAGGAAGCTGCCAATATTATGACTGAAAAACGCATAAGCTCTCTTATTGTGGAGAGAGAAAACGTTCCTATAGGTATAATCACTGAGAAGGATTTTGTCAAGAAAATCTGTAATAAGGATCTAGTGTCCTCCAAAGTTAAGGTAGGAACAATAATGTCAAAAATACAAACTTATGCAAGTCCTGATACTCCAGTAGAAGTAGCTGTACAAAGGATGGTCAATCACAAAATACGCAGATTGCCCATACTATCAGACGGAAAGGTTGTTGGTATTGTCTCTGTTACTGATCTCGCGAGACAACTGAGAACAATTCTACTGGTTGATGGCATCTTGTCAGAGGAAACCTGAGTATAATAGATATATGAATGACCCATAGGCAAAATATAATAATTACAAAGTACTTTTGTTCTGAGTATGAAAAAACTATTTGCCATTTCTTTACTTATTTTCACAATTGCAATTATGCTACAAAATAATTTATTATATGCACAACCATCAGTAAAAGATCCTAACCTTAAAGTAGAGGCTTTCGTAAGTGGAATTGCATCTCCTACCAGTATGTTATTTGTGGATGAAAATAATATTTTGGTCTTGGAAAAAGATGGAAATGTAAGACTAGTTAGCAACGGAATGCTTCAATCACAGCCATTGGTATCAATAAGTGTTGATAGTAAGAATGAACGCGGACTACTGGGAATAGAAAAAATTGGTGAAAATGTATTTTTGTACGCTACGGTAAAGGACGGTCAGCTGATAAACAGAATATACAAATACACCTTGGCACCTGGTCCGGAGCTAACAAATGAACAAGCATTTATGGATCTTCCTGGAACTCCTGCCACCAATCATCAAGGAGGAAAATTAGTTGCAAGTAATGATGGATACCTATATTCAGTAACTGGAGAGTTACAACGCAACGGAGAAGATCAAAATATAGTTAATGGTCCTGAACCGGACTTTAGTGGCGCAATTTTAAAAACTAATTCAAACGATGGTTCTCCGGCACCTAATAATCCCTTCAAGAGTGACAACTCTAATGATCCTATAAATTGGTATCAGGCGTATGGAATAAGAAACAGCTTTGGACTAGGCATAGATCCTGTTGCCGGAGCCTTATGGGACACGGAAAACGGTGAACAAACATTCGATGAAATTAACCTGGTTAGTCCTGGATTCAATAGTGGCTGGAAATTAACAATGGGCCCAATATCGGAGAGTGGAATTTCCCTGGATGATTTGGTGAATTTTCCAGATTCAAATTACAAGGATCCTATATTAAGTTTCAGGAATTCTATTGGCATCACTGATATTGAATTCTTGAATTCGGATAAATTGGGGACAGAATATGCAAATAATGCATTTGTAGGTGATATCAGTTATGGTAATCTGTACAGATTCGAGTTAACCGAAGAGAGAGTAGATTTCAAATTTAGCGATCCGGGACTTGAAGATCGCGTGATTGATAATAACAAAGAACTTGGTTCATTGATATTTGGCGAGGGCTTCTCAGGGATAACTGATATAAAGACAGGACCCGATGGACTGCTCTATGTGCTATCATTTGAGGATGGTACGATTTACAGAATTAGTAAGTGAAATATCAAAAATTTTGGTATCTGAAAAGGATTTATGGTGAAGCAACCGCTATTCTTATTTTTTCCATAGAATTAACCGTTATCAATTTGAAAAATTCTTATTTTTTGTCCGGCAATTATTGCATTTAGTATCCTTCTTCCGCTTTCCGATCTCTTGTCTATTTTGATTCTCGATTTCTTTCCAACTTGGTTTGCACAAACAAATTCATCATCAATATACAAATTTACTTTGTTACCAATTGTTTCTTCGTCTAGCTTTATAACAACTCCGTTGCCCGATTCGCTTACTTCAAAGAATATTTCTTTGCCAAGAGTAGGAGTCTTCATTTCTACATCTATTTTTACACCAAGCATGTCTTCAAGTTCGTTGATGGTTGTTCCTCCTTTTCCAATTATCCTAGGAATTACATCTTTCTGGACCTTAATTCTCACCTTGTTGTCCGATAGGATTGAAATCTCTGGGTTGGGATCAAATCGTCGTATTACATCCCTAATTTTCGATTCTGCAAGTTTGTATATTTTGTTCTTGTTGGCTTCGTCAGTTGGTTCAACAGGCACAATTACATTTTCTTCACCAAATGTGTATATCTCATATTCAGTTAGTCCGGTTGAAAAATCTTTGACTTCAACTACCGGCCTAGCAAGATCAGCTTCTGTCATCTTGTAAGGTACTTTGACGGTGAGTGATATTTCATAGACCTTCTTCACCATGCCAGCATCCATGAAAATTATTGTGTCTAGAATTTGAGGTATCATTCCTAATTCTATTCTGCCAATAAATCTCTGAACCGCATCCAATGGTTTGTTCGCATGGATCACTCCAATCATTCCAACTCCCGCTAACTTCATGTCAGAAAAAACTTGAAAATCTCTATATCGTCTTATCTCATCAAAAATGGTATAGTCGGGACGCACAAGCAATAGAATATCGACAGCATTCTCGAAACTCCCTTCAAGTGGGCCGTATTGGGTTACTTCCTTTGGTACTTGTAAATCTCTGGGCGATTCAAATGTTTTTACTATTTTATTCTGCATGACATAAAACTCTGCAAGACTGCTTGCCAATGTACTCTTTCCAGATCCAGGAGGACCTGCTATAATTATTCCTTCTACATTTGATGTTAGCCGTGCTAATAGTTTTTCACTCAGTCCGTAATCTTCTAATGTCAATTTTGCTATTGGTCTTACTACAGTAATTTCTTGGGATTCTGAGAATGGTTCTTTAGTAATTGCAATTCTATATTTACCCAATTGGATAACGGTAGCCCCTTCCTTATTAATTTCCCTCAGACCCTTTTTTAAGCGCGATTGTTCTAAAATTTCCTTTGTAATTTCATCCACTTCCTTGGATGAAAGTTTCTGATTTTCTAATTGTACAACCTTCAAGTTGCCGGGTACCCCTCTTTTTGCAAACGGGTATGTGCCTTCCTTAAGATGAATACTCATCGTATCGTTATCAAAGTATTTTTCAAACCGCAATTCTGAATCCTCTTTAGAGGAACTAAGGAGCATAGACTTTATTCCATGTGCCTCTGATACCAAATGTTGAACATAATCACACGTTATCAGAGTGGCATCGTTTTCTAGAGCAATGTCTTTTATTATGGCATCAATTCTTCCATGTTTTGCCAGTCTAATTTCTTCGATAGTTGGTCTTGTTCCAACAAATTCAAGATTTATTTTACTTGTCTTGCAAACATCCCTTATCTTCTTGATTTGAAGCAATCCTTCTATTCCATGAGGTTTATTAGTGGAGGCTTGTGCTTGGAGTTCGTCAAGTACTGCTATGGGGATGATAATTTGGCTGTTAGGAGAAATCCTGTCACGTAGAATATCTGGAACCTTGCCATCGATTATTACGCTTGTATCTAAAACGTATTTATCATTCATCTAAAATATAGTTAGGACTCGTAGATTAATGTATCTTTTTGTAATATTCGTGCAGTTCCTGACGTAAAAAAAGCGGATTTACATAACACTGCCCTTAGGACTCATCCACATAAAAAATGGTCTGATTCTTACTTCCACTATTTGACTGTGACAAGATATTCAGTATCAAACTAGGAATTTTTTCTTCATCCGGTTGGCTGCCTTCAATATTACCGGCTAGTATCAAGTTTTGTCTTATGTTGGATTTTACCACATCCCGCAATTCCTGATTAACTGTTGCATTGAGAGGTCTCAGAGCGCCCCTAAAAATTTCTGACCTTGCCCTCACGACCCCAGAAATATTGTCTCCTACAGGAGAATCAGGGCCAATGATAATTACAGTTCCATTCGAGCCCTTGAACAAAGACGGCTCACTCAGTGCACCTTCGGGGACCATATGCACTACTGATTCTCTAGTTATTAATGCTGGAGCAAAAAGGTAATTTTCTACAATCTTATCCCACTGTGTTCTGCTGAGTGACTTTAGTGCAGCTTCATAATCATAATCTCCAGTCAAAAATACCACCCCATCTATCGCAGAAAATTTTTCGCGGACCACTCTCAGCATTTCCTTAACTGCTTGTTCATTTGACAAATTAACGGAATGAGCGTGAAACTCTTTGTAGTAACCCAAATCTTTGGGGTCTCCTGTTAGGATGACTAATTGTTTTATTTTTTTTAGAAGAGAATTTGCAATATTTTTTGCTCGCTTTAGATCTTTTTCCTTTGAAGAGTTTACTACAAGCACAATAACTTTATTTGAAATATCACTTTCCTTCTGATGAGTAAATGTCCCAATTATTGGTCTTGTGGGATAGAATACTCTGTCGTTTGGTACGATTTTTCCGTTCAGTAACTTGCTCATCTTTTCAGATGACAGGTTAAGTACCATTTCTGCTACCTGTTCCTGTGAGAGAAACTCGTTGTCCACTATCATTTTCTTTGTATTCATTTGTATCTTTTCAGCAATTTGCTGTGTCTTTGATAATAGCTCTCGTAATGATGAAGTGAGCTGAACTTTATCTTGTTCATTTTTTATCCTTTCATTAAATACTTGCTGCACGACCATATCCATTTCTTTATCAATTGCAGTCTGTTCTTCTCCTAATACATTCAAAAGTTGATACAATGCTTTCTCTATTTCAGCAGATGAGAGCCCAGAAAATCCACCAATGCGTAAGAATTCAGCAGCTGCCTTAGGATATACTGTTTTGTATATACGATCTGAATGAACGGGTCCGGGATTTGTTGCTACTGATTGTATTCCATCAGGTACCAACTCCCATGCAAATGCTTCGGCTAGTCTATTTTTGGCGCCTTGAGCACTAGTATAAGGAGTCCTAAATCGATATGGGCGTTGTTCATACTTGTTTTCCTCTGTGAAAAAAGTAGAGATGGTAATTACCTTAGAGCCTTTTTGCATATTTTCAATGCATTTGATTGTCGTCCAAAATGTACCTGTTAGATGGATCATTACACATTCTTTGAAATCTGAAAAATTTGAATTCGTGAAAAGTTTCACAGGTCCCGAAACTCCAGCGTTATTTACAAGAATATCAACACGACCTATTTCCTTTGCAATGGTGTTAAACATGTTCGTTATTGCCTGTTCATCCGATACATCAACACCCGGGAATATTTTGATTTTACCTGAACTTCCTTCCTTTGAAATAATACTTTGTAATTCAGATTGAGTCTCTTCAAGTGGTTCTTTCCTTCTTCCAAGCAGTATTATACTGGCACCATTTTCTGCAAACTTCTTTGCGATAGCTTGCCCTATTCCAGTTCCACTTCCAGTGACTACTACAACCTTGTTTGCAAAATCAAGTTTAACCAAGTATGACTCCATCCCATTGAGGCATAAGTTCAAGGCATATCTAATACATTATTAAATATAACGAGCCACGGTGTACATTCAATTCAATATCTTGAAATCCTGAAAATTTTAGTAATTCAATAATTTTCACACAATTTATTTATCTGTATAAAAATAGAAAAAGCATGTATGATGAAGTACATGCGCCAACAGAATCCAATAATAAACATGAAGAGGAAGATGAATCCGATACTTTCAAAAAACTGGACATAAATGAAATTTTTGCCTCTCAAATGGTGGCTAATGGTTTGGCCGCCGAAGCAATTCCTTTAGGTTCGCTGGAACTGGAGCGTGAGGAATATTACAACAATGACATCGGTTCAAGTCCTCGTCTAATTACTAACCGTGGCTGTATAAGGGTAAAAGATAAGGAAATTAGCATTATTCAGATCATTCAAAAGAACTGACCATGCATTTTATTGGACGCTTATTTTTGAATTTATCAACTTCCATTTAAGTTTAAGAAATCTTTCGTTCTATTTTCAACATTAAAAAATCACGTTGATTGTATACAATGACATTTAGGCTCTCCACCAATCAAAACTAAGAAAATATACTCTACTAGGTTTGGTCGATGTGACAGCTAGAATAAATTGCTTTTTTACTGTCGTCGCTAGCCTTCCAGCAAGAACGATTCCAGTAGCTGTTATGTCATGTCGATTATCCACTACCTGTACTAAATATGGTGCATGGTCAATTCCAGGACCATGTTCATAAACAGCAAAATCACAGCCAAATTTGATTCCAGGAGAGACTACATATCCAACATCTCTCAATTTTTTGAATACTAAATATTTTATATCAAAATCCATATACTGTTTTCTACATATCTGTTTCATCTTTTTCAAGAGTATTTTCTTGCCATTGACGTCATTTATCGTAAGCACTTTTGACTCGACCAAATAACAGCCTTCAATTAAATCGAGAATTAGTGGTGTGTCAAAATCGACTCCTTTGGGTTTGTAAATCCCGAGAGGCTTACCAAAATAGCCCATGGAAAAAATTGATCTTGAATCCTCAATGTTCCAAATTATGATTCTGCTCTCAATGAGAGTACCAGAATAAGATTTCATTACATGCTCAGAGCAAGTATCGTAAGGGAGTCCGAAGCCGCCTGACATCTATCAGCCATTCCCTCTATACCTTCCACGGCATCTTTGACAAGTAGAAGATCTTTTGTATTTGGAATTTCGTTTAAGGCTTTAATCACAACTTTCCTGTAAGAGTTATCAACTTTTCTTTCTATATTCTGCACCTCCTGTGCAAGTTCAATTGTGCTTGATGGGTTTATGCTAAGAGCTCGCGCCATTTCATTTAACTTGAAAATGGCCTCCACCACCATGTTGATGAGCTCACTAATGTCCTCATCAAATTTGCCTTTCTTGAGGGTCGCAATCTTGATGTTTGCGAGTCTGAAGGCAATCCCGGTGATATATCCAGCTATATCATCAATGATATAGGCAGTTCTCAAAACATCTTCTCTGTATACCATCAGACTTCCAGTATCTGAAATTTCTCTGGTCATCTTACGTCTAAGATTTTCTACTTCCTCACCAGCATTTTTCATCCTCACAAGGGATAATTCAGTCTCCTTATTTGTCCCCTTTATTATGGAATCACTAAGCGATGATAGATCTCTTGCTGCATTGAGAATATGAGTAATTTCATCGTGCAAAACAGCCAAGGCCTTTCTTTTAGCCTGTACCTCTAACTCTCCGTTATACATATACAGTCTAAAAACGTTCAGACATTTTTAATCCTTTTCAAATTATTAATGTCAATAGATTAATAAAGATCAGGATATCGGATAGAAAAATGTCGGTTAATCCGAAGTCAGCTTTTTAGGTAAGGCACTAGCTTGCTCTATTTGCCCAAGTAACCACAGTAAATGTACTTACTGCAGATCCAATCATACCTGCTATGAGTGCACCTATAACTGCCTGATTTACAAATTTTGGCATTGATGTAGTAAACCACTCTGCAATTCCGGGCAATGAAAGATACCCAGCAAAGCCGATACCAAAGCCAATCAACCAGAATACAAAGACCGCAAATCCTCTAGACAATTTTATTCCTCTCCACTCGTATTATTCCAATAAATAACCCGATACCTTGGCAGTTCATGGCAATTTTTGTAAAAAATGTATTAAATTATGATTGTCAAAAAATGTGCATTTGGCACATCATTGATTTAATACATGTCTAGTGTCTTAAATGTCCAGAAGATGTTGTAAATTGCCGACGACGAGTAACTTTGACGCAAATTCAAACTTATTTAACTGGATATTTTAAGATACTAGAGTAATTGAGACTTGTATTGGTAGGTTTTGGGGTGGTCGGCCAGAGCTTTGTTAAATTATTATTGTCTCATTCAGCAGATCTGTTTAATGACTACGGAATAAAGCCCAAAGTAGTTGCTTGTGCTGATAACGGGGGTATCGTAACCTCCAACCAAGGATTAGACTTGGATAGATTATTGAGTGTAAAGAAGAAAAAGAAATCAGTCATTCATTATGGGTCCAGTGAAGGTAGCTCAATATTGGATGTTATTGAAAATATGGATGCAGAAGCTGTTATTGAACTAACTCCCACCAATATTAAAGACGGTGAGCCTGGAAAAACTCACATCATCACGGCAATGAAATCTGGTAAAAACGTTATTACAGTCAATAAAGGACCACTTGCCTTAGAATTTCCTTCCTTGGTAGAGTTGGCAGATTACAATAGAATAGCATTTAAATTCAGTGGAACTGTTGGTGGAGGAACTCCGATATTAGAATTTGCAAAGAGGTGCTTGAAAGGTGATAGAATCCTTTCATTTGAAGGAATTCTTAACGGAACAACGAATTATATTCTAAGCAAAATGTTCGAAGGACTAAATTTTTCTCAAGCCCTCCAGGATGCATCTGAAAAAGGATACGCAGAGAAGGATCCGACACTTGACATTGATGGTTATGATGCAGTTGCAAAGCTCGTTATTGCATCGAACTTGGTTATGAACATGAAATCAACCATGAGTGATGTTAAGAGAACTGGTATTAGGAATGTGCAGGCGTCAGATGTTACTAAAGAACGAAAAAGGGGGAATGCAATAAAATTAATCGCTACTTGTGACGGTAAGAATCTAACCGTTGAACCGAAGGCCATATCAACGAAGGATCCAATTTGCGTTGATGGAATTCTCAATGCTATTACATTCACGTGTCAACATTCAGGTCAACAAACAATCATCGGTAAGGGTGCAGGGGGTATGGAAACGGCAAGCTCCATCCTTAGGGATTTGATAGATATCAGAAACATAATTCGATCATAATGTAAAATTGATTGGATCTTAAAGATCGAAAAATATTTTCAATAACGACCTCCGAGTAGTAATACAAGCTAGTAAATAATTATTACCATGAAAAAGAACGATTTAATATAGCCCGCATCATAATATTGCTTATTCATTTAAGATCATTTTGAATCTAACTTTCATCTAAATGAATGTCAAGAAATTTCGTATCTACTCATTCTATCAATCAAATTGTTCCATATCCCTAAATGGAGTTAAACTCGACTCACAAGGTTTGCAAGTTCTCTAAAACTGAATTAATGGTCAGTAGATCTTGTGCTAAAAATCTTCTCTTTTGTAAAAGTCGGTATTTCATTACACGTCTATAACTTGAAGTATATTTCTTGTGTAATTTTACTATATCCCACTCGCTGAGATCTCTGATAAATTCTCTTTCTTTGGTACCTAGACACGATGGCATTCCTTAATACTAGCCCGAGTTCAGTACTTATTACAGTTTATCTTAAATCTGTCCGTTGACCTTTACGAGGTATATCTGTCTGGATTCAGACCTTACAAGGCGTATTATATCACTCGACGAAAAGCATGAAAATCCAAAAATGAGTCCGACATCCAGAAGAGGTGTTTATATTCATACCCCATTATGCTCAATTTGTGATGTTGAATAAAAATTAAATTATATTATGATGTACATTAATGAATAGTATTGACTCAGGTTACAACAAGTGATGTGAACAGGTTACGTCTGGATTTTTTGAATGTAAGAAATACTACTTCAATTATTTTTGAACCGATTTCAATAGAAGACGCAGTAATGCAGTCTGATCCATTTGGAAGTACTCCAAACTGGCATATTGCACATGTTACTTGGTTTTTCCAAAAGATACTTGAAAAATACAAACAGAATATGGATGCTTATTCAATAAATACAGATTATCTCAATTCGTATTATCAACGGTACAGAAAGATATTGCCAAAATCAGATAGAGGAAAATTCCCAAGACCTAAAGTTTCCGAGACATTAAAATATAGATCTTTAATCGAAGAGATGTTTCTAAAATTTCTGGATAACACAGAAAGGAACAACTCATTGACTCGTAATTTGGTATATGATATTGAATTGGCCAATCAGCATGAAATGCAACACCAGGAGCTCTTAATTTATGATCTTCAGCACTATTTCCAAAGATTTTATGATGCAGAAGACAACTATCAACCTAAAATCAATAAAAGGCCCAACAGTATTGATAATCCTGACGTAGAGCAAGGGATGGTGAAAATACCTGGAGGCCTGTATGAACTCGGATTTTCTGGAAGTGACTTTTGTTATGACAATGAAGTACCAGAACATAAAACCTATCTCAACGCGTATGAAATTGACACATATCCTGTTACAAACAAGCAATTTATGGCATTTATCGACGCGGGGGGTTACGAAGATTACAAATTTTGGTTATCAGATGGTTGGGACATTGTAAATGAAAAGAAATGGNACGCACCATTATACTGGCAAAAAATGGAAGGGTACTGGTACAAGAAAGATTTTGCCGGTCTGAATAAAATTTCACCANATGAACCAGTTACAAATGTTAGCTACTATGAGGCAGATGCATATTCAAAGTGGGNAGGCAAAAGATTACCNACCGAAGCAGAATGGGAAAAAGCNGCAAGCTGGAACGAAGAATTGAAGAAAAAGACTATNTACCCGTGGGGAGACAAGTTGCCATCTGAACATAACNCAAACCTGTTGGAATCTTGGAATTGGGCACCTTCTCAAATTGGATCCTACCCCCAAGGAAAAAGTTCACTATGGTTGTCAACAAATGCTAGGTGATGTCTGGGAATGGACCTCTTCTGAATATGTCTTGTATCCTGGATTTAGATCAAAGTTTTCAGAATACACGGACAAGTGGGCAATTAATCAAAAAGTCTTACGTGGAGGATCATTCGCAACTCCAAGGTCTCAAATTAGAAACAGTTACAGGAACTATTTCAAACCAAATGAAAGAATTCCCTTTTCAGGATTTAGATGCATAAGGGATCTTCTTTAGCAAGATTAAACTGTACTGATTCTTTGGATCAGTAAAGTTTGCCATCACTTGAAGACCTGCATTCTTAACTAATCCATAAAGTCTATTTTTTGAATATTTGTAAGAATTTTCTGTGTGAATGGTTTCACCTTCTTTGAAATGAAACTCCTTACCAATAGCTCCAATTCTTACTTTTTGATCTAACTTTGATTCCAAATGCATTTCAATTCTATGCTCGCGTCAGATTATAAAATGACTTGTGTTCAAATGACGATAACTCAAAGCNTCCATCAAGTTCCTTATTAATTCTTGACAAGANATTCAGNTTAAATTGTGATGTTATACCTTTCTTGTCATTATANGCCTTCTCTAANATTGATTTNTCTTTTTCAAGNTCAAAACCAATCAATAGTGCATCGTCATTGCGAATATATTTTGATAAAGANTGCAAAAATGCGTTCGCCTCTTTTGGGATCAAAATTTCCAATGCTTGATCCTAAGAATATTATTAACCTTTTATTAGGAATATTTCTTTTAAATTTCATAAATTCATTTATCTTGATTAGTCCTTTGATGTAATCCGAACAGACGCCAAAGATTCGTAAATTCGGATACTCTCTTGATAGATCTCTAATAGATTTTTTTAACATTTTTAGTGAAACATCTATTGGAAAGTAAGAAACATTCTTCCAATTTGCAAGAAAAGGACGTAACAGTATTCTCGTTTTCTGGGAATTTCCATTTCCTAGTTCAATAACGCTTATTGCTTTTTCCTCCAATATGTTAATGATCTGACTTGCAGATTTATTTAATATCTGAGCTTCGATTCGATTAAGATAATATTCTGGCTGGTCGCATATTCCTTCAAATAGTTTTGATCCGATTTTGTCGTAGAAAAACTTGGGCGATATATGTTTTGGTTTATCAGCTAGTCCCTTTTCAACGTTCTTTGCGAATTCGTTATTTATTATGAAATTCTCATTGTTATAAATTAGCATTCTACCGAAAAGTCACCCCAAATGTGTTTAACGCATATCTTTCATTCATATTTTTCAAGTTTCAGTTTCCAGATAATTTTTTTAAATATTGTAGACCAAATTTTAAATCGTTTTTGTAGTCAGAGCTCTGAAAGGTAGGCTCGAATGTCAGATACTTTGAATATTTTATCTTCTTAAGGGCCACAATAATACTCTCAAAGTCTATGTGCGCCAAACCCGGCATCTTCCTGTTGTTATCTGATATGTGAACATGTTTTAATATTGTATTGGAACGTATTATGGTATTATGTATTGAATCTTCCTCTATATTCATATGGAAAGTGTCTAGCAACATTCCTACGTTTTCTTGGTTAATTTGATCAATAATGTATTTGGCGTCCTCAGCTTCCGAACAAACTGGAGTACTGTAGCGGTTCAACGGCTCAATGAGGAGTTGAACGTTGTAGTCCCTAGCATATTTTGCTAATTCCCTCAGCGGCCCAATTACAGACGAAGCTGATTTTATTTTTTCACGTGCCAATAAAGTTTTGTGGTCGCTATCAGAAATGAGTGGCTTATTGCTAAATAGGCATATATTAAAAGTGCTACCGCCAAGCCTCTGGCAAAGCAAAATGCATTTTTTTACATAATTCTGAGCGGCTGTTAGTAATTCATTGTTAGCAGTAACCAAATTGCGAAATTTTGAATGTCCACTGCTATGTCCCCACATACCAGTCACTCCAGATACGCCAATAGAATATGAATCAAGTAGATGTTTTAGATTATCCACATCAAGAGAATCAGGCTCTCCATAAACTTCCAACGAATTAAATCCTAAATTACTTAAATTTTCAAGAGTAGTTTGTATTGGCTCCAAATTTCTAAACGATGATAGGGTAATTGAGTACTTCCAGGACATGTGCAATCAGATAGCTGTTATACCATACTCTTGAGATATTTGCCTATGGTAACGATACTCAAATTTTCAGCATCATTTGTTTTGGGAATGTTTTTCATATTTGACACATAGACCGGTCCTGATTCGTCTTGTAATGGCAATCTTCCGTGCGAGCCTTTTACTAATTTACCATTCAATGGTATTGACTTTGTAGTTGGGTCAAAGAATAATTCAACAGGATCATAGCCAGGTTTTCTATGAATATCAACCTTCCTGGCAAAACTTGGAGCTTTCAAAGGATCATACCACCAGTAATAACTAAACCATTTATTTTTATCTGAAACTGATATTAAATCGCCACTTCTGGAATGATTAATTCTGAATCGCTGTTTCAACTCATCATCCAATATTAGGTCGACACCTTTTATCCCTTCTAGAATTTTTCTCACTGAGTTTCTATAATTTTCTTTAATGTATATGTGTGCCACCTGGTGATCTACCATCGCAAACGCTTTACTGTACTCAAGGTCTAAGTATTCTAGCCCTTCAATTTCTCTTACTGAAAGAACATCGTTCTCTCTAAGAATAGTATTCAATGGAATATCAGAACTAACATCTGTAAATCCGTACTCTGAGAAAATAATAAACTGTGTATCTTCTATTATGCCCATATCAGATACCTTTTTAATTAATCTTCCAACTAAATCATCAACAAACTTTAGATCGTCTTTTAAATTGTTGTACGATATCCCATTTTTTTGGAATGAATAATCTAAGTGTGGAATATATGTAAATAAGAAATTTGGTCTTTCATTTTCCAATACAAGTTCTGTTGCTTGCTCTATCCATTCGCTAGATTTTCTAGAAGTAAACGGACCCCAATACGAAGTTAAATCAAATTTTCCTATTTTTTCTGCTATTTTTTCATAAAATCCAGGTGGTTTGCTATAACACCACATTATCATGCTATCGTCCATATGTAATGGACGCGGAGTTAGTACAATATCTGCATTAGAGTACATGGTATTTTGCCAGAACAGAACTGCAGTCTTATAACTACTACCACTCATTTTTAGAGTATCCCAGATTCTATCGGCCTGAACGAGATTGCTTGATTGTTCCCAAAAGGAAACTGCATAATTTTGTTTATCAAATAATCCGTTTGAAATAATTCCATGAACTTCAGGATACGTACCTGAAAGGAGGCTACTCTGTACTGTACATGTTACTGCAGGAAATACTGTTTCTAAATTCTTGGTTTCACTTCCTTGAGAGATTTTAGAAATATTTGGTGTCAGGGCCTCAGAAATATGTCTTTTCTCCAAACCTACAATATCGATAATTATTACATATTTAGCCATTAGAGTAATGGATTTTATCAAGAATTTAATTCTAATTGTTTCATATCAAGTCATATACATTTTATTTGCCAATACCAGCAATGGCGCCATTAGCGTCAGGACGACAAGTCCTAACTCTATTCCAATTATTCCTGTCAAAAAAGTTGAGTCAAGTACAATAATTGACAAAATCATATTTCGGACTATTTGTTGTGTCCTTCCGGAATCTCTTCTATAAATTCTGCTGAAAGATATGATCATTATGAATGAAAATAGCGAAAGTATTATGAGCGACTCAAGTTTGAAGAATCCCATCAAGGTAAACAATATGATTGAAAAAATAACGGTGGCAACTATAGCTGGAGGTAATAATAATTTTGTATTGTCTGAAAAACCGTGAACTTCGTATCTGCTTATGAATCCTATCAAGGATACGTAAACAAATGTAATTATCAGTACGAATGTCAGAGTAACAATCTGAGAATAGCTATCAACACTTCTAAGACTTACACTTGTTCCCAACAATATATTCATGACTCTTGCAGAGGCGATGGTAAACGGGCCTGCTTGGGTATTTTTTAGGTATTTGTCATATCCAAAAATAACCGAAAATAAAATTGATGAAATTACTAGAGTCGAAAAGCTGACATGTAAAGACAGAATGAGAGCTAGCGTTGAAAATATCGCGACTAAAACGATGGCCGATCTTCTTGATATTTTACCTGATGGCAAAGGTCTATTTGGCCTTTCTTTCTTGTCTATATCAAAGTCGTATAGATCGTTAAGCACAATTCCCACACAGTAGAGAAGAACTGAGATAGTAACTAGTAATAAAAATTGGGNAAATGATGTGAGTGTAAATGCCAATGACGAGACGGTAGCCATTCCGACCAAAATATTTGAAGGGAGTGTAAAGAGATTTGGAAGTCTGACCAGAACCAGGTAATCTTTGATACTGACGTTTTTCATAAAAATCATTGGCATCAAATGAAATAAGATAGTAGATGCAAAGCNATTGTATTATCGGATGGCGTAAATATTCACTTCTTGACTAGAGATAGTCAAGTGATCTAATAAACTTCATTGCTTCTTTGGCCGCATATGTCGGGCAGTCCTGATAAGGATAAAGTTCTACTGTAATAAATCCATTGTAACCAATATCTTTGAGGGATTTAATGACAGAGGAGATATCCATCGCACCCTTTCCTAGCATAAGATGATTATGTGTTCTGTCCGCAGCAATATCTTCCAAATGCACATGCCTGATATAATCTGATAATCGGGGTATTAGTCGACTTGGATCTTCTCCGACACAGAAAAAATGTCCTACGTCAAAATTCAATCCAATATATTCTGAATCAAAATTTCTAATAAACTGAATAAATTGCTGGGAATTTTCAATCAAAAGTCCTGGCTCCGGTTCAACAAGTACGCTCACATTTTCGTTTTCTGCAATAGGTAATACATCCCGAATACCGTTTTCAAAAATTTTAAATTGTTCATTTTTACCCAATCCATCATTCTTAGTTGGACCGCCTGGTTCTGTGGATATATTATTAGCTCCTAATTTTCGAGCTAGTTTTATGCAATCTATTGTATGTTCTATTCGCAATTTCCTAAGTTCGGAGTCATTCTCAATCCAAGATGGATGATGAGTATCCCCGATAGCAAAAAGGGTAAAGGCATTTAGATTGGAAATGCTTATTTGCAAATCTAACAATAATTGCTTGATTTCCTTACAATCAGCATCACTTAGTGTTTTTGGATATGCATGTGGCACGTCACAAAGTATCTCGATTCCCCTATAACCAATTTCAGACAAAGAGTTTATCGTGTCTTTTAGGGAATATTTTTTGAACGCGTTTGTACTAAATGCAAATTCCATATCTTCTTGTTATGGGCTCCATAGGAAATTGGGAGATTGTTTAAAAAATTCATATGCATTGTAAAGTGTCACCTTTTCGATATCATTGTCGCTGAAACCTTTTTTCTTCATTTCTGTTGCAACTAAAGGGACGCTTAAAGGATCCGAGACTCCCCAATCAGCAGAGCTATTTATCATAATTTTTTCCACTCCGTTTTTTTCAATTATGTCTATTGCTCTAGCCGGAGAAAGTTTTGTTACTGGATAAACAGTTAGGCCCGCCCAACAACCAAGTTCCAAAGTTTCCTCTATCGTTTCTTCCGTGTTATGGTCAATAAGAATTTTGTTTGATAATTCTAGCATGTTATTATTTTTAAGGACAGATTTTGTCCGTTCGATACCTTCTTTTTTATTAACGTGGGGCAGGTGGATCATCGTAAGCATATCTTTTTTTAATGCAATATCTAATTGCAATTGAAATAATTCGTCCTCCATGTCATTAATTAAATTGTACCCGATTTCGCCAATTGCCACTACTCTCTGTCTTTCTAAATATTTTGACATGGCTTTAAGCGCATCTAGTGCAAGCGGCCTTTCGGCTGATTCTTTCGGATTCACAGACAAGCAAACGTAGTGATCAATAGCAAATTCTTTTGATCTTTGAGTTTCAAATGATATCATGTGCTCCCAGTAATCTTCAAATGTACCGACGGAGGTTCTTGGGCTACCCAACCAAAAAGACGGCTGGACAATTACCTCAATACCTGCCTTTGACATTATTTCGTAATCATCAGTAGTTCTAGAGTACATGTGTATATGCGGATCAAAAAAACGTCCCAAAAGTATTCACCCATATTGAAACTAATCCTTTTTTATATTTGTCTTGTGTATTTGAAAACCAAAAGGATCCTGAAATTCATGCTCTTCATTTACGGTTTAATTTAGATTATATGAGATTTATACCTAATTTTAATAGTTCTAAAGAATAAGCGTGGAGAAGGTCTTTTATGCAAATATTAGATCAAAACGACGTATATTATAATTTTATAAACTCATTAGATTCAAAATATACTTATTATAAATTATGTCTAGAAAAATTCCTAAGTCATTACAAACTTGAATTGACCTCATTTCTAAAACTACACAGGATGAAATGTCCAACCTTATCATCGAATACCTAGTTAATAAGAAAATTTCTAAACAATACAAGAACCTAATGAGTGCTTCACTAAAACATGCTTGTGAAATAAGTGACGTTGTACTAAACTTGGAACTAAAAATAAAGCCAGATGATTGCTCAATTTGCAGGACTTCAGATAGTTCACTTAGTCTAGTAGAAGGTTGTATTTGGTTATGTCAAAAGTGCAAGGATTTCCTAAGCAAGTGATCTTATTGGGTTCTTCGGGTAATAATCAGGTATTGACAGAAAAGATAGATAAAGACGAGAAAAGGTGTTATAGACGAATTAAAAGATTAGAGAATATAAAAGGTCTTAAGGAGAGAACACGTAATAATAATTAAGCCGGAGAAAAAAATGAAAACGACAAATGCTAAAAACAAGGTAAAAGTAAAGATACATAGAACTAGCGATTATGACGACAAATACACGGGCATACGGGATTTTCCTGACGAAAAAGCGATGTTACAGTATGGATTATCTAAGGTGTATAAAGTCACAATAAGAAAATATACTCAGGATGATGAATTTATGGCAACAGCACAAAAGACCAGAGGCGCAAAGTTTGATTACGATATGGAACTGTCCGACTAAAAACGCGCAGATGTCATAAATCAAAATGTAACAAGAATTGGTTACGAAGTTGAAAATGAGACAAAAAGTATCAAGAAGGTGTTTAAAATGCGTAGAAAAAAGAGACTAAATCAGCCGGAATCTTCCCATTTATGATAGAATCTATGTGCCTTCATTTGTCCGAAAAAGAATCTTTGCAATATCTAAAAGATAGAGGCTTTATAGTGTCAAGAGCGGAACTTTACAGACTAAAGAATGAAGTAAAAGAATCAACAAACGAATGTCCTAACCTAATAGCATCAAAAGAATTTTTTACTCAACATATGGAGCGAATTGATACCCTCAGAGTTATTCTTAAAGAAATGTGGGTAAATTATCATATAGAGAATAACCGATACTAGAAAAGATTGAAGAAAACCAAGTCTACCTGTCTTCATATTATGATTCAACGAGATATGTATTACAACAAGCAGCAAACAAGAAAGATAAAATCACAGCCGAGAATTGAAGAAAATAAAATCTGATCCTTTTTACAATACTGATAATTCTTTATTATCGGATTCAAGTCAACTGGATATTTTCAAAGGTAAAACATTTCTAGAGTTTAATAAAATAATCGGCTTACCTGTCAAGAACGGTAAGGAAAATCCAATATACGATTATGAGTCAGATGTTATAGAAAAGATAGAATCTAATCGTATTATTTGGATTAAAAAGAGTAGAGGTATAGGAATTACTGAACTTGTATTAAGATATCTTGCTTACAAAATTGTTTCTTCAAATGAATTAGAATACAAAAAACAAATTTAATCTGCATGCCTTCGAGAAATGTAAAGGATTTAAGAGGATATACTGATGTCTCCTATTTGTTTATAGATGAAGCAGATTACTTTGAACTTTCAGTTAATAACGAACTCTTGCATAGTATAACCGCGTACGAAGAGAAATCAAATTGTACTACGATTATGGCTAGCACACCTAACCGACCAGGTGGATTGTTCAAAAGTATAGAAGAGGATCCTAATTCTAAATACGAAAAGATATTTTTAGATTACACTGTAGGTCTTGATAAAATATACGACAGAAAGGAAATTGAAAAGAAAAAGATGAACCCGAATTCTTAAGGGAATATGCCGGCCAATACTTGGGTAGAGTAGGTAATGTTTTCTTACATTCACAAATTCAACACTGTATTGAACTAGGTAATGAATATTCAATAGATAAGATACTGTTTCTCTACACTTTAAAGACAGTTGGAATTGATCTTGGATTTAGTTCATCAGCAACCGGTATCGTAGTATTAGAACACATAAAACCTGAACTGAAAGAAGATAAGTCTGTCGTAATTTACCTTTGATATAACGATAGTCTTTAGTTTGTCGTGGCTATCATCGTACTTGTCATTCAACTCGTTTAACTGATTCATAACTTACAGAACATGAATTCGTTATTAGTGAACCAATCTGCTCTATATTGTAACCTTTTAAGCGAGATCCGATAGCTTTTATTTTCATACTAAATGAAAATAAAAACCAAAATCAGTATAATGATTTTTATTATAATCCTAGTGGTTGGGTTTTACCTAGCTTATGAAGCAAATCGTGTCGCAAATAAAGTAAAACTAAAGGTGGAAGAAACCCTAACAGGAAAAGTAATTTTATTCTACATTATAACCTTTCAATGTTAAACGCAAACTATCCAATAAATCATCATAACTAGTTTCTTCTTTATGTAAACTTAATTTATTTATCCCCTTTTTCTCTTTGTTTTTGTTTTTGTTTTTGTTTTTGTTTTTGTTTTTGTTTTTGTTTTTGTTTTTGGTTTTGGTTTTGGTTTTGGTTTTGGTTTTGTTTTTGGTTTTGGTTTTGGTTTTGGTTTTGGTTTTGGTTTTGGTTTTGGTTTTGGTTTTGGTTTTGGTTTTGGTTTTGGTTTTTTAGTCTTCTTTACGCTGGCACTT
>Ga0065707_10081833_pt1 | contig 35205 bp, 21 predicted proteins | sample SwiRhicommuniRL3_FD_59094 | JGI IMG/M metagenome (GOLD analysis project Ga0065707, IMG submission 59094) | Switchgrass rhizosphere bacterial communities from Rose Lake, Michigan, USA - RL3 v2 (version 2) | ecosystem: Host-associated > Plants > Roots > Rhizosphere > Soil | place: East Lansing...
GACGACCACGATCGGCGCGGTGGTGCAGCCGGGTACGGTGCTCTTGAGTCTGGTGCCGGCGCACGAGCCGCTGCTGGCGGAAGTCGCCGTTGAGAACCAGGACATCGGATTTGTGAAGGCGGGGCAGCGGGTGAGACTGAAAGTTGCAACGTATCCGTTTCAGAAATACGGGATGCTCGAAGGCGTCGTAAAAACGGTGATGGCGGACTCGAGCACGAAAGCCTCAAATGTGCCACGAGGCAATGAGCCCGGAAACAGCGATGCCGTCTCGCAGATGCAAAGTTTCAAGGTGATGGTCGAGCTCGAGAAGCAAGCGATCCATGTGAATGAGGCGCGCTTCTCGCTCGCGGCCGGAATGCAGCTGACGGCGGAAATCATGGAGGGAAAGCGCACGGTGCTGGAGTATCTGTTGTCGCCGGTCCGCCGCGTGAGCAGCGAGGCGGGGATGGAAAGATGAGTACAGGATCTTTGCAATCGAGGAGAAGCGCAGAGGAATGCATGGACGCGGTGGGACTCCTTCGATTGGCATCATCTTCTTCGCAAGAAAACTCTGCATGCAGTACCAGATTTCTAGAGAGCGGCTTCGAGCAGGAGCAGGAGGCTTGAGGACAGTTCTCTTCTACCTGTCTTTTGGGTTGGCGCCGTTTTGGATCGCTATCGCCGTGGTATTTATCCAGGCACCCGGAGGAGATGGAGCCAGTATTTATTGGGCTGCGGCGCCGTGGCTCATCGTAGTTTCCATTCCAGCCAGCGTGGCAACGCTAGTCATCTCAGTTGTCACGCACCTGATATTCGTCGGGACGCAGTCGTTCACCGGAAAGAAATCTGTCGCCACTACCGTCGCCTTTGTTTCATACATTGTGTTAACGGGCGCTGTCGTAACGGCGCTATGGTGGCGCAAGGAGTACAACAAAAAGCTCGACGCCAGAGCGGAGTCGTTAGCTCTTGAATTTGTAAGAAGCAATAAAGAAGTGGCGCGAGCAGCGGGTGGGAATGAAAGAGTTGCGCTGGCATCGAAGTCAATAAGCGATGAGCGCGCTGTACGATATGAATTCTCTGTTTCCGGCACGAGCACCGTGTACGCGATTGTCAATAGTTCAGGTCCACGATCGTCTCCTATACTGACATTAACGTGCACTACTAAGATTGCAATGAGTAAAAGAGATCCATTTAAAGGTCCCTGTGCTGCTCATCAAGTGACGATAACAAAGACACCTGACTGAGATTAACGATAGATGGAAAATAGAAAACGATCCATTGACGGTACGAATGTATAGAGAAGTTATGAACGATACAGGATTTCAAGGCGTGAACGATGAACAGATTTAGCGCGGTGGTCTGCTCGATTCTAATTGTCTTGTGCACTTGGCTGGGTGCGTGTGGTTGGGGAAAACCGCCAAGCCCAATTGAACGGGCCTGGACTGAGGATGCTCTACTGGAGGACGGAACCACTATTCCCCTGCGTAGAAGCGTCAAGTTGTATATCACTAACTCATGGGGTGGCGACGCATACAACGCAGTGGAGCAGCAGGCTAAATTGTCATTTCTAGGCCCACTCAAAAACTTGCCGACGTGGAGCGCGCAGTACATTCCAGCTGTTTCGGGCGTAGTTGGCATGCCGTTGGTCCTCTACAGGGACCAAGCTACGAGCGAGTGGGTCATCGTAGTAACAACTACCTCTTGCGAGGTATGGGCAGCAGCAGGCAAACCTAAGCCTAACTATTGGGAATATCGATTGAAGGAAGCCGGGTGGCATCAAGTGCCTCTATCTCCTGCGTCAATCGGTCGGGCTACCAATCTTTTTCATAGTTATGACCATGAATTGAGTAGTAGTCACATCACCGTTGAGGAAAGACGGCGAATTGAAAACGATCCGTTGATGGCACGGAAATATCGTGAGATTTGGGGTGACCCGGATATATATATCTGCGGTGAAGGTAATCCGGGAAAAGTACGTTAAAGAGGTACAAATATGACGACCGAGCTTGATCTTGCAATCTTGGTATACATGGCATACAGCCCTGCCGATATCAACCAAATTCCCACGGGTAATTGGACGGCGGATATTGACCTCACGCGTAACGATACGGCGTCCGGCTTCGCAGCCACAACGTACGTTAATGGCGCCGGGGAAGTCGTTATCGCACTTCGCGGCACGGATGACGAAAGTAAATTAGACCCGGATTGGGCAAACGCCAATATCCCCGCCGCGCTCGGATCTCATTCGTCGCAAGTAGTTGCAGCGATGGAATTGCTGGCCGACGTTCGGGCGCACTATCCAGCGGCACAAATTACTTTGACCGGGCACTCGTTGGGCGGGGGCCTCGCTTCCTTGCTTGCAACTTATTTTGATTTGCCGGCGAAGGTCTTTAACCCAGCTCCCTTCGGCAACTCGGCGATAGATGTGTCTTCCGTCAGTTTGCGGGTGCAGTACTATAGCGAATTCAACACCTACATTAATCAGGTTTATCCGGCTGGGTCGATCAGCCCCGCAGCTAGTGCAGCGCTGTCAAACCTTCTTCAGAGCTTCAACGATTTCGCCGCCTTTAATGTTTCTTATGATCAGCGAAAGCTCAACACGACTGGATCTTTTCTGAGGGGTGAGGTGCTCGAATCTTGGAGGGAAGACCTACCGATGCCCTCAGCAGATTTGACGCCAATTGATCCTGGAACGATCACCCTCGTGGCAACCGATATTTATCTTTACCCCGGTTGCGACAGATCAAAACAGTCAGTCAATCCGAATCATGTGTCGATCCAAAACGATGCGGGGTCGTGCAATGCGTAGGAGAAATGAGATGAGAGACAGGCTTCTGAGGATAATGCCGCTCGTGGCTGCATTTATTCTGATCGGGACTACTTGTGATTCCGCAGATAATATCTCGTCACGAACAGGTCCAAGGCAGCTTCTGAATCCGCCCAAGCGTGGTGATGTCTGGTGGATGCGAGAAGGCAAGGGCTACACGCTTTGCGAGGCGCTTTATAAGAAATTGCAGGATTACACACCGGAAGGCTTGGGGCAATGCGCGGCGTCAGTGGCGCTTTCACTGCCAGGTATGAAGGAACTCGATGGATGGAAAGAGTTGAATCCGCGCGAGCACGGAGAGCTTTTTAAACGTCTATTGCAGTACCAACAGGTCGGCGTGGAAGCCTATTTCCACAAGTCTCCAGAGTACTCCGAGTATTTCGAGAAAAAAAAATACGACGACAGTTGGCTTGAAAAAAAGTATCAAGACTCTCTCGAGTTCAATGTGCGAATGCGTGTTAAGACTATGAAAGTATTTCGGTACCCATTGGGGCACCCTGATCTGGCTACTTATGGTCAGCCGCAAACTGTATTAGAGATTCGGAAGGGGAGATTCAAAGAACAATGTCCGAAAGCCCCGACGCTTACCGATAGCGTGCAGACATTTTACGTCGCAGCAGATCTTTCCGGACCCGCCCCGGATGTACTTGCTGGCGAAGCTGCATCAGGGGGAAGTGGCCGACTCGTGAGCTATAAAGGCGTCATACATCTAATGTTATCGGGACCCGGAGGAGGGGATGGGGTTGGTTTCTATCGCGACTTTGGCGATGGGCAATTGCATCCATTTTGTGAAATCCGGCGAAATCCAGAGCGATAAATTTACTAATAAAATTGCACGTATTATTTATTAGAGATCGATAGGAGAAATCATGACTATTAATTGGCAGTCTGTTACCGGAGGTTTCAACGACAGGCTCTGGGATTTTCTCAAAGCGTTAGAAGCGCCCACGCTCGATGCGACTCTTGTAAATGGCAATTTGACCATCGGATTAGGCTTCGATCTGAGAACAGGGAAAGAGGAACTTTTACGGCAAGTAAGGGTTGCAATGGGAGTGAATCCAGGTGCAATTGATAATCCTGCAGCAAATTCCATCGAGCAGAATTATTTTGATCAACTTGGGGCGGCGTTTTCCGGCACCGATCCTGCCGCACTGAATAGCATCATGGCGGCACGACACGATAACTCTGATCCTAATTTTCTCGCTGCAGTTCCAGTCTCAAATCGGAGAACGACGTTTCATTTCAATGATATTAACGAAGTACACAACGTTTATAACGCCGTTGTAGAGTTGTATCTTGCTGACATCGCGGTTGCCTGGCCAACACTTTCTTTTCTGAATGATTCTGATTTTATTGGATCGCGAGAACGACTGGCGCTTGCCAGCATGGTATGGAATGGTGGTAAAGGAATTCTTCAGAAAAGCAAGAGCTTGCGTTATGACCTCGAATTGGGGAATCGCGCGGAGGCGTGGTTCGAAATTCGTTATGCAACGAACCCGGCGAGCAGTGTTCAAAACGGCATTGCCAAGCGGCGCTATGCCGAGGCCGCGATCTTTGGGCTGTACGACAACAACGTGTCTACGGATGATGCCAAGGATGTCTATCGAATGCTGCAGCTGCACCGAGGAAAAATCGAGCTGTACGAGGCGCAGTTCAGTCCTCAGATTGGTAATGCAAATTCAGCAGCGGTCGCGAGCGGCATAATTGGTGTATCGGTGCAAGATTTGGTTCATGAACTTGAGCCCGCTCGCACCAACCTGATCGACTATCTTAAACCTCAGTATGCCGGTTATGCCACGACCCTGGATGCGTTCGCTGCAACCGACATTTATCTCGATCCCGGCCGCGACAACTCAAAACAGTCTGTGAATTCGAATCATGCTTCAATCCTAAATGGTGACGTGCTGGTCGCCCGTAACGAATTGCTCATCGGAGAAGGCGGGGCAGACGCCCTGTACGGATGGGACGGCGATGACATGCTGCTCGGCCAAAACGGCAATGATCTTTTGGTGGGCGGTGCGGGCCAGGATATCCTGATGGGGGAGGACGGTGCCGACACGCTGGATGGCGGCGCTGGCACGGACACGTTAAACGGAGGTTCGGGTCAAGACATCTATATCTGGAATTCCGGGGACGGTAGCGACACGATAGTCGATCCGGACGGCGGTGAATTGATTATCAACGGCCAGGACTATCACTTCGGCGGCGGAACGATGACCAAGGATCCGGCTGACAATACCTGGCGCGATCCGAGCGGACATGTACTGCTCAAGCACAACAGCCCCTGGCGCATCGAGCTGTCCGATGGTTCAGTCATCCAGCTCGGGGACAGCTTCGACCCGGCACAATGGAATATCACACTGCAGGATCAGCCAGCCGCGCCAGTTACGACGCTGGTTCAGTTGCACGATCCGCAAACTCAGCCCATTGATGTCTGGGCGCCGTCGCCGCAGTGGCCGTTGAGCGGTGGAGGCTCGGCTGCAGACTTCACCGGCACGGCGGCAAGCGAGTTGATCTTCGGAGGCGATGCGCAGGATGCCAGCGGCTTGGTGGGCGATCACATCGACGGTGCGGGTGGCGATGATTTCATTCTAAGCGGGCGCGGGCACGACGTAATCAACGGAGGGGCCGGCAATGATTACATCCGCGCCAGTTGGTCAGGAACCTATTCATATGGGCAAAACGCTAATTCCGGGCTGCCTCTCATCATCGGAGGAAATGGTTGGGGGATTCTGAATGCAGGCAGCGGCTATATCCCGCTTAACTGGTCCTACCTTGGGTACAGCACAAGTTATACGGGCGGCGATGATGGGAACGTAATCGATGGCGGAGCGGGCAATGACGATATTGACTCGGGTGGCGGAGCAGACGTCGTGCATGGCGGCAGCGATGACGATGGTATTCGCGGTAACGGCCAGGGTGACACCCTTTACGGCGATGACGGTAACGACAAGATTTACGGGGATGGGTTTGATTCCGGCGCAACCGCAATTGAAGTCACTCTACTCAGTGCGCATGGTGCTGATGTGATCGACGGTGGCTTGGGTAACGACATGTTGGTGGGCCAGGGTCAAAGCGACACGCTATTTGGTGGCGAGGGAGATGATTTCCTGGACGGTGACGAAACCGATTTGACCAATACGCCCGCCGCCAATCACGGCGATGACTACCTCGACGGCGGCTCAGGCAATGACACACTCATGGGCAACGCCGGCAACGACATGCTCTTTGGCGGCGCCGGCGTCGATTCGCTCTGGGGCGATAATTCCGCCGGACAGCTGCCGGGCCAGTATCACGGCCAGGACACACTGAGTGGCGAGGCCGGCAACGATCAACTCGTCGGCGGCGGCAACGACGATGTGCTGTTGGGCGGCGCAGACGATGATACGTTGTTCGGCGATGACGATCCCGCAACGCTCGATGGACAATATCACGGCGTCGACCTCCTCGATGGCGAAGACGGCGACGACCAACTTGTCGGTGGCGGTAAGGATGACACTCTGTTTGGGGGAGCGGGAAGCGACACGCTGTTTGGTGACGCTTCAAGTCCCGGTCTGTCCGGGGCCGATAGCGGCGAGGATTTTCTGGACGGTGGTGACGGCGTTGATTCCCTGGTAGGAGGGGCAAAGACAGATACGCTCTTCGGTGGCGCAGGAAACGATACGTTGCAGGGCGACGGCGCGGTTAGTGCCGTTGCCGGCGCCGATCAGGGCGATGACTATCTCGACGGCGAAGACGGTGATGACACGCTATTCGGCGACGGAGGTGTCGATACACTGATTGGCGGTGCGGGCAATGACAACCTGTACGGTGATTCCTCCGACACGCCTGCTGAATTCCAAGGTGATGACTATCTCGATGGTGGAGAGAACGACGATATTCTCGTAGGCGGCGGCGGAGGGGATACGCTGATCGGCGGAAGCGGCGTCGATCAACTCTACGGCGATGCGTCCGATACTCCAACGAGTGCGTTGGGCGATGATTATCTGGAAGGCGGAGCGGGCGCCGATACTTTAGTCGGCGCAGGAGGCTCGGACATTCTCCTGGGTGGCAGCGAGAACGACGTGCTGTTCGGTGACTCGAGCACGACTCCGCTCGCCAATCAGGGCAATGACTATCTTGATGGGGGAACCGGCGCTGACGCTATGGTCGGCGGCGCGGGCAATGACACGTACATCGTCGATGATGCGGGCGACAGCGTTTCCGAAGGAGTCGGTGCTGGCATCGACCAGGTCCAGTCTTCCGTCTCGTACACCCTCGGCAGTAATGTTGAGAATCTCGTTCTCACCGGAACGTCTGCGATCAATGCCACAGGCAATACGCTTGACAACGTGCTAACGGGAAATTTGGCGGCCAATACGCTTTCTGGGGGCAGCGGCAATGACACTTATATTGTGGATAATGCCGGCGATGTCGTTGTAGACACCGCCGGAGTCGACATAGTCCAATCGTCCATCAGCTATGCGCTGGGCAACAGCATCGAGAATCTTACGTTGACGGGCGGTGCGGCCATCAATGGCACGGGAAATGCTTCCAACAATGTTCTCACCGGCAACAGTGCGGTCAATATCCTCACGGGCAGCCTGGGCGACGACATTTACGTTGTAAACAACAGCGGCGATGCAGTGATCGAAAACTTAAACGAGGGGATGGATCTCGTTCAGTCTTCCGTTACCTATACACTCAGCAGCAATGTCGAGAATCTTACGCTGACAGGCATCTCAGCCATCGACGCTACTGGCAATGCGCTCGACAACGTCCTCACAGGCAACAGCGCAGTCAACTCGCTGACCGGAGGAGCCGGCAACGACACCTATGTGGTCGACAATGCGGGCGATACGGTAATTGAAGCCGCCAGCGACGGAGTCGATCTTGTTCAATCGTCAATCGACTATGCTTTGGACGGCAATGTGGAGAACCTCACCCTCACGGGCGCTTCTGCCGTCAATGGCGCGGGTAATGCTCTAGACAATATTCTGCTCGGAAATAGCGCCACTAACGTACTGACCGGCGGTACAGGAAACGATGTCTACGGCGTCGACAACAGCAGCGATGTCGTCATTGAGAACGCCGATGAAGGTGTGGATCGCGTTTTATCTTCGATCAGCTACACGCTGGGTAACAACCTTGAGAACCTTACTCTGACAAATGTCGCGCCCAATGGCGCTGGCAACGCTCTCGATAATATTTTGATTGGAAATAATTATTTCAATACCTTGACCGGAGGAGCAGGCAATGACGTACTGGACGGGGCGCTCGCTCCCGATACGCTGATCGGCGGCGCAGGAGACGATACTTACTTTGTCGACTCAGGTGGCGGGGACGTTATCATCGAAAACGCCAATGAAGGAATCGATCTTGTTAATTCTGAATGGCATTATGTGCTTAGCGACAATGTTGAGAACCTGACATTAATCGGCCCTTACTCGATCAACGGCACGGGCAATGCTTCGGATAACGTACTGAGGGGAAATAGCGCCAATAATATTCTCGATGGCGCTGCGGGCGCCGATACGCTGATCGGTGGCTTGGGCAACGACACATACGTCGTGGATAACATTGGCGACGTTGCAGCGGAGAACGCGAGCGAAGGCACGGATAGTGTTCAAGCATCCGTCAGTTACGCGCTCGCCAACAATGTCGAAAATCTCACGCTGACCGGTACGCAGGCCATTAACGCCACAGGCAACGCCCTCGACAATGTGCTGCTGGGGAACAGCGCCGCCAACACATTGACCGGCGGGCTGGGCAATGACACCTACGGTGTCGATAACAGCGGCGACGTCATTGTCGAGAACGCGAACGAAGGCGTAGACCTCGTTCAATCTTCAATCAGCTACACACTTGGCGCCAATATAGAGAGTCTCACGCTGACGGGCGCGGCCGCTATCAATGGCGTCGGTAATGCGCTCGACAATCTCCTGATAGGCAACAGCGCCGCCAATACTTTGACCGGCGGTCTGGGTAACGATACCTACGGCGTCGATAACAGCGGCGACGTCATTGTCGAGAACGCGAACGAGGGCCTCGACCTCGTTCAATCCTCGATTACCTATACGCTTGGCGCCAACGTGGAGAATCTCACGCTCACGGGGAATTCGCTCATCAGTGGCGCCGGTAACGACCTCGACAATGTGCTCACTGGAAACGTCTCCACCAATACACTGAGCGGAGGGCTGGGTAACGATACTTATGTTGTGCAGACGAGCGCCGATGCGATTGTTGAGAACGCCAATGAGGGCACGGATCTCGTGCTGGCGTCCCAAGGTTATACGCTCGGCAATAACGTCGAAAATCTGACGCTTACCGGGGTCATCGGCGCCACCATGACCGGTAACTCGCAGGACAATGTGATTACCGGAAATACCGCGGCAAACACGTTGAATGGCGGAGGCGGTAACGATACCTTGATCGGTGGAGGTGGCGCGGACACACTGGTTGGCGGCACGGGAAACGATACCTACGTCGTCGACAGCGCCAACGATGTCGTGACCGAGCTGACCAACGAAGGGACCGATCTGGTGCAATCCTCGGTGGCATACGGAATTAGCGCCACAGTTGAGAATCTTACTCTGACAGGCTCGGCAAACATCAACGGCACGGGCAATGCCTTCGTCAACACTCTCATCGGAAATAGTGGCAATAACACGCTGAATGGCTTTGGCGGAGCTGACGCCATGTCCGGTGGCGCAGGTGATGACATCTATGTAGTGGACGATGCGGCAGACACTGTAAGCGAAAATGCCGGACAGGGCGTCGATCTGGTCCAATCGTCTGTTGCTTACACGCTCGGCATTGACGTCGAGAATCTGACTCTTACAGGTACGGCGGCGATCAATGGCGTGGGCAACGCTGCCAATAATATTATTGTTGGAAACAGCGCAATCAATACCCTGACGGGCGGCCTCGGGGACGATACCTACTACGTCAACACATATCGTATTAACTTTTTTTGGTCGGATAGCTACGAGCTCCGCACCTTCCTCGACATCGTGCCTGAAAATTCAAACGAAGGATATGACACGATCGTCGCCGACCACCTGTACTCAGTTTCCCTGCCTGACAATTTCGAGAAACTGGTTATTTCAGGCGCTCTCACCGGATACGGTGTCTCATGGAACCTAAATGAGGACGTTCGCCGCAAGTTTATCGGTAATGGGGTGGACAACGTTATTGACGCCTCTTTTGCTTCGAGCGGTGGTTTCGCCCTGGGCACGATCGGCACGGGAGGGTTCGATGAAGGGGAAATCGTCATTGACGGAGGAGCTGGCGCTGACGTGATGATTGGTCCCAACACCAACCTGATGACGCGTTACATTGTCGACAATCCAGGCGATGTCATTACGATCACCGGCACACGGATTGACGATCGCGTTGAGACGAGCATTAGTTACACGCTGCCGACTGGCGCCGATTACATCGATCTGGTTGGTACAACGGCTATTTCCGCGACCGGCAACGCGGGCAACAATCGGCTCGACGGCAGGCAGAACACTGCGGGCAATCAATTGATCGGCGGATCGGGTGACGACACTTACTATTTGGGCAGCGGGGATACATATGTGGAGATGGCGGGCGGAGGCAGCGACACGCTCGTGATCGAAACCCTCGCCGGTAACCCGCAGAACGCTTATGACGTGAACGACTTTCAAAATATCGAGAACCTGACGGTTACCGATGCGGCGCTGACGGCGACGCTGCGCGGCAACGATGTAGACAATCGGTTAACAGGGAATGCTTTCGACAATTTATTGACGGGCGGACTTGGAAACGATCAGTTGAGCGGTGGCGCTGGAAACGATACTTACGATGGCTTTGCGACAGCCTCCGGCACAGACCTGATTTCCGACAGCGGCGGCAGCTCCGACTGGATTCGGTTCAGTTCCGATCAGAATATCGATGTCGCGCAGTTGCAGTTCTCCCGGCAGGGAAACAACCTGATCGTCACTGCAGGTCCGCAGGGCGTTCAGCAAATTCAAGGGTGGTTTACGTCAGCCGGAAAGATCGAGAATTTGTCCCTGTACGATCAGGGTCTGTACTATGCTTATTCGGCCGCACAAATCGAAAATCGCGTGCTGGGGGTCAATACCGCGCCCGTCTTTCAAGGACTGGGTAGCTGGTCGACAGATTCGGGTCAGCTCTTCTCGGTCGTCGTACCTGAAAATGCCTTTAGCGACATCGAATCCCAACACGCACTTAATTATACGGCGACGCTGGACGACGGATCGCCGTTGCCGTCATGGCTATCATTTGATGCACAGTCCAGAACTCTTAGCGGCACGCCCGCCGCCGCGGACCAGGGATCGTTTAATGTTTTGATCACGACGACCGATGCCGGCGGATTGATGGGGTCGGGTCTGGTGACGCTAGACGTCTTCCCGCCGACCATTTATGGCACGGCAGGGGACGACGTTCTGACAGGCGACGAGACAGACAATTACATCGATGGTTTGGCCGGCAACGATGTGCTCAATGGGTTAGGGGGATGGGACTATTTGAATGGAGGTTCCGGCAACGACAGTCTTTATGGAGGCGATGGGGAAGATTATCTGGATGATTATGAAGGCGGAAACGATTCGATGTATGGCGGCGTCGATAACGACTATATGCAGGATTTCGGCGGTGGCAACGACTTGTTGGATGGCGGTGCCGGAGCGGACGAGATGTGGGGAGGCGCGGGAAGCGACATCTATATCGTCGATGACGCCAACGACATCGTGCAAGACGATTTTTACGACAGCGGTATCGATGAAGTTCGTGCTTCTGTAAGTGTAAGCTTGACGCTCGATCCCGAAGTGTTCGTCGGAGTTGAGAATCTCACTCTCCTCGGTTCCACGGCAATTGATGCTACGGGTAACGGCGGCAACAATGTGCTCACCGGCAACAGCGGCAACAATATTCTGACCGGCCTTGACGGAAACGATACGTTGGATGGCGGAACCGCCGGGACTGACAGTTTGCGCGGTGGCCTGGGGAATGACATCTATCTTGTCGATCGCAGCTCCGGTATCTCAATCACCGAAAACTCCGGTCAGGGCACGGACGAAGTCCGCGCCTCTGTCACCTACACGCTCGGCAGCAATCTCGAGAACCTGACCCTTCTGGGTACGGGCAATATCAACGGTACCGGAAATTCCCTCGCCAATACGATCGCCGGTAATAGCGGCAACAACACGCTGAGCGGCGGAACGGGGGTGGATCAAATGAGCGGCGGGGCCGGCAACGACATCTTCGTAGTCGACAACGCAGGCGATGTGGCGATTGAGAATGCCGGTGAAGGAACCGATCTTGTCCAGTCGGCAGTGACCTTTACCTTGGGCGCCAATATTGAAAATCTCACCCTGACCGGTTCTTCCGCGGCCAATGGCACAGGCAACACGCTCGACAATGTGCTCACCGGCAACAGCGGCAACAATACGCTGACCGGCCTGGCGGGCAACGACACGCTGGATCCCGGCAGCGCTGGGACCGACGTTCTGGTTGGTGGGCAGGGCAATGACACCTACACCGTCACGCGGACGACCGGAATTACCCTTACCGAGAACGCCAGCGAAGGCACGGATCTGGTGAATGCGTCGGTTGCGTACACATTGGGGAACAACCTTGAGAACCTGACCCTCACGGGTTCGTCTGCTCTGAACGGCACCGGCAACACTCTCGACAATGTGCTGACAGGCAACAGCGGCAGCAACACGCTGACCGGTCTCGGGGGCAACGACACTCTGGATGCCGGGAGCGCGGGTACGGACGTACTGCTCGGAGGCCTCGGCGACGACACCTACATCGTGGCGCGCACCTCCGGCATCACGATTACCGAAAACGCGAGTGAGGGCACGGACAGTGTGCTGGCCTCAGTCACTCACACTCTCGCCACCAACGTCGAGAACCTCACCCTCACCGGCTCATCAACGATCAACGGCACGGGCAATGCACTCGCCAACGTGATCACCGGCAATTCCGCCAACAACACGCTGGATGGATTGGCCGGCGCTGACACGCTGATCGGCGGCGTCGGCAACGACACGTACACCGTAGACAACACGGGCGATGTCGTCACGGAGAACGCCAGCGAGGGCACGGACCTAGTCAATGCCTCGGCCACTTATACGCTCGGCAACAATGTGGAGAACCTGACGCTCACCTTGACCGGCGCCATCAATGGCACGGGCAACACGCTCGACAACGTGCTCATTGGCAACAGCGGCAATAACACCCTGACGGGACTCGGCGGTAACGATACGCTCGATCCCGGGAGCGCTGGCACTGATACCTTGGTGGGCGGGCTGGGTAATGACATCTACACGGTGACTCGAACCACGGGGATCACCATCACCGAAGCCGCGGGCGAAGGCACGGATTTGGTAAACGCCTCGGTTACCTACACCCTTGGAAACAATCTGGAAAACCTGACGCTCACCGGCACCTCGGCCCTCAACGGCACCGGCAACACATTGGACAACATTCTGACGGGCAATAGCGGCAATAACACGTTGACCGGCCTCGCCGGTAACGACACGTTTGACCCCGGCAGCGCCGGCACAGACGTTCTCGTCGGTGGGCAGGGTAACGATACTTACACCGTCACGCGAAGCACCGGCATTACGATCACCGAGGTCGCCAATGAAGGCGTCGACACTGTGAACGCCAGCGTCACTCATACTCTCGCCGCCAACGTTGACGTGCTGTTCCTCACCGGCAGCACCGCGATCAACGGCACGGGCAACGCGCTCGCCAATCTCCTGCGCGGCAACACCGGCATCAACACGCTGGCCGGCGGGGGCGGCACGGATATTCTCGAGGGCGGGGATGGCAATGACATCCTGTCCAACACGTCCGGCAACACACTTCTCAACGGTGGTGCAGGCATCGATACCCTCACTGGCACCGCCAGCAACGATCTCCTGGTCGGCGGCACCGGCAACGATGCGCTGACAACGGGCGCTGGCGCCGATCTCATCGTGTTCAACAAAGGCGATGGCCAAGACACAGTCGCGGCAAGCACCACCAAGGACAACACGCTGGCGCTCGGCGGCGGCGCTGTATATGCGGATCTGCTCTTCCAGAAGAGCGGTAACGATTTGATCCTTAAGGTAGGCGCCACAGACCAAATTACCTTCACCGGCTACTACACGAGCGGCGCCAACCACAGCGTGGACAAGTTGCAGGTGGTAATCGAAGGGACGTCGGATTACAACTCAGGATCCTCAGATCCTACGCTGAACAAGAAAATCGAGACCTTCAACTTCGACGGGTTGGTGGCCGCCTTCGATGCAGCGCGCGCGGCGGATCCCTTACTTACAACCTGGGCGTTGACCAACGCGCTTACGGCGCAACATCTCGGAGGCAGCGATACGGCCGCGATCGGGGGTGACCTAAGCTATCGTTACAACCGCTACGGCACGCTGTCGGATGTTTCGTTCACACCGGCCTTCGGCATCCTCGGCGCCGCCGGCTTTGGCAGCACGGCGCAGACATTGCAGGCGTTGGCCAGCTTGCAGGATTCGACGCCCAGACTGGGATGACGATCACTGCGATGGGCAGCCGTGATCGACGACGATTGCGGCTGCCCAGCCTGGCAGCAGGCGCAACCGTTGGCGTCATTCAGTTTGACGCACGTGGCAACGATAAATGCCTGCAATGAAATGTCCTAAGTGTGGCCATCAGCAAGGGGACGCAACGAAATGCGATTCCTGCGGAATTTATTTCGAGAAATATCTTCGGCAGAAAGTCAGAGTCGTTGAAAAGCGAAACGAAGAAGACTCCGACGCTTCAGGCAAGCTAAAAGTACTGCTGGCAATCGCCATCGTCGCTGGCCTTGCTCTTTATCTGTACACCGCTTCGCATCGGAGAGCAGGACCTCAAGAGCTATTGGCTGCGACAAGTGGGAAGCGTCCCGGCGAAGAGGCACAACAAGTACATGCCGTGACAGGCGGCATAGCCGAGCAAATTGCCAAGGCGCATCCGCCGAGAAATCCTATAGAAGCGGCCCGCAATGCTACGGTGTTTATCAAGACCGAATGGGGAATGGGGTCGGGATTCATCATCGATGAACAATGTCGTGTGATTACCAATCGACATGTGGTTGAGCTGGATCCGCAGAAAATCAGCACCGCGGTTCAAGAGCGACCAGAGTTCCGCATCAGGCTTGCCGTCGCCACAAACCAAATGCAGGTGGCCATTCAACAGTTAAAGTCTCTCCATTCGCAGGTGCTCGCGCAGGAAGGGCAATCGAAGCAAGCGCAAGAGATCGAAGAGAAAATTCGCTCGCTCGAAGAGCGGCTCGATGAGCTGCCCCGAAAGCTCGACGACGAGATCACCAGTAAGATTCGCGATGAAGTGTGGGCAGCGAACTACAAAGGCTTTACCGTAAAGCTGATCGACGGTACGGAATACCGAGTCACGCGAGCGGAATACGCAAAGAACTCCGATCTCGCATTAATTCGTTTACCTTCAGATCTTTGTCCGCACCTGCAGTCGGCCAGCTCGGATGCATTACAGCAAGGCGAGCGGCTCTACACCATCGGCAGCCCGTCAGGACTGACCTATACCGTCACATCAGGCATATTCTCCGGCGAACGCGAATTCGATCGGCACTCCATTCTCCAGACTGATGCGCCGATAAATCCCGGTAACAGCGGGGGTCCGCTCGTAACAGAGCGTGGACAGGTCGTCGGTGTCAATACCGCGGTACTTCGCAACGTTCAGGGCATCGGATTCGCGATCCCGATCGAGACGGTCTATGAAGAATTCCAAGAGCTAAGGTAAAGGCAGTTTTGTGGCGCTCCGGCCAGTCGTCCGCTATCAATGGATTACGCTCGATCAAGCGAGCCCGGAATTGCCGCAGCCATTCTTCGCGGTCCATTTTCACCCCCCTTTCTCAACCCCTGGGCGGCCGGCGGACGGCCCTCACCTTCCCACTCTTTCCTCCCCCGCAGAAGAATCGATCTCCGCCATCGGATTCGAGCCCCGAAATCCCCACTCCGGCCGGCATCTCGAGCTTTTCCAAAACCTCTCCCGTTCGAGCATCGACTCGCCTCAACTCGCTCTCGTCTCCTTCCCAGGTGGCGTGCCAGAGCTCGCCGTCGACCCAGGTGACTCCGGTGACGAAGCGGTTGGACTCAATCGTGCGGAGAATCGCCCCTGTTTGAGGATCGACTTGATGGATCTTCCGATCCCGATAGTGCCCCACCCAGAGCGTGCCTTCGGCCCACGTGAGCCCCGAGTCACCGCCGCCGCCGGGCGCTGGGATCGTGGCGAGTACACGGCCGGTCTTCGGATCGATCTTCTGAATGCGAGCCTCGGCGATTTGAAACAGGTGCTGCCCGTCGAAGGCTGTTCCGGCATGCGCGGCGACATCGATGGAGCGCACGGTCTTTCCGCTCGCCGGATCCAGAGCGTTCAATTTGTCTCCGGACGCGAACCAGACTTGCTGACCGTCATGCGTGACTCCATGCACGGCGTCGACTCCCGGAAAGGGACCATATTCACGGATGATTTCGGCTGTTGAATGTTTCATGGCTTTCATCCTAATCGCTTGGGAGCGAAGCGGGGAGTAACAAGGTCGTCGTGAATCCCGGCGCAGGCGGGGTCATCCAACGACGAGCTCGGCCGCCACCGAACGATTGCACCTTGCGTGCTGCCGCAAGCAAGTCGAGCGCCCGCTGCACGGTACGCTGGCTCGTTCCAAGCGCAAGGGCGAGGGCTGAGCTCGACCATGATTCTCCATCGGTGAGAAAGGCGAGCACCGCCGCATGCTGCTCTTCGACGGGCCGCGCCAACACGACGACCTCGCGCGCATGGCGCGGCGCTAGCACAAATCCTCGCTTCGTCGCGCTCACGTCGGCAAGCGGCCGAAGCACTTTGCGAAGCCGCCCGATTTCAACTCGCAACCGCGCGCGATGCGATTCATCGGCAAGCTTCAATCGGAATGCGCGCGCGACGAGTTTGTCCCGCGGTACGTCTTCCGGCCATGCTTCGCCCAACGCGCGTGCAAGCGTGAACAACACCGGCCGCTTTGCGAGTGAGATCGTCGCGCCTGCGTGACGCACGACATGGCGGCATGCATCCACTACGAAAGCATTCGACGCCAGCAACGTTTCGACTTCTTCGAGCAGGAGTAATCGTTCCTCGCCACTCGCAATCAGGCGTGCGGCGGGCGTGTTCAGAACGAGAAGTGCACTTTCGACTTCCGCCATCAGGGCAGGGATGCGTGCGTGCCGTGCTGCGTGCTCTGCCCGAGCGAGCGCCGCGCGCGCGGTCTTCGTGCGGATGCGCCGTATCTCGATTCCGGCGACCAACAGTTCGTGAGCAGTCCTTAACGCGGGAGGGAAAGGTGCGGGGTCTAGCTCGGCGAGCTTTCGTTCGGCCTCGTCGATGCGCCCGACCAGCAGGAGCCGCCCCGCCTCCAGATATCGCGCGTGCGCAGCGTTTGCCCGATCGCCGTGCTCTTCGAGCGTCGCCCGTGCCGCGTCGAGCGCCTTCGCCGGCCAGCCCAGGTCGCGCGAGACGAGCGCGATCTCGGCCTCGGCGACGACGCACCTCGCGCGAGCCACCGCCTCTTTCGGCCCGAAGGCACGCGCCGCACTTCGCAGTAGCGCTTTAGCCCTAATGAGATCGCCGAGCTGCGCCATGGCAATGCCTCGAAGCGCGAGCGCCGGCGCGTCATCGCGCAGGGCGACCCGCTTCAATGCGCCGAGGGGATCGCCCGCGGCGAGGGCACGCGCCGCGGCCGTAATCAGCGAGTCCATTGGAATCCCGTCACACTTGTCACTCCCACTATTCTATGCATGCTCCCTAATCTATCTCACGGCCCTCAATCAGACGGAGTGAAGAACCATGACGACACACATGACCGGTACACGTAAAGAGTGGCTGGCAGCGCGGCTCGAATTGTTGCAAGCGGAAAAAGAGCTTACGCGGCGCAGTGACCAACTGGCGCAGCGACGACAGGCGCTGCCGTGGGTGCGGGTCGACAAGGAGTACCGATTCGAGACCGATGAAGGGAGCGCTTCGCTGGAAGACCTGTTCAGGGGCCGCTCGCAGTTGCTCGTTTATCATTTCATGTTCGGGCCTGACTACAAGGCGGGGTGTCCGTCCTGCTCGGCGATCGCGGACGGGTTCGATGGCTTCGCCGTTCACCTGGCGAACCACGACGTGACGCTGTGCGCGGTATCGCGGGCGCCGCTCGCGAAGCTGCAGGCGTATAAGCAACGGATGGGGTGGACGTTTCCGTGGGCGTCGTCGTTTGGCGGCGAGTTCAACTTCGACTTCAATGTTTCGATCTCCGAGAAGCAACAGCGCGAAGGGCAGGTCGAATACAACTACGAGCGCGGTGGCCACGCGATGGACGCGACACAGGTTCCGGAGCCCGTGGCTCAGTTCGCGGCCATGTGCGGAACCGACGCACCCACTTACACGCGCGATAGGCCGGGGATGAGCACGTTCGTGCGCGAGGACGGTGTGGTGTACCACAGTTATTCCACTTATGCGCGCGGACTCGATGGGCTGTGGGGGATGTATCAGTGGCTTGATCGGGCGCCTAAGGGGCGTAACGAGAAGGGCCCCTGGTGGAAGCGTCATGATGAGTACGCCAAGTAGTGAGTGTCACGTGCAGATCTCACCACCTATGTTCTCCGAGCGAGCTTCTCAGCGAGTCTTCTTCGGCGTGACGGCGCTGCTGTTTGTTGCCAGCGCGGCGGTGACGATAGTTTGGTGCACGTCCATGTCGGCGATGGACGAGATGCCGATGCCCGGCGGCTGGACGATGTCGATGGCGTGGATGCGAATGCCGGGACAGACATGGCTCGGCGCCGCGGCGTCGTTTCGCGCGAGCAGTCTGACTCGAATAGGGCCTCCATACGAGAAGCCGCTCCCCAATTGGAGAACTCAACCAAGCACCTGGACCACGAAAGGTGGCTACGGGGAAATTGTAAGGTCCGAAGCCGCTATCTCCGGCGGCAATAGTTTGTACATCACAGGGGTAACCAGTCGCGCAAGCAGCGTCGAACTGATCAGGCCGCCAATAATCACCCACGCCATAGGTGAGTAAAGACCAATATTCTGCACCGCGAGGGGCATTAGCCCGCCAATGGCAGTCGCCGAAGTCAACAGAATCGGCAGGAAGCGGATCTCGCCAGCACGCTCAATCGCCTCATCCAGCGCCACACCTTGCTCCCGCAACTGATTGGTGAAGTCCACCAGCAGAATCGAATTCTTGATCTCAATACCGATCAGCGCGATGAAGCCGATGCTCGCGGTAAACGAAATGGAATTGCCAGTAGCCAAAAGCATCGCGAGCCCACCCAGTACACCGAGCGGCACGACGGTAAGCACGATCAGCGTCGATTTGAAATTCCCAAACTCGAGCACCAGTATCGCGAAGATCCCAAACAGCGCGACGATGATCGCCGTACCGATCCCACCGAAGGATTCCGCGCTCGACTGCGCCTCGCCTCCGAGCACGTAGTGGTAGCCACGCGGCCACTTCATGGCGTCGAGTCGCTTCACCACATCCCCCGTCACCTTCGCCGTATTGAATCCGCGCTGCACGTCCGAATCGATCGTCACCGCCCGCTCGCGGTTGTAGCGTTGAATCACCGTGGGAGCCTTCTCGAACTGCAAAGTCGCAAGCTGCGCAATCGGCATGGTCGCGCCGGAAAGCGAAGGCACGCGCACCTGGCTCAACGTATCCAGGCTTGCGCGTGAGCCCACCGGCGTGCGCACGATAATGTCGTATTGCTCCCCGCTCTCATCCTTGAAGGTGCCGACGGGAAGCCCTGCGACGGACAGCCGTACCGCGCGATCGAATTCCACGGTCGGCACGCCAAGCTGGCTCGCCTTCTGCGAGTCGACCACTAGCCTGAGATTGGTACGCGCAACCTTCAGCGGATTCTGCACATCGCGCGTGCCGGGTGTGCCCTCGACCAATTGCTCCACCTCCGCCGCAAGTTTTTCGATTGCATCGAGATCACGCCCCACCACGCGAACCGCGATCGGCGCCGTAATCGGTGGCCCGTTGACGAATTCCTTCACATAGATCCGCGCGTTCGGATAGTGGTCGAGCCGCGCGCGTAAGCGATCGAGCTGCCGCGGTGTATCGCGCGTGTCGTAGTCTTTCAACTGCACGAATACTTCTGCGTAGTTCGGCGAGTCCTTGCGCACGATGTGGTTGTAGTAGATCTGCGGGTTGCCGTGTCCCATGTTGGCGAACCAACTCTTGACCTCAGGCATCTTCTTCAGCTCGCTCTCGACGAAGCGCAGTGCAGCGTCCGTTTCAGCGAAGCTCGTTCCATTGGGCGCCTCGATATTGATGAGGAACTGAGGCGTATCCGCCTTGGGAAACAAACTGCTGCCGATCAGCGGCGCCAGCAACACGGAAAGCGCCAGAGAGCCGCCGATCGCCACGATCACCGTCGCCTTCGGTCTCGCGATGCAATAGTGCAGCGCCGGCCGGTAATAGCTATGAATCACTCCCATCACTCGCTGCAGGATGCGGTTGCCGTGCGGATCCTCTCCCTCTTTCAATACGCGGCTCGCCAGGAACGGAATGATAAATAGCGCGATCAGCAGCGAACCTAGGATGGTCGCCACGACAGTCATGGGCAGCACACGAATGAATTTGCCCGCGGTTCCCGGCAAAGCGAGCAGGGGCAAGAAAGCGAAGATCAGCGTGGCCGTGCAGCCCATGATCGCGACGAATATCTGCCGCGTTCCCGCGAGCGCCGCCTGCGCGCGCGACATGCCTTCGCGCAGATGTCGTGCAATGTTCTCCACTACTACTATCGAATCGTCTACCAGCAGGCCGAGCGCGACCACGAAACCCGCTATGGACAGCTGGTTCAGCGAATAGCCCATGAAAAAGAGCACGATCAGCCCGAAGGCGATCGATAGCGGTATCGACACCATGACGATGCTCGCCGCACGCCAGCCGAGTGGCAGCAGAGTGAGCATGACAAGCGCGATGGCTATGCTGAAATCCGTATACAGCCGCGAGAGCCGCCCGCTCACGTTGCGCGATTGCTCGAAGCCGCGCTCCAACACAATGCGCTTGGGCAATCCGCTCTCGAAGCGCTCGATCACCGTCTCGATTCGCTTCTGCACCTCGAGCACGTTGCGGCCTTCTTTCTGGTTGGCCGTGACGAACACGGCTCGCTTGCCGTTGAACCGGCCCGTGTAACTCCACTGCTGCGTGTTCCAACTCACGTTCGCAATATCGCGCACCCGCACGATGCGGCCTTCAACGGCCGCAACCACGGTATCGCGCACTTCATCGAGCGAGGTGTAGCTGCCCGAAGTCTTGAGGCTGAAGCTGCGTGGCCCGAGATCCACCAGCCCGGCGGGAATGTTGGCGTTCTCGCTTTGCAGCGCGTCCGCGACTTTCGCGGGCGAGATCCCAAGCTCGCCCATCCGCCTCAAATCCACTTCCACGCGCAGCTCACGCGCGGGAAACGCCCAACTTTCGGCAGTGCGAACGCCATCGACCGCCTTCAATGAATCTTTCAATTCACGCGCGTAGTCTTCGAGCTCGCGATACGGCGCATCCTCCGACACCAGCGCCAGCTGCACGATGTTTACTAGGCCGGGGCTCACCTTGCGAATCTCGATTTGCGAAATATCGGTGGGAAGGTCCGGGCGCAGCGCGCTCACTTCGCGCGTCACCTCGTCATATTTCTTCTCGGCATCCGCATAGGCTTCGAACTCGATCGCGATCATGGAAACGCCGTCCGTGACTGTGGTTTCCATCTTCAGCACGTCGTCGAGCTCTGCGAGCTTGTCTTCGATCGGCTTGACGACCAGACGCTCCAAGTCCTTCGGGTCCGCGCCCGGATAGATCGCCGTGATGAAGAACGCGGGAATCTTGAAGGAGGGATCTTCCTCGCGCGGCACACTGTTGAAGGCGAACCAGCCGAGCGCCGCAAGGCACAGGAACAGCACCAGCGTGAAGGGATATCGCTTGATTGGAAATTCGAGCAGGGACATGGCGTCTCAAGCGCCGTGCGGCGGCGCTATCTCGATGCGTTCGTTGTCTTCCAGATATAGCGCGCCATCGGTGACCACGCGCTCACCCGGTTCCACGCCCGAAGCGAGCGCCACCGCATCCCGCGCAATGAATGCGACGCGCACGTCGCGCCGCTTGGCGCGATCGCCGCTGAGCACGAAGACGCTGGCGCGATCCCTGTCGCCTTCAACCACAGCACCGATGGGCACATAGGTCAGCTGACTGGTGCGGGAAGAGGCGGGATAGAGATTGAGTTTGGCCACGAGGCCGCTCGCAAGCTTCACGGGCAGCGAGTCGAAGCGCACTTCGACGGCAAACATGCCGCTCTTCTCCTCGGCTGCGTTCGAGATCATCGACAGCGTGCCGGGGATGGCCTGGTTCGGATACGCGTCCATGCGAATCTCCGCAGGATCGCCTATCTTCAGTTGCACCACTTCCCTATCGGCCAGCGCCGCACGCACGATGTAGCCGCGGTCGCGAGAGCCCACAACCAAAACAGGTTGCCCGGCGGGAACCATCTCGCGCGCTTCGGCCAGCTTGCGCAGGACCGTGCCATCGCTTCGCGCTGTGATCACCGAATAGCCACGATTGAATCGCGCGGTTTTGAGTTGAGCCTGCCGGAGCGCGGCTTCGGTGCGAAGGTCCTCCAGCTGTACGAGGCTGATCACATGATCGCTGGCGAACAGGCGCTCCCCGCGCGCGAGATCGCGCTGCGCTTTCTGCGCCCGCTGCTGTGCTTCTTCGACCTGGGAGTCGACCTCGGTCAATTCGATTTCCGCCAGTACATCGCCCGCATGCACCGAGTCGCCTTCTTCCACGCGGATAGCCTTGATCATTCCGCCCATCTTGAAGGACAGCCGCATCTCATCTTTCGTGGCGACGGCGCCGCTGGTTGAAATTGCCGGCGCCCCGGGTCCTGTGGTGGCGGCTTGCACTCGCACAGCCGTCAGACGTGCGACCGGTTCCGGATGTTCCCGCGAGCACGCCACGAGAAGAATCCCGAGTGCGGCGACGGCGGACATTTGAATGTTCATGAAGCCCTCTTGGCTATGGAGAGGCGGGCCTGTGCGATGGCTTGGTCCATCAGAGCGGGAATGGTGAGGCCGCGATGCGCGAGCAGGTTCGCCTTGCTGGATGCGAGTTGGATCACGCCATGCAGGAAGCCCCAGAGCACCACTGCAATGACACGCGGATCGCCTGCGTTCTTGCGGATGGAGCCGTCGCGCATTCCTTTGGCGATGGTGGCGATCATCAAATCCTGCACGGCATCTCCGACGAGCATGCACGCGCTCTCGTTGGCGCCGGGCCGAACGGCATCTGGCGAGCTCAACTCACAGCGCACCATGACCGCGAAATAGACGGGATATTCCTGGGAGAAGGCGAGGTAGGCGCGCCCCATCGCCTCCACTTGCTCGATGCCGCGCCGATGGCGTGCGATACCCTGGATGAATTTCTCCTTCAGCACGTTGAGACCGCGCTCGCCGATGCCGAACATGAGATCGGTCTTGTCCTTGAAGTACACGTAGACGAGCGCGCGCGACAGCCGCGCCTTGCGCGCCACTTCATCCATCGTCATTGCATCCCAGCCGCGAGTTGCCGCCACCGCTTCCACCGCATCGAGTATTTCGCCGCGGCGGCGCTCTTTTTCTTCTTGTCGGCGTTCGGCGAGGTGGTTCATGGGGGGCGAGACTGTAGGGGTTGTTTGACACAGTGTCAATATATATACATTAGCCTAATGAGACGTCCTCCTCTTGCGCAATCGTCTGCCACTGATGCGTGGAATCATGTTGCAACGCAGCGATAAAAATATTTCGATCGAGACATAGGCCAAGATAATTTACGGTCATTTTTAGCGTATGCTTTTCTAGTCGATCGCCACGCAACTAATAACAGGCTCTGCCGTGTGGCGCGGTGCGAAAGGAGATGATCTTATGAATGCGCTGCTGATCGCTGGCCGGGTCCTGGCGCTTGCCGTTTCGGGTCTACTAACCTTCGGTTGTGCGCTGTCAGTCCCAAAGGCGTCCTCAGACCAACCCGCCCCGATACTTCACACATGGTTGCTTCCGCAATGCCCGTCAAAGTTTGAACCCGCCCGAGTGGACGGCTTGTTGACCGGGGTGTTGGTTTCAGCCGCGGGTAACGTCATCGATTGGATGGGTAACGCGCTCGCCCAGGCGGCGAAGGAAGACCGCGAGGGGAAGGCCACCAAGGGCACATCTCCTGCCTATCTTTGGTGGAGGGAACCCAAGAGTAAGACTTACAGCCTGATGTCGTGCGCCGTCGTCACGCTCTCGGGTTCCAATCCCGCGGGCTGGTGTGACAAGGCAGGGAGTCCGTTTGCGAAGTCAGCGCCTGCTGTCTGCCGCTATTTTAAAGACCTGCAGTCCCCGGCAAATCAGAAGCCTTCGTTGACGCCTGCAAGCTGGAAAGGACAATCGCTTCCGACCCTCTACGCGGAAATCGAACTGGAGGCCGCTGCCGACAAGCGAGGCGTCTTGCCCAAGCTGGTGGCGCTGTATTACCCGCCGAAAAGCATTCACGGTGGCAAGTTCGACAACGGCAAGCAGCGAACGCTGCAATTGACCGTGGCGGCGGCCACTGCCGAAGGAAGCAGCGCTCTGGGCAGTCTTGTCATTCGCCTTGATGACACTTTGCCCGACGCTGAGGTACAGCTCGGCGAGGCGATTCGACCGGCCGGAGCACGGGCCTGGGCGGCCGCGCTCGCCGTGCCGGAGAAGTATTCACCTCCCGAAGAGGGCGGATCCATTATTCCCGTGAATGTCACCTCTGAAGTCAGAGAGATCGGCGACCCTAATCGCTTCCTGCAAGCTCTGGCGGTTGCGTTCGCCGGCCAAAAGGATGCGCTCAAGGAAGAAGTGAAGGCCAGGATCACTACGGCGACGACGGAATCCGATCCAAATGCGGTTCAATCCACTTACGACACGCAGGCGGCGCTCATCTACGCCGCCGAGGCGAAAGTCCGCAGCGCCTGCAAGGTCGCGCCGCCCGCCACACGAAACCCCTCGGCGGTGCGCAGCGAATTTTTGGGGCTGCTCGAAGCGCATCGAAAGCTCGCCGCGCTTCCCGCTCCAGGGCAACCCATCACGTTTGTTCCGGATAAGGCGACATTAGAACAGCTGCACTCCGGCGCTGCGGATGACATCTGCAATGCATTCCCGTAAGGAGATCCTCATGTTTTCGCTCGTATCCAGTCGAGGTTCGCACGTGTTGGCGCGAGGTCTTGCACTGGCGATCCTGTGTCTCATGCCGGCTGGCCCCGCGGGGGCGCAAGCACCGGCGGCGGAATGGACCATCATGGTATTCATGAACGCCAAGAACAATCTCGAAGCGGCGGGCATCGATGACTTCCTGGAAATGGCCAAAGTCGGCAGCTCCTCCGCGGTGAATGTCGTGACGCAGTTCGGCCGCCCCAAAGGACACTATGTCGATGACTATGGCGCATGGAGTGGCGTGAAACGCTATCGCATTGAAAAAGATCTCGAGCCGCTTGCGAATAAGGCGTTGATGACGCTGCCGGAAAACAGCCCTGAATGGAACATGGGCAGTATCGAATCGCTGGCGGGTTTCGTCGGGTGGGCACAGCAGCGCTATCCCGCGAAGAAATATATGCTCATTATCTGGAATCACGGCCAGGGCTGGCGCCTGCAGCTCACCGCGCCCAAGAAGGCGGCGAAAAAACTGTTGGCGGTCGGCCCGCAGCGCGTGATCGGCGGCGTCAGATCTGTCTCGCATGACGAGGACAGCGGGGGCATTCTCTACAACCGTCAGATTCAGGATGGCCTCACGAAGTACCTCAAAGGCCAGAAGCTCGACGTGATCGCCTTCGATGCCTGCCTCATGGCGATGCTGGAAACCGCTTATGCCTTGCGAGAGATTTCGCCTGTCATGGTCGCGAGTGAAGAGCTCGAGCCGGGTGCAGGGTGGCAATACGACACGTGGCTCGCCTTGCTCGCAAAAACACCACAGGCCTCGTCTCAGGATATTGCCCGCATGGCGGTGGAATCTTATGGCGCCCGCTACAAGAATTCCCTGAAGACGACTTTGTCCGCGGTGGATCTCACCAAAGCTGGCCCTCTGGCACAGTCGATCTCGGAGCTTGTCCGCGCTGCGGAGCGCGCCGGCCCCGCGGGATCCAAGCGCATCTTGGATGCGCGTGCAGGGATTGAAAGTTATGGCGATGGTGATACGCAGCCGAACTACATCGATCTGGGTATGATGCTCGATTCCGTGCTCAAAGGTGGCACGGCGGATGATATCGGCAAGGCGGCGACTCACGCCAAGAGCGAACTCAACCGAATGGTGCTGGCGAACTACCGTTCGGATCGCGTCAATCAGGGCTTCGGCTCTAACGGGCTATCCATCTTTTATCCTGCGAACGCCGCAAGTTTTAAAGCCGATCCGGACGGGGCCGGTTACCTGCCTTTGAATACCGATTGGCCCGTCCAGTTCGTGCAGGACCATGCGTGGAGCTGCTTTTTGGTCAAGCATCTGCTCGGCGCCGTGGAAGCAGCCGCCCAACGCTGCCCGTCGCCGCAGGGTTAATCGACTTTGGAAGCCCGCGCGCGTTGCTCTGTATTGAGGGTAAATGCTGAAGGTCCTGCAAATACCTCCGGCTGGGCGTTACGTTGGCTGTCGACCAATGCTTGAATCGTGGGCAGATCGATACACCGCGATCGCTCAAGCGACGAGGCCATGATGCTTTCCCCCGCATCGATGTGCGGTAATCCGATCCAGTGACCCATCTCATGCAAGATGGCCTGAAGCAGATCCAGTTCGACCTCGCCTTGTCCTAGCGGCGGCAGATTGGGTTCGCCAAAGGAAAAGCGAAAATCACGCGAGTTGTATTCGGTGAGCTCGCGGTCAGCGCGGCAGGCAATCACGTTTGCGGAATCGCCACACGCGGTCGATCCGTGCCGAAACCTGATCAGGATCTTGGCGACGGTATTTCGGTCCAGGCTGGCGCTAGCGCACAACGCACGCTGAATCGTAGTAAGCGTAGGCGTACCGGCGCGGGATGTGTCGAGCGCGCACAGCTCGGTAAAATCTCCGGCCCCGGAGCGCGAGGCTCGATATTGCGAGAGTTGCTTGGCGCGCGGCCAAGGCTGTGGGGCGTCGCCCGCTGCGAGAAGTTGTACAGATTCGAGGGCTTCGCTCAAACTCTCTTCGAGTCTCGCGAGCGTTCGACCTGAAGCCGTATTCTGCGGGGTGAATTCACTCGCATACCACTTTACGATTTCGTTCCTTACGAACGTTTGTCCTTCGACATCCACGACCGCGAGATGCTCGGCTCGGCACGCCGCGCAGCCCACGACCCACAACGAGACCGCGCGCAGCACCACGGTGGTCAATGCGGCTTGCTGAGCGTCAGTCAGGGGGAATTCGTCTTGAACGACATCCAGATCGAGTTTTACACGCCCCGAGAAACCCCGCGATTGCAGTCTCGGAAACATTCCTGCAAGGACGCCATCCACGCACAATAAACCGGAAGCGGTGACCCACGGATCGGAGGCTACAAACAGCTTGTCGTCCACGTCGATACTGCGCGTACCGCGCAGTATCTCAATACGTCCGGCAGCGTGACTGCCGGGTGTCGGCTTGATTCTCAACTCGACTCGCCATACAGAGCCTTCAGAACGCGAAGGGTCACGGGCTAACAGAAAATGCTGACCTGATCGGGGTGGGCGGGTATTGCCAGGGCATACCGGACGAAAGGGCCAGTCGCCCGTCGTCTTTGAGAATACATGGATCGTGGCAGATCCTTTAAGGGTCCACGCGGCCGGTAATCGTATGGCAAGCGTATTGCCAGCGCTTAACAGGCGAACATAGGTGACGGGTTGATCGGCCGCAGAAACCGAAACACTTTCGAGCGTCTCGAAATGGTCGGGCTCTTTGGCAAGCCACTCGCACGAGGGCGGTGCGGGCTCGAAGCCCGGAATTCTCAATTGCGCTAGTTGAAACGGCCGAAGGGACTCCTTTCCCGCAAGCAGGCCCGGCCCACTCGTACTCGCGCAAGCGCATGATGAGAAGGTCAGGCTGGAAAGAACAAAGAACAAGCTCCAGAGCGCAGTCCGGGGGATACTTGTGCTGTGCGAAGCGAACATAGGTGGAAGTAAAGCCTTACGAACGCGGTGTGTCCAGGGGAGTGAACGCTAGCACGCTATCCTGAAATCTTGCTGTAGCACTTGTTTCGTACCTTCCAGCGTCGTCAAAAAAGGCGACTGCAGGGGGAACAAGCATGACTACAGACGATGAGCAATTCTGGACGCACTTTAACAGTGCTGAAACCCGTCACCAGCGCGTGCAATCCGAGCACGAAAACGCGCGGCGCAATATGGAGATGCTGCGCTGCGAGCGCGAGTCCGATTTGCAGGAGGTTTGGTGCCGCTACTGCGAAGTGATCGCGGAGCTCGATCGCAGCACGGCGGAGCTCGAAGCGCTCCGCTCGCAAGGCATCCGCTGAAATTCCATCCGATCGATTATGAGATTGTTTTCCGCGCGCGTGCTGGATCGCTTGGGAATGCTGCAAGGCGCAGTGCGCAAGCTTGCCGCAGAGCGCGAGGTCGCATTGCGCATGTTTACCGTGAGCCGTAGCGCGGCAACCCCGAGCGCGCAACGCGAATTCTGGCTGGAATTTACCTGGCTCGATCAGGAGTACCGCATGGCCGTGCGTCGACTCGCGAGCTTCTGCGCCGAGCGCAGGCGCGAGATGCACGCCGACGTTTGATCTTGCGTCATTGGAATGTATGACATTCCAAACACACGCGCTCGTCTCGAACCGAGACGCAGTTAATAGATTCTTCACGCTTGTGTCACATCGAAAACCTACCGTACTCAAAGTCCATTATGTCTCTCGGCTTTTTCAAAGTTTTTTATCAAGGGGATTCAGCATGAAATCTTTTTTCCTCAAGACTGCGCTGGCCAGCACGGTCCTGTTGGCTTCCAGCGCCTTTGCAGACGTAGCGCTGCCGGGCTCCGGCAACGGTGAATTGACTCTGTTCGTCAAGAACGAAACCACGGGCGCCGTCTACGCGCGCGGGTTGCAGACGAACATCGACAGCGTGGCCACTTCCGCTTTCATCGCGGGCGACGCCTCGTACACCCCGGGCAAAGAAATCCCGTTCGCCTTTTCCTCGCTCAGCCCGGACCCGAACCTGCAAGGGTTTTTGAATGGCTCGGATACGTTTAGTTACGCGGTTATTGCCGGTGATACGGCGTTCCCCAATGGCACTGGCAATGTTCTCGGCAATCAGCGCTATGCTTTCACGTCGACGCTGCTCGATCCGACCAATCCGCCTCTTAACGCCGACCTGACTGGCTCGTACACCTCGATACAGACAGTGGCTCAGCTGCTCAACAATACCCTGACAGGCGCTGTGGGCGATGGCTCTTCGACCGCCGCCAACGGCGTCTGGGGGCAGGCCGGTACAGCGGGAGAATTTGCGCAGGACTGGTTCGGCACAGGCAACAACAACAATGTCGATCTTAACAGCGCAGCAGCCTTTTACATGGTGGCTTCCGGTGGCGGCAGCGCCGGTGGTCAAGCGCATGTCTACTTGGCAGGCACGTTCCAGCTCGGCAGCAACGGCACGCTTTCCTTCACGCCGAATGCAAGCGGTCCTACGGTTCCGCTACCCGCGGCCGTATGGCTCCTGCTCTCCGGACTCGGTGGGCTTGGCGTCGTTGGACGCCGCCGCAGCGTAACGGCTGCCTGATAGCAGAAACTTTTTAGACACGAACTAATCCTGGAGATGATTTCCATGCGTAAACAACTCACAGTCGCTGCGGCAGTCGCCGCGGCGCTGGCCAGCACCGGCGCATTTGCTTTGAACGAAGCCGGCACTGCCGGCGCTCAGATCACACTGATTGTCAGCGGCGCTTCCGCGCAGCGCGACGCCTTCAACAACGAGCTGAAGAAGCTCTGCAACAACGCCGGTGCAACAGACTTCGACACCTACAGTGCCGATGACGGCAACTCGGCGACTTCGGAAGATTTCCGCGTGTACAGCTGCACGCTCGATTCCAACGCCGACAATGCCAACGTTCCGGTTGGCATTCAGAACCAGACCGTTGCGGTTTACTACCGCTCGGAAGGCGGCTCGGTCTATGGTGTTGGGCCGCTGTTGTCCACCAACCCCACTTTCGCAACCGGCGTCAAGCGCATCCTGGTCAACACGGCCACGCCGTGTTCGAATCCGGGTGTCACTGGCTCGCACACTTGCCCAATCGTGGGTTACAGCCTCACAAGTGATTCGGATGCCACCAGCCCTTCGCGTCTCGACACCGAGCCGACGGACCTGGGCATCTCCGATGTGGAACCCAAACAGTTCACAGGGGCCAACTGGCCCGTGTTCGGCACGTCAGTTCTCGGCAACGCGCCGACGCCGGCGCAGCTGAGCAGCTTGAACTCCTCAGCCCAGGCGACGACGGGCACGGTATTCGGGATTCTGGTGAGTAATAGCGGCCCGACGGCAGGTTTGACTAATATCTCACGCGAAGCAGTCAGCAGCATCTTCAGTGGTGTTGTGACCGACTGGGGCTCAGTGGATGACGGCGCCGGTAATGCATTGGCGGCGGGTCCGATCACGGTTTGCCGCCGTGAGCCGGGTTCGGGCACGCAAGTGGCGGCCAGCATCTACTTCACGGGCACGGGCTGCTCGTCAGCGCCGTTGACCTTTCTGGCGGATCCGGCGGCGATCGAGAACTCGACTTCCACGCAGATGAACACCTGCGTGGCGCAATCGGGCGCGATCGGCTTCCGCAACGTCGGCAGTAACCCGACGGGCGCGCACTTTGTTCAGCTCGACGGCCAGGATGCGACCAAGAAAAATGCGGCGCTTGGCCGTTATCAGTTCAACTTCGAAGCGACCTCGCAGAAACGTACAGGCCTCGCGGGCACCAAGCTCACGCTGGCTAACACGTTGATCTCCTTCGCGCAGAAGCAGGCTGCGCTCAACACCGCTTTGAACGACAGCACGTTTGCACTGCCGACTTTCAACGCGCCGGCGACGTTTGCGAAAGCGAACTCCACCCAGCCGGTGGCGCTCGGACTGCGCAACAAGTCGAGCTGCAAGTCGCAGCTGCAATTGAACTGAGTAATGCACCAAAATCATGGCGGCCGGATTCGTTCGGTCGCCATGATCTGGTAGTTCACTTGATTCCAGGAGCCGGCCTACGTGTAGGTCGGCTCCTTTATGTTGAGACCGTTGGGTGGACTGAGTGCTTGGCTCCGACATTGGCCTCTAACTACTAGAAGGGGAGCCCGATTTTTATGACGCGAGTATTGCTGTGCCTGTTAGCGATGCTGTGGTGCGAGTCAGCGGTATTCGCAGCTGCTGCGGGCGAAGACGCACGGTTCTCAATCAGCGAATTCCGCGTTTTGGGCAATTCCGTAATGGACACCCGGGATGTCGAGCGCGCCGTGTATCCCTTTCTCGGGGACGACAAATCATTGCGCGATGTCGAAAATGCGCGGCTCGCACTCCAGGCGGCCTACCAGGACAAAGGCTACGGCACCGTATTCGTCGATATTCCGGAGCAAGCGGTCGATGCGGGCATCGTCCGTTTACGGGTAACGGAAGGAAAATTGGCGCACACACGCGTCACGGGCGCCCGATACTTCTCCGGGCGCGATATCCGTGCGGAGCTGCCATCGGCAACCGAGAACACGATTCCGCATTTACCGACACTGCAGTCGCAGCTGGCTGCGCTCAACACGCAGACCTTAGATCGTAGCGTCACGCCAGTACTTAAAGCCGGTGCAAGCCCTGGCGCCATCGATCTTTCATTAAAGGTCCAGGATGAGCTGCCGCTGCACGGCAGTGTTGAGCTCAACGATCAGTACGCCACGGACACTTCGCGGCTGCGTGCAATCGCCGCCATAAACTATGACAACCTGTTCGGGCGTCTCGACAGTCTCGCGCTCCAATATCAAACATCTCCGCAGGACACCAAAGACGCGAAAGTCTGGGCCGCGAGCTATACGACGCGCCTCAGCGAGGGCGGAACCAAACTGGCATTCTCCTTCGTGAATTCCGATAGCGATATCGCCACCGTGGGCGGCGGCGCGGGCGGTTCGATCAACATCGTCGGCGCGGGTCGGATCTACGGCTCACGGCTGGTCGTGCCGCTGGCGGCAGCGCCCGAGGCGACCCACCTGTTTATTGCCGGGCTCGAATACAAGGATTTCGTCGAGAGCATATTTTCCGATGATTTGGTGCTGACGCCCATCTCCTATGCAAACTTGTCGCTTGGCCATACCAGTGCGTGGCGATTGCCCACTCGCCAATGGACGCTCAACTCGAACATGGCCTTCGGGCTTCGGGGCCGCCTCAACGATTCCACGGAATTCGATATCAAACGCTTCAAGGGCAAACCCAATTATTTCTTACTACGCTCCGACGGGTCGTTCACTACGGCTTTACCCTGGCGACTCTCCCTGCGCTTGCGCGCCTCTGGACAATACGCCTTGGAGTCGATTATCAGCAACGAGCAATTCTCCATTGCCGGCGCCGACGGCGTGCGCGGTTATCGCGAGGGCGAGCTGCTCGGCGATGTGGGTATCAAGACTTCGTTGGAGCTCGCCTCGCCACAGGCATCCTGGTTTGCCCAGAGAGTGCAGGGTGACGCTTTCCTGTTTTTCGATTACGGCCGCATGACCCGCCTGAATCCGCTGCGCGAGCAGGACCAGAATACGCACGAATTGCTTGGGCTGCTCGAGCGTCCCAATCAAACCTTGCGCAGCATCGGCGCCGGCGTGGACTTCTCGGCGCTGGAGCATCTGCACGGCCAATTGGTCTGGGCTTTGCCGTTGCTCGACACTGATGCGTTGGGGGGAACCCAGCGAGGCGATTCGCGACTGCATTTCAGCGTTGTCTCGAGCTGGTAAGGCATGAACGATAAAACAATATTGTCCGTCCGGCACGCCGTGCGCCGCATTCTGTTGGCCGCTTCCGCGGGGTTTTTGACCGTCGGAGCGGATTGGTTGCCCGCTGCCGAGCTGCCCGTTGCCTGTATTGCCGGGACTTGCGGCTCCGGACCGGGTGCGCCACGCACCTGGGTTACCTCAGGCAGCGCCACCTCCACGACCAGTGGCAACACGCTCACGATCAACCAGGCCAGCGACCGCGCCATTTTGAATTGGGCCAGTTTCAACGTCAGTGCCGACGGCCATGTAGTGTTCAACCAGCCGGCGAAAACTTCCATCGCACTCAATCGGATTTACCAGGACAGCCCCAGCCGCATCCTCGGCGAGGTGCGGGCTAATGGTGAGATTTATCTGGTCAATCCCAACGGCATGATCTTCGGCAAAACCGCGGTGATCAATGCGGCGGGCATTTTAGCGTCGAGCTTGCAAATTTCCGATGCCAAATTCGAAGCGGGCCTGTTGTCATCCAAGGGCACGGCGGCGTTGGAGTCCGACGGCCGGGTCGGCGTTCTCAATGCCGATGGCACGCCGAAGCTTGGCCCAGATGGGCAACCCATCAAGTTGCAGCTCGTAGTGGAGTCTGGCGCAAAGCTCTCGTCCACAGGCGCCGGCGGTCGCGTGATGCTTGCAGGGCAGAACGTAGTCAATGGCGGCACCGTGGAGGCAGCGGATGGTCAAGTGGTGCTCGCGGCCGGTGAGAAAGTGTACCTGCTGGCGAGCAAGGATTCAGCGTTGCGCGGCTTGCTGGTCGAAGTCGACGCCGGCGGTCAGGCATGGAATCAGCTGACGGGTGAACTGCGTGCATCGCATGACAACGTGACCGTCGTGGGTCTGGCAGTCAATCAAGACGGGCGCATCAGCGCCTCTACGAGCGTGTCCGCCAATGGTTCGATTCGCCTGCTCGCACGCGATACCACCCTTTTTGACAATACCGGCGAGGGCGCTCTCGATCCGCATCGTGGCGGGCGGCTCGAACTGGGAAAGGAAAGTTCGCTAGAGATCCTGCCCAATCTTGCCGATTCCAAGACTGCTGTTGCTGAAGAGGAGCAGCTGTCTTCGAGTATCGAGCTCAACGGACAGGAAATTTTCATGCGTGGCGGCGCGCGTATTACCGCCCCATCGGGTCAACTCAATGTGTCGGCCCTTAGCGATCCCAGCGAGCCGCATGCCGCCGGACCTTCCGACGGGCACTCTCGAATTCGCATCGAGTCGGGTGTGCAGATCGATTTATCCGGCAGCCATGCGCAGGCGCCGATGTCCCGCAATCTCGTGACCGTTGAGCTGCGGGGCGATGAGCTGCGGGATTCTCCCAATCAGCGTGACGGCGCCCTGCGCGGGAAAACGGTGGTCGTCGATGCGCGTGTCGGCACACCGCTGGCCAATGTTTCGGGCGCGATCGCGGCCATACCGCGCACGATCGCCGAACGCACCACGGCGGGTGGCTCGGCCATCTTCAGGTCCGAGGGCGACACTGTTGTCGAGAATGGCGCAGTCATCAATGTGTCTGGCGGACAAACCGATTATCAGGCCGGCCCGATCCACACTTCGAGTGTGATCGCTGCAGACGGCCGCATTTTCGACATCGGCGCGGCGGATCCTTCGTTGACCTACGTGGGCGTGCTGCAACCCGTTGTGAACGTCAAACATGATCGCTGGGGAATCATTGAGGATATTGCCGCGCCCGGCATCGGGTATATCGAGCCCGGCTATGTCAGCGGCTCCGCGGCCGGTAAAGTGCAGTTTGCAGCGCCAGCGATGCAGTTGAATGGCACGCTGCTCGGAAACATCGTCAGCGGCCCATACCAGCGCCAGCCGGGGTCCTCGCCAAGCGGAGGCCGTTTGATGATCGGCGACTCGGCGGGCGGTGGGACGGGTGCGCCCTTCGACTATCGTGCGCCGTCGGTGACTTTCACTTTGGATCCGACGCCCGTGGTAGTCGCCGATACCGCAACGTTGCCGGAGAACGTGCCCCTCCAGCTGTCGAGCGATTATCTGCAGAACGGTGGCTTCACGAGCACCGAGATCTACAGCAATGGAACGGTGCGCCTGCCCGAGGACATGCCACTCGATCTCACACCAGGTTCGTCACTCGCTGTCCGCGCCAATCGAATTGACATTCTTGCGGATATTCGCAATGCCGGCGGAGTGCTGTCATTCACCGCAGGTGGTACGACTCCGATCAGTGGTGCGGCCACTGCTCGTGCCGGCGTGCAGATCGCAGCGGGAACTACACTCGATGTCAGTGGAACCTGGACCAACGATTCTCTGCTTGCACCCAGTGAGCGGCCGACCGATCTCATCTGCCGCGACGGAGGAACCATCTCTATCGCGCTGGATCATTCGCTGGTGGACGCGGTGCAGCCGAGCGAGCTCATCGTAGGCGATGAAGTACAGCTGCTGGCCAGCGGCGGCGGATGGGTGAAGAACAACGGCCAGGTGGTCGGTGGCCGGGGCGGC
>Ga0065707_10000584_pt1 | contig 35192 bp, 21 predicted proteins | sample SwiRhicommuniRL3_FD_59094 | JGI IMG/M metagenome (GOLD analysis project Ga0065707, IMG submission 59094) | Switchgrass rhizosphere bacterial communities from Rose Lake, Michigan, USA - RL3 v2 (version 2) | ecosystem: Host-associated > Plants > Roots > Rhizosphere > Soil | place: East Lansing...
CTATTAGCTACGTTATTAGTACCTATACGAGGAGATTGGTCGTAGAGTGTTTGGTTACGCTTAGTTAGGATTTTTTCACGCATTTTGAGATTTACACCGTATGATATGCAGGAAACACATGTTGATTGAAGTCTGTAGCAAAGAAGAGAGATCCAGGGGTAAGTTTGATAGCCGTATGTCGAGAATTGATAATGGTGGAGTTTCTTAAGAAGCTCAAGCTGGTTTACGAATACTATCAGGAGAAATCGTCGGAATCCCATGACCCCTCTTAACGGGAAATGATATGAGAACAATAGATTCAAGGGAGATTGAGTAGAAGGGATCTAATTGAAGACTTCCTAATCAAGTTATTTTCTGACGAGTACTGGAGGGGTGGGGAGGTATATCAAAGAAGAATAAAGAAAGAAGAATAAAGAATGGAGAATATGAGAATAATTTATTTGTTGTGGTGGATCTCTCCAAGAATACCAATCCTTATCAAAACACGAGTTTCACCCAAAGATTCCCATGAGTCTACTTTAGCTCGTGGTGTTGGACTCATAGAATTTCAAATTTATAGCCAGTGTGAATGTTGAATTAAATTTTCTCTAAACTGGTTCAGAGCCATTTGGGTGCAAAATACGATTCTCGAGCAATCTAAACTTCAGCATAGTTGCTCAGGTGATACGGTCCAGAACCAGTTTGAAAGATATCATATCTTGTATAATAACAATAACCTAATACTGTTTATTATGTGTAACTACCGTGACATGGCCTATATATACTCGTAATTTAGTTCTGAACTGCTTCGTGTATTGTAAACTTATGGAGTTAGCGTTCTTGCACGCTAGATAGGATCGTTCAATTTCTCTAAAAAATGTCGCATGCCTGATTGTGAAGGTGCGAAGATAGATAGATTGGATCACACTAACACGGAATTCATTAGTTTTAGGAGAAAGCTTATCAACAGAGTCTTTCTAAGAGCATGTCATTTTGAGTCTATATAGTGGTTTTGTGGTCAAACATGTATTTGACACGATTTTTCTAATATGATTTGACACGATTTTTCCATGAAAAATCAATACTAAAATAGATGTTCACCAGGTAAGAAATGGAGGCATGGGTCTCCTCCCTATATACGTTCAAGAATTGATACTGATCACAAACTTTCCAATATTTCATTGAAAATGATTTCTGGAGTCTTTCCTGTAGTATCTACCGATATGCACTCTCCACCCTCACCTACCAACTCTTGACCTGCTGGAATCTCCATGATATCATATTGCGATTTGACCATGTCTGATTTCATGTAATGACCCTTTCTTCCATCTACTCTCTTCATCAACTCTTCAAAAGTTGAGTATAAAAAGATAAACCTGAACTTAATAGGTTCCGACTTCGGACAAGATTCCTTGATGTGTTGACGATAAATCTTCTTCAACATCGAACAAGATACGATAGCCGTTGTAGATTTGTTATCAGCGTTCAATGCTTTGGTGGCAGTGGCTTTACTCAACTGTTCAAGCCATCCCCATCTATCCTCGTCCGTTAATGGAATTCCTTCGGACATTTTGTCGACGTTTTCTTGGGGATGGAGTGCATCTCCTTCGATGAATGGACAGTCGAATTTTTTGGATAAGATATCAGCAATAGTACTCTTACCAGTTCCAGCTGGTCCACCAACTACAATCACAGTGTGCTGAGTCATTATTATGTGTTGTCGAGAGCTGTAGAAGAAGAGGAACTTCTGGATTTTATATTTGCGTTTCTAAATAATTGTGGGGATCAGCCCCCACAGTTTGTGGGGAGAAAAATTGTTCCCAACTTGACGGAGTCCTCGAAGCCATTATGTGGACTGGCTTAAAAGGATTTCATTGGTAGATGTGGTTTTATATAACCAGACAAGGGTCTCGTATCTGGGTGGGGCTGTAAGTGCCATTCAGACTTCATTTTTTATATATACAGGAAGTATTTTGGATATATTAGTAGAAATAACTTGGTCTATGGTCTATAATCTATAATCTATTATACAATTAGATTCTATTTATAAGATGAGTTAGTAATTGATAATTCTATTTACAAGATGAGTTAGCATCTGCTACTTCTATTTCCCCACTACTTCTCCCAACCTATTTCTCTTTTATAAAGATAGGCATTGAATCACTCAGATCGATCTTCACCATATTTTGCAACTTTGTTATCAGATTCTCAAATTATGTCATGGAGAATTGTAACCAAAATACATCATCGTGAATAGTAACCCTCATCATCCTCGCTGATTAACCCTTCTCAAATTTATAAGTTCCTGACTGATTCTCTTTTCCAATAAAGATTTTATATCCATAGCACTTTCCTTATCCACAAATAAAGTGGGCCATCTTTGACTTAACCATAAAAACAAAAGAACTTGTCTATGGTTGTCCTCTAACATTTGAAGAGTCTCAACAATTTCGTCATCCTTAGCTAATGCCTTCCGATGCAGAGCAATGATATTTTCATGTAGAAATTTGAAGTCAAAGACATTATTTGTAGCACATAAAGTAATGTTTTTGATAAATTTAAATGCCGTTTCAACAACATATTCTGAAGCCATGGCGACGTTCACTGGAGCTAAACTCAAAACCAATTGATCTTCAATAGAAGTTCTCTTGAAGAGATTTTCTCTTAAAAATAACCTCAATACTTCGTTTCTCTGATCAATTTCACTAATAAAGTAATTTTGCATATTCAATGAACTTGTTTCCACAGCAAATTTATTTAAAATCTCAAAAAATGGAGTATTCTTGGGAAATTTCGTCATATAGTGCTTCCAGATAATGTTTGTTGGCCATAAACAAGCCTTTTTTAATGGTCTTATTGGTGCACCCATTTCTTTCTTTATGTATTTCAAGTCTGGGAGACTGCAAGCCGTTACAAATCCTTCCAGTTCACCTTTATCTTGACTGAACCTTCCAGCTCTACCAGCAATTTGCTTAACAGCAGAAGTTGATAGGGAAACCAATTCACTTCCATTAAACTTTTTGATTGTTTGGAAAACAATCCTTTTAATCTTCAAATTTAATCCCATTCCAACGGCATCGGAGGCAACTAGAATATCATAATCTCCAGAATTAAAACCCTGAGCTTCTTTAGCTCTTATTTCAGGTGGCAAAGCACCATAAATTATACCGACTTTAAACTTGGTAGTTTTCTCTATCTGACACTTTAATTCCAAAATCTTTCTCTTTGAAAATGCTATATGACAATCACCTTTTTTCAAATTCTTTAATGACGTTAAAGGCTTAGATTCCACGGTTAGTTTTCCGAGTCTTTCATACTTTTTGATAATCAATTCATCTCCAGTTATTTTTGTTAACCTTTTAACTAGAGGAACAGCGCTTTCTTCACCACACAAATGGACTTCTTCGGCTAAGACTCCCAATAAAGCGTTGGTCCACGCAGCACCTCTTCTTTCATCTGATATCATTTGAATCTCATCAATCACACATACTTCTATCTTCTTGTGAACAGGAATCATTTCAATTGTTCCGGAAGAAAGTTCACTAACCTTACCAAAGTTGTCAATTGTCGGTATAACTTCTTCACCAGTAATCAAATTACATTTCACGCCGTTTTCATTAAATCGTAAATTTCTCTGGCCAGCAATCTTAATGGTCCAGCATAGTAACCTGACTTGGCATTTGCTAATGTCTGTAAGGAATTATACGTTTTTCCACTGTTTGTTGGACCTACATGCATAATAATTTTCCTCTTCATTTTTCTTGCTTCAGGAAACCACTCTGAAGGATTTGAAAAATCAATTAAATCACTTTCAGGCTTCGTTGCCTTGATCTTCAACTCCACGAATTCTTTATCCAATAATTTTAAAAGCATATAACTCAAAAGCTCGAAATTGTTATTTAAGTTGTAGAATTTCAAGATATCTTTTGGTTGTGAGTTGTTTTGAGTCAGGTAAATGAGTTGTGAAATATTGCAAAGTTTGGGATTTATAAAGTCAACCAATTTCATATCGCTAATGGCCCTTTTACTAGTTGAGGTGTGTTCAAAATTATGTCTCTCTTTATTCTGGTCCCATTGTTCGACAAAGTCACTTATCTCCTTGTCCAACTTGTTTTTGAAGCTAGACATTAGGGTGTCTATTTCCTTCTTTTCCAATCTATTAAACTTTGTATATCGGTCTTCGAATGATTTGTGGCTAAATTTGTTCTGAATCTCTTCAAGAGGTACACTTAATGTGGCACGGAGTTGATCGAGAGCTTTCGTTTCTGGTGTTATGTCAGAGTATTTGTGTGCTTTAAACGCGTCAGCGCTGGCATATCTTGTGAAAACCTTATAACTTGTGGTTGTAAATCGATTCAGGGCACATTTTGATCGTGTAATGATTCCTCTATTAAAATGTGTAGGGCTTGGTCTTGTAGATTGGTATTTGATTGTATGTCGCCCAGAATATCGTATGCAACGCCCAAAGAAATTAAAGCCTTTACAACCCAGAGATTCCATTAATTTCTGATGCCTTCCAGTTGTAAGATGGTTTATTTAAGTCTTCTCCTACAATTTTTCGGTCGTGTGGGGGACAATATTTCACAATTTGGCTGCAACTTGAAATCCAAGGAAACTATCCTTCTAGAGTCACTTCTTATTATAAGTTTAGATCGATTCAGATAAACAAACTCTCCATATCTCACGTTTGTTTATCCTCGGGGTTTCGGATTATGGACAATTACCTACAGAAAAACACTTATTTACTAAACTATCAGACGTTTCGAGGTTCAATAACATCTGTGTGAATCCTTCATTAAGTCAAGATTCAAGCCCCTAGACTCGGAATCTTCAAATAAGGGATATCCGAGACACTTTAAATACAGGGGGAGCCTTTAGTGGATACATTTATTTCCAGATGATCATATTAATTTTGATATTCCTATCCACCTAATCTCATGATGTTCTAGCACTGGATACTTCAATTGGGTGAATTTCTCTAGTAAAAGATCATCACCGCCGTAGTAAAAGATCATCACCGCCGTAGTAAAGATCATCACCGCCGTAGTAAAAGATCATCACCGCCGTAGTAAAAGATCATCACCGCCGTCTCATCCAAGGAGCCTTAATAGGAAGTATTTACGGTATGTCTGCTCCAGTTGCAGCCAGGACGTTTGGATTAAAGAAAATGAATGTTGCATTTTCGATGCTCTGGATCCTCATGGGAATTTCAGGAATCTTTTCCCCGGTCATTGGATCAACACTCATTGTCGGATCTGCAAACACTGTAGATCCAACCCAATATAAATATTGTTCAGTGTTTACTGGTGCCTCATTCCTCGCAAGCGCTGCTTCTTTGATTTTACTAAGGGGTTACATAAAGGCAAGAGACTTGATGCATACTGAACATACAGATTCTGACAATTCTGATTACACTCACGTTACCGTTCCATTTTGGAAAGTCTTGACCAGTTGTTTCAAGACAAGTCACGAAAAGACGTAACAAAGTACTTAAGTCACGAAAAGACGTAATAAAGAAGTTTCGTGACAAAATTGAAGAGATTAGATCTCTTGGCATATCGTGCTTAGATTCTATGTCAGACTAAGAGATCCTGTGACATCATACAAAGATCTCCCTTGACTAATATTTTCCTTGATTAATATCCACACACCATTCTAGAGACCCAGGTCACCAATAAATAAAGTCATCAAGTACGTCACTTTCAATCTTAAGACATGAAACTTGATCTAAATTTCAAGGACCCTCAACCCACGGCATTAATATGGTTCTCCAACCAGTGCTTTTTAATTTTTATCATCATACCCATTGTTTGGATATTCATGAATCCAATTTATATGTTATAGCTAAATAAATACGAAACAAAGTAGTTGTAACAAAAGTATTAGATATATAAATATAAAATAATGAACTTGTAAAAAGAATGTTACTTAGATCCTCCTGAAGAAATTTTTGAGTTACTTGAAGTCAAAATATTGATATATTAACTGGTGACGAATTAAGTCCTACATTAAGCTTAAGCAAAGCTGAATATTATTTATTAATGTAGTTATTACTATCATATCACTTTAAAGTTCCCCATAAACTCCTGTAGATTTAGTTGAATCCACACCAGTTTTCATAATAACATATTAACAAGAATTCCTGCTTCTTCAACGGAGAATTGTAAGATGCAAGGTAGCATTGCGTTTATCTTTTGCAGATATTAACATACGTTGTCTGATTTGTATTTACACACTAAGGTATAGTTTGTAGGAGCCAGCTTTAGTTTAGTTATTTAGAAACATAACCGGGTATTTCCTCGATACTGAGGCAAGCGAAGTACTTATTATAAGGAATATCAGTTGAAAAATTGTGAATTATTAGAAGAGACTTATAGAGTTTGAGATTCAAAACAATTTTAAAAATTAAGAAGTGCACCTGTTTCGATTCTAATGAAAGAAATGTTGCTACCAAGAAGAAGTCTTCGAAAAGTATAGCGCAGTTGAAAAATGGTCTTAACTACAGTTGATCGGACCGGAAACGGTCATTTCTGCTATCAGTAACCTAAATGGTATATTTCTTTTTTTTGGAGAGTTATGGGTGAGTAGTTGTATATTTAGTAGATGAATGATTGTACTTTTTTGTTGTACTCTTTTCGGTACCGATGTTTCGCTCCCCTTCCTGTATATATCTCCATATATCTACAAATTTACCTTTATATATACCTCTATATGTATTTCTCTATCTCTAATCACCTCTCTATTAAGTCTATCTCTATCTGACCCCTATCTCTACCCCCATATATTTTTCAATCTACAATTATCTCAATATACTATCTTATTTGTATATTATCTACAATTTTACTTCTTTCTAACCCGTGAGAACAGATACTCCTAAATATTCTCTAATCACCCTATAAGAGCTATGGTCGCTAATACCCCCCTCCCCCGTGATGTGCCACCGTTTTGACTTTGCTCTTTGAGTATAGATATGCACCCCACAATTCAAGAAAGTGACGCTCCCAGTGGTATGGATGTTTTACAGACAATTACATAATTTAGGACTATCGCACCAAGTGACTGCATATTGAAATTGCTACAGCCCAAATTGAACATTTTTTCGGGGTCGTGCACGCGGAAAATTGCTGCTTTAGAAAAGTCAATTTAAATAATATGCCCTTAGCTTTACAGGGCGAAAGATCTTCATTTTTGCTTGGCTTTAATATTTGTAATATTAAAGCCGTTTTCCAGAAGGATATCTTGACGCATTTTTATACCCTAGTAGTTACATTCAGTTCTTTTTATACCCTTGTAGTTACATTATTCTGCGCAAATAGCCAAAATATTTCTTGTCAAACTAGGGATTAATTTTAAGCGAACACCCAATGGCAACGCAAAATTTGTTGTCTGTTCCCAAATTATGGTCACTATCATCTTCTTTGTCATTTTAATATAGTCGTAGAGAATCCTATAATACTCAACCAGAGCTATTCTGATTTTGAATTCCAACGTATAGGCAGATATTTTGGTTGAGATATGCAATTGCTCAATTATATAGTCTCTTTAACCCTCTAGTCAGATCAAATAACTACCCAAAAATTTATTTTCAAATCTGAAAATTGCAACCAAAATTTTGTCGCGAAAAAAGTTATTGAGAATCTCACAAGTTGAAAGATGAAGAACTCTTGGCACAACCATAAGGGTATTTTATATTAACTATGGTAGTCATTAATTTAAATACAACTAATTCTCTTCGAGGAAATTGAAAATAATAATTGCATCAAGAAACGATAAAATATGCTTTTGAAATCTGTTTTAGCTGCTTCTATCTTAGCCTTAGTTTCTGCTGACACCCTCACGGTAACATCAACTAGGGACTATAGGGTTGGTCCTACAGCTTCTCAAACCGATGGTTTGGCAGTCACAAAGAATAGAGTAGGCTCCTCCGAACTGAACTCGGGCGACTCTCAAACTACGGCAATTACAAGCTGCCACTTACATGGATCTGCCCAATTCTGTGTTGACGGATCTGGAAACGAAGGCTCAATCGTTCCTGCACCTACCAATACTCAAGATGCACCATCGAGCTACACTGGGTGTCATTCCCATGAAGATGCAACATTTTGCTTAGACTCATCAGGTAATGAAGTTCAGTTCATGGTTGAAGAAGTATCTTCTCATGGGTCAAACTCGTCTAGTTCTACAACTACTTCAGGCTCGGGTGGTAACAATTTAGAAGCCGTTTGTATGCTAAGCTTATGTGCGCTTTTACCTTATTTAATTTAGATAGTCAAATATATTACGATTTCAATCGAAGTTTGGTTAATTGTTACATGCGTTCTGTTAAGTTGTGCTTCCTATTGTTTTATAAAAATAACTCTTGCGAAACTTTAAAAATAAAATTGCAACCTATATATTCTAAGTAAATTGACTTTTGTTTAGAATCTATTTGGATCTTATAGAGAGGCCAGTACTATTCCGAAACTTGATCTTGAGTATTAACATGAAATACATTGCCTTATAAAGTATTCAAATTTAACCAAGATAATTCTAAAGGAATGAATATTTGAAAATGCAGTGAGTAGATTAATAATAGAGCTATAGTCTAATATTTCGCCGGAGACAAAATCTCTTGAACTTAAGATAAACAAAATTCAAATAGTTCATGTAAGAAAATATTAACTAATGAGTATCACAAGCAGTCACATTCTAGGAAAACAAAATAATTTTCTAATTCTAAGTTTTCAACTGCTTAATGCATTGAGTTAAATTACCGAAACATTACTTTCTATGAAGAAAACATAATTTATTGTACTCTAAGCTATTTAAAGAAAACAAAAATATAGAGGTATGGAACAATTTAAATTCTATATACGTAGAAGAAGGAAAAAAATCAATTTTGACTCTAGTTTTACTAAGCACAATGTTTTTCACCATTGGCATGAGTGTGACACTCAGACCCTCCTTTGGGCTCAGCAGTTGATTTGGGTTCGGTTGTTAAGGTAGGCAGAGAGTCGTTGGAACCAGATTCATTCTTCTCTTTCTTACCAGTGCACCCTTTACCCGGAACCGCAATATCATATGCATAAACATCTAAGGCATAAAATCTTAAAGAAGCTGAATTACGAACAGATTCAGTCGTATTCAGTTTGGCCAACTCCAAGCACTCGTCATATGTGTCCGCGTAATGTCCCACAACTTCTTGGCCCAAGCTATCAGTGTGCCAGATTCTATGTAACAAATCACCAGCCCAGAAGAGAGAATTCTTAGATTGGGAGACTGTATAGCCCTGGCTACACATTTGAGACAAAAATAATTTTGTAGTATACGACAAATCGCAAATAACATTTTCATTAGTACCATTTTCACCTCTCCAGTGACCAGCCCATCCATCAAGCTTACAGTTTCCATCGATATCATCACAGCGGAACAAGACGTCACTTTTGTCTGCTGAGACAATGTTCTCAAACCATCCAACAACTTCACCTGTGCTTGCGTTTGCAAAATACTTTTGGTAAAACTCAGATCCTTTTCCAAACTTTAGCGTATGATCTCTCGCATGGGAGGCCAACAAGCGAGTTTCCTGTAAGGCTTGTTCCAATTGATTATACTGACTGTCATTACATGACTTATGAATTGGGAAGTTCTTGACCCAATTTTCAGACCAATCGTATGAAGTTGGTTGACTGTCAACGTATTGGGTAACAGTAACATCTTCATCCGACTGGTGAGCCGGAGCCGAAAAGGCAAGTTTTGCTAGTAAAAGGGATGCGAAGTAAAATTTCATTCTTTTTTGTTTGCTGTTATTTAAGTTTTCGATTTGTTACAAGGTGAACATCTTTCTTTATATGTATTCCTATCCCAAAAATTGCATCCTTTCTAGTGTAATAGTGGTTACTCAAATTGTTTCCAAGAAAAATTTATGTCAAATCACCTAATTAATGCCAAGACGTTATGCAACACATTTGCGCATTTTGAAAGAATTTTGCACCCAAAAGGTCCTCACCACCTTCGTAGTACCAGCATTTTTCGCGGCATCTAATTTAAAAGTCGTCTACAGTTAGACACTTCAATGTTGAACTGCAATATTGAACAGGAACTTAGTTTCTTGGCAAGGGTATTGACTTGGTAAAGGACTTGAATGCATCAGGGGGTTTATATGAAGAAAAGTTTTTCCTACTTTAGTGGTTATAAAGCCAGGCTATTTAGGTTGACGTGATGTGCAATAAAGTGTTTTGGAAAAGTTCTTCATAGAACAAGAATGTTGTGGAAAGTTATTTTTCTGATAGTAAGCTATCCAGTTTTCGTTTCTTCTAGAACGATAACCTTAACATCAACGAGACCCAGCGGAGCCGTTACATCAAGCGCTGCCCAAACAACTGCTGTTACTAGTTGCCATGGGCATGGGACAGTCCAATTCTGTATCAATGGAGCAGGTAGCGAAGGTTCTATGGTACCCGCACCTACTAATATGAAAGATTCTCCTTCAAGTTACACTGGGTGTCATACTCATGAAAGTGACACTTTCTGCGTGGATTCTGCAGGAAAAGAATATCAATTTGTATTAGAAGCAACTTCTTCTACAGAATCAGCACCTAAGGGTGGAAAGCATTGTCATTTCCATGCCGGAGTTGAACATTGTGTAGGAGAAGGGGAATCAGAACATGGTGCCTCAAGTCAATCTTGTGAGAGGGTTGATCGTGATTATAACATTCCATTAAGAATTGGTTTACTATTCGTTATTTTGGTTACTAGTGCTATTGGATCTTTTGGTCCGTTAGTACTCTCTAGATTTTTCAAATTTAGTCTAGATGGATTAGTCATCACTGTTCTTAAGCAATTTGGTACAGGAATTATCATTTCTACTGCATTTATTCATCTTATGACACATGCGGAGTTAATGTGGGGAAATTCATGTATTTCCCTAATCTATGAAGCAACAGCGACATCTATTACTATGGCTGGTATCTTTATTACCTTTATTATTGAGTACCTGGGTAATAGAATAGTAAAGTGGAGAGCTTCAAAGAATAAAATCAGCGATACTATCGACGAAGAAGGTATTGAAAAATTCGAAAAGGATGAAGTTTCACCTTCGTCATCACTTCTGAACCAAGTTCATGGTTCTATTTCACCTAATGGTAAGATGTCTGTGATGCTTTTGGAGGCTGGTATTCTTTTTCATTCAATATTGATTGGTATTACTTTAGTCGTATCTGGAGATTCGTTCTTCATTACGTTATTTATTGTAATAGTTTTCCATCAAATGTTCGAAGGTATTGCATTGGGGGCAAGAATTGCGGAACTCAAAGATACTAAATTTTATGTTAAGTTGGTCATGGCGGCTGTATTTGCGATTATCACACCTATAGGTATGGCTATAGGTATTGGGGTTTTGAATCAGTTTAATGGTAACGATCCAAGCACCATTATCGCCTTGGGAACGTTAGACTCGTTTTCGGCTGGGATTCTTATTTGGACAGGTTTGATTGAAATGTGGGCCCATGATTGGCTTTTTGGCACTTTGGCTTCAGCACCTCTCTTAAAAACTGTATGTTCCCTTATTGCCTTATTAGCAGGCCTTATTTTGATGAGTTTGCTTGGGAAATGGGCTTGAGCTATCTGATCCTGAAAATTTCTAAATGTATTAAATAGACTTAGATATAGAATTATAATTTTGACTTAGTAAGAGCAGGAAGTGGTTTTACGGCCATATATTATTTGAGTAGACCCGCGTTTCTTTGAAGCAAGGGTAGCAATGGGGATTAATGCGTACGTAGTCGATCATTTTTGAAAAAAATTTTGTTTCTCTTGCAGCTTCATTGTTTCACTCAACTCTTCTTCAGATTCCTTTGTGAATCTTTCAATTCTTCGAGTCATTCATCTAAATACACTTGCCTTGTGACTTTGAATCACAAATGCTCAGATCTGGTATTGGTCTGATAATTCCTCATTCCAAGATATATGGACCATGTTAGGACTATTGGCTTTCAAGGAAAAGGGATGATTTAAAGTTCAGGAGTGGCAAAATAGTGGTGCTCATCTAACATAAAACGATAAAGAAGTTTAATGAAAAAGCTATTTGTCATCGAAACACTCCCTATGCCTAGCATCTCCAAAGGAATAACCATAATCTTCGGCAAAATTCTGCGACATAAATTTGCTTCTTTGATAAGAGGACTTGTATGAGCATTCGTAAATTCATCGCACCTGAAATCAGTAAACTCTGCGGTTAGCATCGCATTTATAACATAGATTAGAGCCAGTATTATGGTATTTTTTCGGTGGAAACGAAACCATTATACTAAGATTTTGTTTGCTCTTAAGTAGGCAGTTCTCAATCACCGCTCTAGAATTATTATCATTACCGCACTTTGTTAAATCGAAGCACTAAGTTTTGATAACTCGTGAATTAATGAAGTTGGAAGTTCTGAAAATGTAACTGTCACTTGTGGAGAAAATGCTGGAGGATATTTGGATAGTTGTTGTTTCTTTTCCAGTTGATCTAGATGAAATTTGCTTATTCTGTTGGCTTATTTGGTAAATATAGTTATCATAATAGAGAAAAGTGTTTGCACTGAAAATAGACGGCCGTCCTTACTCGAATAAGAACTTACTATAACGTATGCTTTGATGAGAGATTGCGAGCAATGTGTATTCTAGAAACGTACATGTTTAATTTTCTCGACAGTACTAAAAACGTTTTTTTTCGGAAGGACTGCTAAAAGAGATCTACATTCCCAGCTGTTCGTAATAATTGGTGGTATATATTTGGAATTTATGAGGAATCTTCTATAGTGCTAACTGAGTCTGAATCTTCAAAATTATGGACAATTGATGACAAATTCTAGGATTACTCTCTTATTCTACTGTATGATATTACACTGTCTACGAGAGTATCTCTACCCCAACACAAAATTTAAATGGGATAAAAGTCGTCGGGCAACCTGAAAATATTCAAGAGTCAACTAACCATATCCCTTAATTCTAATTAATATTGAAATATAACGAAACTCAATAATTGGAATTATGAAAAACCATAGACACGAAAACGAACAAACACTGATTGAAGAAACTTATTCTCATAATTGGACAAAACAAAAGAATCAACTCATATAAAACGGTAAGCTAGAATATATTTGTCTATAATGTATACTTATCCTCATGAGTGGGTGCATAATATTGAAGGAAGAAGGCTCAGATGGTTCTTAAGTATTTTTTTTTGTTTGAGTTTAAACAAAGAGATATAACAAAAAATTGATATTTTCTTTCAAGTTTTGTTAAGATATTTGGGTAAAGTTGTCCTTTATTGCTCAGGTATTGATCTTAATATAGTATAAACTGGTAATAAATACATTCTGGTTCTATGTTTAAAAGTGCATTATTATTTGCTTTTCCCCACCATATTTCTTTAAGTAAACCAACTTAAACTACCAAAGGTATCGTTCAACACGAGCTTCATTGTCCAAACTTTGAATTTGGTCTTCGTTCTGCATTTGCGTGAACAATAAGAAAATGCAATTCACGAAGTATTGCAGATAAATGCCAATCTGTATGTCCAATTTCTTCGAAATCCGTGAATTTGGACGAGCCTGAGTCTTTAATTAATGGATCTGCATGCAAAAAAGTGATCACATAGTTTGGGATGAAGTTTGGAGAATGTGTTGTTGTATAGCCAATTAAAAAGGCAAAGAGTGTAGTTGGACTTGCAGAATGAGTTATCTTTACGGACTCTTTTATTATGGTTGGGATATGTATTTACGAAAGTGCAATTATAAGCAATCTTAAACACGCATAAAATATCGTGCATGAAAGATAGCCCGTAGCACATTCTGATTACGGTTAATATTGGGTATTATTGGGGATTCCTGGATGAAATCTCTCTAAGTAATCTTCTCCGCCTAAGAAGACAAGAAAGAGATGTAATATTATACGAAATGAAAATAAAGAAACGATGGACCAAATAGCTCGATTTACAATTCAATACACTGGATTAGTTTTATCAGAGCCAGAAAGACATAAAAAAGCTTGCTTATTCTCGGTACAGTATGAAATTCGCTTCGTATTGTACAATACAGAGCCGACAAGAACAATGCATGCGGGGTTTCATAAGCCAACCTTTGATTAACACCTGACCCCCTTTCTTCTCAAAGTGTACGATGAGGCTCACCAGGCAGAATTCAAAATCTGGTAAATCAAGTGTCGATTTTTCAGCGTATACAAAGACGAAGTCCATTCATTGTTAGTGTACTTTTGCCAAAATGACGCATAGATTGTGTGCGCAGGGCCACATACGGTATATAACTAGTGTCTCTCTAAGTCATGGGTCCAGAAGTCGAAAAACTACATGATAAATATCTATTTAGAGTAGTAGATACGCTGTATGCATTATGAAATTTTTGTCGGCAACCTGCGATGACCGCTTATGTGGGGCCCAATGTTACTATTCATAACTAGTTGAAAATATTAAACGGTCTACATCCATTAAACAGTGAGAGCAACCAGTTATGTATCTAATGCATAATACTAGAAAGTTCAGTAACTTCGTTTATCTAGCGTTCAATAGAATGACTTATAGATGGAATCAACTCCTCTTCAAGGTTTCTTACTGGCATGTTTCAATTATTGCCGTATCACCTACCTTTCTGGTACCGCAAGTACAGATAAATGCTCATGTATAGCTAGACGATAAAAAGACGAATACGAGCTTCAAGCACGTTTGCATACTAACTATCCTCAAATAGGTCAGGGCCAAAACAGAAGGGTTTTATACGTTCCGATTTGTGTCTGTATACTAATAGAAGCGCTTCGAACCATATTTTTTCGGAAGCAAGTCTACGCATAAGAATTTGGCTCCTTATGCACAAGACGCCATCATCGATGCAATATATCGCAGAAGGCTGCACAAACAAATGTGGTATGGAACAAAAATATCAGAATCTGAAATAGAAGAAGAAACTCAATCTAAGTTGAAAGACAATAAGTATGCGCAGACTAAAGTGTAAGGAGACAGAAAAATTTCGAACAGGAGCGTTGAAAAATTAGAAACACTTCTCTTAATATGAAGATGACATCGATTCGAAGTCATATATTTTACAATGTGAATCACAGACAAAGTTGATAGATCCCATTCGTATATTGGACTAACTGGATTAGTATATTCAAGTACTATTAATATTAATATTATGTGATGCGTTGCCCCGGCCCACTTTCTCGACGTGTGGTAATCGTAATTGAAACATGCTGAAAAGGGATGTTTGGTTAGGTTCCTGCAGCATTTATATAAGATCTCAATCCAAATGTTTGGCCATCTGTAGATAATATTTAACCAATAGGTGTATGTTTCCGATCTAATAATTAATTATATTTCTTTAGTGGACTCTTAATAAACCATATTATTTTTGAGATGCAGCCAACGTAATATCAACTTACCTGCACCAATATTTTTCCTGCGATCCTCGTTAGGCGCACCTACCCAGCTGCAAAAAGAGATTTTGAATATGGAAACTCCCACAAAGCTGCTAAAACACTTATCTGTATTATTCCTATTGGCAAGCCATTAAACGTATTGAGTGAAGTGAGGGCGAAGTGGGGAATGCTTTGCAGAGAGATGAAATACACTTCTTACCGTTTTTTGTGATCGATAGTATATATTTCTGTGATCTCCTTGTGTAAAATAATTCAGAAAATTCTCTAACCAAGCTGTTATGAAAATTTCATCCTTAGTATGTCTCACAGCATCTGCCGTCTTGGCTGCTGGTGCTCAAGTGAGTGGGATCTTCAAAAGTATCGACAGCATCAACTATGTTGCAGGTTCTTCAGGTTATCCTTACACAAATGGGCCTAACTTACCTTCATGGATCAACACTCTTTCCTGGGGAATTGATGGGTCAAAAGTTACTGCTGGAGATACCTTCACTTTAACATTACCTTGCACATTCAAATTCACATCTACTTCTTCGACTGTTGATTTGAAAGTTGGTAGTAACGTTTATGCTACTTGTACTTTTAACTCTGGTTATACTATTGTTGCGTACTCTTCAATGCAATGTACTGCTTCCAACCTTATCAACCCTCTGACAAGAGCCACTGGTTCTGTCAATTTTCCTGTTGCTTACAACGTTGGCGGTTCAGCAGCGGCCACCGACTTAGAAGATTCTACCTGTTTCACTACTGGTTCAAATACTGTTTCTTACATGGACGGTCCTAACACAATCTCCTTAGCTGTCAATTTCGTAGGAGGAATCATTTCTCAAGGTACAGTTGACCCAAGCATTTTGGCATACAATGTGAGAGTAATTCCAGACCTTAACAAAAATCAAGTATATGTTTTAGCTGCTAATTGTCCCGGTGGATATTCGTCGGGAGTGTTGGGAATTCAGCTCACAAATGCCCTTATGGATTGTGACTCTGTCCACGCACTCATTTCTAACAGTCTCAACTCTTGGTATTTCCCTAAATCTACTTCCACCAATTTCCAGGTCACTACTACTTGTACTCCTGCTGGCGGTTTAAAAATGACCTACCTGAATGTACCTGCCGGATTTAGACCATTTATTGATGGTCTTGTCTCAATGACTGGTGGTCAATTTTCAACATCTTATACCAACCAATACACTTGTAAGAACCAACAATATAAAGACAACAGTCGTCTGGTAAACTGGGGAAATTATGATAACTCTGGTAGTGGTTCTAACGGAAACGATATTATAGTCACAACCAAGACTTGGACTGGTTCCACCACAAAGATTACAACATTACCTTTCAACACCGCTCCTGGTAACACCAAGACTATTGAAGTTGACGTACCAGTTCCTACTATTACAACTACGACAACTTGGACCGGTAGAAGTACTTCTACTATCACTATCCCCGCTACCCCCGGTCAAACTGGTACAGTTATAGTTGAGATACCATGTTTTACTCCAAGTTCAAGTTCAAGCTCAGCTCCAAGTTCTAGTCCAAGTTCTAGTCCAAGCTCTAGTCCAAGCTCTAGTCCATGTACTACTTCAAGCTCAGCTCCAAGTTCTAGTCCATGCACTACTTCAAGCTCTAGTCCAAGCTCTAGTCCATGCACTACTTCAAGCTCAGCTCCAAGTTCAGCTCCAAGTTCAGCTCCAAGCTCTAGTCCAAGCTCTAGTCCATGTACTACTTCAAGTTCAGCTCCAAGTTCAGCTCCAAGCTCTAGTCCAAGCTCTAGTCCATGTACTACTTCAAGTTCAGCTCCAAGTTCAGCTCCAAGCTCTAGTCCAAGTTCTAGTCCATGTACTACTTCAAGCTCAGCTCCAAGTTCTAGTCCAAGTTCTAGTCCAAGCTCTAGCCCAAGCTCTAGTCCATGCACTACTTCAAGCTCAGCTCCAAGTTCAGCTCCAAGCTCTAGTCCAAGTTCAGCTCCGAGTTCAGCATTCCCTACTCTTTCTATTAGCTCAGTCCTGTCATTCAGCTCGTCGAGCTCCTCTTTTATTCCTTGGAATTCATCAGTTGTTACTAGCTCTAATTCATTGAGTTCAACGATGATTTCCTCAAATGTTCCTACGAGTATTACAACTAGCTCTCAACCAACAGGTGGAACAACTAGCTCTAAACCAACTGGTGCAACGACTAGCTCAACACAAACAGTTACAACTAAATCAGCACAAACAGTTACAACTAAATCAACACAAACAGTTACAACTAGCTGTCCAGAAACGGGTGTTACAACTAGCTCAACACAAGCAGGTGCTACAACTAGCCCTAAACCAACAAGTGTCACAACCAGCCCTAAACCAACAGGTATTTCAACTAGCTCAACACAGACAGGTGTCACAACTAGCCCTAAACCTACAGGTGTTACAACTAGCGCTACACCAATAGGCGCTTCAACCAGCCCTAAACCAACAGTTACTATAACTAGCTCTAAACCAACAGGCGTTACAGTAGAATCTACCTTATCTGTTCAACTTGTTACCCCAAATGCAAGCTCACCACCGAGAAGTATTGAGACATTTAGTGGTGCTGGATCAAGTCTCAATGTATCATACCTTGCCTTTGTATTTATCTTCTTTTCGACCTTCTTCTAGGCTCGTTTTGTTTTATTAAATTTTCGTCATTTACCAGGTTGAAACCAGGTACTTTCAAATTATTATTTGTGGAACCTTTCTCATATCTTTTCCTCGCTCCATGCATTTAGTTCTTTCGTTTCATATTTTGATTATTAATACCATTTTATTTAAACTAAATGATTGTAGCCTATTAACTACTTATTCTTGGTGTATAAGCTATGTAATTGGTTATCTTTTGTCAGTGGATGTTATTTTAATTCAATTGTTCAAAAGTAGCAATCACACGACCATAAAGGCTGCAAAAAAGTGTTGGCATCTCTTTCAAGTATGTAATTCTTATTCTGAGGCCAGGATTGTCAAAATAAGTACAGTCTCTAAAGAACACTCAGAATGACTATTAGATACACTTTGTTATTCAACTTGCTAGGTTCTCCTCAATCCTGCAATAATTACTGTACCTCTCAGATTCATAAAATACAATTAGTTAAAGTGAACAAAAGATGAATCAGTAAAAATAAAGGCGGATCCCATAAACTTACTTAAATGAATTAGAGGTCTGAATTAAATAGTGAAGTTGCACTTATGAACTATGAGATATCATCCATATTCGGTTTTGGTATACAATCTTCAAGAATATCTGCATTTTCAAAACCGAGGCGTAGGGATTGTCAAATCACTAGGCTCGAAGGTCAAGAAGCACGAGTGGCTTAGGATATTTATATATTTTCGTGTGGACGAACATGTTATAGGGTGAAGAGGTGCAGAAGATACAGCAGTTCTGACCTGATACCTTTGGATTAATTGGCTACAATACAATATCGCAAATATTGAATTTGTGGAAGTGCTCAGTTATCCAACTTTTTGTTTTAGGTTTCTACGCCCTCAGTCCCAGGCAATACTATCCTGAACTCGGCTAGTAAACACTATAATTGCATTAGAACCCTGCGTCTAATCTAGATACAAGTGCCCTGCGATAACTCAAAACTTTGGATATTATCACAAAAGAGTATCATTTTGCGAAGAGTGCTTAAAAAATAAACCATTACCGCCAAAAGCAAAATTGTGAACCTTTACTCTTCACTACCCTCGAAACGAGGTCCCAGAAAGTAAATTGGGATCCGTAACGAGGAAGAGGGTTGATGTTCTACTGATTTTGTGTTATTTTGTTATTTTTTATGTTGGTTTGTAGACAGTTCTTCAGAGCTCGGGAAGATTAGAAGAGCAAAATGTAGGCTGACAAAGAATCAGAAGAAACTACAAATATAGAAAGTTCGTAAATGTGAATAATGTAAAGGATCTCGAACTCTACTTAGACGCCGAAAGTAAGACTTTCATTAGGAGGACCGGTTGCATAAGGACTATTAGTGAGATTCAATAGTCAATGAGTAGATGTTTTTGAACTCCTACATCTTTTCAATATCAGCTCTTGTAAACCATACGAGATTGGTCACACGAGTCCTTTTAGAGTGCGACTGTAAATCAAATTACATAATCTTGATCGGTATCTACCAATTGAACTGAATCACCTAACCTTAGTAGCAATTTAAGGCAAATTATAAAAATCTTGAAAGGGGAAATGAAGAGAGAATATAATTTATAAGAGCCTACTTTAGAATTCTAGGCTTTTAGAAAAGTTGGCAGAGAGAGCATTAAGTATTAACCAGTGTACAAAAAGTTTGAAATTTGGAGGGGAGTACAAAAGAGTTTAGAAAGGTATCTAACAATTCATCATCGGTTTTCATAGAAAACAAACAATTACTCAATGGCGTTAGATAGTTAATTAAATTTGGGTCAAATAGCGTACTGATATATGAATCTGAGATATGTCATGTTGAAGTCGAATATCTAGAGATACTGTTTTAAAAATTGAGATTTGCTGGAGTCTCGGGTCTCAGAGACAAATCTAGGCCTTATTTAATTCCAATCAATGAGAAAGATTAAACTATACGCCTTTCATTGAGTCTATGTTCCAATCATGGAATCTCTTCTACGAAATAACTTGAATTTATCTACTAGATATTCTTTTACTAAATCAGATAGCTATGAAAATTGATAAGCCCCATAATTTCGCCCACTATTACGGAACTTATTATCAATTTAAGGAGTTCCGTTCCATGCAATTTCGACTTTAGGGGTGAACACCTGATAGAGTTAATTTTATCATTTCATAGTTTTCTTGTGCCGTATTTAATAAATTTTCTCCCCCACCACCTTTCCAACTCAAAATATTACGATAAGTGGGATTATGTAATGGAAACACTCCGTGCTTCATAACATGGCGTTGGCTCTTTCCGTCATTAGATACGATTATTGAATGTGGTCTTTGGCGATTAAGATACGAGCATCTTATTTGTTGAATCCAGTTTGTACTCAATGATATCGGTAGAATCATAGAATCTGATGACCGTATCCAAAATATAATGGTAATGCGCTCCAAAGAATCTTCAAAAAAAGCTTCCACACGTACGCAAGGAGATTTTAGTAGAAATTGGCGGGAAATGCATGGCAGCTTAGCGGGCTCGTTAAACTCATATTTGTTCAGGGACTACATAAATAGATAAAATAACGGGTGCTGAAATTACTTGGCACTTCAAAAGATAAATATCTTTAGCAGTGGGTGGAGGGTACAATAATGAAACAGCAAAGATGACCTGATTTTTCAAAGATGTGGTAAATCTGACACTGATTCAGATCAAAAAAAAAAAATTTTCGATGCGAATATGGAAGTTTAGAAAATGCTTTGGGATTCGGTCACGTTTAGCAGGTATTTCTGGAAGACCTTAAATTAGATTTTGTGGCAGGTTGAATTAATTTTTGGATATTATTTCTGTAAAGGGCATCGATTCTTTGTGGATGATTTCGTAAATATATGTTGGTTAGGTCACTCTGGCGAGAATGAGTTGAGAATCATTCAGAAACAAAAATGTATCATAGTTTTGAATTCTAGACATGAGACCACATTGAATTGGTACAGATTATGTGAATTAGATTATTTAGAATTAGACTCTGGCACTTTCTTGGGGAAATCCCAATTCCGGGCTAGAAGTTTCGTCTAATAATTTCCTGACTCCAACTCAAGGCTTCGGATAGCGCATTTTTGACCACTTTACATGCTTGATATTCGTTCAAATTTGCGAAAATTATCAATTTCGGATGCATGGTTATATATTTTTGTCCACTTATGCGAATATGTGCGTAGTACATACAATACGGTAGAAAATATGGATATCTTTGAATTATGTGGACTTCAAGTCAGTCTTCAAAATAAAATTAAGAGAATATTGAACTTATTGACGAAGAATTGAAAAAGAGTTCCATTTGATTTACCTACCTATGTATGTGTAAGAAAGAAAGTAAATAAAAACTTTATAGGAAAATTATGGGAAAATTATATCTAGAAAAGGTAGAAGAAAAGTAAGATAAGCTTGAAATCTAGATCCCCGATCAATATCATCATGGAGGGGAAATTCTTTGCAAACGACTTGAATTTACATCGGAGTATTTAAGCCGTAAAGTGTAATTTTGCTACGATCTGTGAAGTATTATTAGTGTCTACACTAAGATATAGTTGATTGCAAGATTCTGTTTAGTTAATTCGACACCTGCACTTAGCATTGAATATAGTGAATATTGGTGTATATTTAATGGAAACATCACATGGGTTTGTTATCATAAGACCTTTGAGAGTTTAAGATCAATAAGAATCTAACATCATAATATACAACATTCTTGATTCTCATAAATCTTGCAACCAAAAAAAAGGAAATGACAGTTGATAAATCAAAGGTTTGGTTGAAAGAAGATAGCAGCACGAGAAATTCGAGTATGGTCCCATACCACGCTACTTTGTATCTCTCTTGCTAACTTGACTACAGTTGATCGGGAAATGGTGCTTCCAAGTAGAAATTGCCCCAACCCAATGGTTGAGATGACTCGTAGTGGAAACTTTGGGTGTTGATGGGAAGGATTTGAATATGAAGATCGTGGGCTGTACAGGGATATCAATGGAGTCGTTTAGTTTTTGTTTTTTGTTTGGATGTATACCTCTAGGTCTCCCCATTGTGGTTCCGATGTTACAATCTCCAACCAATCTATCTCTACACAATACTGAATATATCTCATACTTCTCTCATTCAAACAATGTTTCTCTCCCTCTAATATCCTCATTCGACCTCCTCGATTTAATTTAGAATCTACTATCTCATTTGTAAATTTTCAACAAATAAGAGAGGTAAAGATACTTTACTACCCTATATTTTGGGTCGTGTGCGTAGATAATTACAGATTTAGAAAGTCAATATTACAATATAAGAGGGAACATAGAGGAGATTAGTATGAAATATTGAATGGGAATTGGTTGTGAAGGTTTGGATTGGTTAGAGTATCTCCCCGTTGAGCTAGATGTACTAGGTCCAATAATGAGCTTATTAATGTAGAATGCTACATGATCTATTTACACCACCATTTAATAACTATATCTTCTTTTCTACATCCCAATACTTCCCTCTCATATGCACAATATCTCTCTACCTAAGTACGTCTTTCATTTCGTCTTCACCACCGTAGTAAGAGCTGCCTACAAGCGCATTAAATAAATTCAGTCCTTGCTATATATTTCCGATGCTCATCGGAAAATTTAAGATCACTCCATTCACTATCAACGACATCAAATATGGTTTCCTTCTCTTGTGAAGTATGTAACGATACCATTATCAAAAAGAAATTAGATCAACATTCTCAGAGATGCTACGGAGCTTATTTTTCTTGTATTGATTGTTCAGTAACCTTCCAAGGAATTGAGTACAGAAATCATACTAGTTGTATATCCGAGGCTGAAAAGTATGAAAAGGCCTTATACAAAGGACCAAAGAAGCAAAAGGGAAAGACAAATGTCCCTGTAAAGAAGGAGCAAAAGGTTGAGCCAAAGGAAGAACCAAAGAAGGAAGAAGCAAAGAAGGAAGAGCCAAAGAAAGAAGAATCAAAGAAAGTTACCAAATCCAAAACCACATCTTTAGACAAGTTCTTGAAATCCAACAAGGAACAAAACTTATACAAAGTCATCAAGAAAGCATCTCAAGATAACTCCCAAGATATCAAGGAATTCTTGAAAAATATCAAGGTTGTTAAGGGTGAAGATGGAAAGATTGAGATTATTTAGACAGCTGGTAATAACTAGAGGATTTACAGAGTCTAAAGTTAGAAGTGAATAGAGAGTAGTAGAGAGTATGCATAATAGTCACTTTGAGAGGACATACGTCGTACTCAATTATTTGTACAGAATTGTCAGCTTTAAGGGAATTCTAGGAAACTGTGGAAAATCCCATCTCCTAGTTCCCTAGTAAAATGAGTGAATATCCAAAATACATTACAGCTTGCTTCACTACTCATCATATAGAATCAATATTGACTTTGCTGGTATTGTACATAGTCATAAATAATACATAATATACAGATAATAACCAAAGTTATCAGAGAAGAAGCAGATTGTAGCCGATGATGAACCATAATATGTGATAGAAAGGAAAGGTACCGTGTTCATATTGATTCTTGAGAACCTAGTAGTGGTCTAATGGACAAAACAGCAAAAGAGACGATAAATAGATCATTAAATAGATCATTAGGTATATCATTGAGTATATCATTGAGTGGCTCCTTAAATAGCACCTTAGAGAGCTCATACGAAACAATACCATAATAGCGAGCATACCAGATGATTCCGTAACAGCCAGACCCATGGAAAGTCGTCTGGATTAAGACCAGGATTAATGACTCGCTGCATGCTTACTCAAAGCCCGGCTAACCTTCCCATAAAACTGTCCCAAAGTATTATATGGAAACGACAAATTCTCACACAAATATTCTGGTAATATGGCCTTTAAATGTCTTGAGTTATCTACCTCTTCTACATCGACTTCTCCATCCATCTCTTCCAAAAATGTTGGCACATAACTAATTTCCGCCGTAGAAGCAAAAGATTTCGATATGATCAATCTATAATTAATGAAGATTGACGAATTCGATTGTTTTACATCAAAGTAGAAGCTCGCATCGTCTTCCTGGAAGTTTATGATCCTTAGTCCCGTTAACAATTCCACCATATCCAAGGTGAAACCGATATTTTCCAATTCTTTTGAAAGCTGATCGTGTGAGATCAAGTTGTACGGGAGAGATTTAAACGATGGAGACGATACGGATATGTTCACGGACAGATTACCTGACTTCAGGTCCGATATTGTCCTAGAAATCAAATTTGTTGATAAATCTATATTTTTCTTCTTTCTGATTGGTGATTCATATACGTCATAAACATCACCACGTTTGGATTCCAATTCCCTCTCTAGCTGGTCGATTCGACTCTGTTTCTCTTGTAGGGTTTTAGTGAGCTCCTCGATCACTGAGTGGTCATTATCAAGTTCCTGTTGGACTTTTGTTTGGTATTTGGTGAAAATCTCATCTTGTTTGGTATTGGTTAGGGAATTTATGAGTTCCACGAGATCTTGACTTGACGATGATTCGATGATATCTTGTTCAGTTATTATGGGATGGGCTGATTTGAGTCTTAATTCTTTACTGGACGGACGTTCCTTTGTACGGGACTCTTTAGTTGACTCTTTGGTTGTTGATAATTTGGTTGTTGACGCTTTGTTTGGTTTAGACTCTTTGGTTGTTGACGCGTCTGAGTTTTCCAGGTTTTCGAGTTTATTGTTATTTTTATTCGATTTCTTGTCGATTTTTCTGCCCGACTTTCTTATAGGAGACTTTTCAATCTCTTTAGTTAATCTTCGAGTCTTTGGTGCCATTATTGTAGGTAACCTGTGATTTAGATGGAAAATTTATCAGTGAGAAATCTTAAATTAGCTGCGATAGTTATTGACAGAATTCATTTTAGGCACGAAAATTTGGAATATTAGTGAGAGATAGAGAAGAATAGCTTTTTTGGTGAGGGAAAATACCCTAATTAGTGAGAAATACCTATAATTTCCCAAACACTTTAGCGACCTCCGAACCCAGACTCTACCTCGAAAAATGAAAAATTATCTCCAGAACGGTCACCATCAAACAACAAACTGACGTCTACGACAACGATTTAAACAAGCGATCATCAAGACATCGAAGATCCATATCGATTAGTAATTCATCAACTTCAGAGATCTCAACCGTGGATTTTCAACATCACTATAAACAAAGAGCCCTCACCACCAGCTCTCGAAGATAGGAAGCAACTCTCCATCTCAAAAATAAGAGAAGTGTTAAGACGTACTAAGAAGTTAGTTAATAACTGATAGCTTAGTTCTCGATATTATTGATCATATATAAGTTTAGATCTCTTCTCACTACAGATTAGAACTCCACTAAGATCATTCCACATTATAAGATCACCGTGCCAAATAACTACTAATAAGATCCACCCCTAGATCACCAAAAACCTCTAGATCATTACCAAAAACCCCTTGATCACTAAATTATTTAAACACCCCGTTTCCTGATTCTTCATAGTTCTATAAATCTCCACTATTCATTATGTCATTTTCATCAGAAGCTTTTATCAAAAAATTGTCAGGATTACAAGACACACAAGAGTCGATTGTGTCTATATCACAATGGGTGTTGTTCCACCATAGATACTCCAAAGAATGTGCAAAGATCTGGTCGACTTTTGTATTATACTCATCCAACTCGTCTGCAAAAAGGTTGAATTTGTTGTATCTTTGTAATGACGTTGTTCAGAGAGCCAGACGGAAGAGAAAACCCGAATTCATTAATGAATTTGCTGAAATCTTACCATCTGTCATGAAGAGTATATATTTTGAGATCGACTCGAGTGTCAAGCCGAAAGTTGATCGTTTAGTGAATGTATGGGAAGAAAGAGCAGTATTTGATGGAGAAGTGATTCTGAAACTTAGACAAGCTATCAAAGAGAGCACGAAAAAGTCTGAAGACACGACCAGACCTGCAAAATCATCAATGACATCCGTCCCGTCCTCGTCTTCTTCTCCTATTGTTCCTGAATTGAAGCATTTAAACGATCTCTTTATGAGCCTCAATAACCTCACCGACATTTCGCAGTCAAACTTAACTCAGTTTGGTATCCAGTCCAAAACATATCTTCCCGTGGATCCATCGAAGTCAGAAAACTTGCCTTCACCCAAGATTTATATTTCCAAGTTGAATATGTTGGAAAAGTTGAGTTCGGTTTCGATCTCGAACATTAAGGATATCCAGAATATCAAGCAACAGATTTCAACGCAGTTGGCCAACTTGTCGAAAACCGTTCTCGAAGGCTCAAAGACTGACGACACCAAGATTTCCATTATCGAGAACAAGGTCAAGAGATTACTTGAAACTAGAAAAGAACTTCAAGAAATGCTTGAAGAAGATAAAGAACCTACTCCAGAAGAACCTTCTCCAGAGTTTGATGAAGATGATGATGACGACGAAGTACCAACCTATGAAGATGTTGATTCAGATAATGGATCAGAATCTGAAGCGTCGAAGTCTGATGGTAAATCTGAAGATTCTTCTAAATCTGAAGTATCTGCTAACTCTGAATTATCTTCTAAATCTGAATTGTCTTCTAAATCTGAGTTGTCTGATGCTACCAACTACAATCCTAAAAAAAGGTCCTCGAGAAGTCCTTCAGGAACCCCAAAAAGAGTCGCCTTTTCTGAAGACATTGAGGTGAAGGAATTTGACCGTGAAGAAGAAACAGGGATGAATATCGAACCCAGCGACGAGTATAATGTCGAAGACGTGGAAGACAATGTGTCTATGTCGCTTGATTTCACAATGCACCACAAGGACGATCTTGAGTTGAAACATGAACACGATCATCCAGTTGGATCAGACGACGAGGATGGCTACGATCCCGCTGCTGGATTGGAAGAAATCCAGGCTACCAGTGATTATAGCGACACTCCTAGTGACAGCCCTGCAATAGATGTGATGAGTTTGTTATCGAAGTTGTCGTAGGAATGATGTGTGAGAAATATGAGAAAAGGTTGAAGAGAAAAGGTGAAATTTGAGAGAATACTGAAATATGACAGACTCTAAAAGTATGAGGGAAACTCTCAGAAATGGAGCTTTCACTTAGTCGTCAATTAAGTAACAGAGAATGTGAATTTCATATTATACTAAGAGTAATGTTCAGGTTCTGTTGGTAAACTTGCCCTATGAATCCGTTTCTAAATGAATACTTGTCTGATCGAGGCAAGTTTTCCTTAGAGTAACTCTGCGTCCTCACGAATATTGACTGGTAATTTGTGTCTCCAATGTCTTCAGTGTCTCCAGTGTCTTTGGAGTCTCTTTTTCGTCGTTCTAGAATCAGAGTGTTCATTTACGTCTTCTTAATTTCTTGTTGGTCTACGTTTATCACCTTTATGTTTATCATCTTTACGTCTTCTAGACTCGCTCTCTTGTGGCTCACTCTAATCTCGGTCTCCATTACGTTTTATGTATTTATATCTATCTAATGCCTGTAATCTTAGTTTAATATCAAATGTAAATCTTTTGAATGTGATCGTTGGATCCTCGAGTTGTATGAATAATTTTCAACCTTGTCGTCGGCCGGTGGGGATAACTCTGTGTGAATTCTTGATGGGTTATCTGGTGACAAGTTTGGATGTATAATCCCATTTGCAGGGATATTTGGAAGCGATAATCGTTTCGAGATTTCTGTGCCAGGGTTAAATGCGGTGGGTGGTGTGGAAATGGGTTTCTTGTGGGAAATGGGTGTCTCGTGGGGAATATTCTGAGTAGTTAAATAACTATTTTGAGTAGGCTTATGACACAGTACCGATAACGTTCTTTTCAGTAATGTCTCCTTGTCTTTAAGATCGGTATCTTTACCCCGGACTTTCCTCGGCAAATAGATACACAACTCGTCCGACGACAAACAGTTGGAACACTCGGGAAATATTCTCGAGCATTTCTTCTTGAACTTTCGACACCGTATACAACTCACTTTCGACTTATTAGAGTCTTTCAAGTCGATATCTGGTAATGAAAGGTTGTGCTCGTAGATGTTTGATGTTTCTGTCTTTAGTTTCTTGAAATTCTTAGTTTTAAAGACGGTTATTGAAGATTCAATGATCAGTTTATGTGTAGGTTGAGACAATGCTAGAGATGAGCCAGCCACCTGTTTACTAGAACGCCTTTTGGATCCTAATCGTGAGTTTTTCTGTCCTTTTCCTAGTCCCGAGTCTCTCAGAGCTCGTACGTTTGTCAAATCAGTTCCAGCTGTTTCTAGATCAATGTTCCTTGAAAGTTTTACCTGAAAAGCACTCAAGTACTTGTGGATCTCTGAGTATTGTTCGGTGAATTCCTCGAGATATAATTTTGGTTGTTTTCCAATTTCGGGATCGAATAATTTTGTCATTCTGAGAGTCTGATAATCGTGCTTTTGAGTTATTAGTTAAAGTTTTGGTGATAATGAGTTAGTAGAGCAGTATTAGTATGAACAACATTAACTGAACTATCAACTGTTCTTGTGGCTAACAAATGTTCTCCCAGTCTTCAGACGTAGTAATCTTTCAATTAATGTGAAAAGTTTGTGGGAATTCGTAGAGTCTGCGATTGGGCTAGAGATAAACTGTAGAGCGATTAACCAGCGATTTCAATATGGATATGTCTAGCAGAATATTCAAGATCTCGTAGAAGGAACTAATTCTAGGCTAGTAAACTTCTTTGTATGTATTTTGAGATCTAGCTAGTTGTTTTGAATTACTTGATTGTTTCCACTCTCAACTATTAGTACTTTAACTCTTAATACTGTGAACTATATGTCTGACTAATAGAACTAGTCTGAATTGTAATAGATCTAGTCTAAATTGTTAGTAGTTCAAATAGTATATCTGTAATTTTTCAGATCAATACCGAGTCAGATCGAGTAGCGCGTTTGACTCGGAAATTTAATGCTTGCAATTTTCTGAGTGCGATTAGGTGATGATAAGTCGTGGGATTGTGACGAAGAATTGTCTAGAAAATTGACAGTTGTCTTTGTGGGGGAGGTTAATGTTTGTAAGATCTTTTCAAAGGAGCCACGAGTTATTATAAGTCAACTGGGTAATCTGGTCGTGTTTAGATTAAATATAAGATATGGCGAAAAACTCCGACGGGAAAGGTTGCAAAACTCCGGTAACGGAGAGCTGGAAGAAGATATAACTTGTTAGTATTGTAGATTGCGTTCTTGCTCTTGATGCCATTAGTGTAAGAAGTTGGTACTTGATGATATTTAGAGACGAAAATGTCTGAACTTTGATTTTTGAAGCAAATGGGCATAGCCTGATGATTGAAATTTATAGAAGAAAAGCGTCTCTTCAGTAACTCTCCCTCGCCTGTATCCAAAACTCTCAAATTGTGAGGTTTCTGCATTATCTTATTAGAACTCAAAATACCCACATTAGAAGTATGAAGGTTTCTCTGAAAATTTCTCTGTGGATGTGTTCTGTGAATGTTTGAATTCATAGAGTTCTTTGAGTTCTTCTCGTATTTGGCTACAAGATCCTGGAAAAGCTGAGCTCCGTTGTCGATTTTAATGGTGCTGGGTAAATCTCTCTCCAACAGTCCTGCTAGTTTCTTTAAACTGTCTCCACACAAAACAGGTTTATTGCTTGTGAAATATTTGTTGATCAATTCAGGCAGACGAAGGGGAGTTCCAATATAAAGCAAGCTCTTGGCTCGAGTACATGCAACGTAGAATAGCCTCGCATTGGACATATACCTTTCGTTATAGAGCCTAGTCTTTTCAGATCTAGTTTTATCATTCTTTTCGTCAGATAGTCTATCCTTCACCGTATTTTCATCATACAATAACGATTCCCAGAATGGTTGGCCAGAGTATTGACTGCACCCTGGAACAAATACCACCGGAAATTCTAGTCCTTTTGCACTGTGAATAGTGGAAATGTTCACCATGTCATTGTCTAGAATTGGAATATCATCGTTATACAGCCCCAAAAAGAAGTCTACAAATGATTCATTCTCTTCAAGCTTCAGAAACTTTTTATGCGAGTGTTCAAGAGACTTGTAAAACGAAGCAAGGTGTACTTCGAGACTCTTTGTGGAATCGCCTGACTCTTCATTCATATACTCAAGAATCATCAGATTTCCAACTATTCCTTGTAACGTCTCAAGAATGGTTTTTGGATGTTGGCTCTTATCCAATTGTTTCCTGGCCATCTCAATCGACTCTAAAAAGAGTGAAAGCTGTTTCTTTGTTTTGGTATGGTCAGGACCCTTGAAAATCTTATCGAGTGTAGATTTGTTGGTGTCCAACTCTTTTCTTAAGTAATCTTCCAACACATTCTCTTGATATTGGTTGGGAAAATTGTCCACTCTCCATTTATCAAAGTGGGTGAAGAGTTTTGAAACTCTTGCTCTCGATCCATATCTCTTGTCGATTAATAACAAGGTACAAAGCAATCCAAAGTCAGAGCCTGCCCTTTTGTTCAATACGGCCAAGAGGTCAAGTAAAATATGGACCTTAGATTTTATCCAAGGAACAGTCAGAGAAAACTTGTTACACTTGAATCCAAAATTATGAGTGAAATATTCACTTATATCGTCAATTTCTTTGTTGGAACGACAGAGAATTATGAAATCTGACGGCTTCAAGAGTCCTCCCAGCTCTAGGATTAGTCTGGTGATTTCAATTCCGATATATTGATGTTCTTCAGATCTTGATGGTGTGTTATATGCAATGGGTTTGTATAAGTTAGGTCTCATGGATTTAAGGGAAGAATCTGTCCGCAAGATCTTATGGGAAGCCAGCAATATTTCCGGGGTTAATCTAAAAGATTCTTGAATTGAGAGTTCATCAATAGTTGCATTTGGAAATTGGAGATGTAAGTTATCGATAAGGTCTGGTTTCGACCCAAGAAATTCATAAATACATTGATTTGGATCTCCAGCAATTGATAAATGTTTTGATAAAAATGAATCTGTTTTAGAAGGAGCGATATTTGAGGAAGTGGTTGACGGGGAATGAAATTCAGACACTTCAGCCATTCCTACAACCGCCGGAACTTCTTGCGGTTCAGATACTTCAGCCATTCCTAAGACTGCGGGAGCTTCTTGAAATGTATCTCCTCCCACTGTTTCTATGGCATCATTTTGAGACTTTTCGCTAGTTGGGTAGTTAACCACCCCCTTTACCAAATTCAAAAGCAGGTAATGCATGTCCTGAAACTCATCCACAATTACCACTTTATAATTCTCCAACTGAGGTATCAAGGGACCCTTCAAAGACATTTCCATTAGAACCAACGCCTCAATTATAAAATCCTGGTATCTCATGATCCCATTCTTGTCAAGATAATCCAATAATGCTCGTACATACTCCTTACTTACGTTGTTCTTTGATGCAGCTTCATCTACCGACATTTCACCACTCTTGATCCCATTCAACATCTTCTCTAGCGAACTCGGAGTAAGATTTCCCTTAATAGTATATCCATTAACTCCGATACTCTTGCCCAGGAAGATGTTGGAAAAGTTCCTCCAGCCCAAATCATCCATTAACCGTTTTCTGGTCAGATTTGGAAAGAACAATGGTCCAAAATTATCAACTAAACTAGCACAGAAAGAGTGGAAGGTACTGACGTTAACATTTTGTGCAAGTTCTGCTCCAATTAGGCTCGTCAATTTGTCTCGTAACGAGTTGACCGCTCGGTTCGTCATGGAAAGCACCAAAATCTCATCGGGACGTATACCGTTTTTGATTAGAAATTCTATTCGCTTAACAACTGTGAAGGTTTTACCACTACCTGGACCTGCCTTGATAGTTAGAATGCGGTTTGGCTGTGCAGGGTATGAGATGATTTGTTGTTGGGATGGAGTTGGCGTGAGGTTGGAGGGTTTGACGTCACTAGATTCACCAGGAACACCGAAAAGATTGGGATTGAACACATTAGAGTTTGTGACTCCGGGATCTAATTCTGCCTGAAGTTCCACCCGGTGTTTCACTCTCCCTCCATTTAAAGAGTCCATATCAACCGAACCATTCATATGGTTATTAATTTTTACACCCATTCGCGAATATCTATAGCGACAACTTAAGAGTAAAGGGAGTTTGTAGTATCAATATTGATCAAGAAGTGGGTATTGAGGGTTGTTGATCCAGATCGTCATGAATTACATATAAAAATATGTTTTTAGATTAAATTAGTTTGATTTGTCATGGATTTCAGTAATAATAATAGTGATTATTCGATGATAACAAGAAAAAGAAGTGACTTTAGTGAGAGAATCATAATATTGTCGGTAACTTTTAGCACGATCTCACCATTTTTTTCTGTCACTCTCCCTAAAAGACGACATTGAGAGAATTCCGAATTAGAGTGAATTCCGAACCCGCGACATTCTGATCTATTAAATTGGCAACACTAACGACGGAGAACAAAACATCAACAGAATCCTACAATCAATTGAATTTAGGGAGAGTTACTGATAAGGGAACAGTATTACTGAGAGGATTGAAATAGAACTCAATTGGAGACCTAATTTATCACTGAACATCAAATTAGAGGGCAAATTAAGGCAACCAACTCAGAGGACCAAGAGTCGTAAGAATCAAAATACTAAGAAGAGATTGAATAGGTGATTAACCAGGCAGCTAGAGTCAATTCAACAACTTAGACCAACGTCAAGACAACTCCAAGCACATATATCGCCGGAGAATCCAATTATCCACTCAATTTACGGCTATTCTCTTCAAAAAGTCTAATTTAGCAATAATTTACCAATCTAACTTACCAATATTCAAGATCTCCTTAGTCAAATTCGCTCTAATTTACTCTAATTGCTCTAATTTTCCAGCTTCACTTTCACCAATCTGACTAAGAGCTTACTATATCATCAAATCTTAACCATCAATATGTCAGCGTTGGATACATTGAAAAATATCTTGGGCGAACCAAACGGTGAACTCCACAAACCTGACACTACCAATCCACAACTCGATAATCTCTTCAAATATGTTTCTAGTTCCCACTGTAAAATGCAGTTGCTTGAACTGATACGAATTGACTCGATATCAAACATGAAATCAGAAGACGATATTGAGATCCATGACCTCTTCAAGCTATCAGCAAAGTTCCAGAGGTACCAAGAACATATTTCACAGCATAAGAAGAATTTGGTGCCTGTGGAGACGATTTTAAACAGTTTCAATCAGGAATTGAATCAACTCTCAACGACTTTGATTTCATTACAACAACAGTCAACCCAACTTTCGGCAGACTCAAATCTACAACAAGCAATTACCGAAAACTTGAATCCGATAATATTGGACCTTATGATCCCGCCAGAGGTGGTGAGGTCGATTATACACGACAAAATAGACTTGAAATGGGTAGACAATATTAAGTTTATTAACGAGAAATTGAACTTGATAGAAGCGATAAAAGGTTGTCATAGTGAGACTAATGGACATAATTCCACTATTAGTGACGAGAAAAAGACTCAAATATCACCACAATTCACCACCCCAACCTTTAAAGAGCCCTTTACATCACCTCTCGCTAAATATAAGGACTCACATGCCTTTCAACAATTACAATCAGGAATCGAACTGTTGGTACTAAAGGCAGTCGAAAGGATTCGGGACTTCATTATTTCCCAGATCAAAACCCTTCGATCATCCACCAAGACGTCATCCCAAACTATCCAACAAAACCTTCTCCAGGTCAAGGAAATTTATATATTTTTACAAGTCCACCATCCCGCCCTTTCTAAACAGTTGAAGTTAGCATACATTTATACCATGAGATGGTACTACCAAACAAGATTCGCAAAGTATAATTATGCTTTGGAGGATTTGAACATACGTCATATTGATTTGAATCATGTTCTCGGAGGCACGACAGACGAAAAAGGATTATTTGGGTTGAAAAGCTGGCTCTCACCAGGTAGCTCATTACATCCTCCCACAAATCCCCCCAACCAGGTAAGTTTGACTGAATATTTGACGTCTATAGACAAAAGACTCGAAGTTTTGGACTCCAAGGACCACAAATCAGCAATTCTCTCTCAAATCGCAGAGACAACTCCATTTGCGTACTGGTTGGAATTTATCTATAACCAATGGAATTTGGCACTTGTAGATAATGTCGTGGTTGAATATTTGTTCATGGTTGATTTCTTCTACCAGGGTAGTGAGAGGTTTGAGGATATTAGAGAAATGAAGAAGGATATAGAGAGAGAAGATGAGAGAACAAAAAGAGCAGAACAGGGTGCAAATGGTCAAAACACTAGAAACGCTACACCACAGAAGTCCACAGAAACTTCGAGAGAACAGAATTCAAAACAGACTCCGTCAAGTTCAAGATCTTTTGACTGGTCACATTTGATGTTTAACGATATTTATAAGATCGGAAATGAGTTTGTCAGTTGGTTAGTCACTCACAACCCCACAACTTATTCTAGAGGGAATAACTCGGCAAATGTAGCAAGAAACATGACGGCTAGTGTCAACCATGGGAGTTGTGATGCATATGGGATACTATTGATGATCCGATTAACTCAACAGTCCCAGTCGTTGTTACACAACGAGTTCCATATCCCCATCCTTGACGACCATCTTAACTCGATTCTCCTCTTACTATGGCCGCAGTTCACGAAGATTATTGATTTGAACTGTGAATCGTTACGGAAATCCATTATTCGTGGTGGTAAGGATTCCCACCTCGCTCCACTCAGTGTGACGCAACAATTTGCCCAGTTTTTACTGGGACTCTTGAAACTTGCCACGAACCAGGACAAGTCCGACTACAAGGGTGAGCCATTGTATAACTCCGTCAATAGGTTGAGGAACGATTTCGAGAGCTTGCTAACGAAGTTGAGCAACAGTTTCTTTGGTGGCAGAGGGAAGGCCACGGAGAAAGAGATTTTCTTGTATAATAATTACTTCTTGGTGGTGAACATCTTGAAGAACGAAAATGGTGATGAGTTGGGGAATATGTTGATTGGCGAACAAATCAAACATTTTGAAACCTTGTGTGGAGCATATCAGCAACTGGCCCGATAGTAATGAAGTAGGATTAAAATCTGGGTTGTGTAACTTAGCTTTTGGTTAGAGAACATTTTTAACGTGCTGAGATGTTATTAGTTAGGCTACCTTAGTTAATATTGATTAACTTAGCTTAAAATCTGATTTTAAAATGATGCATAAAATATTATCAAGTATATAAATAATAT
>Ga0065707_10081834_pt1 | contig 35187 bp, 22 predicted proteins | sample SwiRhicommuniRL3_FD_59094 | JGI IMG/M metagenome (GOLD analysis project Ga0065707, IMG submission 59094) | Switchgrass rhizosphere bacterial communities from Rose Lake, Michigan, USA - RL3 v2 (version 2) | ecosystem: Host-associated > Plants > Roots > Rhizosphere > Soil | place: East Lansing...
AAAAAAATAACGACAACTGCAGGATTCGAACCTGCGCGGGCAAAGCCCAAAAGATTTCTAATCTTTCTCCTTAACCACTCGGACAAGTTGCCAGATTTCTGAACTTCAAAAACTGCAAAATTCATATATTAACAGAATTAATTGAGTTAGTTTTCTCATACATTTAGGCATTTAGGTAGATGAGAATATTCCACCACCATAAGCTGTGTTTATCGAGATATATTGAGCTCCCCTACCATACACACGCTTCTAAGTACATCAGCTCTTAGCTCTACTTCTCACCTATTGTAGTATGATTGAGATGGTGTCCAGGATATGGTAAAGATCGCATTCCTAATTTGTCTGTAATAAAGACTCTTTGAGAATAAGTGTCTGCATATATAATATATAATATCATGGTGCTGTTTTGTCTGGGGATTGTGTCATATTTCCATCCCACATCCACAATTCCTACAATTTCAACAAATTTGGCTGCAAAAATTGACAAATCTAAAAATTTAGACTTTTTACATGTAATAATCTCTAACTTATCAATAGAGGTACTATGTCAGCGGATAGAGAGTGTCCGCAATTTCAACAATCCTCACTGTAATTCATGTTGGAATCATTTCAATTTCGTAGTGGAATCATCTCAATCTCGTAGTGGAATCATCTCAATTTCATAGCGGAATCATCTCTTTTTCATCGTTGTGGTGAGTAGAATCAGATATAAATGCCACTGACCACTCTTTGGACCACTAAGTATGAATCAACACTCATATACACACTTTGTAGATTATAACATCTAACAAAACTGCAATAGGAGTAACTATGAACATCGCAGAAGACAGCACACTTCACAAGAACTTCAGAACACGACCCAGAGAATCTGCACCACCCCGAAGTTCACCACAATATTGACCAGGACTAAGACCACGAGAACATTTGCATTTAGCCAAACTCCCCCGTCAACTGATATCTCAGATCATTACATAAGCTTTCCGAAAACTTACATAATCAAAGCAATTGATTGAAATCTCAACCATCTCCAAACATCACCCAGGTTCTTCTTCAGCAATGTGGCACCAATCGAAATTCTCACTACCAGCACACACCAAAGGATGTTACCTTGTGACAGACTCCGTCTACTCGGCGGTTCCTGAGATCAAAGACTTCAAAATCGGACTTCTTCACCTCTTCCTCCAACACACCAGCGCGGGATTGTCACTCAACGAGAATTGCGATCCCGATGTTCGTGAAGATATGACGGCGTCATTGGACCGTATGGTGCCTGAGGGAGACTTCTACATCCACGCTGACGAGGGTCCAGACGATATGCCTGGCCACGTTAAGAGCAGCACCATTGGAGTGAATTTGACGATTCCAATCAGGAACGGAAGGTTGGAGTTGGGAACATGGCAGGGAGTATACTTGTGTGAGTTCAGAAGCGGCAGACACGTCAGGAGGGTGGTGGCCACAATTAACGGTGAGAAATAGAATTAATTTAGCGACGAATTAGGAATTTAGCGAGGTACTTCAATAACACCGTGGAATTCTGATCTCTCTCTGACGAGTTGTGCACCATCGAATTGGTCACCTCATACCCTGAGCAGAATTCTATAAATTGACTTGTGGGTCCCCTAAAGCTTTCCTCAGTATAAAAATTGAGTGAGAGGCTCACACTGAATAGGCTTAGCGTAATTGACCCTTTCTGGTTCATGGCTGCTATCCTTATCTTGTCTCTGTTTATATGCAGAATATACAACATTTGTAACTATTGCTTGCAGCTGGTGGTGATGTTGTTATGTATGGTAATTATTTGGGTAGAATAAGGAGCATATTTTGCAGCCATTGATGATATGAAAACTTTAGAGTGGTAGGTTCAGTAGGACGCTCTATGAGTAGCTAAGAAATATTGTAAATAATCTTCCACCACCCTAAAGTAATCAATTTTTGAAGTTTTTGAATTGAAGTGGTGGGAATGTGGATGAAATGATGGAAATGAGATATATGGAGTGGTGGATGTATGGTGTATGATGGTATTATTCAATGTTTATAAACTCATTGAAGTGGAGGTGGTGGATACTTGATGTAGATTGAATAGACTTGAATTAAGGAGCGTAACATTGGCTAGTCCTTATTGTTGACCAGTCCTCAATAACATCCCACAAGTTATCAGGTTCACAAGTTCTCAGGTTCACAAGTTCTCAGGTTCACAAGTTCTCAGGTTCACAAGTTCTCAGGTTCACAAGTTCTCAGGTTCGTTCACCTTCTCGTTCACCTTCTCGTTCACCTTCTCGTTCACCTTCTCGTTCACCTTCTCGTTCACTTTTTCATTCAACTTTTCATATATCCCCACGCTATAACCCCTCAATACCGTTGCTTTCTCATCCTCCAATTTCTCCGCTACATTGTTCAACCCCACCAACTTCTTCTCCAACTCATCATTCACCAAGTTCCACCATCCATTATGACGTATACACTTTCTCCGATCCTGAATACAGATATCTCCAAACCAGGTGACGTTCGTCTCGTCGTTCAATCTTTGTTCAATCAACATTTTGAGCTCCTCAAAAAGACCGGTAGAGAGAACATCTTCCAACGACGAGGCACCGGTGTCAGATGTAGGGTTAGGTCCCCTTTTATCCACAATTAACTTGTCATAACAACATATATCCAACTTCTTTACCTTTCCCAAAGCTCCCTGAAGCCTCTCATTCACAGACTTTATCAATTCCTTCACTTTTACCAAGTAGTCTATTCTAGATTCGTACTCCATGATCTCATTCCTCACGTTGCTCAACTTTGAATTTATAAGATCTAATTGAGCCTTGATGTCGACAGGAAACTCGGCTATATCTATCTTACCTTCCATGAACTTGGTAACTTCTTCTAACTCCGGAAATGAAGTGCCGAGAGCTATGAATTTCTCGTGGTCTAGACCTATGTAGCTCAAGATCTGTAACACCGTTTCTGAAGAGAGGGAAGTGTTGGAGGTAGTTGCATCATTGGTATCATTACTAGTGCCAGTTTTTCTTATTCCCAACTTCTCTCTCATATATCTCTTGCCGTGATCTTCACTGCAATATTTCGACTCGTTTGCTATAGACTCAAAACACCCCTCTAGTCTACACTTCTTCTTCCACTTGGTATTTCCCACACCCTTCCACTGACAGAATTTGCAGAAGAACTTGGCAACCAACTTGGAGTACTTCAGGTCCAACCTCATACACTTGAAATGAAACCATTCCTCACATCCGTCACAACAAATCATCAATTCACCTTGGTCTGGACGTCTGCATATACAAAACACTTCCTCGCTGTTGAGATCAAACTTTGACGATGACTGATACTTTTTGAACTGTCTGGAGATTTCTTCTGACAGCTCCTCAACATCCACCGCTAGATTGGGGTTAAGGGTAGGATGGAGTCTCCTTCGTTTGATAAAATCATCAATCTGTGACATTTTGCAGTTATTCCGATGACTTTAAGAGCAGGTTGTAGGTATTATTTTCAGATCTTAAGCGTAGGATGATATCTTCAGTAGCCAGCGTAGGATAATATCTAGCTATGCTTAGAGATATGGAGCTTGTGGTTTCGCTGAATCTGAGTTTTGTTTCTGATATTCGTAGATATCTGTTTAGACTAAAACCTCTGTGGTTGGACGTCTCTAATTTCGTTTTACTCAGTTAATTCAGATAACTCAACCTCTAGATATCTGGTATGTATGGGAGCAAGTGGTTATCAGATAATCTAACTTGATCTCTGGATATGTGGCTCGATGTGTTGTTTCTGTGATATCTGTTGATTTTGGCTTGAGATTTGATTACACTCAACCAAAGATCCACACCGCAAATAATGACAGTTTTCAACCATTTGATTGTAACTCCGAATTGTTAGTAATAAAGTGTCTAACGAGAGAAGTTAGTATACTGACCTTGGTGTGCATAGTATTGCAGTATGGTAGGCAAATCAGCATTTCATAGCAGCATATCATAGCACCAAAGTAAGCGCGTCGCGTTATAGTAATTTTCAGTAGTAATTTTCCATACTGAGTCAGGATATACTCAAACAGAGCACCGAAGTCATACTTCGTAAGGATAGTACCGCAGAAGTTATAAAGTAAGGAAGACCAGCGTCACAATATTTCCCTCGATATTTCTAGGTCGACGCTAAATCAAAAGCAACTCACCGGATCCTACTGGAATCTATCCGAAACAAGACCATACTGATAACAGTTGAGGAAACAGTCATTAGCGCTCCCAGAACTTCACCAAACGATCAGTAATTTGCTGCTACCCCACATAGAGTTGCGAGATTCCAGATCCAACTATCAGATCCAACTATCACTATACTTCTTGAGTCACGCAACTAGAACCAAATCTGATAGTTCGTGTGACACCTGAATATTAACCTCTTCAATGGCAACGTGTCCAATATGTTCCAAACCTGTGCCTCAGAGCTTGCTCGAGAGACACGTGAATTCTTGCTTAGACACCCAAGAAAGCGAGCCAGTTGAGGTTCATGAGAATCATGAGGCAAAGAGGAAAAATGTATTTGATGCCCTCGGATTGATCCGAGACTCAAAGAGAAAGAAGGTCGAGGCCAAGTCCAAGAACCGACCGTCGTTGACTCAGTTGTTAATAGAGGAGAAAAGAATAAGGAACAGGTTTGATGTTGAGAGACACGCTGAAGGGGGAGAAGAGATACCAAACAATATTAAGGAGGAAGAAGAGGGTTCCAGTAGTCTTGAGGATGGTGGAATTGCCGAGATTGAAGAGAATCAAAATGTATCCCAACGAGGTGGAGAGAATCATCATATATCCCAAGGAGGTGACCCGGAAGTTCTGGAAATTTCTGCAAACAATCCTGAACCTTTGAATAATTCAGAAGTTGTGATAGAACAAGTGTCCAAATTGGCTGACTCCTCACTATCAAAAGATCACCTGAACCAAACCACAAACGCAGAAGTAATAATACCGTCAACTTCCTCTGACCAGACAGAAACCCAGACAAGTCTCCCACAAAGTCTCCAAGGGCTGGCCCCAACTAAGTCTAATAACTCACAAGCTTCAGATAAGTTTGAGAACTCACAACCAACAAAAAAGCCTATTCATTCACAACCTTCACATCCATTACATATTCCAAAATCCCAAAATATTTCTTCCCCCACCAGGAACGCTTCTCAGAACGCTTATCAAGAAAAATCTATAGCCACTACGCTATCCCACAATTTACACTCGCGTGGCTCACATGTTCCACTCGCCCATCTCCTTCGGCCACAAACACTTGCTGATTTTCAAGGTCAAGAGACTCTTCTCGGAAAGAACGGTTTACTTCGAAACATCATTCATGCCGACCATATTCCTTCATTTCTACTCTGGGGACCTCCTGGAGTAGGAAAAACCTCACTAGCACGGATCATAGCCCGTTCTACTAACCACAAGTTTGTAGAGGTCTCAGGCGCAGAAAGTTCAGCAAAACGACTTAAAGAAATCTTTCAACAATCAGAGAACGAAACAAAACTCACAGGACGTCAGACTATCTTGTTTCTAGACGAAATACACCGTTTCAATAAGGCCGTTCAAGATTTGCTCCTTCCAGTTATAGAGAAAGGAGTGGTGACGGTGATAGGAGCCACTACCGAAAACCCTTCCTTCACCGTGAACAATGCCTTGCTCTCACGGATGCATACGTTTGTGATGGAACCATTAGGAGTCACAGCTATTCTGAAGATCCTCACAAGAGCGCTATTTCAAGTCAACAAATTTCGTAAAGCCAGAAACCTCCATTTGATCTCATTAACAAGAGATGCCATGAAGTATATTGCGGAATTGTCATTGGGAGACTCACGGACAGCGATTAACATTCTAGAGTGTATCAACGCATATTTGTCGATGTACAAAATTGACAAAGAAAATCCTTCAAAGTTGCCTGGAATCGTCAATATCACTGACGACATGTTGAAACAGTTGTTTAAGTCTCGTCATTTTCATCAGCTCTACGATAAATCGGGTGAGTCTCATTATGATACCATCAGTGCGTTCCACAAGTCTGTACGTGGATCAGATGCCAATGCTGCCCTTTTCTATCTCGTGAAAATGTTGATTGGAGGTGAAGACCCGCTATTTCTCATACGCAGAATGATAGTGATTGCTAGTGAAGACATTGGCTTGAGGGATAGCTCGTGTCTCCCATTTGTTCTTGCAGCCAAGGAAGCATTTGAGTTTATAGGGATGCCTGAAGGTGAGATTATTCTAGCCCATTGTGCAGTCAAGTTAGCTAGAGCTCCAAAGTCAACAAAATCTTATCGTGCTTTAAGAACAGTTCAGGCATTAATGTCTGAAAAACCAGAAATTTCAAAGCTACCAGTTCCCATACACTTGCGGAATGCTCCAACGAAATTGATGAAAGAGTTGGGGTACGGCAACGAATACAAATACAACCCTGAATTCAAGTATGGGAAAGTCAAGCAAACGTACTTGCCCAAAGAGATAGAGGAGAAAGAATTCTTGGAGGAGACTCATTTAGGAAGGACAGAGGATGTCTTGGTGAAGAAGGAGGTGTATGAGAAGGAAGAAATGGAGGAGAAGGAATATGAGTTTTTCAAGAAGAGGTGGAGGGAGGTAACGAGAGCTGAGTTGAAGAGTAAGAAGCAGGAGAAGAAGGAGGAGGAGGAGGAGGAGGAGGAGGAAGAGAAGAAGGAGGACAACGAAAAGAAGGAACATCAAGAGATCCTGAGAGTAGAGAGTACTGAGGAAAACGAACACACCGAGGAACCGAACCATCCAGAAGAGAGCAAAGGATTCAAGGAGCCCACCAAGGAACAGAAGGTCACTGAAAATACTGTCTCTAAAAAGAATATGCCAAATATAAATATTCCGATATCTGCAATAGACCTGAATAGTACGGAAGAACTCATCCAAGACAGACTGTCAGAAGATGCATCTCAAAAGATGAGGAACGAATTGATTCTTATGAGAGAAGAATTAAATCTCATGAGAAACGAATTGGCGAGTATGAAAACTCGAAGAAATAAAAGTGACACTTCGAGGGACCTTGCATCGTCCCCAATAGACTCGCTAAAGATCAAGACTTCTCCGAAATTAATTCGACGTAAGACCTCCAGATCAATCCCTCGACAAACGTACTCATATGACGAAAACCTAAGCAAAGAAGACCAACCAGAGTACTTTGATGGAAATGAAAATGATCTGTACTCAGACGATCCTGACTGTACCAGTAATTTTGATTGCCCTTATGATGAATTCTACGATGGCAACTCACAACCGGAATACTTCGAGGGGGAGGGAAGTTATTATGATCCGGAACTTGAATGAGAATTTCGAAAGCTTTGATGCACTTTCTCTATAGGCTAAACACGATTCAATGATTTTATAATAGCGAACACTCTTAGGATAAAGTAGCGACTGTAATAATAGTTGTAGTTTGTGCTGGAAATTTCGAGTAATTTGCAGCCACCAGTACCAGCAATTGGAGTGCTGTTAACATTTTGCAACCGTCAAAAATTTGCAATAATTTTGAAAAGAGGAATGTTCTCTATTTATAAATTAACCTTCTCGTATAAGTTGACGTCCACGAACTCTAACTATCAGGACGAGCATTAGCATGGAATACTTCAACCTTTCCTTAATTGAAATAATTATCACATACACGACCCAATATGAATTTCACGATTTTTCAGAACCAAGGCCCACGACAGCAACCACAATCAGTAACGATGTGTGGTAGATTTGCTTTAGGAGTGGTATGTAGCACACTTATTTTGACTTTAATGAAATTCAACTAACCATAAGGATTTGAATGCTTTACCGTATCAATTCAACCAGACTGCTCTTTTGGAAGGGGATTTGAAGCAAGTGGGGGAAGATTTGTATGAGACAGGAAGGATACAAGGTTCTGAAGACGTGATGTATGGAGGACGTGCAAACAGAGGACCAGGAAACAGAGAACCATCACAACAGGACGAAAGACGCGATAGAACTGAGAGACCTAACTCTCTGGATCTTGAACTGACTAATTTCAATATAGGAAATTTCCAAACAGCCCTGACACGCGATACCCTCCCCAATATCACCCAGATCGACATTTCACGAGCTTTGGGATTTTATCCTTCGTTTAACGTTGCTCCAACAAACACCAGTTTGATAATTTATATGTCAAACGATAAGCCTACTGATGTCACGACTAAATACATTTTTGAGAAGCTGAAATTTGGAATGATCCCTGAATGGGCAAAACCAAGTTCTAGCGAAGAAGGAATCAGGGCACCACCATCACGAGGAAGTGATAATCCATCTCATATTTCTCCTCATACAAAACAAATCCAACAACTTCAATCGAAGTTTTTCAATTGTAGGCGAGAAACCTTAGCCAGGGAAAAATCGGTTTGGACTAATAGTAGGAGGAGACAACGATGTGTGATTCCTGTTCAAGGCTACTTCGAATGGTTAAAGACAGGCTCCAACAAAGTGCCTCATTTTGTGTACTGTAGTAGTGCTCCAATATACTACTTGGCCGGGTTGTTCGCTCACAATGTCAACTTCAAAGACTCGAAGAACGTCAATGATGAATATTTGTCCTCGTTTACTATCGTCACAGGACCAGCTTTGAAAACAGAAGATGGAGACATGTCGTGGTTACATAGTCGGAAACCAATGAGGATTCTACCAGGAACTAAAGCTTGGAAGCAGTGGCTTGATCCAAATTTTGAGTGGAAAGACGATTTGTTGGAAGATGTGTTGAGTTGTGAGGTACACGATGCATATTTGGATGTGGAAGGCTACCCGGTGTCGAAAGATGTAGGGAATCTGAGGAATCAGGGTGAATACTTGATCGAGAGAGAAAAGATAGATCAGAAATCGATTGCTCTGTTTTTTGGGGGAAGGAAGAGAGAAGAGGTGAAGGATGAATTGAAGAGTGAGGTGAAGAACGAAGTGAAAAGTGAGTTGAAGAACGAAGTGAAAAGTGAGGTGAAGAACGAAATGCCCGAGGTTTCAGAAGAATCCAACAAGAATCACTTGGATCCAATAAAAAAAGAAGATGTTTCCATTAAACAAGAGCCTGAAATTGTCGATTTCCAGAATGTGCATGTCAAGAAAGAAGTTGATTCTGTCAAAATAGAACCGTCCCCAACCGAGTCAGATTCAGACTTCAAAACAGGTCATATCGGCTCTAAACGTTCAACAGACCTACAAACACCAACATTAAAGAGACAAAAACCGATTCCTACGAAAACAAGTTTATCCTATAGATCATCAAAGAAGGAGCTGCCGAAGAAGCAGAAGAAACAAGAAGGAATAGCGCTGTTTTTCAAGCCCGTAAAATGAGCCAGATCGCTACCTGAAAAGACCGAAATATGCTTTAACAATGCCTGACGAAGAATAATAGGGATTTATCAAGTGAAGACTACCACGAGTTGAGACTAGATCTCGAATTTTGACAGAAAATCTGAGCATTTAGATCCACGATTACAATTAGAAACTGGAAGTGCTCATATGAAATCTCCCCAGGGTTCTTGTACCTTCAAAGAATATAGTTAGTTTTTTGGTGCACCAAGTTGAAGAAGCAGGCTTCTTCTCAGGTTTCTTGAAGAACTTCACTACTGCTTCAACTTTAGAATCTACCTCATATATTTCAGATCATCATGGTAACGTTGAGGTAATTGCTGAAGTATTATCCCTGTAATTCAGATTTTAATAGAATTTTTGAGCTGTTTATAGTAATCATAGAATTGAGTAGGTTGAAATGTTTGAAATTTTGAATTGATGTGGTGGAGATGTGGTGGAAATGAGATATATGAAATGGTGATATATGACGTATGATGTATGATGGTATTATGATATATGATGTGATGTTTATATACTCATGAATACACTCATGGATATTTGATGATGTTGGACCAAATAGACTTGAATTTAGGAACGTAGGCACGCATTGACTGCCTTATTATTGACCAGTCCTGAATAACATCCTCATAACTTCACCCCAAGCACTTCAGTTACTTGTAGATGCTGCAAATATTGTGTCGCTAAATATTTTCTGTCGCGTACTTTCTGTCGATTTTCTGTCGCATTTATTTCGTGTACTTTCACCAATTTCTCATTGGTGAAAAATGTGAAAAATTCTGGCTCACTTCGATACTTCCTAACGTCTAGTTAACCTCAGCTGTTTCTTAGATAAGTCACCTCATAGACTGGATTACTACCCTCCCTAAACCAGGTATAATTTCAGAAGGTATAATTTCAGTACTCTCTGAACTTTCAATCGAACGACAACAATCTCAAGGTTCAGATCGATAGACATCCTAATATCATAAACCAACCTTAATTCCAATATGAAATCAACAAGAAGTTTATCCCTCACTCCCCTCCGTTACTACCTGAGTCCTCGTTACCTCAACCCCAACGAATGGAAAGGACTTCCAGCCGATCAAATTTATGAACTTCACGACCAACGTAAAATCGCTCTTGGAAAGTCATACAACCCAAACGACGATGAAAGATTTGCAATTTTATCCACAGTAGAAGCTCTCAAGAAAGACGCAGCGTCTCCCCTTGAATATGTCTACGGAATCGATAACTTCAAGGAACGTCTTATGACCGACACACCATCTAAGTTGAGAGGCTTGCCTGCTAAAAGATCCAACATCTTTGTTAAGGATATCGGGGCAACTGCCGTAGAGCGTAGAAGAATCGATCAACTCACAAGAATTTCTGCCTATGAAATGCCGTTATTGGCAAAGTTCCGTCAACCTTACCAACCAACCGAATCCTCAAAATCTCCACTCAAAATCACCTACCACACTGATTTTTCAGACAAGTCCACCAACAACAACAACAGAAAAGTAATTTTAACCTGTCAGCTTGCAGATTTGGGATTAAACCAAGCACAACAACACAAATTCAAGGTTTTGGCAGGCAACAAGTTCAACTTTACAACAGATACATTCAAATTGAAGTCAGAGCAATTTCCTGAAGCTTCACAAAATGTCAGATGGTTGGTGGATACTGTGAATAAGTTGGTGAATGAGAGTAAGGACTTGAAGGACGATTTCGCCGACGTGCCGTTAGATGTTCGTCATATGAGATTTGGTAACAAGTCGCCAAAGGCAGAATTCCCAGAGGCATGGAAGAAACCAGAAGATGCTCCAGTTGCAAGACATAAAATCGTGAGTAGATTAGTGGACGGTGTAAAGAATAAGAAGGATGAAGAATATGTGAAGGAATTTAGTGCATAATCGAGCCAATCCAAATCATACACGTTCCTAGACTACCAATAATCATAAAACAATGGGTATTGATAGTATCTGTTTATAGTTAACAGTCCTGTAAATAATAAAAAAAATACCGAACTATTGAAGTAGCTTGAAGCGTGATAGTACCGTAGACACATAACGATTCGTTTTAAATAGTGAGTTCAGACTAAAGAAGTTGTGGAGGTTAATAATTGCAATTAGAGTAGGATTCTCTACAAGTTTAGCGTAAGTGACGTTGAAAGGTGACAGTGCAGTGACAGTGTAGTGACAGTGTAGTGACAGTTCAGTCACCGTGCAGTCACAGTGTAGTCACCGTGCAGTGACAGTGTAGTCACCGTGCAGTCACAGTGTAGTCACAGTTCAGTCACAGTTCAGTCACAGTGTAGTTACAGTGACTGTCACAGGTTTCTTTCCATTTCTGCTGTAATTCTATTCTCCAATTGAGCTGTTCACAGTAGCAATTGGATAGTTAACCATAATTGAGTTCCAATTAATGACACTATTTAGATCTCGTTATTATGTGACTCCAACTCTCTTTGCTGCAACTTCTTGATTATATAACGAAGTCAATATTATAATCTAAGATCCCATTAATGGAGGCTTGAATACAAGAAATGGGTTAGTACTTGTTAATCTTCAGAAGAACTAAGAAGGGAAGTGAACTGAATGATAGAAGAGCAGTACTGAACCAGCAAATACTGAGCGTAGCGAGGTATTTGTGAACTAGAAGAGTTGCAATAGTGAATACTGAAGCTTTAAGACTTAACAGTAAACCATTGAGCCAAAAAACAGGTACATAGCATCCCATAATATCTCCATATCATCTCCATAACATCTACATATCAACACTGTATATATATCAGCCGAGTACTTCTTGCCCATTACTTGTTCCTGTAGATTCTCCCTAAAACCCCTAGACATATCTCGTCCCAAATATCTCAATAGTTAGATACTCCAACCACTCAAGTGAGCTGTGAAGCATTGATAACCTTTAGAACGTCACGAACTACTTCTGTTAGACAGCCGTCAGGCCATTACTAGTTAGAGTGAGAACGAGGATGAGATGAGGATGTAGGCACTCCAGCCAGAACCCGTCCTACGGAGATTAGGCTCTTTGTTCACTAAACCGCGACGAGCCAGTCTTAAGAAATCACCAGCTTATCACAAGAAGTGCGTACTAACTCCACACTTAGCCCATTTCTTAGAGCTTCTTCCCCTTGTTAGTAACCTGTTGTTCTGATAAGGATTAGGGGGGTTATTTTCTAAAAGTTTTAGAAAATATGTCTCCTTATCTTGCAAAATCACTGCCAGGCCTTCGAGTGGCAAACCACACATGTAGCACCTTCTTAATATATAGTGAAATATTCAAGACTGTACATTAGTTGTACCCCCTAAACATTCACTCATCAATTGCTTATCGATTATTACAATGACTATCATACCAAACAACAAAAATCACACTAGTAGTGATTTTGACGATATAGCGTCTTTCCTGCAACAAGGAGGACAAGGGAGAGAGCAGACAACCAGGGAACATACCGTCAGAGAACAGCCCATCACGGAACAGTCCGCCAGCCCTGCTCCTCAAGATGTGTTTTCATATCTCTTCCAAAACGCTGTCAATATGGCTGCAAGAAGGGATCAAGCTCACGCGGAAAAAGACTCTGGATAGAAGAATCCACAAGAGCTACAGAAGAAGCCAGCGAAGTCGAAAGAGCTTCAAGAGATGCAGTAATTGCCGACACACTTTGCGCAAGAGAAGTTGCAAAAGTAAAGGAAACCGCTTCTACTCCTAGTGGACCTAAGATTTTGAAGAAAGTTGATATCGAAGACCAATATCAAATCCATATCTTCAAGGATCATGGTGACTTCAACTCATATGAAGTGAAGGTTGTAAAGTCTCAACAAGTAATCATACTCCACGGATACCAACCCGAACTTCTTGATATTGTTATTCAATCCAACGACGATGATTTCCAAAAGACATTCCAATTTGAATTGAACGACATCGAGGTTAGTTCCATCGACTGGGAATGGAATAAAGATGATAATGTCTTGGCTCTCAACATCCCAAAGAAGCGCAAGATCGATGATACTTTTCCTAGTATCCTTGTAATTCCTCAGTTATGTTGCAAGAAACCACAAGCAAAAGAAGCGAAACATGCTGCGTATAAAGCTGAGCACAATTAAAGGAGTTCGAAGAAGAACAAAGAGAAGATGAGGAAAGGGCAAGAAAAGAAGAAGCCGACAGAGCTGAGAAGGAAAGAGCTGAAGTAGAAAAGGTTCAAAAAGAAAAGGCTGAAAAGGCTCAAAGAGAAAAGGCTCAAAGAGATAAGGTTGAAAGAGAGGCTGAACAAAAGGCTCGAGCAAAGGCTCAAATAGAATATGTTGCAAGGTATGAAAGAGAAAAAGCTCAAAGACAGGCCGATGAAGAGGCTCAAAGAGTGGCTCAAAGAGAAAAGACCCAAAGAGATGAAGAATCTGCTATTGAAACAAAATCTAATCAAAGATTGACTGGGCCACCACAAATCATCCAATTCTTTCAATCTCTCATAGGACATGATGTTGCTTCTCAATTACAACAGAACAGTCATCAATACCAAAAAGTACCTGGCTATTATTCTAGATCTCTATCTCCATTTCCATCATCTTCAGAGCCCAAATCGGCACCTTCACCTGCACCAGTTGAGTCTTCATCCAAAGATGAGGAATATCATTCCGATAACGATTCTTCAAATTCTGACATTGCAACTCCCGAATCATCAACAGAATCGTCGCCAATTCCTTCCACTCCAGATAAGCTTCATAGACTCATTTCACTTGAAGAAGTAGAAGACGAAGAATTTGTCATGTTCAGGAAAAAATTCGGCCAATAGTTAGTTTGAAAGTACGATTCTAGTATATTTCAGTTTTTAATACTTTGGTGAGAAGTAGAACTAGTAGTTGTCGAACTTCTCCACACATTGTTGCAATCTGTATTTTCAAGTAAATTGCTCTCGAAGACAAGCCTAGCTCTTCCTAGATTTCTCGGTGATTTATCCCAGCTTATTATACCATCAAGGAAAGATCAACTTTTTGCACCCAAAATATTTCGACAATTGGTAGCTATAAATATGGACAAATCTTATCAGTAAATCATATCTATATATAAACAGTTTGAGCTTATGTATTCCTAGCATAATTCCTTGGTCTACCATTACCTCCCAAACCACTTCTCTCCTCACTATGGTTTAGCGACAAAGTCAGTCTTTGCCCCCCAGATGTTCTGAAAATCCTCATACTACTTACTCAAAAAGCCCCCAATATATTATAGCTTATACTCATACCCCATCTACTTCCACACCCACTCTTTATTCTTCTTTTCTTCCTTTATTCACCTCCCCTTCTAACATGTTTATTCTTCTCCTTACTAAAATCGTTTTTGCAGCACTTTTATTACCGTCCTGCATACAGAAACATCTCCCGCGAAATGTATAAACCTCACCAGCAACAACACCCTCCAAGCCAGTCAGTAACTCCCAGACTTGTAGATCCAGCGGTAAGAAACCATCATAGAACTTCCAAATATCTGTAAGAGGTCGCATCACGTATAACAAGTACTCCGACAAATATAGAGTTCTCACGACAATAGAGTATCAAATAATCAAATCATAAATTAATCATCAAATCACCAAATCACCAAATCACAACCAATCACCAAAACAATACGATGGAAAAACATTCAGCATCAACAACGTTGGACGACATCATCAACGAGCTCCAGTTGACGTATGACTCGTCGATGGGGTTGTTAGAAGGTGACGCCATACGAGAGATTCCCAACGTTAACACGCTCTTGAACTTGAACAAGTTGTTGGGGAACTTATCGAGAGAGTTGGATGAAGTGGAGGAGTGCAACGATAAGGTGTTACAGAAGTTGGCACCTAAAGAGCCTGAAAATACCGAGGAAGACGACAAAATGCTGGACTCTATTCAGAAATCTGACCCACCAGCGTCGTCCAAGCATCCAATGAGCGATGACGACGACGAAATCCTTTCGAAACGAAGAAAACTCTCTAAAGGTATAGCCTCCAAGATCGAAGAGGACGCGACTTCTCCATCGTCGCCTACATCGCCCACATCGCCCATATCGTCGCCTCCACCAGTACAATCTGGCTCCTTTACACCTCACCATGATACACGTCTCAAGAACCCTCACTCACAGTTTGTGCCGTCACAGACGCTCTCAGCGGCGGCCATTGCAGAATTGGGGCTATACTCCGAGGAAACACACGGAATGGAGACCCAGGGCAAAGAACATCTCAAGAAAAAGTATGGTGTGGCGTCATATCCAGAAAACGATCTCGTAAGACTTCTCCCAGGCGAGATTCCAGACATCGACTTCTCCAAGAATAAACCACCCAACAACCAGGTTCAATTCTCTACTTTTCAAACATATATCGAGTCGTACTTTAGACCGTATCTGTCAGAGGATCTCGAACTACTTCAAGAACGAGATATCTTGCCTCCTGGGTTTCTGAAGCAGGATTACGATCCAGATGTTACGCCATATATCATCCCTAAACTTGGTCCCGTTTATGCCGAGGTTTGGACCGACGAGGACGTCACCTTGGGTGCAAAATTGAACTCCCCCGCCTACCAACAATCGTTCGATAGCTACAAACCCAAGGGAAGTATCGAGGATTTAACCGAGGAGGGACTCTACAGTGAGGAGATTTCGTGTGGGCCTCTCTCGTCAAGATTAATGTCGGCAATCTTGAGCAACCACGAAGTTGAACGAGAAGAAGGCGACGAAGAGGACGATTTCGAAGACGTTCCAACGAAACTCGACACAGACGAGTTCAAGGCCGAGGAGAGCGATTTTCACTCCATAGAGGAACGACTTAAGCGTGAGTTGAAGTACATAGGTATCTTCATGAACCTTCCATGCGGCGAGGACGAGAAACTGAGTGTCCGTGCAAAGAAATCCATCATCGATAACGAGGAGTGGATCAAGAACAAGGAGGACGACGAGGTGTGTGCGGAAATGAGATTTCTCCAGAAACTGTTGCGTGAAAGTGTCGGAAGAAACCGTGTGAATAGGAAGAAGTTGGTGCCGATAATTGAGGAACAGATTGCGTACCAAGAATACTGCACCATTCTTGAAGACTTGGATAAACAAGTGGACCAGGCATACATGAAGAGGTTGAAGGGCAAGAGTAAGAAGAAGAAGGTGGACGTCCAAGTGAATCCTCAACAACACGCTGTTAATAGCGGGTTGCGGGTGTTGTTGGAGAAGAGAAAGAGGTGGATAGAAAATATTGGACGGTTGTTTGATAAGCCCGAGGTGATGAAGAGAGCCAGCGAGGTGGATATTTTGGTTAAGGAGGGTGTGGGTGAAGAAGAGGAAGAGGGCGAGGAAGTCGATATCTTGATGAAGACGTAGATTCGGTAAATATCTTAAGAGTCAACATATTCACGTGATTAAAAAACATCACCAAAATAGTTGAAAATTCCATCAAAAAGTACCTATGGTCACGTGATTTCAAAATATCACCAAAATCGTTAATATCACTTCAGTCACGTGGAAACAACAACGTGACCAGGATACGAATTCGAAAACTTCACAAAATTCACTTCATCTACGGCAATTTCTCTATTGTAATTATATATGTACAGATATTAATAGTAGGTTTACATCCAAAATGTTCTGTAGAGCGATCTGGCGCGATAATGGCGAGCCTTGTATCATTAATGGGTAATAGCTCGGGCTGTGGATGTTCTTTGAATGAGTAGAACTCGTTGGATATAATTTCTAGACTGAAAAGTTAGCTAGAGATAACGACGATAGTTGGAATTCTCGAGACTTTAGTTGGAGTTGTCGAGAGTTTAGTTGTATCTCTCAAGACTTTAGTTGGTGTTGTCGATACTTCTGTTCTCACCTGGTTCGCTCGCTTACTGGCGTAAACCTTCAGTAAGCTCCTCTAAAGAAGGCAATGTTTTGACGTTACCAACCGCAGCTAATGCTATAGGTTTATTCTTCAATCTGTAATTGGCCCAGTCCACCACGTCCTGCTTGGTAATTGCCTCTACCCTCTCAAACACCAGTTCTGGAGATAAACGGTAGCCTGTGTTCACCAACTGTCTTCCAATATCCTCAGCAATTGCTGTAGAATCGTCCAATGCCAACACCAACGATGCCTTCAACTGCGCCTTTGATCTTTCCACCTCGTCATCTGTGATGTTTCCCGTCTTCAAACGGCCCCATTCTTTCATTACTGCGTCTACCAAAATCTTCAAGTTAGCGTCGCTCTCGGTGGTGAAGTAGATCCCCATCAAACCTGTGTCAGCGTACGAGGTTGTGTACGCCATGTATGAATTAGCGATTGGAGAGTTACGAGGACCTCCCGTAGCAGCAGTGACTGCCAATGGAGAAGGTGAGTTGGATCCTATACCGATACTTCTGTCCCATGTACCTATGATTCCGTTAGCAACGGATGCAGTGAAAAAGTCTGGCGCAGACCAACTGACACCCTCTACAGCGAGGGCGACGTGAGTCGTAGGCAACGAATCGTCCTGGATCCGGATTTCGTCCCCGTGAAATATGGGCAAGTCACCACCGCTCTGGTTGAATGGAACCTCGCTCTTCTTGATGTGGCCGAAATATTCATGAGCTTTCTTAACAAGGTCTTCATGGTCGATATTTCCCACACCGATTAGCGCCATACGGTCTCCTTTATAGTTGGAGGTGATATAGTTGACTAAATCGTTCCTGTTGATGGTCTTGATGAGTTCTCTGGGTCCCAAGATGGTTCTACCGAGATCCTGGTTCTTGAATGCTACAGAGTGTAAGTGGTCAAACACAACCTCATCGTACATCTTGTCGACTTCATCACTCTCCTGGAGAATGACGTGACGTTCGTTCTCAATTGCCTTCTCTTCCAAACGAGATTTGGTGAGCAAGTCGCTGAGAATATCGATGTTTTGCTTGATATCTTTGGAGAGACATTTGGTGTAGTAGACAGTATTTTCACGCGAGGTGTAGGCGTTGATTTGGGAACCGATGTTTTCGACCTCGAGCTCGAGATTGAGCTGGGTCCGTTTGTTTGTACCCTTGAAGGCGAGATGTTCGAGGAAATGGGCGGTTCCGCTGCTGGCAGGATTGTCGGCACGAGACCCGGCGTTGATCCAGACTCCCACGGTGGCAGAACGAGTGCCAGGCATCGATTCACTAGCTACAGTGAGTCCATTTGGGAGGATAGATGTCTGATAAGTCCCTCCTGCGATGTGTGTCGCTTCTCCAGTAGTAAAGTTACGTGCTGTAATTCCACGAGAACCGGCAGCACTCGTTATTTGGCCCACTGATCTGCTGGAAATCAGGTTGGAGACAGTTCCTGTAGAAGCGAGGACACTGAGACGTCCTCCCGTTCTGCCAGTCAATTCTCTCGCTATTTTGGCACCTCTAAGCATTGTGATTGTGGTTGTGGTTGTAAATTCATTTGCCATCAAATTTTTGATATAAAGCCCGGAGTGCGCACGACCCGTTAGATTAGGTAAGCATCTAGACAAGCTACCTATTACTAACTGAAGCAGCACTAATTAGGACTACGGAGATATGAGGGAAGCAGAGGTAGAGGAAAAGACAGAGAGAGAGTTCGTGACGCTAAAGCAAATGAACTAATTTTCAAATATTTAGATTGTAGATAGAACTAGCGAGGAACACTAGAAATCTCAGTAACCACCAATTGTAGACAGTTATAATGAGCTGTTCGTTCTTGTGCAATATCATAGGAGTCTCTATCGGAAAGAGAGATTAGGGTTACTATAAAGAATGCCTTAGAGTTTGAGAATTTGGTTTATTAAACTTTGGGGAGCGTAATTTAGATAAGTCAATCTGGCAGCTAAGAGCACCCACTGAGATGCGAAGATGTCTGTATTCACAGTTAGTATATTCGTGATTAATTAGGAGTACCCATCATACAATAGAGTCACAGTAGAGTCATATCACTCCGAATATCACTTCAAATAACACTCCGAATAGCTCTTTATTAAATATTCATAAAGCGTCTGCTTATAATTAGTGGGATAACAACGAATTCTACACGTCCTCCATTGACGAGGCTACTCACATATCCTCGCTGGAGAGTGGCAACCTTTATATCTCAATATATAACTGCTCCACTGTCCCTTGTTCCACTATCTCTCATCCTCACAGCTTCCAGTCGCGTTTCAGACCTTCGTGTGAACTGGTGTGAAGTTTCATTAATTATAGTCTTGGTGGAAGTTAGTCAATGGACAATGAACACTGAGCACATACTAGTAGCTACCAGTAGCTACTATTACTTTGACTACTGCTGGTTGTTGGCTTGCAGGGTCGCTCTCTAGCTCTAATCTATACTAGCCTTGCGGCTAGTAACGAGGGCTAGTATAGAGATTTATAGATTTTTCGCACAACTCAAAATCAACACAACAACTCCTCCTACCATGGTTTATACATCCCCTGCTGTTGTAATAGACAACGGATCCTACACCACCAAAGCCGGCTTCGCTCTGGAAGACCTTCCCAGTCTTGTTTTCAACTCCAATTACCTGGTGAATGCCGAAGGTAAGGTTGTTGTTGGCGACGACGAGATGGCGCTGGAGCCCACCAACGAGGTCATGACGTTGATGGACAATGGATTGGTTTACAACTACGACAACATCCTCCACAACTGGCAGTATGTATATGACAACATCGACAACAATAATGGAGTTGATCCTAAAGAATATCCGTTGATGTTAACGGAGCAGGCGTGGAACACCACCAAAAACAAGTTGACCACGAGTCAGATTGTGTTTGAGACGTTGGAGGTGCCTATTTTCTCGCTAGTCAAGACTCCGCTTGCCCAGTTGTATCGTGTGGGTAAATCGACCGGATTGGTGATTGATATCGGAGCGTCGGTGGCCTCGGTGACCCCAGTGTTGGACGGGATTATCCAGAATAAGTGTGCGTTCCACTCCAAGTATGCGGGAGACTTTTTAAACTTACACATCATGGACTATTTCCATAAGAAACTGTCGGAATCGATGCTCCTTCCTGCAAAGTTCCAGTCTGCTAGCGACTCGTTCAAGACCTTCTACATATCACGTAACATTCTCCAGGAGTATAAGTGTTTAGCGTTGAACTACCAGCTCCAGGACATCCAGTTACCGGGAGGAAATCATATTTCGCTCAGCGACCAGACCAACTACTTAAACAACCTTTTCCAGCCTACGTTGAATAGATTACCGGGCGTGACGATTCCCGAGCCCCAAATCGATAAGCCAAACACACATGGCTTGACCAACTTGATTTTGTTGTGCTTGAAGAACTTGGAGGCCACGTTGTTGCCTAATGGAAACGAATCTCACAACAAGTTTGCCAGATTCAACGAGATTTTCAAGGGTTTATTGTCCAACATTTTGATCACAGGAGGAACCTCGTTGGCCACCGGGTTGGCCGACCAGATAGTTAACGATTTGAGAGTCTTGACTCCAAAATACTTTCCAAACTATGCATACAGTCCATATTCTACGAGTGCTATTCCAAGTATTGCTGCTAATGATGTTAGCGAGACGTGGGACCGGTTGTTTAGCGGCTGGTTGGGTGCGTGTAATTTAGCGAGCATGTTGAACGATGTTAGCGAGGAATCGAATAGTGTGAATATTGCGTTGGATAATTGGTTTGTCACTAAAGCTGATTATGAGGAGTTGGGTGAGGATTTGATAGTGGAGAAGTTTAAGTAGATAAGAAGCATCGGAGCGAAGATCGGAGCGGAGCGACGATGCTTCGTTGAACGGTGGACTACATCGAGCGAGGGATCGACTTTGAAGAATGAGATCTTGAGCTAGGACTGTTTATTGAACTGCCTATCCATCGAGCGAAGCGGGATAGTGAACTTTATACTCGCTAGTTTTGATCTATGAAACCCACCAGTTTCAACCTCACCTTAAGGTATTTGACTCTCAATTCATGCTGCTGACCCTCTACCGCTTCCATCACTCCAATGACTACTAAAATCTGGAGAAGATGGAGCATCATCAATTTCATCGCTAAGTTTGATGCTCTAACTCCTGACTCTCAGACCCTCTAACTACGCTCTCGGGCTCTACAACGCTTGCTACGGCTCGCAACTAGATGTATTATATCTTTGTAATCTATATACAGCTGACTAATTAGAATGTCTCAGACAAGACGACGTAGTGTGATCTGTCCGTAAATGGTATGAGTTATGCGAAAGCTGCAATTCAGAACCTGCAATCCATAAGCTGCAAAGATTTGGGTGCACATTAATTAAACTGCAATTTCATTTCTGTAGCTCTTGGACAGAGCTCTAGGTGGCAGGTTTCGACAGTTTATTAATAGTCGTGTTGGTGGAAGGTGGCAATATGGATAACCTCACATATGGGTCGGATAATCTCTCTATCTCGTTTAGCTCGATGGATCTCCTCACTATCGAGCGAAGATAGTTCGCTCGATAGTTCGCTCGATATGACTATTTCCACCCCATATACTTCCCATCATACTTTTCACCATCTCCATGCAAATCCAAAATCCTCTCAACTGTCTGTTCTACTCCCAACTTACCATTAACTCTCTTGAAATGCTTCACAACCTCACTAGGGGTTGGCAAATAAGTCCTATTGGAGCCATCATTTCCCACAATGTATGCAGAAACCTGTTGGTTGTTTGGTAAACCCATATGGTGAGGGTACTGCTTGAAATCGATGTTGAAATAACGGTTGATCAATGGAGTAGGCAACTTTGCAGTTTTGATCGATTTGCTGGTTACGGACTTGACAAACTCGTCGGTGATATCACCAGCAGGTTTCCATTCCGGATACGCAGGGTCTTTGATCTTGTTGATAAGTTTATGCGACACTCCACGGACAAAGTCGTTCTCAGACACCTCTTGGTTCATGATATTTGTCGCGGCCACCAATTCCAACTCAAACTGTTGTTTGATGGTGTTTTCGGCACCTCTGTTCATCAACTCGTATGCGACCTTGAGCGACGACATTGGCTTGGCTGCAAGCTTAGCAAGCGTAGTCTTGGCGAATTCGCTGCCGTCCTTCTCCAAGTATTGGAAGATCTCGTCCACAGATGGCTGTGAAAAAGCGGAATTGATTAACGTAAGTTGTTCGGTGTTCAATGGAAATTTGTAATCCTTTGGTAATTCGTTTTCGCTGAACTCTTCAATGGCCTGGTTGACCTGGGCAAAATATTCACCGGAAGAATGGATCACTTCCGAGGCAACGGTCTTGCTGTCGTTAATGACTGGTGGTTGCAAGTTGGATAAACGGTTGATCACGTGATCGATTTTCTCGCTCCTCACATAATGAGTAGCAAACCCCACCATATACGCATCCAAACCAGTCAACATATCCCCAGTCATGGCATAGTAGTAACCCAACTTATCATCGAGCCTCGGCAAGAAGAAAGTGGTCCCCACATCGGGGAAAAACCCAATGTCCATTTCCGGCATGGCCAACTTGGTCCGTTCTGTCGCGACACGGAACGGAGCATGCACCGAGAGTCCAACCCCTCCACCAAATGTGATTCCATCCATGATGGCAACATATGGCTTGGAGTACGTCGAGATGAGATAGTTGAGGTTGTACTCCTTCTGGAAAAATGTCGTGGAGTACTCGACGTTTCCAGCGAGAGTCTGCTTAGCACACTCAGCAACGTCTCCTCCAGCACAGAGAGCCTTGGGCGAGTTGGAATTGAGAACAACCACATTGTTGCTCGACGACTTGGAGTACTCCCAAAGACGCGGAGTTATAAGATCAATCATCTCGGTATTGAGCGAGTTAAGTTTGTTAAGTCTGTTGAGCGTGATGAGACGGGCTCCATTCTTGTTAGAGAAGAGAACCGACGATTCGACGTGGGTGGACGACATTCTAGCGAGAAACTGACGAGCAACCGGACGGGTGATTTTGGTGGTAAGTAGCATGGTGGTTATGCCTGGGATGTTGGGGAGTTTTATAGTGTGCGTAAAGGTGGGGATGTGTTGGTTCCACGGAAAAGGTGAATAAAATTTCACAGTCTCAGACACGACTCCTGGGCCCTGGTACAAATCCGTCCCGTTACAAGTCCGCCAGGACTTAGAGCAGTGTAAGAAAGTGGGGATCTAATGAGATCTAACGAGAACCAGCGAGACTAGCAGAACATCCAATAACCCCATTAACTCCTTTCTAGCCATCCAGGACCACTTCTAGCAATTCTTTTATATTCCTGCATAGAAGACGATAGAAACCCACACTAGAACTGACACAATTGATCTCGAACTTGAATGAAAGATGTATGGGTGTGTGATATGCTTAGACAAGGACTTGTTTTAGCTTCAACAATCGTGGTTTAGGAAAAGTATCTATACAACTGTGATAATGTAAAATATAAAATTTTAATGTACTGCATATAAATATTACAAAAATCAACACCGCATAACTAGATACTGAGTGGTAGAGAAGCATTTAATTTATTGATAACTGATAGATATTGGGCGTTGAATCATTGAATATATATCAAGCAAATAATGAAGATTAGTGATATTAGTTGTGTTATCAGGTTTTATATATCTAATATTTGATGTTTTAAATACATCTAACAAGTAACGTGACTTAACGTCACATGGGTAAGCAACCATATTTAATTATATGACACTTTACTACCGTTGGCAAAGAATAACTCAGTCTACCACACCTCCCCATACCGACACAAAAATACCGTCCAATGGTTACGATTAGCGTAGTCGAATCCCGGCAGCTCAATTATATATATCATGCTACATATAATATAACACTTTGCCTTAAGTTTAGTACTTGAAGTCCCCTAAATAGATTTAAATATTAATAACGTTATCAACAATGTAAAGGAAATTATGATTCAAATTGATGAAACGAGATTAAAAGAAATTAAAACAACAAGAATTGGTGAAGATATATACTTTGGTTTAAGTATATCACCGAAAAGAGCCAGCTTTAAACAAGAGAGGAATTCAGTTGTGCTCATGAGCACTTTTTCTGTCAATTCTACTCTTTATTCCAACGTTTAGGACCGTCTGGATTGATTATTAACGAATCTCTCGTTTTCATATTGGGTAGTGTGCGCACCAAATAATATACCACCAGCGTTAGAGTAGGTTTCTGAAGCTTCAGAGCATGGAAGTAAATATAAAATGGTGTATATAACGTAGTGGATATTAAATCTTTTCTTATTTTAGGATAGTTCTAGATTACAACAGGGATAGTTAGATATGGCACGTCTCGTGACGTAACACGTGACATTTATGAATATATGGAGATTCGAATGACAGGCCCTAGAGATACTTATTGACACGTTATCACAGGATCCGAATACTCTCATCTAAGCCGTCTTACTGTATTAGCTCAAGAATCATTGGTTATCAGAACCAGCCCACAAAACCGAACCAGTAGCCTTACTCCACCACCAAACGATCTGGCTACCGCCCGGAAAGAGTCACTTCCAGAGTTAATCTTTGTATTTGTAGCATATCAAATTTCCAGGCTATTCATTTATAAGACCGGTACAGTTTTTTCCAGTACAGTTTTGTCTACCTCAAGAAGCTGTCGTGGAAATACTCCCCGTAATAAATCATCATAGTTGTGATATCCTTAAGAATTCAGATCTGGGGTTAAAGAGTTGAGCCATTAATGTTACGGTGGACCTGGTCAAATTTCAATTGTAGATCCACAATAATTAGACTTGTGTTTCACTGGATACTTCTGCTTCATTTTTTTATCACTTACTCACTCCATTTCCAAGTAAACTGTACCTATTAATCAAGCGACATTCTCTTCTATCCTCCTCATCACCCTCGGCCTGGAACTTATACTGATAGAAACATCCTGTATGATAACTTGCCACATAAATTAAATGGTTTGTAAATCCCATTTCCACCCTATGGGCACCTGAAGAAGCCTCTGGTAACTTAATATACGCAAATGATCTTCTGGGAGGTTCCCAGATCAAGTTCTCGAAGTAGTCCTTATATGGAAGCTTCTTGAGAAACGACTTGGTGTACGGATTGTTTATAAGTTTCGTGGTCTTCTTGAGGTTTGGGAAGTGGAAGTACAGGTGGTGTTCTGGACTTTCTGGTGGTTTTGTTAAGAGAAGGTTTCCTAGATTTTCGTTTAGATCTTCGGAAGACTTGCTGCCCTCGAGTTCGTCTTCTTCGTCATCAAAATCAGATTCGACCTCGTCGGTGAGTCTGAAGAAGTGGATGGTGTTACTTTCGGAACCACAGCCTAGAATGGAGTTATCGGAGTTGAACGTCAATGAATTGATCCGCGCAGGATTGTGCCCACGTCTGAGGTTTATAACGTGAGAAATGGCGAGTTTATCGTCGACCTCATTAAGTTTGAACACTCGGATAATTGTGCCCTTGGACGACGCCGTGGCGATGGTAGAATTGTCGGGAGAGATTGTGATTTTGGCAAGCGACGAGTTGTGGGCCTTGAAGATAAGTCGCGGGACAAGATTGATAGTGTCGTAGAGAATGACCCATCCATTTCCATCATTTTTGAGGTCCTGGAGAGAGACATTCGGCATAAGTTTGAGAATCGATGACGATTCGTTTTTGGGCGTTAATGTGATGAGAGATGAGAGTTCTGGAATGTTTGAGGTTTCCGTCTTCGTATTCTGGTTATGAAATGAATTAGTGAGATTATTTGGGGACGAACTTGTCTGATTAGTATTTGTCTGCTTGTTCTGGTTCATATTTGTCTGATTAGAATTTGTCTGATTATTTACGTGATTCTGGGTTTTTGTCTGATTCTGATTAAGTAAGTCGGTTTGGTCAGTAATAGCTCTCAATGGAAGCACCAACCACGACAGATCATGAGAAGTAAGATCTCCAAGCACTGACGAGTACCCCAACGTTCTAGAAGATACTCCCAGCGAATGTCCTGCGGACCCTGCGGACCCCAGGGACGGACCCCCATCTGGACCCCTGGCAACCTCCAAAACCTTCAACAACCTCACACAACTCAAATCATAGATATAAATCTCGCCATCTAGAAACACCAACAACCTCTTACGGTTCAATTTGATGTTTAAAATGTCTGACAGGAATGTTAACTCACAAATCTTCAAATTTTGCTTAAGGTTGTAAATCCGCAAAAGACGATTTCCCTTAGCTGACTGGGGGATGATGATGGTTAGTGAGGTGGAGAAAAGCATTTTGAGGAATGCGGTGGGAGCGGGCGTTGCGGCCGGCGTGTAGCCATTGGATCCTGCAAGTGGCTGGTGGGACCCCGGTGGATCTAGTGTGTTGGATATGGATCTTCGTCCGTGGGCCTGGTTAGATGAGTAGAATTCGCCAAACGGCTCGCAATTGAAGATCTTGTGGTACTCCGATGTGGAGATCAGTATGCATGAACAATCTTGGTTGAGTGTGAGGTCATTGATCACCATTCTGTGCATGTTGTAAGGAGTATGGGGTTATTAGATTAGTGCGTAGTGATTTTGAAGGTGCATAGTTAGTGAGGGTAGTTAGTGAGAAATTTATGAGAACCTCAGTAAATATTTTGATATCGTCAGTAATGTGAGTGAATTTTAGTGAAAGTTTATGTATTTCCTCAGTAATCTCAGTCAATATTTCGATTTTCGCAGTAGATATATTGATGTTCTCACCAATTTACTGAGGTTCTTAATATCACTATCAAAAGGATTCTACAATCACTAATGTTGGATATTTGAACCAAATTGACACTCGAAAGAAAGCGTTAGATGCAAATACACTTATGATAAATTCATGGCCTTTATTGGAGTCTCTAACGTTCTCCTTATATATTTTGTGAGCCAATGAGCGAGATGCCACTTCAGAGAGTGGATATAAATAAAATGCACCAAAGCTCAGTGAAAATTCAGTAAATCATAGTGGTTTAACTATATATCAGATCTCCGTAGATCTCTGTAGATCTCTGTATATTTCAGTAGATATCATGAGAAATTGCACATTTTATAAAGTCTGCTGACTGTATTGTTCAAACTTGTTTCATTTGAGACATCCAACGTTCCATATCATACAGCTCCAACAATAAAGTCCTCGGTTAAGCTCAAGATAGATTCTATATTCATTTAGTATCAGGAGCCCAGTATTTCGTCGCTATTTATGTCTCTAGCTTCCTGAATAAGTCAAATTCATAACCTAAACATCGTCTAGGTCCTCCAAAATACATGTTACAAGACGTATCAAGTAGAATTAGCGGTCTGAGAGTCACCAGATATCAAGAAATGTACCGTTTCAGAAGATTTGTTTTAGGAATCAATCAATAAAGTGTTCTAGAGATCATTCATATCGAAGCACTGAGCCAAGAACAAGGCTTGTTCACCCCGAGAAAGTCCTCAAAGATCCGAGCTTTGTTTTCTGAGATATGTTCTCCAGTCTGTCAGACAAGTCTCAGTCTCTCTGAGAAGTCAGCCAGTCTAGTTAGTCTGCTCGACTACCACCTTCTCATAGCTTCGCTCCAAGAAGTCTATGACGTCTATTCGCTAACCTCCTCTAACGTCACCTTTCTCTTCACTACATCTCCAGAACTAGTACTAGCCCCACTCGAACTTCCACTCGAAGGAACACTCTCAGCAATATTCTCACCCTTTTCTGCCTTCTTTTTACTCTTCTTTACCTTCTTCTCTTCCCAGGCATACAAAGGCTTGAAACTCTCAATAACTCCACAATCTTCAAACAAGTTTGGAAACAACCAGAACGGTTTAGGGAACGCCACTAACGAAATTATGTATATGATCAACCGGACAATGGCGGTGGCAAAGAACATTGCGATCAACCCCAACGCGGCCATCGACAAGTACCACACGCCTCTCTTCATAAAGTTGGGCCATAACGGAAACAAAATCACCGTAAATACACCCACAATAGTTAAGATACTATACAACAAGATGTATGGGTTAGGTTTAGTGTAGGTCCAGGCAAAGTATGCGTCTGACTCGAGGGCGGCCTTCTCAATACGCTTCAATGTGGGCTTGGTCTTGTTGGGTTTCCATCCTCTGACCTCCTTGATTTCGGCATAGTGGAGCTTCTGGACAGGCACGTACATCTGGTTTTGTAACAACATAATCGATACTTTCTGAGCTTCTTGTTCATCAGAGATCTCGGGTAACCCGTTCTTTGGATTCGCTTGTTGCGCCTTGTACTCGTCACTCTGGAGTGCCCTAATCAAACGTTTGTACCTGAAGAAATCAAAGTCGTCGGTGTTGTTCATGAGTCCCACACGTTCCTTGAGGATTTTGTTTCCCTTCAAGAACCTCGCGAGGTTGAGCGCTAGAGGCGTTCTCTGCGATGAAATTGGTACTTTTACTTGTGATTGTTCCATTGTGTAGTGGAGTTGGTGGCTGTAAGTTTGAGGTTGTCGTTTTTGAAAAGTGTTCGTGTCAAAGAAATACTCATATGCAGGAAATGATTATATAGATACACGTGATTTTAAAGAAATATAATATGCAGGTCACCAAACTCTTTTAGACGGATGGTGATTGATAGCTAATCAGAACTTTTATATAGTTAAAGGGTAGTGGTTAGTACATATAGTGATGTAGATTTTGATACAACAATTATTATAGCTGAATAATAGTATTTAGTACTTGGAGTGGCTACATAATCTGTACACTAATTATATCGCGGTACTGATGTTTTCGTTACGAAACGGTCGAATTTAAATTGATCATTCGAGTTGAGGCGCCATTTGCAAAAGCTGAGAACCTGAGAAAGTTGAAGCTCTTGTAGCTCTGAAAATCGTCTCTACTCTGATTTTGGTTACATCACGAGCTTAAATGGTGTACGGTAAATGGCCGTTTTGTATATGCAGGACTCTCGATCTTACAAAATGAAGTTTTGTGGAGGCCAAGGAGACCCATTTAAGAAGTCATTGTTGTTTAACTATTAGTATGGAAGTATCGTGACGTAAATCTGGCACGGAATTATCAGTCTAGGATTGGGAGATTGTAAGGAGTACCGGAGATATCAATGATCAGCGGAGATATTTAAAGTGACGAGAGTTAAATGCGGTTTGCAACGAGTCCAATAATCGGAGCTAGCGATAACTGTAAGACACATAATCGAAATAGAAACAGTTGAAGGGCTCCAAGAGGCTAGCGAGAAGAACTACTATGAGTCACCAGTTTGAGAATCTCACAGTTAGTGAAAGTCGCAGCTAGTGAGAGTCACATCAGTACTACTCACAACTACCAGCGCTCAACGCGTTCAATGTGCTTGTAGAGTGTGAAGTAATTCGATATTGGACCCTCCAAAGGGTTACGAAGTCAGAAAAGATTTACATATTACAAACCCTTTCGAATCATCGTTAGAACTTGCTATTTCCTCATTACATCTGGACCCACTAATATCGATTTTAATCAGCATATATTACCACTATGAACTTAAGTCTCTATAACAAGTCAAGGGACATCATAAACATACCCCCAACCATAATGACCAAATAATGCAACCAAAAAACTAATATACAATTGTATGCTGGTCAGATCGTAAAACGATCCAAAAATGAATTCGAATGGAGTGAAATTGGTAGCAACAGGATCGGTAACCATCAAGATGGCGACCTTGATCTTATTAAGGCTGCCACCAACAATTTCTCCACCATTAACACCTAACACCCCTTCCTCTGGAGTCGTGACACATAGGTCCCCTTTCTCTGCACATTTGCCTGGCTTACAATCCAGTGCTGTCTAAGAAGAAGTAATTACCAGATAACTTCTGTTCCTTGTCCATTTGAGAGTCCAACTTATTAATTCTTGGTCTAAAGGAGTTTGGATCTCTTCTGAAGGTGACATTCAAGTTCTTCAAGAAACGGTTACATCCTGTCAACAAAGATTCAGGAGACTTAGCAACTGCATCACGAGAAGGCTTACCTTCAAACACAATGACTCTGTCGGCCAAGTAGGTGGCCATGATGAAATCGTGCTCGACGACAAAGGCAGTCTTCTTGGCGTGAAGAATGAATCTTCTGATAACCTTGGAACAGATAATACGTTGTTCGGAATCCAAGTATGCAGATGGCTCATCAATAAGATAAATATCGGCTGGTACACCCAAGGACAACACAATGGCGACTCTTTGCAATTCACCACCGGACAAGGTTTGCACTTCTTGGTCGAGAATGTTTTCGATTTTCAATGGTTTCACAACATCGGTTTGAAATTGTGGATGTAAGAATGAGGCTCTGATCTTCTTGAAGAACAATTGACGCACAGTTCCTCCGAATCTTGGAGCGATTTTTTGTGGTTTCATCGAGACGTTCAACTTTGGAATCTGCTTACCGTTGTCGGCGTGAATGGCACCGGCCAACAACTTACAGAAAGTAGTCTTACCAGTACCGTTTTCTCCCATCATGACCAAAATTTCGGAGTTTGTGAAGTCACCACTTTCAACCTTCAAGTGGAAATCTCCTTGGGTCTTTTCCATGGTTGGATAGGCAAGGGCGTTGGATTTGTCGAGGATTAACCCTTCGGCAGCATCTGCCAATCTAAATTGTAAAGATTCGGTTCTGAATCTCATGTTTTCAGTAGGAATATGACCATCCAAGAAGATATTGATACCTTCTCTGACGGATGATGGAAGGGTAACCACACCGTAAACGGATGGAGTACCGTATAAAATACACACGAAATCCGAAAGATAGTCCAAGACGGAAAGATCGTGTTCCACACAGATTGTATACACGGTTTGCTCGGCCAAACTTCTGATAAGTTCAGCAGCTCTCAATCTTTGCTTAACATCAAGATACGAAGAAGGCTCGTCAAACATATAGACGTTGGCCTTTTGTACACAGGTCATACCCAAGGCGAATCTTTGCAATTCACCACCAGATAAGTTGGCAACATCACGGTTCATAACGTGCTGCAATTCCAAAATCTTGATAATTCTGTCAAAGTGCTCTGGTCTTTCACATTTTGCCTTCAAAATAGCCCCGACTTCTTTAACTGGCGACTTGGCCAATGCTCTAGGAATGTTATCAACATATTGAGGCTTGATAATGGCCTTGATGTCGTCTTCCAAGACTTTGGTAAAGTAGTTTTGCAATTCTGAACCTCTGAAATGTCTCAAGATGACTTCCCAGTCTGGAGGATCGTCGTATTTACCCAAGTTTGGCTTTTGCTTACCTGCCAAAATCTTCAATGCTGTGGATTTACCAATACCGTTGGTACCCACAAGTCCCAAAACCTGACCAGGTCTTGGAGTTGGTAAACGATGAAGTTTGAAAGAGTTTGCAGAGTATCTATGGGTAGTTTCGGCCTCAAGGTTGGTTGGAAGGTTGATAATGTTGATGGCATCGAAAGGACATTTCTTCACACAGATACCACAACCAATACATAATGTTTCTGAAAGGAAGGCTATTTTTGAGGTTGGAGTGACTTCAATACAAAGTTTTCCTGTTTTCACAACGGGACAAGCTTTACGACATTCTTGTCTACACTTTTTGGGCTTGCATCTGTCTGTAGACACAATAGCAATTCTTGTATTCTTGGAACTCATGACTTGTGGTGTTGTTGACGTGATTGGGATATAAATTTTTTTGTCAGAATTTTTTTTTCGCTACAATGTTAGGGATGGTATTTACGCGGTGAGATGGGGTACAGGGTAAATTTTGACTTATTAGTAATTCCGTGATATGATTGGTCGGTTAGAGAACAGAAATCAAGTATACTAGAACTAGTGTGACCAATATTTAAATCAGTACGGGTTATGATCGATATACGAGAAAGGGACTAGAGGTATTATGACAGTAGTACGAGTATGTGACCAGTCCCAGCTAGGCTAGTATCAATTGGGCGAGGACCAGTGACACGACAAACTGAATAGTTACTTTAAATACCTAGCAGCTACCACTAAAGGTTCACTAAAGGTTCACTAAAGATTCATTAGAGGTTACTACGATTTTCTCCTGTTAATCTGCAAGCTGTAATTATAATAGGCAGGCTATTGGAAGAATAATTGTGGACTCAGTTACAGCCTCAGAATTGTATTTGGCCCCGGTGGGATATTGATCTGGTAGACCACAATAAAATGCTGTGAAAGAAGACTATGTTAATAGTGGTCACTAAGTATCAATGCTCTAGTAGTGAAATATTTAACTAACCAAGTTTCAAGTCAATACGCTGGAATAATTCAAAATTCCATGGCTGCAAAATTCTGCAAAATTCAAACTAATTCTGTTAATCACTTCCAGTGTACATGTTTGGATGGGGTTCTGAGACTACTAGCATCCTTAGGTATCCGTGGTTTACATTGTTGATGGTGCTTCTTCACTACCGGAACCTTGCATTTGGGGCACCTTCTCCCTTGACAACTGAGTACTTCACTTTGATTTGAAGGAGAATTTTATATCAGGTGAGTGTCGTCTACCGTAAAGACTCGATTTATTAAACCACCCACCAGAAGCTTATATTCATGATTTGTTATGGAAATACTTTGAGAGGTTTTGAAGTTATGAACAACATTCTCAGATACACCCATCGAGGAGCCAAAATCTGTCGTAATTTGTCGAAAACAGTTCATCTAGTATTTGATAGAATTTCGGTACTCTTAGACACATTTTGCAAATTCCAGGTCTCAATGCTAAAAACATTTGGTCAATATAACTCGATCTTGTCTTGTATCATATACGATCGTGCACATAACAAACTCGAAAGTCGTGCGCATACACTAAACGAAAGTCGTGCATTTGATCAACAAAAATTTGCTAAACCATCAACAAAACAGACGCCCCCCCTGAATTCACAGATTCTTCCTCTTAATCAGATAAGAACATTCGTGATGGTTGAATGAAAAGAACCTATGGTTGCACTATTCGTGATATAAACAACTTCTGGCGATTATGTGGCTCAAGCTAGAAATTTAGAGCTCCCCTGTACTACAACGGGATATTCCAGTGGATGGAACAATTCAGAGCGCCTATACAAGTCGGGTTTCATAAGTTCTATGCTTTTGATGAGTCTCTTTTGTTCCTTAATGGATTAAACACTTCTTGAGAGACTTTCGTTGTTTCAAGTGAGTGCTTGGAGCTCCTTTAGAGCTGGACTCGAAACTAGAAGGCTAGATATACCTGTCGATGACCTTGAACGTCCAGGAGGTCTCTGGTATAGATAGTTTTGGTATTCCAGAGTGTGAGGTAAAAAAACTGCCCAAAGAAGTTTGGAAGAAACCTGGGGAATTCCAGGGAGAACTTGAATTCAAACAAAACAATATGGTGACAGATTGACTAGTGGTACACTTTCTACTACGTATACTTCATCATCATCCAGTATTTTTGGTGAATTTGGGTCACGCAGGTGGGAAACACTTTGGCTCGTGTTTGAACGGACCAACATTGTGCACTGTTCATTCCAAAAGAATGGTTTTGGTGGAGATCATATTGTGCCAACAGCTGTATCTTGATAGTAGCTTACGGATGTGATTGCTGAAGATGCATACCAAGTCAACGTGGACGTTTATCAGTAATAGTGTCTTTTCCCTCAAAGGAATAGGCACTTGATTGGTTTGGCTACAAAATTTACATAACCCGACAGTAGTAGGGAATTGTACGCGTTTGCGACCGATTGGTGTCGCCGTAATGGATGGTGTTCTTAAGTGAGACGAATTCACGTGAATCTGGTTCAATTTGAGTCTGAACTGAGTACATATATAGTGGCTGCAAAATCTCTATCTGGAAGATGATTCCTATGCATTGAACGCGTTTTCAACGTCAAAAAGCCCTCCGTTCACTTCTCAGGGCCGTGTTATACAGCAGGTCTCCTTCTCCGGCTCCGTGGTGAATATTTCAAGATTTCCATATTTGTAATGGCTGCAAAAAAATTGGAACCTGACAATATTTCAGTTCCAGTCTGTCGAGTGACTTCAAAAATGGTAGAGTAAATCTACAAGAGACGTTTGGATCTAGGCACCCGGAACTTAGCCACCCGAAACAGGCAAGAACTCTATGAAACTCATTAAGTGAACGCGTAAATGGTCCAGCCAGCTTCACTTATATACATCCAAACTTATAGGAAACTTCTGTGGAACTTTCCTTAAACGTTCCACTTCGCTTCAACATATCTTACGACATGCTAAGCTAGATAATAGAAGCCCCGGCTACGGTACAAATACATACTAAAACTCGAAATTATTGTAGAAACCTCTCACTTCTTCGCAGACTCGCTCATGGCTTCCCCGGTCCAACCCCACCCCTAACACCGTCTCAACCTGTACCCGTCAGCAAGTTCCCGAAACCTGTAATCGTCGGCGGATGTCGCATTGTTGAAATTTTATGATTTTTTCCCAAAAATTTTTCTTTCTTCATAACATAGCATTCCAGTTGACCGTAACACCGTTAATTGCGAAAGATATATCGATTTCAGCCGTGAATATCATCACCACGACCCCTTCTGTGAGCTAGACCGATTTTTTCTGTCAATTTTGACCCAAGAATCGTTTTGTTGACATTCCACCACGCAAATCGAAACGGTTGTCAATATTTACAACTCCATTAGTGATTAGAAACAACAGTTTGCGACACTATTTCAGTATCCACGAGTATTGATAGACGAATTCTGAATAGATTGTGGTATTTAAGTGACAATTTAGTGAAATAAAATTCCAGTGACGAAATTCTGGAGACTCCATCAAATAGATTGACTCTAGATTTCTAGAATCACAAATACCGAAAACTCACACATCCAACAAAGAGCTGGCGATATAACTACGTGCTCTGACATTATTCTCATAAATTAGGCTCTAATGGCGAAACTTGTTCCTGAAGAGGCGTCGCTAAACCCAGAACTTTACGGTTTACGTCGTTCCCACAGAGAAAGAAGAGGCCCAGCGATCATCGAAAGTGAGTCCGAAGATGATTTACCGAAAAGAAAGAAGAAAAGAATAGAATACGACGACGAGTCTCAG
>Ga0065707_10081836_pt1 | contig 34923 bp, 33 predicted proteins | sample SwiRhicommuniRL3_FD_59094 | JGI IMG/M metagenome (GOLD analysis project Ga0065707, IMG submission 59094) | Switchgrass rhizosphere bacterial communities from Rose Lake, Michigan, USA - RL3 v2 (version 2) | ecosystem: Host-associated > Plants > Roots > Rhizosphere > Soil | place: East Lansing...
ATTCCCTCCCCCGGTCGCCGGGGGGAGGGCCAGGGTGGGGGCGTCTCGTGCTCCCTGTCTCACTCTCACTCCATTGACTTGTCTTCCGTCTCATCGCCCACAACCGATTGCGGCTTCCACTGCCATTCGCGGCTCGCAGCGCGGCCGGTCGCGGCCAGGTGCCCGGATTCAGCGTAGAACCCAGCAAATCCCCGGTTTCTGCCGTTGGCACAGCCATTGCAATCTCTACCCCGCAAGACGCAACCACCGAAGCTGCACTGAGCAGCTTCTCAACGAACCGGAGTAAGCAATGAGCAATACGAATCTTCTGCGTGCCGCGATGACGAGCCTGCTGGTCCTTGGCACGGCCGCCGCTGCAACCAACGCGCTCGCCGATGACAACAAGGGGGAACAGTGTGCAGGCGTGATCAAGGCGGGCAAGAACGATTGCGCCACGAACAGCAACGCGTGCCATGGCCATGTGACGAGCGACGCGAGTCCTGAAGCGTGGATCTACGTTCCGACCGGCACGTGCGAGCGCATCGTCGGCGCTCACGTCGTGAAGGTGGTCGATCCGACACCGAAGACACAGAAGACCGGTTGACCAACTGCATAGACGGGCAGGCCGCGGCATATCCGCGGCCTGCTCCACCAGGAACGACCATGCGCAACTCCAATCGTCACGACAACCGGCTACTTGCCTCCTCGAGTGCAGACCGCTCCGTCGGACGCACCACGCAATCATGGCTGCCTGCGACTGCGGTCGCACGGGTCACGATGGATCCGACACGCTGGTCGCAGCGTGCGCGGCAGGAGCGCTACTGGCAGTTGATCGGGATCGCAGTCCAATGAGTCTCCAGCGCAAGCCACTCCTACAACAAGAGTCTTCAACAATGAACAACTGGGCACTGGTCCTTGCTGCAGGCGCAGGCAGCCGATTGCGCAAGCTCACGACGACGCATACCGGTGTCGCCGTGCCGAAGCAGTTCTGCTCGCTGCAGGGAGGCGCTTCACTGCTGCAAGAGGCGCTGCATCGCGCCGAAGCAGTAGCGCCTCGCCAGCGCATCTGCACGATCGTCGCCGCTCAGCATCGTCGGTGGTGGGAAGGCCCGCTGTGGTCGCTGCCGCGTGAGAACGTGATCGTGCAGCCCGAGAATCGCGGTACGGCCGCTGGCCTGCTGCTTCCCATTCTTCATATCGAGGCGCGGGATCCCGACGCTCGCATCGTCGTGCTGCCCTCCGATCACTATGTACGCGACGAAGCCACGCTGGCGCGTGCACTGCGCCATACAACAACTCATCTTCGCGACGATCCGCATAGTCTCTACCTGCTCGGCGTCACCCCCGACGAAGCGGATCCGGAACTCGGCTACGTCGTCCCTGGTCGCGTCCTGAGTCGCGGAGTGTTTCAGGTCGATGAGTTTGTCGAAAAGCCGCCGCTGCCACTGGCACGCTCATTGATCGACCGTGGCGGACTGTGGAATTCCTTCATCCTCGCGGCAACTGCACGAGCCTTCATCGACCTGTTCGCGAAACGCTATCCCGAGATCGTGATGGAGATGCGCAGCGTCGTTCGGCACGACATTGCAGAGCCCGGCGATGCGGTCGCTGCGGCAGACCTCTATGCACGACTTCCCGAGCTGGACTTCTCGCGTCACGTACTCGAGGGTGCAGAGAAATCGCTGCGTGTTGTCGCCGTGCCGCCGTGCGGATGGAGCGATCTCGGCACGCCGCGGCGCGTTGCCGAAGCATTGCGGAGGCTCGAAGACACCGAGCGCACCGACACTACGTTCGCAGCCACCGCCTATTTGAATCTCGCCGCGCAACACGCACGCCACCAGTTCGCCGGTTGAAGGGAGAGCGCAATGAACTTTTCAACTCGTACCTTGCTGTTGCTGATCACGTTGCCGACTGCAGCGCTCTCGGCCGACATCGTCAATCAACCCACGCTGTCGCTCGACGGTGCGAAGTCTGCCGCGGCCTCGGCCATCGCCTACGCCAAGGCCAAGAACGCGCCCGGCGGCGCGATTGCCGTCGTCGATGCCGGTGGCACCCTCATCTATCTCGAACGACTGGACGGAACGTTCCTCAACGCGGCCGACATCTCTGCCGGCAAAGCTCGCACCGCGGTTCTGTTCGGCAAGCCCACGCGATTCTTCGAAGACACGATAAACAAGGGCCGCTACGCCATGCTCGGTGTGCCTGCGATTGCACCGTTCACGCCGTTGCAGGGCGGCGTGCCGATCACCGTTGACGGACATGTCGTCGGCGCAATCGGCGTCAGCGGTGCTGCGAGCGCTGCACAGGACGAGGAAATCGCCACTGCCGGCGCGGTGGCGTTCGAAAAATCGCAGCAAGAAAAGGTCAACGCCTCCGCAAAGGAAGGAGGCTGACCATGCGCTTCACTGCCCTCCTCTATCTCACCTTCGTTCTGGCGCTGGCCCCGACCGTGCGCGCCCGTGCGGATGGTGTGAACAGCGACGCCTTGGCGAGCGTCAACCTGATGACGGCGACCGGCGTCGAATCGGTGCATGCCTCATGGCGTTACAGCGATGTAGAGCTGGTGCCGACGACACACCACGCGGCCGACGCATCCGGCCAACCGACAGGCACGCCGGTGTCGACATGGGACTACCAGCCGCATGCTGGCGGCCGCGACTTCGATGATTCGCAATGGGCGGTGTTGGATCCATCGACTCTGTCCGCGCGTCGAGGCAATGGCCGCTTGTCGTTCAACTGGTACCGGATCGAGGTCACGATCCCGGAACGTCTCAGCGACGTCGAATTGAGCGGCACGGATGTCGTCTTCGAAACCTCGCTGGATGACTACGCCGAAGTGTGGGTCGATGGTGAACTCGCGCGCCTGCCCGGCCAGAGCGGTGGCTCGGTCGTTGCGGGGTGGAACGCGACGAACCGCCTGGTCGTCGGCCGCAACGTCGAGCCCGGCCAGAAAATCCAGCTCGCCGTGTTTGGCATCAATGGTCCGCTCTCGGATCCGCCGACCAACTTCATCTGGATGCGACTGGCGACCCTTGCGTTTGTACCGGGCAGCGCGACGCCGCTCGCCGTACCGCCGCAGGAGGTGAACGTACGCGTCGTCCGGCTCGACCCGGCGATCGACGCCATCGTCCCCGCCAATCCGAAGATATTCAAACTCGCCGAAGGTTTTCAATTCACCGAAGGTCCGGTGTGGCAGCGCGGTCGCGAGCGCCTGCTCTTCAGCGATCCGAACGCCAATCGCATCTATGCGTACGATTCGAAGAACGCCGCGCTCACTATCGTTCGCGAGCAAAGCGGTTACGCAGGCGCCGACATCGCCGAGTTCGGTCAACCGGGCTCGAACGGCCTGACCTTCGATCCACAGGGACGACTGACGATCGACCAGCACGGCAATCATCGTGTCGTCCGCGTCGATGGCGATCAGCTCACCGTGCTCGCGGACAGCTACCAGGGCAAACGGCTGAACAGCCCTAACGACCTGGTGTACCGCGCCGACGGCTCGGTGTACTTCACAGATCCGCCCTTTGGCCTGCCGCAGTTCTACAACGATCCACGCAAGGAACTCGCGTTCAGTGGCGTCTATCGTGCACACAATGGCAAGACCACGCTGCTGACCCGGGTCCTGAAAGGACCGAACGGCATCGCTTTCTCGCCGGACCAGCAGTTCCTCTATGTGGGCAACTGGGACCCTGACGCCAAAGTCGTGCTGCGCTTTCCCGTCAAGCGCGACGGCTCACTTGGCACCAGCACGGTCTTCGCCGATCTCACGCATGAAGTACCGGGAGAAGAAGCGCTCGACGGCATCAAGATCGACAAGGCGGGCAATCTCTACCTCGCCGCGCCCGACGGGCTGCGTATCTACTCCAGCACCGGCAAACATCTAGGCACGATCGTCGCTCCGCGCCCCATTCACAACTTTGCATGGGGCGACGCTGACGGCAAGACGCTCTACCTGGCGGCACGCGATCGCCTGTATCGAATCGCACTGCAAGTCGAAGGGGTGCGGCCATGAAGTCACTCGTTCTCGACGGCGCGGCAGTGACGGACTTCGATTCCGCTATCCAGCGTGAGTGGCTCGTGACCAATGGGCTCGGCGGATTCGCCGCCGGAACGGTGGCCGGTGTCAACACGCGCCGCTATCACGGATTGCTCATTGCGTCGCTGCGACCGCCAGTCGAGCGAACGCTGCTCGTCGCGAAGCTCGAAGCCGTGGCCATCTATCGTGGTGTTCGCACCGAACTTGCGGCCAATGAATTCGGGGACGGCACGATTGCGCCCCAGGGCTATCGACACCTGGAGTCCTTCCATCTCGAAGGGACGACGCCGGTCTGGACCTATCGCCTCGGCGATGCGGCGCTCGAACAGCGCATCTGGATGACGCACGGCGAAAATTCCACGTATCTCAGCTTCACTCTGCTGCGCGCCAGCGAGTCGCTGAGTCTCGAATTCGCACCGCTCTGCACGTATCGCGACTACCACTGGCAACTGCGCGGCCAGCATGAGATGCGGACAACCGTGTCGTCGAATAGCGTTGCGATCACCGCCGGTGAGAATGCACGGCCCTTCAGGATTGTTGCGGAAAGCGGTGCGTTCGTCAGCACGCCGGACTGGTACTGGAATTTCAAGCATCGCGCCGAAAGCGACCGCGGCCTCGACGACGGCGAAGACCTGTTCCGGCCGGGATTCTTCAATCTGACACTCGCACCAGGAGAGACGTCAGCGCTTCTGCTGACAGCAGAAGGGCGTACTACTTTGCCTTCTGCGGCAAGCAGAGCGCGCCATCTCGCACGCCAAAGCGACCTCCTGCAGGCCGGGGCACAGACCGAACCGGGGGCGCAGCAGCTCATCCTCGCCGCCGATCAGTTCGTCGTCGAGCGACGGCTTGCCGATGGCACGCCCGTCGGCTCAACCGTCATCGCAGGCTATCCATGGTTCAGTGACTGGGGCCGCGACACCATGATCGCACTGCCCGGCTTATCCCTCAGCACTGGCCGCCCGCAGATCGCAGCGAGCGTGCTGCGGACATTCGCACGTTTCGTGAGCGAAGGCATGTTGCCGAATCGCTTCCCAGACGCCGGCGAAGTCCCGGAGTACAACACCGTCGATGCCACGCTCTGGTACTTCGTCGCTGTTGACGAGTACGTGCGTCATAGCGGCGATATCGAGTTGCTGCGCGAACTCTATCCGGTGCTGAAGTCGATCATATCCTGGCATCAGCGCGGCACGCGCTACGGCATCCGCCTCGACACCGACGGCCTGCTGCATTCTGGAGAGCAAGGCGTCCAGCTCACCTGGATGGACGCAAAAATCGGCGACTGGGTCGTCACGCCGCGTACCGGCAAGTGCGTCGAAATCAATGCGCTGTGGTTCAACGCGCTTACCATCATGAGCAGTTTCGGCAGCGCCCTCGGCCAGATCGCGGACGCTCTCGACTATCGCCGCGCGGCAGACCTCGCATCCCGCAGCTTCAACGAGCGCTTCTGGTGTGCGCAGAGCGTCTATCAGAGCGGTTATCTCTACGACGTGATCGACACACCGGACGGCAGTTCCGACGCGAGCCTTCGACCCAATCAGTTGTTCGCATTGTCATTGCGGCATCCGTTGCTGACGGGCGAACGCGCACAAGCCGTCGTCGACATCTGCGAACGGACTCTGTGGACGCCCGTGGGGCTACGCAGCCTCGCACCCGGCGACGCACGTTACGCCGGCCACTATACCGGCGCCGCACATGAACGCGATGCCGTCTATCACCAGGGAACGGTGTGGAGCTGGTTGCTGGGACCGTTTGCCCTCGCCCACTACCGCGTCTATCGCGATGCTTCGCGTGCCCGCGCCTTCCTCAGCGGAATGCAGGCACACCTGAGCGGGGGCTGTGTCGGACAAGTCAGTGAAATCTTCGACGGCGACGCGCCGTTCACCCCTCGTGGCTGCTTCGCGCAAGCCTGGGGTGTTGCCGAAACCTTGCGGGCCTGGAGTGAGATCAATGCCTACCGAACAGAAAACCGGAAAACAAGCGAGAGTCGCCATGAAAGCCGCAGCGCTGCCGCAACTCGCTGACACAGCCACGCTCATTGCCGAACAGCAGCGCCTGGCTGACTGCACGGCGACCGATGCGGCCTGGAAAAAATGGGGCCCGTACTTGAGCGAACGCCAATGGGGCACCGTGCGCGAAGACTACAGCCCGCACGGCAATGCATGGGATCACTTCCCGCACGACCATGCCCGCAGCCGCGTGTACCGATGGGGCGAAGACGGGCTCGCGGGGTTCTCGGACAACGAACAGCAACTCTGCCTGGCTCTCGCACTCTGGAACGGTCGCGATCCGATCCTGAAGGAACGCCTGTTCGGCCTGACGAACAGTGAAGGCAATCATGGAGAAGATGTCAAAGAACTCTACTACTACGTAGACGCCACGCCTTCGCATTCCTATCTGAAGATGCTCTACAAGTATCCGCAGCGGGCCTATCCGTATGCGGAACTGGTGAACGAAAACGCAGCTCGGGGCATTGGCGCACATGAGCATGAGCTGATCGACACCGGCGTCTTCGCCGACAACCGTTACTTCGACGTGTTCGTCGAGTACGCGCAGGCAGCTGTCGATGACGTGCTGATGCGGGTGACGGTCCACAACCGTGGCCCGGACTCCGCCGCACTGCACGTGCTGCCGCAGCTCTGGTTTCGCAATACCTGGAGTTGGACTCATGGCGCTGCACGGCCTTCGCTGCGGCTCGAAGGCGATCATGTCGTCGCAGTTCACGGCAAACTCGGCACGTATCGCTGGTACGCAGATCACGCGGGCGCGCAAGTTGAACCGCGATTTCTGTTCACATCGAACGAGACGAACACACAGCGGCTCTACGGCCTGCCGACCGCCGGCCACGCCAAAGATGGCTTTCACGAGTATGTCGTGAACGGCAACGCTGCCGCGGTGAATCCGGAGAACGTCGGGACCAAGGCGTGTGCGTGGTACCGTCTCGACATTCCCGCGGGCGGACACATCGAACTCAATCTGCGACTGACCCGGACGCCCGAAGTACGGCCATTCGCCGACGCGGGACCGACGTTTGCGAAGCGCATTCGTGAAGCCGATGAATTCTACCAAAGCATACAGGCAGGCCTCGTCGACGCCGACAAGCGGCTCGTACAGCGTCAGGCATTCGCGGGAATGATCTGGAGCAAACAGTACTTCCATTTCGACGTGCCGCTGTGGCTCAAGGGCGACGAGACACAGGTCCCTCCACCGGCCGGGCGCAAGCGTGGACGCAATTGGGAGTGGGCTCATCTCAACAACGCCGATATCATTTCGATGCCCGACAAATGGGAATACCCGTGGTATGCCGCGTGGGATCTCGCATTCCATACGATTCCGCTCGCGCTCATCGATGCGACGTTCGCCAAAGAGCAGCTGCTGCTCCTGACACGCGAATGGTACATGCATCCGAACGGGCAGATTCCCGCCTACGAATGGGCTTTTGGCGATGTCAATCCGCCGGTGCACGCATGGGCAACGTGGCGCGTGTTCCAGATCGATCGCAAGCAGCGTGGCGACGATGGAGACCTCGGGTTCCTCGAACGGGTATTTCACAAGCTGATGCTGAATTTCACCTGGTGGGTGAACCGCAAGGACGCGGAAGGCCGCAACGTTTTTCAAGGCGGCTTCCTCGGGCTCGACAACATCGGCGTATTCGATCGCAGCGCCTCGCTGCCGACCGGCGGACACATCGACCAGGCGGACGGCACCAGCTGGATGGCGATGTATGCGCTCAATCTCATGCGCATCGCCCTGGAACTGGCGCAACACAATCATGTGTACGAGGACATCGCAACGAAGTTCTTCGAGCACTTCCTGCACATCGCGGAGGCGATGAACAACATCGGCGAGGAAGGCATCGGCCTGTGGGACGACCACGACAAATTCTTCTACGACATCCTGCATACACCCGACGGGCGGATGACGCCGCTGAAAGTACGCTCGATGGTCGGCCTGATTCCGCTGTTCGCCGTCGAGACGCTCGAGCCTGAGCTACTCGCGCGCGTGCCTGAGTTCACCCGTCGCATGGAATGGTTCCTGAACTACCGACCGGATCTCGCCAGGCTGGTATCGCATTGGGATCACGAAGGCCGCGGCAAGCGGCGCCTCCTGTCCCTGCTGCGCGGCCATCGCATGAAGAAGCTGCTGCTGCGCATGCTCGACTCGAATGAATTCCTGTCCGAGTTCGGAATTCGCGCCATCTCGAAGGTACATGAGCGCGAACCCTACGTGTTTCGCGTCGACGGCATGGACCTGCACGTGAAGTATTTGCCGGCCGAGTCGGACTCGGGATTGTTCGGCGGCAACTCGAACTGGCGCGGCCCGATCTGGTTCCCGGTGAACTATCTCATCATCGAATCGCTGCAGAAATTTCATCACTACTACGGCGATGACTTCAAGGTCGAGTGCCCGGTGGGATCGTCGCGCTACCTGACCATCGACGCAGTCGCCAGCGAACTGTCGGCACGGCTCACGCGCATTTTTCTCAAAGACGACCAGGGATGCCGCCCCGTGTTCACGCATCACCCGGCATTGCAGAACGACAGCCATTTCTGCGACTACCTGCTCTTCTTCGAATACTTCCACGGCGATACCGGACGCGGCGTCGGCGCTTCGCATCAGACCGGCTGGACTGGCCTGGTGGCGAAACTTCTGGCCCCGCGAACGCCCGAGAGCGACGACCGCCGGAAAACCCATCGCGAGTAAACCCGCGGCAATCCCGCAACGTCACCTTCCCAAGGACACGATCAATGAACACGCAAGCATATCAACCCCCTGCTCCCGTCATGCCTTCCTGCCCACCGCAACGATTGCTGCGGGGTCAGAAGGCGCTCGTCACCGGCGCAAGCTCCGGTATCGGTCGTGGGATTGCACTTGCGCTGGCCGAGGCCGGCGCCGACGTCATCGTCAACTATGCATCCGGTGAAGACAAGGCGCGCGATGTCTGCAATGAAATCGCCAAGTACGGCGTGCGGGCCGTCGCAGTCGGCGCCGACGTCTCGGACGAGGCGCAGGTTCAGACCATGTTCAAACGGATGTTCGACGAGTTCGGCACCATCGACATTCTGGTGAACAACGCGGGCTTGCAACAGGACGCGCCGTTCGAGCAACTCACGCTGAAGCAATGGAACAGGGTGATCGGCGTCAATCTCACCGGCCAGTTCCTGTGCTCACGGGAGGCAGTGCGCGAGTTCAAACGTCGCGGCGTGCGGCCGGATATCTCCTGCGCCGCCGGAAAGATTCTCTGCATCAGTTCGGTCCACGAAGTCATTCCGTGGGCTGGGCATGTCAACTATGCGGCATCCAAAGGCGGTGTGATGCTGATGATGAAGAGCATCGCGCAGGAAGTTGCGCCGTACCGCATTCGCGTCAACAGCATCTGCCCTGGCGCCATTCGCACACCGATCAACATGGAGGCCTGGGGCACGCCGGAAGCTTACGCGGAACTGCTCAAGCTGATTCCGTACAAGCGCATTGGCGAACCGGATGAGATCGGGCGCGCTGCTGTCTGGCTGGCGTCCGACTACGCCGATTACGTGCATGGCATCAGCCTGTTCGTCGACGGCGGCATGACGCTGTACCCGGGCTTCGAGACGGGAGGCTGAAGCGTATGACCGCTGTTACGGCCATGCATTCGCTACGCCGGCACTGGCCCGAATACCTGATCGAAGGTTGGGCGTTGGGCGTATTCATGATTTCAGCAGGCGTGTTCGCTACCCTGCTGGAATCGCCCGACTCGCTAGCACGGGCAGCGATACATAGCGATACGCTCCGGCGCGTGCTGATCGGCGTGGCGATGGGACTCACTGCGGTCTGCCTCATCTATTCGCCGTGGGGCAAGCGCTCCGGTGCACATATGAATCCCGCCGTGACGCTCGCATTCCTCAGGCTCGGACGAGTGCAACGCTGGGATGCGCTCTTCTATATCGCGGCACAGTTCATCGGCGGGACCGTCGGTGTTCTGATCGCTTTGGCATTGTTGCGACATGCGTTCGCCTCCCCGCCCATCAGTTTCGTCGCCACGGTGCCAGGCCCGTCAGGGTGGAGTGTCGCCCTGGTGGCCGAGTTCATCATCTCCTTTCTGATGATGACCATGGTGCTGCGCGCATCCAGTTCGACACGCTACATGCGCTACACCGGACTCTTCGCCGGCCTGATCGTCGCCATCTACATCAGCATCGAGGCGCCGCTCTCGGGCATGAGCATGAACCCGGCCCGCAGCTTTGCGTCCGCACTGCCCGGCCACATCTGGACGCATTACTGGATCTACGTGCTGGCACCCGTTGCGGGAATGCAATCGGCAGTCGTCATCGACCGCCGGTTGCGAGGCCGCGCCGCTGTGAAGTGCGCGAAGCTCGTCCATGCAAGCGAGCAGCGCTGCATTTTCTGCGGCCACGAACCGCCGCAGCGCACCGGCTCGAACTACTCATCTTCCGCTTCTTCCACAGGCGTTCCCACATGAGCATCGCACCCCCGACTCAAGCAACCTTCGACGCCCTCATCGTTGGCTCCGGCGCGGGCGGATGTGCGGCTGCCTACAAACTCGCGAATGCCGGTCTGCGTGTTGCTCTAGTCGAGAAAGGCAATACCCTGCCGCGCGACTCCAGCACGCTCGACTTCGATAAAGTCGTGCACCGAGGACTGTTCAAGAGCCAGGAGCAATGGTCGGATCGGGCCGGGATGCGCTTTGCACCGGAAGAACATTTCAATCTGGGCGGCAAGACCAAGTGGTACGGCGCCGCGCTGTTGCGTTATGGCCGGCATGAGTTCGCGCCGGATCCGGCGCATCAGTGCCTTGGCTGGCCGTTCGGCTACGACGAAATCGAACCCTATTACGAGGAAGCGGAGAAACTACTCGGTGTTCGTGTCTTCGATGTCGAGCCGGATCTAGTTCGTATCGTCTCGCGCCTGAACGCAAAGACGTGGCAGTGCCTGCCGCTGCCATTGTCGTTGGACGCCGGCATTGCACACAATAAACTCGAGGCCAGCCGCTTCGATGGATTCGCCTCGGTTGCGAACCTCAAAGGCGACGGCGAGACGGCTTTTCTGTCGAAATTGCGTGGACGGTCCAACTTCACGCTCATCACCGGTGAAGCCGTCGTCGACCTGCTCGGCGATCCCGCTTCACCTCGCCGCATCACTGGAGTCCGTCTGCAAGACGGACGGGAATTCCACGGCCGTAGCGTGCTGCTCGCAGCGGGCGCTTTGCACTCGCCGCGTCTGTTGCAGCGCTATCTCAACGCTGCGGGAGTTGCCGATGAGCTGCAGAGCGCGGATGCCATCGGGCGTTATCTCAAACTGCACCTGCTGACCGCCGTCGTCGCGATCTCGGCATCGCTCAAGACCGACCTCATCCGCAAGACCGCCATTCTTCTCAACGAGGGCCTGCCTCACAGCAGCATTCAACCGCTAGGATTCGATGGCGAACTGATCGGTACGCTGGTACCGATGCTCGCCCCTCGATGGGCGGCAAAGTCGATAGGATCGCGCGCCTATGGATTCTTTCTTCAGACAGAGGATGGCGCACATCGCGACAATCGGGTCTACGACAGCGATCATCGAGGTGAGACGCCGCCGGTTCTCGACTACGACGCTGCCCGCAGCATTGCCGCCTTGGAGGAACACACCAAGCTCATCAGGCAGTTTCGTCGCTCGCTTGCCGGCGCCGGCATGCTGGCGTTCTCACAGCGCATCGGAATCGCGGGCACCGCCCATGCAAGCGGCACGCTGACAGCAGGCACCGATCCTGCGTCATCCGTGGTCGGTGCCGACGGCCGCGTGCATGGACTCGACTCGCTCTACGTCGTCGACGGCAGCGTATTACCTCGATCGAGTCGCGTAAATCCATCGCTTACGATCTATGCCTGGAGTTTGCGCGTCTCGCAACTGCTAGCGGCTAGTCTGCAGGGCGTAACGGCTGCCCGTGCGGTGCTGTCATGATCGCCCTCGCCGCCGACCGGCGCACCAGCCCCACAACCTTGATCGTGCTGCTGCTCCTCCTCGCGCTGAGCTTCTCACCACGCAGCCACAGCGACGCCACGAATACAGGCCTGGTCTCCGCCGTGGACTCCATCGGGATCACGGTGAAGAACATGGATCGCGCCGTTGAGTTCTACACGCAGGTACTCGGCTTCGAGCGCGTCGATGACCGGGAAGTGACGGGAGAGAACTACGAACGCCTGTATGGTGTGTTCGGATTGCGCTTGCATACGACGCACATGCAGCTGGGCGACGAATCAATCGAGCTGATGGAGTTCCTCGCACCACGCGGACGGCCGGAGCCGGCCGACTCCAGGAGCAACGATCGCTGGTTTCAGCACGTTGCCATCATCGTATCGGACATCGATCGTGCCTATCGGCGGCTGCGTGAGCATCACGTCGAGCACGCATCGACGGGACCGCAGGTGCTGCCGGACTGGAATCCGGGCGCGGCCGGCATCGCTGCATTCTATTTTCGCGATCCCGACGGCAACCATCTGGAGATCCTGCATTTCCCGGTTGACAAGGGCGCCGCCCGATGGCACACGAAACCGGGGCATGTGAGAACGGACAAACTATTTCTCGGTATCGACCATACTGCAATCGTTGTAGCGGACACGGAGGCGAGCCTGCGCTACTACCGCGACACCCTCGGTTTGAAGGTCGCGGGAACCAGCGAGAACTACGGGACCGAGCAGGAACATCTCAACAACGTCTTCGGCGCTCGACTACGCATCACGGCGCTGCGTGCCGCAACCGGTCCCGGTGTCGAACTGCTCGAATACCTTGCTCCCCGCACCGGTCGGCCGATGCCGGTCGACACGCTCGCCAGCGACGACTGGCACTGGCAGATCAATTTCAGGTCGGATGTCGCGGCCGCGGACCAGGCCGCACGACGGGGCCACTACGCTTATGTGTCGCCCGGACCCGTGCTCGACGGCAACTCTCCGGCGCTGCTGATTCGCGATCCGGATGGACATGCCGCGATGCTGCGGTGAATGCAAGCCATTTGCCACCAATCACGTTTGACTTGCGATTGCGGAGATCGACCATGACATCGGAACTGAATGCTGCGGGCATATTGGCGAGGGGGCATCGACGCTCGGGCGCACCTGTGCGTCTGGCGTCGAAGACCAACGACTTCTTCATTCGCGTAGTCCGCGGACTGATATGGCCCAAGGTCGAACTGGCGATGAGGCTGTGGATCGCACAGATCTTCCTGGTCTCGGGTATCCTCAAGTTGACTCACTGGCAGACGGCCATCGATCTGGCGACCAACGAATACCCCGTGAGCTGGATGATGCCAGTCACGGCGGCATGGCTCGGCGTGTCGATCGAGGTCGTCGGTGGAATACTGTTCGGTCTGGGATTGATGACGCGCTACGCGGCGCTGCCGATGCTGGCCCTGTCACTCGTCATTCAATTTGCCTACCTGCCGTTCGACAACCAGTTGTTTTGGGCAGTGCTGCTCGGCTGGTATGTCGTGAACGGCGCAGGTGCGCTGTCCATCGATCGACTGTTGCGACGCGGACTCGCCGACAGTGCGCTGCCGTTGATCCCGCGGATCGTGCGTATCTCTGCATGGGTACGCGATGTCATCGGGCCGATCTATCTCTCGGCATTGCGCATTTGGCTGGCTGCTGCGTTGCTCCTGTCGGCACTGAAACTGGTCGTCACGACACCTTCGCTCGCGCTTCTGCTGCCTCTTGGAACAGCAGCGAACGTGCCTTCCAATATCGCGTTGACTGGCGGAATCCTGTTGTTGTTCGGCCTCGGCACGCGCTATGTCGGAATCGTGCTGCTTCTGGCGCTGTCGGTCGGCTCGATGATCGATCCGCGCCTGACCGATGAAGTGTATTTGTTGATGCTCCTGTCCCTCCTGGTCACTTTCGGCGCGGGAAGCCTTTCTGCGGACCGATTGGTCGCCGCACTATTGAACAGGCACTTTCCTGGCGATGGGCGGGAGACCTTCGCAGCCGACGGTTTACCGCGAGTCGTGATCGTCGGCGCCGGTTTCGGCGGCATCAGTTGTGCGGCCACGCTACGCAACGAACGCGTAGCGGTCACGGTCATCGACCGCGCCAACCATCACCTGTTTCAACCCTTGTTGTATCAGGTCGCGACGGCAGGCCTGTCGCCCAGCGATATCGCAGCGCCAGTGCGACCGCTGTTTCGCGATTCCCCAAACGTGAGAGTGCTGCTCGGCACAGTCACCGGCGTCGACGCGAGCAGGCAGGCCGTGCAAATTGGCGACAAGCTCGTCCCCTACGACTACTTGGTGCTCGCAACGGGCGCAGCCCACAGCTACTTCGGCAAGGACCAGTGGGCGCCCTACGCACCGGGTCTCAAACGGATCGAAGATGCCACCGAGATTCGCCGCAGAATTCTTACCGCATTCGAGCGCGCGGAAGCGACGGATGACATCGAAGAGCGCGCCACCCTGCTCACTTTCCTCATCGTGGGCGGAGGCCCGACCGGCGTCGAGCTTGCCGGTGCGATTGCAGAACTCGCGCGCTTCGGCATGGAAAAAGAGTTTCGCAACTTCGATCCCGCGAGCGCACGAGTCATTCTCGTGCAGTCCGGCCCTCGCTTGCTCCCCGCGTTTCCCGAGAAACTGGCGCGCATTGCGCAACGTTCGCTCGAAGCACTCGGCGTGGAAGTGAGTCTCGGCAGTCGCGTCGAGAATATCGATGCAGACGGCGTCATGGTCAGCGGCAAACGCATACCCGCAAAGACAGTGGTCTGGGCCGCGGGCGTCATGGCCTCACCGGCAGCGAAATGGCTGCGGGTCGCAGCAGACAACGCGGGCCGCGTGAAAGTCGGACCGGATCTCAGCGTCACCGGATTGCCTGGCATCTATGCGATTGGCGATACGGCATTGAGTACAGCGTGGAAAGGACAGGCGGTGCCGGGACTCGCGCCCGCGGCAAAGCAAGGAGGCGCCTATGTCGCAAAGCATATCCTTGGAAGAATCGAAGGGAAGGCGACGCCGCGCCCGTTTGCCTATCGACACCTTGGCAGCCTCGCGACCATCGGACGCAAGGCCGCCATCGCAGACTTCGGTGCCATGAAACTCTGGGGCGCACCAGCTTGGTGGCTATGGGGCGTGATTCACGTCGGCTTCCTGGTGGGCCTGCGCAACCGGCTGACGACCATGATCAACTGGTTCTGGGCGTACCTGACTTTCGGCGGCGGTATCAGACTGATTACAGGGGTGGATTCCCAGGCCGCGGCGTCAGGAGTAACGTCCCTCGCGGCTCGAACATCTGTAACGGACCATTGATTGGAGGCGTATCATGACCGCGTTCAATGCAGTGCGATTTCGGGTGAAGCCCGGGCGCGAGCAGGACTTTCTCGACGCCCACAAGAAGGCCGAGCGCAATTGGGCTGGACTGGTGCGGGCTAACATCATCAAGACGGGCGAGCGAACGTATTGCATCATTGCCGAATGGACCGACATGGATGCGCTTGCCGCAACGCGACCGAGCATGATTGCCACGCTCGACTCCTTCCGTGACACGCTGGAAGACCTTGGCGGCGGCCTGGGGGTCACAGATCCGGTATCCGGTCCGGTGGTGCTTGCGCTCAAGTAGTGGCGCCCTGCCATGCAAGGGGGCCCCATCCGTGCTGCGCTTCAGCGGATATCTAACTGCTAGCGCTTGACTCGCGCGGCTGATTGCCGACACGACACGGTTAGTCGAGTCGAGCGTCTTGCTCTCCCGACACCCGGAAAGCGCAGTGCAGTCGGCGGTAGAGCTACATACCCGATGCAGGGAGGCGGATCTGGGCCTTCTCGTCAATGCGAAGGCGGAATGGGCTTGACCCGGGTCACGACTGATTGTCCTCACTGGCATCGGCAATGAGCCTGATGACTCGGAGTCCATGGTCCGCCTGCTCGTCTATTCCAACGACATCGACATCGAGGGGCTGGCTGCTGCCACCTCGCGCCATTTAGGAATCGCAGAGCCCGATTCGTTGGATCTGCTGGTCATGCAGCGTGAGCAGTCCTGATCTCCAGCAAACGCTATTGAGCAGAAATGAGAGCGTCGATATACGAGGCCGCTCAGTCCGTCACGGCTCGCACCAACATCGTGTAGCCGCTGCGGAGCTCATGCTTTCCTTCACGCGGCGCGTCGAGCCAGGCACCGCTGTTTCGAAACTCCAGTTCGCGCGCCAGTTCTGCGTCGAAGGTCCGAGCTTGACGGATGGCATCGCGAACATCTGGAGCTATGAACCAGCGCTCGAGCTCGGCGCCGCTCTGCTTCAGAATGCAAATCAGGGTTTTCAAGCCAGTCTTCTCACGATTGGATTCAAACAACATCGCCATCTGCGCTCGGGCCGCCGACCCACGCCCTTGCGTCCACGACGACTACGGACGTGCGTGCAAACATCGCCCCACGCCTGCGAGCGAGCGCTGCTTCATACACGTTCGAACAGGCTCAACACCACGACGACGCCGGTCACAAACGCCGCGATCGTCAGGACTTCGAGCAATATGCAGACAGCAACTACGACATTGCCGCGCCAGCGATTCCCGCGTGGCGAGTAGCGGACGACGTCCGTGCGCAGGAAACCGAGTGAATTGCGCTTCATGGCGCCACGGAGGGAGCGAAGTCGACGGTGCTGAGCAGGTTTGCCTGAACGGTCGCGCTCTGCGGCGGTAGGAACGTCAGCACGTCATCCGTCGTCGCGTCGTCGTCGCTGCAAGTGAACGCCACGGTATACGCCCCTGGCGGAACGAATGCGGCGCGATAGGGGTAGGCGATCGCGCCGTTCTGGATTGCGACGCTCGCGACGAGCAGAGGATCGACGTCCGGCGCCGCGGTCTGCTCTTCGATATCGTCGGGAAGGACAGCGGCGCCGGAGAACACATAGACCTTGGGCAGACATGCCGCCGTTACCAGTGCACTATCGACTGTGCCGACGATGGCGCCGACATTCGCGTTGTCCACGATGCGCAGCGTCGGCCGAAGCAGGTAGCCCTGCGTGCAATCCGTCGACCGGCTCGGCTGCCCCGGTGGCGCATGGACCGACTTGCGCAGGTCGAAATCGATCGTGAGCGCGACACTCCCATCGGCAGGCAACGTGAAACCGCGATTGAGCTTCAATCCGGATTCCGCCCCGCTCGGCACCCGCAGTTCGCATTCCTCGCCGGTCGTGCGCATGATGTATGAGTCGCGTACGCCGGGCTGATTGTCGACGATCAAACGGATCCATTCGTAATCGCCGGCCGGCAAGGTCACCCCGTCCAACAGCAGAGCCGCCTTACCCTGCTGATATTGGAGCAGGTCGATCTGCCGAGTCGCGGGCGTAAGGTTCTGCACGACTTCCGCCGGCGCTCCTGCCCGCTTGAACGCGACGCCACTGAACTGAACGACGACGCTAGTTGCGTCGTCAACGGGTGCATCGGTGATCGCAAGGCTGAGGCGGCCATTCTGGACCCTATCATCTCCTCCCCCTCCCCCACTGCACGCCGCGAGTCCAATGAGCAAGAAGCCCGCAAGCGCCGTTCGTTTTGCATACCGCATCAAGCTGTTTCCCCATGGTTCGCACCGCGCATGCCGAAACTCCCTCGAATCGGGAGTTGCTGGGCTCGCGGCTGTGCAATGCACCTACTGACACGGTCGCCACGGAAAAAGGGTTCCATTGGAAAATCGGGGGAACCATTCGACCTTCAATTACGTGTCAGTTTTAATGAGCCGCATGGTCTGGCCGAAATCCAATAAAGCAGGCACCAGCGCAGCAGCCCAGTTCGATGGTCTGATGCGCGAGCACGTGCCGGCGCTCTATCGATCCGCTTTTCGCTGGACAGGTGCGGTGGACCGGGCCGAGGACCTGGTGCAGGATCTGTTGGTGCGCCTCTATCCGAAGCTCGACGAGCTGCGCCAGGTGGATAAGGTGCGGCCGTGGGTCATGCGGGTGATGTACCGGATCTTCATCGATGAGCTGCGGCGCGAACGTAATTCGCCGCTCCAATTCGGACCCGACCCGGCCGACGCCGACTCGGCCGGCGATGAGGACTACGAGTTCGCCGACCCCACCGGGGGCCCGCCCGAACTGGTCGAGCAGCAGATCACGCAGCAACGCATCGCTGCCGCCTGGACGCTGCTGGGAGAGGAGCATCGCGTGGTATTGTCGATGCATGACATCGAGGGTTACAGCCTGGTCGAGCTGGCTGCCATCATCGAGGTCCCCCTCGGTACCTTGAAGTCGCGGCTGCATCGCGCCAGGGCGAGGCTGCGCGAACTGCTCGCGACGGAACGTTTTCAGTAGCCCGACCGTGTACAGGAATGAAAGCGGCAAGAGTCTTCCATCCGTGAACAACGATTCCGACGCATTGATTCGCGGGCTGCGCACCATGGCGGCGCCGGAGCCGCGTCCCGGATTCGTCGATCGGGCGTTGGCGAATGCAACCGGTGTCGCTGCAGGCCAGCGTGGCTCCGAACGGCCAGCGGAGGAGCGCTCCTCGAAACGCCGGGATTGGCGGCACATTGCAATGTCTTGGGAAGCCTGGCTCGGCGCTGCCCTGGGCGGCGCCGTGGCCGCCGCTCTTACTATCTTGCTGATGCGCCCGGCGAACCCTCATCAAGGCGAGCAGGCTATTACCCTGGCGCTGAACGAGGCGCGTAACATCGATGTGCTCATCGAGTCCGATCGCAGCCTGCAGGATGCTACGATCCGCATCGCGGTCACTGGCGGCGTCGCCCTCGATGGGTTGGCAAATGACCATATCGTGGATTGGCGTGCGGACCTCAGTCGAGGGCCCAATCTGCTGTCGTTGCCGGTGATTGCACGCAAGCCGGGCGATGGCCAGCTGGTGGCAATCGTCGAGCATGATGGCAAGACGCGCACCGTGATGATCAATCTCACCGTCAGCGATCCGGGCGCTTCACGATCATGAAACATTCAGGGCGCAGCGGCTTGCCGCATCCGCCGCGAACCGCAATGATTCGCCTGCTCGCGATCCCGGCTGTATTCATAGCCCTGCTGCTCAGCACTACCACAGCTGCAGCCCAGGATAAAACCCGGCCCGCGAGCGATGAACTCGACGTGACCATGCAGATCATCGTGGATCCCGATGCCAAGCTGCCCGATGAAGTTGTTCGCCGCATTCCGCTGCCTGCTCGAAAACCCGAAACGCAGCCACCCGCCGGCACGCCAGCCAAACCTGGCACTCCCGAAGCGATTGCCAAGGCTCAAGAGCGTGCACGCGAGGCTCAGGAACTGGGTAAGGAGATGTCGGAGCGCGCCAAGGAAAGAGCGCACGAAGCCAATGAGCAGCGCGAACAGGCGCGGCGCTCGATTGCCGATGAGAAGCGCAAGAACCCTGATCCGCCAGAGCACCCGGCGCCACCGAAGCGTCCCCCTCGTTGATATACGCATACTCATTGCGGTCGCGTTCGCCTGCCCCACAACTCATGCCGCCGATAGCGCTGCGCAACTGTTCGACACAGGCAGAGCCGCCTTCGAGAAAGGCGATTTCGCGGCGGCGCTCACTGCCTTCGACTCGGCGGTGCGAACAGGCCTCTCCGGTCCGGCTGTAAGCTTCAACATCGGCGTTGCCGCATATCGCCTGGGTGAGTACGGGCGAGCGGAAGTGGCGTTCAGTGAAGTCGCCCGGACTTCGGCCATGGCCGCACTCGCGCACTACAATCTCGGGCTGGTAGCTCTTCGACGACAGAACCAGAGTGCGGCCAGACGCTGGTTCGCTCGCGCCGAGCAGGAGGCCGCCGATGATCGGCTGCGGGCCCTCGCAACGGCTCAACTGGCTGCGCTGCCCCCTCCACCCGAGCGCAACTGGATCGGCTATGCGTCGTTCGGTGCTGGTTATGACGACAACGTCGCGTTGGTTTCTTCCGCGGACGTACTGGGAATCAGCGGTGTCGATGACGGTTTTGCCGAGGCGCAACTTGCCGTCGGCGGGCCGCTCGCGGGTCCTTGGCGGTTCGACGCCAGCCTCTCGCATCTCGACTACGCAAGCCTGGATGAGTTCGATCAGCTAGGGGCGCAGGGTGGTGTGCGCTATAGAGTACTGCTGAGCGACTGGACCAATGACGTCACCGCGCAATTCGCCTACAGAATGCTCGACGGCAACGGGTTCGAAAACCGACGGACGCTTGGTCTGCAGGCAAGCCGCGACCTTGCTGCCGACTGGCGCCTGCGCGCGCAATATCGCTTCAGCGATATCGACGGAATGAACCAATTCAGCGGCGTCACCGGCGAAAGTCACGACGCCGGCGTGCGGCTCAGCCGAACTGAGCACGTGTGGGAAGCCGGAGTCGAGTACCGCTTCGAAACCAGCCACCACGACGACAGGAATCTATCCGCCGTGCGTCATCAAGTAACGCTGGAGGCCCGCCGAAAACTTAGCGAGAACTGGCTGCTCGGGCTGGATGCGACCGTGCGCACCAGCCGCTATGACCTGCAAGCCAACGGCAACGAGAACCTGACTGAAATCGCCGTCGCTGCAACCAGGACACTCGGGACGTACTGGCGCCTGGTCCTGCGTTATTCGTACACACACAACCAGGCGGATCTCGCCGAGTTCAACTACGACAGTAATCGGATCGCCGCCGCTCTCGAAGCCTCTCTCTAGTCACCCAGATATTCGTCCGCGATCCCCATGGCGTCTCCCGGGAACTCAGCTTTCGCGAGGAGTGAACAGTAACTCCGCGGCGGACTTGATCACCGGCTTACGCGTAGTCGCCAACTCCTCCAGCAAGACAGCCGCTTCATTCGCGGCATCGTGAGTTGCCAGCTCGTCCCGGATCTCTCCGGCGCGAGCTGCATAGCGCCGATTCTCCAGCAACTCGCGAACCGCAGCGCGAACCTGTGCAACGGTGGGGCGACTCGTTTGCAGATTGATTCCCACGCCGCTGTAGGCAACGCGGTTGCCGACCTCCATCTTATCTTCGGTGGTACCCGCCGAAACGACCGGCACGCCGCAAGCGAGCGCGATACAGATACCGCCATAGCCACCGTTCGTAACGAACACACTGACGTGAGGCATCAACGTCACGAAGGGAATGAACGGCTCGACGACGGCATTGGCAGGGATGGCAAACCCCAGCTCAGCGGCGCGCTTGCCACCGGTGGTGGCGATCACCCACAGATCTTCATCGGCCAACGCTTCGAGCGTTGGCCGGATCAACTCGTCGGCGTTGGTGGCAATCGTTCCCTGCGTGACCAGTACGATGCGCTTGCCACTTTGCGGCACCCTGCTCCACCACGCCGGCGGCTCGAACGACTTGGGTGCGTCGGGAAGCAGCACGCCGATGAAATGCAGCTGCGGCGGCATGTCGGAGAGCGGGTAGTCGAAGCTACCAACCATGGGCTGAAGATGCAGATGATCCGACACGCTGGGCCGAAACGGGCGGATCGGCCATCCGTTGCTTCTCGCGAGCGCTCGATACCGGCGATTCACGGTACGAAATACGATGTGATCGACGAACAGATAGGAAAGCCGGTTGCGCAGTCGGCCGAGCCACGAATTGCTGAAGGGAAGGCCCAGGCCGAACGCCGCCATGTCGCGACTGTACAGGCCGACCACGGTGATATTCAGCACCGCCGCCGCAAATCCCTTGGTCTCACTGAGAATCCGCGTCGCGGCCACCGCCGGATCCCCAATCAGAACGTCCGCCGGGTAGTCCGCAAGAATCGCCTCGAGGTCCTGCAGCATGCCGGGAATGGAATCGACGAACAGCTTCTCGAAGTCGAACACCACTTGCCGCAGGCCGCTGTATCGCGTGCGCTGCGGGAAATGACGATCGTATTGCGAATCGCCGAAGTCGACGCCGCTGCGCATAGGCATGAAGCGTGCGCCAGTCGCCTCGATGCTGTTCTGGAAGTGACGACTTCCGTACCACACGACCTCGTGCCCGCGTCTGAGCAGCTCGCGCACCAAGGGCACGAACGGCGCGACATGGCCCGGTACCGGCATGGTGGCGATCAGGAAGCGGCGACGCATCGGACTCTCCGGTTGTAGCGGAACATTGCAGTGGAACTGGACGATCGGCTAGCGCTCGAGGAAGACCCAGTACTCATGCAAGGCGGTGGCAAGATCGGGATGCTCGAGCAACGCTTGAGAGCAGGAGTAATCCCTTACAACTCAAGGATCTAAAACCATGATATCAGCTTATTTCGCCGACCTTGGTTCATCAGGCTGAGCACCATCCAGGGCAATTGAGCGGCAACACGACTGAACGGTATCCTCAGCTTCGCCCACCTGCGGCACAATCCCCCGACACCGTAACGAGGACTGCTCATGGCCAAAGCCTATTGGATCGCCTGCTACCGCGAGATCATCGACCCCGACAAACTTGCCGCCTACGCCAAGCTTGCAGGACCCGCCATCGCTGCCGGCGGTGGACGCTTTCTGGCCAGGGATGTCGCTGCCAAGGCATACGAAGCAGGAGTGAAGGAACGCACCGTGCTGATCGAATTCGACTCCGTCGAACGGGCGATCGCCACCCACGACAGTCCGGCATACCGCGAGGCGGTCAAAGCTCTGGATGGCGGAGTCGTTCGCGAGATCCGCATAGTCGCCGGAGCCTGAAAGCCGCCCTGCCATCCCTTCCACTTCGCTAGTGCTTCCTTCGAGTGCATCATGAGCGATCAGCAACCTCGAGTCCTCGGCCTGCGGCCCGATCGCGAGATCGCGACGCGACAGCGGCTCCCCTACTTCGTCGGCATCTCCGGCAAGACGGCCGCTGCCCAGCATCTTTCCATGCACCTCATCGTGATCCCGCCCGGCGCCCGTGCGGAACCGCACATTCACGTGGGATACGAAACCGGCATCTACGTGCTCGAAGGCAAGGTACTGACTCGCTGGGGAGCACAGTTGGAACATGAGGAGATCAGCCAGGCAGGCGACTTCCTGTTCGTACCGCCCGGCATTCCGCACGAGGCAATCAATCTGAGTTCAACCGAACCGGCGCGGGCCGTGGTCGCGAGAAATCATCCGGCGGAGCAGGACTTCGTCGAACCTTACATTCCTCAGACTTGAAGGTGGGGGAGCGAGCGGGCGCAGCGTCATGATGAAAACCATACTCAGAGCAGGCTCGGCATCGTGCGCGAAACATGCAGCTCGTCTTTCGTTTCTGCAGGCGCACGACGCCTGATCCTTGCGGCGCTTGCCGCGGTTAGCAGCTTCTCTGCCGTCGCGCCTGGAATTGCAACAGCCGCCGGCAAATTCCACCTCGAAGAAGCGACCATCGAAGACATTCACAACGCCATCAAAGACGGCGAGATCACCTGCAAGGGCCTGGTGCAGGCGTACTTCGCGAGAGCCAAGGCGTACAACGGTGTCTGCACCAAGCTGGTATCCGCAAACGGCGCATCGATTCCCGCCGCGAAGGGCACAGTTCGTGGCGGCGCGCCGCTCACTTTTCCGACCAAGACCGTAGCTGCAGCGAGCTTCCTGCCGGGCCTGAATCAATACGCCGGCGCGCCGCTCGAGTTCGGAAAAATGGCAGCCACCGCGTCGGATCCCAGCGTCAAACAGCAGTATGGAATGGTCGTCGGCATCCCGGATGCCGGGCAGCTCAACGCGTTCGAGACGTTCAATATTCGCGGCGAACGCTCGGTTACGTGTAAAGGCAAATTCGATGCACCGCCGGGAACGCCGCTGCCGGCAGGTGCGCCGGCTGAATGCGAAAAATTCCGTCAGCAGCCGGATGCGTTGGAACGCGCGGCCGAACTCGATGCGCAGTACGGCAAGAATCCCGATCTCGCCAAGATGCCGATGTATTGCAGCGTCATCACGGTGAAGAACTGGTACGACGTGACCGACATGCGTTCCACCGGCGGCAACGATGTCAACTACGCGATGGACGCCGCGCCATTGGAAATGACGGTGGTCAGCCAGCTGCGTGCGAAGGGCGCGATCATCTCCGGCGTCACCGTGGCATCCGAACCCAGCTTCAACATGACCGATCCCGCCAAGCCGACGACCGCGTTCGTCGGCGGCAACGTCGTCCGCAGCACCTGGGGTGGCACATCCTGCGGTGCCTACGACACCGAACGCACACCGGGGGGAAGCAGCGGCGGCGCGGGCGCGTCAGTGGCGGCGAATCTCGCTACCTGTTCGATCTGCGAAACCACCGGCGGCTCCTGCCGCATCCCTGCAAACTCGAATAGCGTCGCGAGCTTCGTCACCACCAAGGGCCTGACTTCAGAGTTCGGCAGCGCGACCGCAGACTTCATCAATCACCGTCCAGGCGTGTTGTGCCGTACGCTCGGCGACGCGGCACGTGTCATCGATGCGATGAAAGATCCGAAAGAAGGTTACTTCGACAGCCGCGACTTCTTCACCGCTCAGCCGCGCGCACTCTCGGCAAAGGAGCCGTTTGCGGCTTCCATCGTCTCCGACCAGGGCCTGCAGTCCAACGCCAAACCGCTCAAGGGCCTGCGTGTTGGCATCGTCCGCGAATTCATGGTGAAGCACTCGCCGAACGACGGCGCGGTCAGCGATCTCGTCGACAAGGAATTCAAGACGATATTGCGCGATCGTCTCGGAGCCGAGCTGGTCGAATCGGTCGACCCGCAGTATCCCGACGATGCCGACGTGCCCAACATGAAGTACACGTTCGCCGATGCATTCGCTGAAATCCTGCCGGTCAGTGCGCCGGAATACTTCTTCCAGAAAACCAGCGATGGCGAACTCGAGTTCGCGGTGCCCGGCTACGATGTGACCTCGCGCGACTACCTGGTCAAGCTGTCGTTGCACCAGGCGCCGCTCTCGCCGAAATTGAACATGCGACGCATCTTCAGCGGCCTGGACGACGGCGGTCGCAATGCATTCATGATCGCCAGGTACCTGGCCCTTCGCGGCGACACGCGCGTCACCGATATGGCGGCCTACTCAGCCAACTCCAAATGGAGAAGTGAGACACAGGCCGTGGGTGCGCAGAACTTTGCGGCTGCCAATCAGCAGGACACGCGTGCCACCAAAGGCATCGATCGCGTCAAGATGCACACGCTGTTCCGCTACGCCGTCATGAAGGTCATGCGCGAAAACCACATCGATGTGTTCGTGCAGCCCAACCTCACCATACCGCCGGGCAAGACGGGCGGAGCCCAGGAACCTACCGCCGCCGGTCGCAGCGCCAGCGGCTTCGCAATCACCGACTTGCTGGGCGTGCCTGAAATCATTGTGCCGGCCGGCTTCAATCAGGTCGTCTACGATCCGCAGTTCGTGCTCAGCGACGACAAGAAGAGCTACGTCGCCAGGGCCGGCACGGTGGAGTCGAAGCTGTCCCGTCCGCTGCCGATGAGCATTGAATATTGGGCAGGTCCTGGCGATGAGCCGGTGATGCTGAAGATAGCCTCGGCCTACGAAGCAGCAACACACCACCGCAAGCCGCCAGCGGGCTTCCCGGCGCTGAAGGGTGAGCCCTGATCCACTCAGCGGTCATGGCGCTGCGGCTCCAGGAGGAAACTCCTGGTACTGCGGAGCGTGTCCGCCAATATGATCCCATGGTGCTTTGGACCCTGGGATCGTTGTAGAGCGCCCGGATGACATGACCCGTGAACTCCGTCGTCTCGGCGGATCTTTCCAGGTGGGCAAACTTCACCGGATCCGACGCGATCACCATCTTCAGCCGATCCGTCAGCAGCGTTCCCATCCAGATGGACATGGCTGCCAAACGAACGCCATCGTCCTCGAGTCCGCCATGCATTCCCCCATTCTTCGCGACCTCGCCGCCGCCTTGCAGACCATCCGCGAGAATGGCGACGGCGCCGCGTTGGACGAGGCAATCGCCGAGGCATTTCCCGGTGCGCACCTTGCCATCAACGAGGAGTCCGGATGGGAAATGGCCGGTCCGCTGAGCGCAATCTGTCCTACCTCTTGCGAACCAGCGTCACCCCATCCCCGATTCCCAACAGGCTCACATCGACTCTCTCATCGCGATGCAGTTTGGCATTCAGCTTCCTGAAGGCCAGCGTATCCACATCGTTCACGCCAGGATCGGCCACCCTGCCCGACCAGAGCACGTTGTCGAACAGGATCAAGCCGCCCACTCTGAGGAGCTGCAACACGCGCTCGTAGTAGGCATCGTAGTTGGGCTTGTCAGCGTCGATGAAGGCGTAGTCGAACTTTCCGGCCTCGCCCGCCGCGATCAAACTATCGAGAGTGCGCAGCGCCGGCTGCAGGCGCAGGTCGATCTTGCAATCGACACCGGCCTCTTGCCAGTAGCGTCTGCCGATCGACGTCCATTCCTCGTTCACGTCGCAGGCGACGATTCTTCCCTCGTCAGGCAATGCCAGGGCAACCACCAGCGCCGAGTAGCCGGTGAAGACACCTATTTCGATACATCGTTGCGCACCGATCAGCTTTGCCAGCAACGCCATCAACTGGCCTTGCTCGGGACCGATCTGCATCTCCGCATGCGGATTCTTTGACGTTTCCTCGCGTAGCCGTGCGAGCACATCCGGTTCGCGCAGCGAGTTGTCGAGGATATATCGATGAATGTCGTCGGTAACGACGAGTCGGCGGCTCATGGTCATTCTCACTGGGCTGAGGAAGCGCCTTGCATCCTAAGCCTCCGAAGCGCGTCCGCTCAACCCATCTGGAAATGCTCCATGCTGCCTCCCTGCGAGAAACGGCCCGATCAATGCGCGCAGCTCGCCACACACCGGGTTCTTGAGGAATGCGGCCGGAGCGGTGGTGCGGACCGTCTCGGGATTCGTCCAGGACTCGCGGACCAAGTACAACTTCGAGGATCAAGGCGCCTACGCGCAGGGCACCTACAAGCTCACTGATCGCCGATCGTGAGCGGCGGTCCCACCCGGGGCCGCCGCACTGGATAGACAACGATTCAGGCAGACAGGTCGGGACGGATCAGCGACTCGTCGTCGCTCTTCGGGGAGTTCACCCGCGGGCTGACGGCATGAGTCACCATCGCATGCTGAGGATAGGTCTTCAGCAGCGCGGCTGCTTTAGCCGGCGGCGCCATCAGCCATTGCTCATAATCTTCGCGACGCAGAATGGCCGGCATGCGTCCGAACGTGTTGTGCACTTCCGAGATCAGCGGATTGGGCGGCACCGTGATCAGTGCGCAGCCCTCGATGACATCGTCGTCTTCCTTGACGACACTTTGATCCCAGAGCGCGGCGAAGCCGAATACGGATCGATTCACCAGCCGCACGAAGTACGGCCGGCGATGCCCGGCCGCCGTGAGCTGCCAGCCGTAGAATCCGGAGGCCGGCAGGATGCATCGCTGCCCTCGCCGCCAGGCATCGCCAAACAGGCGGGAGCGATCGATGCCCTCGGCCGGAGCATGCGTGGCGGAAGCCTTCAGCGCATCGCCTTCGGCCCAGCCGGGGATCAAGCCCCAGCGCATCATTACGCCTTCGGTTTCGCCCTGGAACGTACGGATCGCCGGTACATTGCGTTGGGTGGACACATTGTAGCTCGACGAGAATCGCCACCACGGGCGCGTCAGCCTGAACTCATGTTCGACGGCCGACTGGTCTGCTATGACGTAGCGCTCACACATCGGGTTCGAGAATAGAACCAGGCAACATCCCGCAGCAACCTCCAGAGCGCGACCAGCAGCGAATTCCGCCACCGTCTATCGATTACGCGCCGCGCTGAAACCGGAACAGCCGCGAAGACGAATCGATCTGATTCGACCGCAATTCCGTATACAGGTATACGAATGTCGGGGGCCGGCGCGTCGTCCTTTCACTGACTTCGCCCCTCCCAGTGTCCGGATTCACACCTCGTCACATAGACGCACTCCGCAGTTCCCACCGTTGCCCGCGCTCGCCGTCCAGGCGAAGCCTAGAATTCTCGCTCCTCATCAATGGAAGCGAGAATGTCGGTTACGTCGCTGCGAATCGCGCTGGCCAAGCGAGTCGCTGCATCGGTCGGTAAAGCCAGCCAGGTACGTCTCGGTATCGGAGCGACGCTGAGCATTGCCTTCGTGGCGGTCGCCATCCTTGCCGCCGCTGCCAATCTCATTTCCGAACGCGGCCTGCAGATCGTTCGCACGACGCGGGCGCCGGCGCCCGTCGAACTGGTCAGAGTCGTTCGCCAGGCTCCCGTGGCGGTGATTGCGCCGGCGGCGGAAGCCGAAGCGCTTCCTGCCGTCAGTTCCGATGTACTGCTCACCGCCATCGCTCGTCACTACCAGGCAGTGCAGGACCGGTCCGGCATCGAAGACGATGCGTCGCTGCTGGAATTGCAGAAATCCTCGGATGCCATGCAGAGCGCCGCGGACGAACTGCTGCGCAATGTACGGGATCGCAGCAGTTCGCAGGAACGGCGGCGGCTCACGACCGGTTTCCAGGACTATCGCACGACGGCGGCGAGTCTCATCCAGGCAGCGGACGAACAGCGAGCGCTGATCAACGAGTACTCCGCACGCTACGACGCCATGCACGACCGCTCTCGCGCATCGATAGATAACGCCTGGAAAGTCTTCGGCCGTGTCGTCGCGCGACAGGTGCTGGTCACTCTCAATCGCCAGGTCGAAGACCTCGGGCGACACTCTGCCGCCCTGATCGCACGCAGCGGCGACACGGACATGGTGGCAGCGTCGATTGCCAGCAGCGAAGCATCGATTGCCACGACGCTCACCGAAAACGAACGCGGCCTGTCCGGTTCGCAAGGCAAGGACTGGATCGCCGCGATGAGGAGCGACCTGGTCTGGCTCATCGCGTCGCGCGAAAGGCTGATGCAGATGGAAGAAGCACAGCGAGGATTGCGCGAGCGGCTGACCAAGGCACGCAACGCCGTCGATACCGGATCGAAGAGCATCGTCGCGGTGCACGCCGCTCCCAAGGCGACGCAGGAAATCAAGCAACCGAAGTCGCCAGTCGCTGCGGCGTCGAGTGTTCATCCCGCTTCGAGCGCTCGCGGTCATCATGCGCCGAGCCCACCTCGTACCAGCACGGTGACGACCACAGTGCCGGATGACGCAGCCCGCAAGAGTCTCGTTGCCTGGATCAGCGTGGGCGTGCTGCTGGTGCTCATCCTGATCTGCGTCGCCACGGTTCGCAGCGTCGTCGGACCTGTGAACAGGCTGGTAAGGGCGAGCAGCCGGCTGGCTGACGGAGAATTGAATGCACGTGTGCCCGCTGGCGGTTTCAAAGAACTGGATACCTTGGCCACCGCCTTCAACGATATGGCAGATCGGCTCGCCCAGGCGGAGCGCATCACTCGCGACTACCAGGCCGAACTGCAAGCGGAGGTACAACTGCGCACCGATGAACTCAGGCAACTCGCCAGCCACGATCCTCTGACCTCTCTGCCGAACCGGCGTGAGCTGTTCACGCTGTTGAATGCTGCCCTGGAACAGGCAGACCGCACCAATGGCCGCGTCGGCGTGTTCTTCCTCGACATGGACAACTTCAAGACCATCAACGACGGCATGGGCCACGCCTTCGGCGACCAGGTATTGCTCGCGATGGCGCGGCGACTGCAAGCAGTTGCAAAAGAATTCGGCTTTGCGGCCCGGCTCGGCGGCGATGAGTTCACCGTCGTCATGACCGCTGCGGGCACTCTCGCCGATGTGCAGAAAGCGGGATCGTTGCTGGTCGACGCTTTCGCCGAACCGCTCACCGTCGGCGCACGCGATCTGGTCGTGAGCGTGAGTGTCGGCGCCAGCGTCTTTCCCGATCACGAACGCGATGCGGACGCGTTGCTGCGGGCTGCGGATGCTGCCGTATTCAAGGCCAAAGCGCTGGGCCGCAGCCAGCTCACGATGTATTCGCCGGAGCTGCTCGCTTCGGCGGCGGCGAAATTCAGCATCGAGCAGGGCCTGCGCCATGCGCTGGACAACGATGAATTCGAGCTGGTGTTCCAGCCCGAACTCAGCCTGGCGAGCATGCAGGTCGACCTGGTCGAAGCTCTGATCCGCTGGCGGCAGCCCGACGGTCGCCTGGCGACGCCTGGCGAGTTCCTGGCGGTTGCGGAAGAGTCGGGGCTGATCATGGAGATCAGCGACTGGGTGCTGCGGTCCGCCATCGCGACAGCCGCTCAATGGCATCACGGCAGCTGGCCTGAAGCCTGTGTAGCAATCAACGTGTCCTCGCGTCAGCTCATCGATGCTACGTTCGTGGACCGCGTCCGCCAGCTCCTGCGCGAGTATCAACTGCCGGCGCGCTGCATCGAAATCGAACTCACTGAGTCGGTCCTGCAGACGGGCCCGGTGACGCTCGAATCGCTGCGTCAGCTACGAGCTCACGGCATAGCGATCGCGCTGGATGACTTCGGTACGGGGTACTCCTCGCTGTCATCGCTGCAGCAACTGCCGCTGACGCGCATCAAGCTGGATCGAAGCTTGATCGATGACATCGACACCAGTCCTCGCACCCGGTCGATCGCTCGCAGCATCATCTCCCTCGCCCGCAGCCTCCGCTTGAATATCACCGTGGAAGGCATCGAGCGCGCCGAGCAACTGGCGCTGCTGCTCGAAGAAGGCGACCTGTGCGTGCAGGGATACTTGTTGTCGCGACCGCTGCGGGAGACAGACCTGATCCCTTCCCTGATCAGCGTCCCGGAGCGCGGCCAAGAGATCCTGCTGCCAAGCACGGCCCCGCGAATCACACAGCCGCTGACCGACTCGACCGTGACGGTGGCTGCGTCCGTCAACCAGTAACCCGCTCACGCCATCCTGCGGCAGATCTCCGCCGTGCGCTCATCGGCGGGAAACATGCTTTCGATGCGCAGTTCATCGAGCGTGACGTCATGCGGCGTACCGAATGTGGTGAGCGTCGAGAAAAACCGTAGTTGCACCTCGCCGTTACCCAACGCCGTCGTCAGCAAAGGCATCGTCGTCGCACCCGGCTCGCGCGTGCGCCAACGATCGGGCACGCCGGGATAAGCCAGCACGTCGTCCAGCAAGCGGCGAATTTTTGCATCGGCCGGTGAGGCCGCCACTTCGTTGTGCAGGTGGCGAATCAAGTCGCCCGCGACCTCTTCCCAGTTGGTGAGGAAGGGGCGCATGTCCTGCGGATCGAAAATCTGCCGCAGCACATTGCCGTGCCTGGGCGGCGCCGGGTTCACCAATCCAAGCACTCTAGGGAAGGCGCGATTCACCAGCAGGATGTCCCAGTAGCGATTGGTCACGATGGCCGGATACGGCTCGTGATGATCGAGAATGAACTGGATCGCCTGCCGCACACGCGCCATCTCGGGTGTATCCAACGCTGTTTCACGATAGGTAGGCGCAAAGCCGGCGGCGACCAGCAAAGCGTTGCGATCCCGTAGCGGAATATGCAGCGCATCCGCGAGGCGCGACAGCATGTCGCGACTGGGTTGCGACTTTCCTGTTTCGACGCAGCTCAAGTGCCGCGTCGACACTCCCGCATCGAGAGCGAGATCCAACTGGCTCAGGCGTCGAGCCGTACGCCACTCACGCAAGAGAGCGCCAAGGTGAGTGGAGGCGGAAACAGCGGCGGCGGATGTCGAGTTCACGCCGCCATGATAAGGCCGCAGCCGGAGATTTCCATGACCTGCGAGGTCATTGCCGCCATGTCGCCTGCTGCGGTTCCATGCAGCCTGAATCGAGGACACCTGAACGCAGAACGTGATGCAGGGAGAAGTGAAATGCAACGCAGACAATTTATCGGAGCGGCGATGAGTGCTTTGACAGCGAGTGCGGCCAGCGGCTGCATGTTCGGCACCGCCGGCGGCCGCAAGACAGCGGCAGTGCCAAAGCCCATGGATGTGGTGCCTGCGGATGTGGCCGCATGGCGCTCGGCCCGGCGCTACCTGGACACTTCGTTCGGGAGCATTGCCTATGTCGACCGCCCCCATCCAGAGCGTGGCCATCTCGACCGCGGCTCGGCTTTGTTCCTGCATGGCTTTCCGTTGAACAGCTATCAATGGCGCGGCGCCATCGATCGGCTCTCGGCGCATCGCCGTTGTATCGCGCCGGACTTCATGGGCCTTGGCTACACGCAGGTTGCAGAGAACCAGAGCGTCACTCCCGCGGCGCAAGTGGAGATGCTTGCGACGCTGCTGGACAGGCTATCGATCGATTCGGTAGATGTCATCGCCAGCGACAGCGGTGGCGCCGTCGCGCAGCTGTTCCTTCTGCGTCATCCCCAGCGTGTTCGCACGCTGCTGCTGACGAATTGCGATGTGGAACCCGATAGCCCTCCTCCCGCCCTGCAACCGGTACTCGAACTGGCGCGTGCCGGCAAGTTCGCGGACGAGTGGCTGGCTCCCTGGGTTGCTGACAAAGTGCTGGCTCGCTCGGCACGTGGGATCGGCGGCATGACCTTCACGTATCCGCAGCAGCTCGCCGACGAGACCATCGATTACTATCTCGGTCCGCTGGTCGCTACGCCGAAGCAGAAAGCCATGCTGCACGAGTATGCGAAAGGACTGGACCCCAATCCGCTGGCGGGCATCGAAAGCCAGCTCAGGAAGACGACGCTGCCGGTGAGGATGCTCTGGGGTACGGGCGACGATATCTTTTCGCAGGCGAGCCCGGACTACCTGCATCGCATACTGCCGGGTTCGCGAGGCGTGCGGCGAATCGAAGGCGCGAAACTGTTCTTCCCGGAAGAGTTTCCGGAGGTGGTGGCGGAAGAAGCGTTGCGGCTGTGGGGAGCGTGATCACTCGCCGTGAAAATTTCCGGGGCGTCGTTCGCGAACCGCGAGCACGCCTTCGGCGAAGTCTTGCGTTTTGAGCAATGCCGCCTGCGCCATGGATTCCTTCACCGTTTGCGCCTTGACCTTCGCCGCCAGGTCATCGCGGAGCGTGGCCCTGGTCGTCTCCACAGCCAGCGGCCCGTTCTCCGCTATCTCTGCAGCCAGCTTCATTGCCGCCGCGCGCAACTCTTCGGCCGGCACAACTTGATCCACCAACCCATAGGCCAATGCCTCATCGGGCTTGATGCGTCGTCCGGTCAGGCACATCAACGACGCTCTGTGCTGGCCGATCAGTCGCGGCGACTGTCGCGTGATTGTGCGGAGGCCTGTCGATCAACGCCAACGCGACGCGATCGTACATCGTCAGCGTGATGTCGCCGTAACGTTCTCGCATGGGATTACCTCTGCATTGGAGATTGCGTCCGTTTAGCAGCCCTGCGGCGGCTGGTACAGAGGAACGACGACAGGTTGCCGGGCCAAGAAAATTAAAAGCGGCCCGGCAACCGTGGATCGCCGCAGAACGACGGCTCAGTACGTGATCGTGTCTTCAGGCAGTGCAGGCGTGGTCTTAGGCTGCGTGAGGGCCTTGGTCGCCTGTTCGAAGTCGTAGGCGTAGCCGATCAGCTTGGGCTCGCTCCATGCCTTGCCGAAGAACGAGATGGTCACGGGCAGGCCTTCCTTCGTCATGCCCGCAGGCACGATGAAGTCCGGATAGCCGGTGAAATTCGCGAAGCTGGTCGGCGAGTCGGTGGCGGCACTCAACGTCGGGGTCGCCGGGGGCGTGGTCGGCTTGATCAAGGTCGCGGGCCGCGGCGAGGTCGGATAGACGATGGCTTCGACGTTGTACTTGGCGAACAGCGCATCGATACCGGCATCGACGGCCGCTAGCTGTTGATTCTTCAACGCGAGGTATTGCGGATCCGTCAGCGTCAGCGCCTGCGAAGCGGTGTACTTCAGCGCGAATGCCTTCTCCGGTGCGCGATACTTGGTCGCAGGATCGTTTGCCTTGGCCACGATTTCATCGAAGCTCTTGGGGAACCCCGCCTTGGTGGTCTGCAGGTACTGCGTGAGCTGAGCCTTGAATTCCGTCGCCACCAGCAGGTTGTAGATCGGCTGCTTGGCCTGCAACAGGTAGTCGGGATACTTCACGTCGACGACCGTGGCGCCGAGCTTCTTCAGCGTCGCGATCGACTGTTCGACGACGGCGTCGGTGCCAGCGTCTTTGCCGAGGAAATCGCGGGCGATGCCGATGCGTGCGCCCTTCAGCGACCCGGTCTTGAGGTACTGCGTATAGTCTTTCTTGAAATTGCCGTCGCTGGGCTTGGTCGCGGCGTCCGCCGCATCGACACCCGTCATCGCTCCCAGGGCGGCTGCAACGTCATACACCGTGCGGGCCATCGGTCCGCCGGTGTCGAACGACAACGCCAATGGCACGATGCCATCGCGGCTCATCAGGCCGCGCGTCGGCTTGAGGCCAGCAATACCGTTCGCGGATGAAGGGCCACGCACCGAGCCACCTGTATCGGTGCCCAGTCCAAACTGTGCGAAACCTGCAGCAATCGCAGCGCCGGTGCCGCCGCTCGAACCCGACGGGCCGCGTGTGAGGTCGTGTGGATTGTGAGTCTGTCCACCCATCGAACTGGAGCCGTTCGGTACGGCGCCTTTCTTGAGGACTTCCGGATCGGTGGCGCCGCTGACGCTGCCGCCGCTGCCGGCGAACTCGCTCAGGTTGACCTTGGCGAGAATCACGACACCCGCTTCGCGCAGCTTCTTCACCACGAACGCATCGTCCGGCGGAATGCTGCCCGCAAGCAATTGCGAACCGGCCGTGGTCGGCAGGTCGAAGGTATCGAAATTATCTTTCAGCACGATGGGAACGCCGTGCAGCGGACCGCGAACCTTGCCGGCCTTGCGCTCCGCATCCAGCGCTTTCGCCTGCTCTACGGCCTTGGGATTGAGCGTGATCACCGCGTTGATCGCCGGGCCCTTCTTGTCGTACGCCTCGATGCGCTTCAGATAGATACCGGTCAGCTTTTCGGAGGTCAGCTTGCCGCTGGCAAAGGCCTTGTCCAGATCGGCGATGGTCGCCGTTTCCAGATTGAGCGTTTCCGCATGCAACGCGACTGCGGAGGACAGCGCGAGACCGGCGATGACGGCTTGGAGCAGGATCCTGGACTTCATGATACCTCGGGTTCTGACGGAGAATTACTTGATCGCATCGCTCGGCAACGCCGGCGTGTTCTTCGGCAAGCGCAGCGCGTGGGTGGCCTGCTCGAAGTCGTAGCCATAGGCGAGCAGCTGCGGTTCGCTGCAGGCCGGGCCG
>Ga0065707_10081837_pt1 | contig 34625 bp, 29 predicted proteins | sample SwiRhicommuniRL3_FD_59094 | JGI IMG/M metagenome (GOLD analysis project Ga0065707, IMG submission 59094) | Switchgrass rhizosphere bacterial communities from Rose Lake, Michigan, USA - RL3 v2 (version 2) | ecosystem: Host-associated > Plants > Roots > Rhizosphere > Soil | place: East Lansing...
GGGTGGAAATGACCCCTGAGCAGCGAGTCTCGGCGCGCCAGCGCTTTCACCGCTGGCGCGACCTGCCTCCCCGAAAGCGGCATTTGTTGCGTCAACGCTGGGAGAGGTTTCACGCACTGCCGCCCGCGCAGCAGGAGGTCGTTCGCGAGAACTATCGTAAATTCAAAAATCTGCCCCCCGAAAGACGGCGGGCATTGCGTGAGCGCTGGCAGGAGGCGACGCCTGTGGAAAGGCAACGCATGCTGGAAAGAATGAAGCAGCGACGCCAGCGGCAGGCGCCGCGTTAAGGCTTCCCGGAAGCGGAATTGACCAGCTTATCGCTCCAGGCGCGCAGCGCCGGCAGGTCCGCGGTCTCCTTTTCCATGAGATCGATGCTGCGGTTGATCATGGTCATCTGCCCGCCGGTCAGCACGTCAGGCTCCTGGTACGACGATTTATAGTTTTTGTGCGCGGTGATATTTCCGTACAGCACTTCCACCTGCTCGCCGGCTTCTTTGGCGTAGGCCGTGATCCGAAAGGCAGTCTTTCCGGTAACGGTGAGAATCAGCAGCCGTGAACGCACGATCAGCGGCTGCTCCGCAGCGGGCACGCGGAAGAAGAAATCCCCGTCTACCGTTACAGCCCGCGGATGAGGATAGTGCGCGGCGGCGGTGATTTTGGAATCCCTGTGAAAGAATATCTCCGAACCATCAGCCAACCGTAAATATTGAGCGGGCCAACGGTACAACGCGAAAGCGCCGACAGCCAGGAGTGCAATGGCCACTATCCAGATGCCGAGCCTGACGGCGCGCGGCATCATTTCCCCGCGGCCCGCACCGTAATCGGCACATTGCACACTTCGATATGCCCGGCCGGCACCTTGTACCAGTCATCCTGCCGGTTGCGGCGCGCTTCTATCAGATCCGTAAAGGTCTGAGTGTCCGTGCGGATCACTTCAAGCTTCGAGCGCTCCGCTTCCGGCACATCCGTTGCAAGGCGCACGGAGCGAATCGGCGTGCGTTGTTCCGGCTTTTCGTAAAAACCAAGATTTCCCGTGCCGCGCGGCATGATTGCAAGCAGTTCCATACCCTGCACGATTCGCCCAATCACCGTGATATTCCGGTCGAGCTGGCGCGGCGCATGCCCGATGATTGCATAGAGCTGCGAACCATTGCCGCTGTCGACGGAATTGTCCCGCCCGGCGCCCACCATTCCATAGCAGTGCGTGAGCCATGCGCGATCCGTTTTCATGTCACGCGCAGCGGGAAAGCCGTCCACGAACCCTGTCTGCGGCGCATAGGCATCTGCGTCGGGCAGCGCCGTGAAGGCCAAGCCTTCAGCAGGCCGATCGAATTCCGCAGGCACTTTGACTTTGGCGGCGCCGAGCGGCCGCTTTTCGTCTGCATCTCCCCACTGCACCACGTAATTATCCTGAGCGCGCATGATCGCAAGCCCGTCGAAATACTTTTCATGCACCAGGGTTTTGAGATTGGCGACGAGCTGCGGGGCAAACTGGGGCGCGAGCTCCATGATCACACGGCCGGTGTCGAGCTCGAGGTACAGAGTGTTGGCGGGATCGAGAGGCCGCCAATCCGAAGGCTTGGATGCCGCAAGCACCTCCGCCATGGTTTTGGATTGGGCCGCAGCGCCGATGGCGAGCGCCGCCGCGGCGAGCGCTGAGATAAACCGAGAGTCGACCACGCCTAGCCCTCCGGATTGAGGCGCGTAGTGTAAGCTCCAGCGGCTCATTTCGGAGGGTCGTTCGAGTGCAACAGGGCAGACTGCGGTTACGCACCTTGCTGGCGCTGCTGGTCCTCACCACGCTCATTCCTCTCGGCTTGTTTGCCGGCCTGCTCATCGGCCGCTTCGGGCACCAGCAGCGCGCCATCGTCGAGCGCCAGAATGTGGAGACGGCGCGCGCCATCTCCGTCGCCATCGATCAGGAAGTGGAAAGCGGACGCAGCGCGCTGCAGGTGCTCGCCATGCTGGATATTTTCGATACCCTGGAACCCGCCTGGCTCAACCGCCTGGCCCTGCGTCTGATACCAGGGCAGCCGGGCTGGTACGCAATGGTGCTCGCCGCGCCTTCGGGACACATTCTTTTCGATACTACTGCCCGGACCGGCGAAGTGGCGCATCTTGGGGAACGCGAGTGGATCCATGCCGTGGTGACGACGCGCAGATCCGCCGTGTCCAATCTGTTCCACGACAGCGAAGCGGGCGGATACTTTTATATGATTGCGGTTCCGGTGATGAGCGACGGCGCGGTCAAATTCGTGCTGGCCGCCAAGGTGCGTTCGAGCAGCTTGAGCGAGATTTTGCGTCGCCAGGGCGCCCCGCCCGGAGGCGTGGTTACACTTATCGATCGCACGCCGCGCATCATGGCGCGCAGCCGGGGCGAGGCGCAGTTCGTGGGCAAAGCGCCGAGCGAAAACTTCAGGCTCGCGAGCGCGAGAATGACCGAAGGCATTTTTCAGGGGCGTTTGCTGGAAGGCGTTCCGGCCTATTCGTCGTTGAGCCGCTCGCCGGTCACAGGCTGGACGGTGGGTATTGGCATGCCGGCCGAGTCGATTGCCGGCCCAATACGCCGCTCCATCTGGGAACTGGCGCTGGTGGGCGTGGCGCTGCTCGGCGCAGGAATCATCTCCGCACTTATTTTGGGACGTGCTCTGGTCGGCGCGCTGACTTCCGCATCGTCGGCCGCACGCGGCCTGGCGCGGGGCGAGGCAATCGAAGCGCATCACTCGCGCATTTTTGAGGCGGAAGAGCTCTCGCACGGCCTGCTCGAAGCCGCCGCCATCCTCAACGTGCGCCTGCTCGAGCGCGACCAGGCCTTGCTCGCGGCGGACGCGGCGCGACGCGAAGCGGAAGCTTTGAATCGCAGCAAGGATGAGTTCGTCGCGACCATGTCGCATGAATTGCGCACGCCATTGAACGCCATCTATGGCTGGGTCCGTTTGCTTCGCAGCGGCAAGCTGGATGCGGGCCGCCATGAGCACGCGCTCGAAGTAATCGAACGCAACACGCGCGCGCAGACGCAGTTGATTGAAGACCTGCTCGATATGTCACGCATTGTCACCGGCAAGTTGCGCCTGGAGATGCGGCGGGTGGATCTGGCCACAGCCTTGCAAAGTGCGGTCGAAGGCTTGAGGCCGACGGCGGTGGCGAAGGAAATTGAGATAGCGCTCGATCTGCGGACGGGCGTCGGCCCCATCAACGGCGACCCGGATCGCCTGCGTCAGATCGTCTGGAATCTGCTCACCAACTCATTGAAGTTCACAGGCAAAGGCGGGCGGATTGAAGTGTCGCTCGATGCGGAAGGCTCGGACGCCGTCGTTCGTGTAACGGACAACGGCAGCGGCATCGCGCCAGATCTGTTGCCGTACATCTTCGAGCGTTTCCGGCAGGGCAGCTCTTCGCCGGCGCGCACGCATGGCGGTTTGGGTATCGGGCTTGCGCTGGTGCGCCATCTGGTCGAGATGCATGGCGGAACGGTGGTCGCCGCGAGCGACGGCGATGGCCACGGGGCGAGCTTCACGATTCGTCTGCCAATGCTCAGCCAGCGGGCAAGTTCTGGCATGGAGTCCGCCGAAAGCTCATCGGGCAGAGATCACACTGACGCCATGCTGCTCGATCGAGTCCAGGTGCTGGTGCTGGAAGACGATCCGGACGCGCGCGATCTGATTTCCACGACGCTGCGGCATGCCGGCGCTCTCGTTACGGCTGTGGCTTCAATGCCCGAAGCGCTCGAATTCCTGACCACGAATGTTCCGCAAGTAGTGGTCAGCGACATTGCGATGCCCAACGGCACTGGGCACGATTTCGTGAGGCATTTGCGCAGCATGCCGCACCTGGCCAAAGTGCCTGCTATTGCTTTGACGGCTTACGCGCGCTCGGAAGACCGCGTTCGTTCGCTCGAAGCGGGCTTCGATTCCCACATCGGCAAGCCTGTTGATCCGCCGATGCTGGTGCGCGCGGTGGCGGCGGCGGTGGAGCGGATTTAGGCTCTCGCCTTCGCGCCGAGGCCGTTCCACTGGGCTTGAGTCTGGACGCCTCGAATTATCTCAGCTCATCGAGGCGGGCGTGACATTCATTTTCCGGTAGTTGCCTACCCCACCGCCTTGACTGCCTGAATCAACTCCGCGGCTGCCTTCTGCGCATCTCCGTACAACATACGCGTGTTGTCGAGATAGAACAGCGCATTCTCGATTCCTGAGAACCCCGCGCCCTTGCCCCGCTTGATCACAATGACATTCTTCGCCTTGTCTGCATTCAAAATCGGCATGCCATAGATCGGACTGCCCTTGTCCGTGCGGGCAACGGGGTTCACCACGTCATTCGCGCCAATGATTAGCGCAACATCCGCCGTTTCAAATTCAGCGTTGATCTCATCCAGATCGGAGATGAAATCGTAGGGAACGCCCGCTTCCGCGAGCAGCACGTTCATGTGTCCTGGCATGCGGCCGGCGACCGGATGAATCGCAAATTTCACCGTAACGCCGCGATCCACCAGCTGTTGAGTCAATTCCCATATTTTGTGTTGAGCCTGCGCAACCGCCAGGCCGTAGCCGGGCACGATGATCACTTTCTGCGCAAACGCCATCATCACCCCGACGTCGCTCGCTTCTATCGGTTTCAAGCTGCCGGTAACTTCACCGGTGGTCGCCCCGCCAGTATCGCCAAACCCTGAGAACAGAACATTGCCCAGCGAACGGTTCATCGCCCGCGCCATCAACTGAGTAAGCAGCGTACCCGCGGACCCAACCACCGTGCCGGCGATGATCATCGCTGCGTTGTTGAGCACGAACCCTTCGAAGGCGACGGCAAGCCCAGTCAACGCGTTGTACAAGGAAATGACCACCGGCATATCCGCGCCGCCGATCGGCAATGTCATCGTGACGCCGAGAATCAATGCGAGCACAAAGAAGCTCGTGACAATCATGGGAGAGTCGTTGAGGTTCAGTGCAACCAGGCCGCCGAGAACAAGCGCCGCCGCGAGCAGCAGCAAATTGAGAATCTGCTGGCCGCTGAAGCGGAAGCTGCGATTGATCAAGCCCTGCAATTTACCGAATGCGATGGCGCTGCCGCTGAAAGACACTGCGCCGATGATTCCGCCAATGACCGCCAATGTTTGCGTGGCGACGCCCAAATGAGCCTCGCCCCCAGTCGCCATGGCGACCTTGTACAACTCAACCGCCGCGATGGCCGCCGCGCCGCCGCCGCCCATGCCGTTATAAAGCGCAATCATCTGCGGCATGTCCGTCATGGCGACGCGCTTGCCGCTCCACCACGCAAGGCCGCCACCCACAAAAATCGCAGCGCCGATCAATGGGTAGTTCGACATGCCGGGGTACAGGAAAGTGACGAGAGTCGCCACCAGCATTCCGGCGCCAGCCCACAAGATGCCGCTGCGCGCCGTCACCGGCGAGCTCATGCGCTTCAAGCCCATGATGAAGAGCGCCGCGGTGACGAAGTAACTCGCCTGAATGAGCCAGGCAGTGGTTAGCAGGTCGCGCATCAGTGCGCTCCCTTAGCTTTCCCGGCCCGCGCGCCACTCGACTTGAACATTTCCAGCATGCGTTCGGTTACGACATATCCGCCAACCGCGTTGCCCGCTGCAAGCAACACGCCGATGAAGCCAATGGTTTTTTCGAGAGGTGTAACCGCGCCGCCCAGCGCCACCATTGCCCCCACCAGCACGATGCCGTGCACGAAGTTCGACCCGGACATCAAGGGCGTATGCAGAATCACCGGTACGCGGGCAATGACCTCGTAGCCCGTAAAGGCTGCGAGCATGAAGATATAAAGCGCGACGATTCCAGTCATGGTGCGGACTCCAGCGCCTTGCGCGTCGGCTCGTGTTTGATTACGCCATCGTGCGTGAGGCACGCCTGGGCGAAAACCTCGTCATTCCAGTCTATCTTCAGCTCGCCCTTGTCGAGGGCGGGCTTGAGGAAATTGAGCAGATTGCGCGCGTACATCTCGCTGGCGTTATAAGCCAGCTGCGCGGGCAGATTGAGCGCGCCAATGATCGTCACGCCGTTGTGATCTATAGTCTCGCCCGCCCGCGTCAGCTCGCAGTTGCCGCCTTGCTCCGCCGCGATGTCGACCACCACCGAGCCCGCCCGCATACGCTCCACCGCCGCGCGCGAAATGATCTTGGGCGCTGCGCGGCCGGGCACGGAAGCGGTGGTAATCACGGCATCGGCCGCGGCAATGCGCGAATCCAATATCTCCTGCTGCTTCGCTTTTTCCTCGGCCGTCAGCTCGCGCGCGTAGCCGCCCTGACCTTCGGCGCTGACGCCCGTCTCCACAAACTTCGCGCCGAGCGATTTCACCTGTTCCTTGGTTGCGCTACGCACGTCATACGCTTCGACCACCGCACCAAGCCGCCGCGCCGTGGCAATGGCCTGCAACCCGGCGACGCCCGCACCGATTACCAGCACCTGCGAAGGCCGAATCGTGCCGGCCGCCGTGGTCAACATAGGCAAGAACTTTTGCAGAGAGCTTGCGGCGATCAGCACCGCCTTATATCCCGCGATAGAGGCCTGGGAAGACAAGGCATCCATGGACTGCGCTCGCGAGATGCGCGGCACCAATTCCATCGCAAATGCGGTGATCCGCCGATCCCGTAATGCAGCCACCTCCGCCTTGCGCGCATGGGGTTGCATGAACCCAACAACCACGGCGCCGGGCTTCAACTGCCCAATCTGTTCGACGGTGAGCGGCTGCACGGTCAAAACCACGTCTGACGTCGCCAGCACGCCGTCCACCCATTCCACCTTCTTATAAAGCGCATCCGGGAAGCGGGCTCGCTCCCCGGCGGCCCTTTCCATCACGATTCTGGCGCCTGTTTGGGCCAGTTTATCGGCCACTTCCGGCACCAAGGCCACACGGGTCTCTTGGGGTGCGCTTTCGCGCAGCGCACCGATGGTGATGCTCATGCGGGGACCTTATGTGGACGGTTCGTTGAATTTTTGCACAGGACTGCCGTATCTTACAGACATCATGTTGGGTATCGACCTCGATAAAGCAGACCACGGCTATCACGACGACTTGGCGATCGTCGCGACGCCGGCGGCGCGCGGGCTTTCCCAGCTCGTCCTGCGTACGGATATCGGCGGTATGCCGCTAGAGTGGATCGACTACAAGGAAGCCGCCCGTCTCTATCACCAGGAGCAGATCGCCTATACCTGCGGCTCGCTGCTCTATCAGTTGTATGGGGGTGTCAACGCTCGCACGGGCCATCGCACGGTGCTGGAAGTCAATTCCATCGTCGCAACGGTGGGCCACACGGGCAACCCCGGCAACACGCGGCATGACTACGTGCCGCCGCTCAACAACCAGACTCTGTTCCGGCGAGACGCCTTTTTGTGCCTGTATTGCGGCGTGCGCTTCCCGTCGCGAGAGCTGTCGCGCGACCATATCCGGCCTTTCAGCCAGGGCGGCACGGATATGTGGATGAACGTGGTCACAGCTTGCCGGCGGTGCAACAACCACAAGGCCTCGCGCACTCCTGAGCAAGCCAAGATGCAGCTTATAGCCGTGCCCTTTACGCCGACCTACGCTGAGTACATTTTCCTGAAGGGCCGGCGTGTGCTGGCGGACCAGATGGAATATCTCCTGGCCCATTTCCCACGCTCTAGTCCCCTGCACGCGCGCATTCAACACTGGCTGGCATAACTTGAAAGACATCGAGTCCGCGCTCCTTGAGGCGCGCGTTTTTCCGCCGCCTGCTGATTTCACGGCGCGCGCTCGAATCAAACCCGCTGATTTTCAGGCGCTGACGCGCCAGGCTGAAGCCGATCATTTGGGCTTCTGGGCCGAGCAGGCGCGCCGCGAGCTCACGTGGCAAACGCCTTTCACCGTCACCCTGGACGATTCAAGCGCGCCCAACTATCGCTGGTTCACCGATGGCAAGTTGAATGTTTCGTTCAACTGCCTCGACGTGCATCTCGCGGCGCACGGCGACAAGACCGCCATCATCTTCGAAAGCGAGCCAGGCGAGGTCCGCCGGTTCAGCTATCGCGAGCTGCACGTGGAAGTCTGCCGCTTCGCCAACGCACTCAAAGCGCAGGGGGTGCAGTCCGGCGATCGCGTCGTCATCTACATGCCGCTGATTCCCGAGGCAGTGATTGCGATGCAGGCTTGCGCGCGCATCGGCGCTATCCATTCGGTCGTGTTCGGCGGCTTCTCTGCGGTCTCGCTCAAAGAGCGCATCGAGGACGCCGGCGCGAAGGTGTTGATTACCGCAGATGGCGGACGGCGCGGCGGGAATATCGTTGAATTGAAAGCGGCCGCGGACAAGGCGCTGGCCGAGGGCTGCAAAGCCATCAAGCGCGTCATCGTGTGCCGCAATACTGGCGAGCGGGTGAAGATGGATCCGCGCCGGGACTTCTGGTGGCATGAGCTGGTTGAAGGCCAGAAGAAAACTTGCGAGCCTGTCTGGGTTGAGGCGGAGCATCCGTTGTTCCTGTTGTATACATCGGGCTCTACGGGCAAGCCGAAGGGCATTCAACATTCGAGCGCGGGTTTCCTGCTGGGCGCGAAGCTCACCAGCCAGTGGGTTTTCGATTTGCGCGACGACGATGTTTTCTGGTGCACGGCCGATGTGGGTTGGGTTACGGGCCACAGCTACGTGGCTTATGGTCCGCTGGCGGCCGGCGCTACGATTGTGATGTACGAAGGCGCGCCGACCGTTCCCGACGGGGGACGCTTCTGGAAGATATGCCAGACGCATGGCGTCACTATTTTCTATACCGCGCCCACGGCCATTCGCGCGCTGATGAAACTGGGCGACGAGATTCCCGCGCAATACGATCTCTCGCGCTTGCGCTTGCTGGGCAGCGTGGGCGAGCCTATCAATCCGGAAGCATGGATGTGGTATCACCGCGTGATTGGCGGCGAACGCTGTCCTGTAGTGGATACGTGGTGGCAGACGGAAACCGGCGCCATCATGATTTCGCCGCTACCTGGCGTCACCGGTACGAAGCCCGGCTCGTGCACGCAGCCCCTGCCCGGCATCGCAGCGGACATCGTGGACGATCAAGGCAATCTGGTCACGCGCCCCGACTCCGGCGGATACGTTGTCGTCCGCAAGCCCTGGCCTTCGATGTTGCGCACGATCTGGGGCGATAACGAGCGCTATCTCAAAACCTATTGGGAGAAATTTCAAAACCGCTACTACGTGGCGGGCGACAGCGCACATCGCGACAAGGACGGTAATTTCTGGATGATGGGGCGCATCGACGATGTGTTGAATGTAGCCGGGCATCGATTGGGCACTATGGAAATCGAGTCGGCGCTTGTGGCGCATCCGCGCGTGGCGGAAGCGGCAGTGGTCGGCAAGCCTCATGAGATCAAAGGCGAAGCGGTGTTTGCGTATGTGGTATGCCGCGGCGCGCGGCCTGGCGGGGACATTGCGGCCTTCACCAAAGAATTGCGCGATTGGGTGGCCGAACAATTGGGCGCTATCGCCAAGCCCGACGAAATCCGTTTCACGGACAACCTTCCCAAGACACGCTCGGGAAAAATCATGCGTCGCCTGCTGCGTACTGTTGCGCGGGGTGGGGAGATCACGGAAGACATTTCAACGCTCGAGAATCCGGCGATCATCGATCAACTTCGGGGCAGCGACGCGGCAACTGCAAAGGCAACTGAAAAGTAAAACAATTCAATGCCTCAGCCGTGTACGTGGCGTGGCGTGGGAAAGCTCGGTCGCCGGTATTGACGGCTCTTCTATTTAAGTTTCTTGACTTCTATTCCAGATTCATCCGATGATCGCCCTGTCGATTTTTCAAGTATTTCTTCCCCGCTCGATATGCCGGACGGCTCAGGGCGGGGTTATTTCCCCCCCGCCCCGCACGCCGCAAGGCCCCGGGCGGGGTTATCTTTTTTCTGAAGGACCAGAATCATGCCAAAGGAACCGGCAGTCAAACGCGCCATTGTATTCATCGACGGACAGAACCTTTTCTATGCCGTAAAGAATGCTTTTGGATACACGTTTCCGAATTACGATATCGCCGCATTGGCCACCGCGATTTGTCGGCGACAATACTGGCAATTGTGTGAGACTCGTTTCTACACAGGCTTTCCCTCCCCCGCGGATTCGCCTGCATGGAATCACTTCTGGCGAGCCAAGTTCACGCAACTCACGCGAAGGCGTCTACGTATTCTCCCGCGTGCTTCGCTATCACAAACAACACGTTATCTTGGCAAATGACAGCCGTCACACCGTGATCCTGGGCCATGAGAAGGGTATCGATGTGCGGCTGGCGATCGACGCCATTCGTCTGGCCCATCAGGAGGTTTTCGACGTTGCAGTGTTGTTCAGCCAGGACCAGGACCTTTCGGAGGTGGCCGACGAAATTCGTTCGATGGCGAAAATGCAGGACCGCTGGATCAAAGTGGTCTCGGCCTTTCCTACAAGCCCGGCGATGCGTAGTTCTCGCGGTATCGATCGAACAGACTGGATTCGCTTCGACAAGTCATTTTACGACAATTGCATCGATCGGCGTGACTACCGGCCTAAGGCCCGGAGACAATAGTCGCGCGCTCTACTATCCCGGCGGCATTGCCGATGCTCTTGAGTATTTCAGCTATGCAAACTATGGCATGCTGATCGAAGCGAGTGGCGGCGATCAATTCAGCGCCACATAGTGGTGGGGGGATAACAGGCTGTGCAAGGCTTGAATCGGCGTAAAAGTCTCGATTCAGTGGCTGCCCATGGAACAGCGGGGCGCTTGAGACCGACGTTGAATGGTCCGCACCTCGTTGCGTTAGGCGTCGGAGCCATTGTCGGTACCGGCATCTATACGCTCACTGGGGTGGGCGCCGGGTTGGCTGGGCCGGCGTTGATCCTTTCATTCGCCATCGCGGGAATTGTCTGTGCCTGCGCCGCGCTCGCTTATACCGAGATGGCCACACTGATGCCCGCTGCTGGCAGCGCGTATACCTATTCCTATGTAGTGCTGGGCGAGCTGCTCGCATGGATCGTCGGCTGGAGCCTGATTCTCGAATACACCGTAGTGTGCAGCGCCGTGGCGGTGGGTTGGTCCGGCTACGCGGCGGGCGTCATCAGAGCCGCCGGCTGGCCGGTGCCAGAAGCATTGCTGGCCGGGCCAGGAGCGGGCGGCGTCATCAATCTTCCCGCCGTTTTGATTTCGTTCGCCGTGGCTGGCCTGCTCATACTGGGTACGCGCGAGAGCGCGCGGATCACGGTCGTATTGGTCATCGTCAAATTGATTGCACTCGCCACCTTCATCGCGCTTGCACTGCCCGCTTCCAGCGCCGCGAATTTCGAGCCCTTCATGCCTTATGGCTTTGCCTCGATGGACACGGCTGGGGCGAAACGTGGCGTCATGGCCGCTGCCGCACTGGTCTTCTTTGCTTTCTATGGCTTCGATGCCGTGTCCACCGCGGCGGAGGAAACGCGTAACCCCAGCCGCGATCTCAAAATCGGCATCATTGGCTCGATGGCGCTGTGCACTCTGATCTACATGGCCGTCGGCGCCGCGGCGCTGGGCGCTTCACCGCACGAGGTCTTCTCCAAAAGCGACGAACCGCTCGCGTTTATACTGCGCAGTCTTCATCACCCCTTCGCGGCCACATTGGTCGCGGCAGCCGCAGTTCTCGCCTTACCCACGGTGATCATGGCTTTCATGTATGGGCAGTCGCGTATCTTCTTTGTAATGGCCCGTGATGGCTTGCTGCCACGAACATTGAGCCGGGTGAGCGCAAGAACAGGCGCGCCGCAGTTGATGACCCTCATTACCGGCGCTATCGTTGCCGTCATCGCGGGGTTGCTGCCCCTCAAAGATATCGCCGAGCTCGCCAACGCAGGCACGCTGTGTGCTTTCATTGCCGTGGCGATCTGCATGATGGTGTTGCGCGTGCGCGAGCCTTTACGGCCGCGTGTCTTCAAAGCGCCCTGGCTTTGGCTTATCGGTCCTTTGGCGGTGCTCGGTTGCGCGTATCTTTTCTGGAGCCTGCCGGTGGCCACGATGCGCCGCTTTTTCATCTGGAACGCCATCGGATTGCTCGTTTATGGACTTTATGCCCGCCGCCGCAGCCTTCTGCGCTAGGGCACGAAACTTGCGGCGCGATGCGCAGTAGTAGAGGAATCGGCAATCATGGGCGAAGTGATACACGCGGCTTTCGGCACGGAGCGCGAATGGGCGCAAACGCATGACAAGACAGTGGACGGTCTCGTCACCATCGGTGCGCTGTTCGGCGATGACGAATCGCTGATGCGCGCGAAGGCCGATTGCGTGTACCAGATTCTGCGGCAGATCGTGGAGGACATTCCCTCCGTGCAAATTACGACCAAGCTGCCGGAGCATCTGACCGACGATCAGATGCGGATGCTGACCGAATCGATCAAGCAGGCGGCGTTACGAGGGATCGAAGTGGCGATGACGCATTCCGTGCAGGTGTTGATGAGCTCCATCTACGACTTGTGCACCTCGAAGCTGCATGCGCAACCTTCCTGATCACTTCGATGGCGTCGCAGCTGCCGGCGTCGCCACATAGCGCAGGTTGAACAGGATGGTCACGGCATTCGTCACCTGTTCCGCTTCTTTCCACTCGCCGCTCGTGCCCACGCCGAAATCAGGCAATTTGATCGGAAAACGTCCGGTGACGTAGCTCACGGGCGAACCTCCTTCCGTGGCGGTGCGAAACGAAAAGGGAATGCGTTGATCGCGCGTGACATTGTGGATGGTGAGCTTGCCGATCGCCTCGTAGCGACCCGCTGAAACACGGGCGAACTTGTTCGCGACGAAGCGCGCCTGCGGAAATTTAACGACATCGAACAGCTCCGGGCTTTTGATGCCGTCGTCACGGGATTCGTCGCCGGTGTCGACCGAGCCCACATCCAGCGTGAATCCAACGCGGCTGGTGGCAAGGCTCGCATCCGCGAAGCGCAAGGTCGAAGAGAATTTTCGGAACCGGCCCTGCGTTGCGGCGCCGGCTTGCATGAAGCTGAATTTGAATGCGCTGCGGGCAGGGTCCAGCGTATAGCTTGGCGCTGGCTCCGGTGCGGAGCCTGCCGCAGCAGCCAGTGTTACGGCGCAAAGCGCGAAGGCCAGACGGGAGAGCATGCAGGGCTCCTTAATATTTTAAGAAGGGGTGCGGGTGAAAGGCAGCATCCTGCGCAGCACGTAATCCTTATAAACGAAATGATGTTTGAGCGCACCCAGCACATGCAACGTCGCCACCGCCACCAGCACCCAGGCGAGCGTTTCGTGCGCTTCGTGCAGGAATTTATAAAGCTCCCGATTGGGCCCCACCAGATCCGGCAGCTGAAACACGTTGAACCAGCTGACCGGGAAGTTCCGCGCGGAGGACATAGTCCACCCCGTAAGCGGCATGGCAAACAGCAGAAAGTAGAGCGCCGCGTGGGAAAAACGGGCCAGCCGGCGCTCGTAAGGCTTAAGCGTACCGGGGAGGGCCGGAGTAATGTTGAGCCAGCGCCACAGCAGGCGCAGCACGGCCAGCATCAAAATAGTGATCCCGACGGATTTGTGCCGCGCAAAGTATTCAATCTTCGCCGCGCCCATGGGCAGGTTGTGCGCGATTTTGATGAGCACGAACTGGGCGATCACCAGCGCGACCACCACCCAATGGAAGGTTTGAGCCAGGCTGCCCCAGCGGGCAGTAGTGTTTCGGATGGACATGTGTTTAAGCTTAAGCGCGTGAACCTGCTTTACACAATGCGGACGTTAATCCTCCCGGCTTTGACCGGGCTGATTCTTATAGCCTGCACTTCGGGCGTGCGAGAGACTCCGGCGCCCGCTGGCGTGGCGCTGAAAGCGCAAATCGTGCATGAGGGGCGGGCCTGCAAGGTGATACCTGAGCAGTCCCTGCTCACCATTCGGGTATATCGCGGCGGAAGCCTGGCGCGGATGGGGCATAACCACGTCATTGCCTCGCACGATCTTAGCGGCACAGCCTACGTGCCGGAGGACCTCACCCGCGCCTCCTTCGAACTGCATATTCCTGTCGACAAGCTCACTGTGGATGAGACATCGCTGCGCATTGAGGCCGGGCCGGATTTCCCGCCCGAGGTGCCGGATTCGGCAAAGGAGGGCACGCGCCGCAACATGTTGAGCGCGGGCCTGCTGGATGCAGAGCATTATCCCGAGATCGTCTTGAAATCTGCCCGCGTTGACGTGGCGGCGCCTGCGGATCTTTTGACGGAAGTGCAAGTCACCGTGCGCGACCAGACGCGTTCGATCGCAGCGCCCGTGCACTATGAAATAGCTGCGAATGGCGAGCTTACCGCCACCGGCGAGCTCGCTCTCAAACAAACCGAGCTCGGCCTCACGCCGTTCAGCGTCATGATGGGCGCGCTGCAGGTTCTGGACGAAATGAAAGTGCGCTTCCGAGTTCACTGCATCCCCAGCTCGCCCGGCAGTGCGACATCTTAAGGGACCAAGCATTCAGCGCGGCGGCGTCCAGCCCTGACAATGTTGTGCGATCAGCCCGGCAAGAAGGTTTGACTGCTCCGCGCTTGCGTTCAGCGCGGGAACATACAGAAATTTGCGCCCGCCTGCCGCGAGGAAGCATTCACGGTTTTCCATGTCGATTTCCTCCAGCGTTTCCAGGCAATCTGCCGCGAAACCCGGGCACAGGACCGTCACTTCATCGACGCCACGCTTGGGCAGCTCGGCCATGACATCGATCGTATAAGGCTTGAGCCATTCGGCTGCGCCGAAGCGGGAATGAAAGCTCACGCTCCATTCGTCCTCGCGCAGTTCGAGTTCGTGAGCAAGCCGCTGCGCCGTACGCTTGCAGTTGGCGAAGTACGGGTCGCCATTGCTTACGTAGCGTTCGGGGATGCCGTGGAAAGACATCAGGAGAAGCTTGGTTTTGCCGTGCATGGCCCAATGTCCGGCGACGCTTGCGCGCAGGGCATCGATGTAAGCCGGCCGATCGTGATATTCCGAGACAAAACGCAGCTCTGGCAGCCAGCGCCAACGGCTCAATTCATGGGTGACGTGGTCGTGCACGGCGCCGGTCGTCGAGCCGCAATATTGCGGAAACAGCGGTACCACCAGAATGCGTTGCGCGCCGACATCGCGCAGCCGCTCCAATGCTTCGCGCACGCTCGGCGGCGAGTACAGCATGCCGACCTCTATGGAAATCGGCGCGAGCCTGCGCTTGAGCTCAGTGCATAGCTGCGTGGAGAACGCCAGCAGCGGCGAGCCTTCAGGCGTCCAGATTTTCCGATACTTGCGCGCCACTCGCGCGGGGCGAAACGGCAGAATAAATCCATACAGAATCGGCAGCCACAATGCGCGCGGCAGCTCGATGACGCGCGGGTCCGATAGCAGCCCTTGCAGAAACGCCCGTACATCGCGTGGGGCGAGCGAAGCCGGCGAACCGGAGTTGACGAGTAGCACGCCGATCCGGCCGGCGGCGTCGTGGCGATAGTTGGGCGAGCTTTGGTAAGGCACTGCGCGAAGGATTAAAGATTGCCGGGGCGGCACGATACCGGAGGTCGAGGTTCAGAGCTATGGTGCTGTACATTCATCATGGTAATGTCCGCCTGTCGGTCTTAGCCATCTAAAAGGGAGCGAATAAAATGGCGGTCGAGTGGAAATACCTGCCCATTCTCAAGTGGAAGCAAGGTGAGCGCATCGCACTTCAGAACCTATCAGGTAGTCAGTGGGAAAAAATCGTTCCTCTGCTTGAGTTACAGGCGATTGCTGCCGCGCCAGATGCGGGTGCTTTACGCGTCGCGCTACCGGGGTATATGGAGAAAATCGCGAAGGAGCTCGGCACGGCCGTTACCGGGGACAAATTCGTCGCAATCGATATACGTCATGTGTCTCCGGCATATCCGAAACAGATTCGCCTCCTGAAAGCTGTATGCGCCTTTCTTGCTAACCAAGCGAAGCGTCAAATAATCCCCGTTTTGACTGAGTCGATGGTTGCAGATCAGACTGGCGATCTTACGGTGATCGACGGTTTTAGCAATTACATCCTTCGCATTCATACACCAAGCATGGACGCCACTCAATTGACAGCTCTTGTCGAGCTTACTCGTGCAAATGGAATCCGAAAAAGTGCTTTGCATGTAGTCGTAGATCAGTATTCAATGGTCAATCAGGACCCGGTCACGCGTTTCACAGCGGTGCGCCCATTTATCGATGCAGCGCTGGGAACGGAATGCCGCAGCATTACAGTGGCGGGAGGATCGTTTCCGGCGAATCTAATCGGATTGACGCAGGGTATCCACGATCTCCCACGAGTCGAATGGAAAGTCTGGGAGACAGTCCGGGTTCATTCCGACTATGATGAGCTCCGCTACAGCGACTATGCAGTCACCAATCCCGCGCCTTTGCCCGATCTCGATCCAAAACAGATCAATCCGTCGGTCGCCATACGCTATGCCGCGGCGGATTTTTGGCGCCTGTTCAAGGCAGGCGGATTCAAAAAGGGTAAGCCGAATCAATACCGCGCACTATGCCAGCTGTTGCTTGGAGATCCGGTTTATACAGGATCTTCATTTAGCTACGGGGATAGCTGTTATGAGAAGGCGGCAGACGCTAGGTTAGGTAATGGAAACCCGAGCAGCTGGCGTCGAGATGCGACCAGCCACCACCTTGTCCTGACGGCATCGGCTTTGTGACCGTTTTGCGCTCCAGCAAACGTTGCGCTACAAAAGCGCGAAGTGCGTCGATACAGAGGATCGATGCAAGCTTCTGCTGTAACTGACTTCGCGTCGCGCGCCTGGATGGCGGTGACCCTGTATGCACTGCCAGAATCGACGCCGCCTCATCTTTCCACAGGGACATGGCTACGCTCAGAGCTTCTTGTGCATGGTTATCGCGCGCAACGCGCAATTCCTGAAGTGCCAGGGAGCCGTCCGGCTTGCGGTTCACCACCGATATTCCCCACCAGCTTGGCATCAGCGTTTGGGCTACGTCCGCGTAGCGTGGCCCCGTGACTAACGTGATGCGGTCGAAGACGCGATTATAGGCATGGATCTGCTTGTGCAGCCGACTGAAATTGTCGAGATCGCTTTTAATCTCATATGCCTCAAGGCGATCGCTGACAATCGCCAAATCGATGCGGCAGGCACCCTGTTCGATGGACAGCTCTTCATAAAGCCGCCCGCCGGTTAATTGCGCTTGCATCGAAAGAACCTCACGCAGGCAGCCCCGTAACTCTTGTTCGGTGATCGGTTCGGTTGGTCGCTTCATGCGAGGCGGAACGTAGCATAATTAGCCTGTGGTGCTCACTTGGTCGTGGCAGATCTTACGAGTTTTAACTTGAACACCCTTAATGCAAAGGCGCTTTACGACGTCGTTTCGCGACTCGGGCTCACCCGTGCCCAAGTCCGCGCTCTGCTGCCCGACTGGTGGGGAAAAGGGCTTGAGAAGGAGGCGAGTGGAATTGCGGAATTGGCCATGCATTTGAGTCGCCGTTTGAGCTTGGACTTGGAAGAGCTGCTCAAGGGGCGGCTGGCCCCAAAGGGCGCAGTCGCCCAGGTGGCGTTCAAACACCCGGCGAACATCGACTCTGCAACCCTTTCACCTGCGAGTTTCATTGCGTCTTCATTGGCGCAAGCCGTATTGGCTGCACTGCCGTCGAAGTATGAGCCACTTCCCGCAACCGCCGATAATGTCCGGGGACTCGCGAAACAAGAGGGCAAAGCCGTCCTGGGTTTCGACGCATTGCTTGAACTTTGTTGGACCCATGGGATTCCAGTCATTCCGCTGCCTAACTTGCCGATCGGTGTGAGAAAGATGGATGGGGCGGCGCTGCAAGTCGGTAGCCGTCCCGCAATCGTTATTGCGAAGAAGAAGTCTTCTCGAGCCTGGCTCAGTTTCATTCTCGCCCACGAGATTGGTCACGTCGTGTTAAACCACCTGCGATCGGGTTCGAGCATCGTCGATATCTCGCTGCAGGAAACGTCAACCTATTCGGTCGAATCCTCATCGGATCTGCAGGAAACAGAGGCCGATGCGTTCGCGCTGGAGGTCATGGGCGGCTCTACGGTGGAACGCGAAATCTCTACATGGTCGGCTTTGGCGCCGGTGGAGATTGCGGTGGAGGCCCGCCGATCTGCAGTCCGACATCGCATCGAAGCCGGGCATTTCATTCTGCGGTATGCCTTTGCTACCAAACGCTGGGCCGAAGCGGTTACCGCCCTGCGCTTTCTTAGCGAAGATCTCGATCCTGAGTCGGCATTGGGCGAACAGCTAAGCCAGCGGCTGGACATGAAGCTCCTCTCTGACGACTTGCAGGACTTCATCGCGCAAGTGACCGGCTGGCGCGGCAAGGCGTGAACGGAATAGGGTTGCCGTGCCGTTACTCGTCGACATCGACGCGCTGTGCAAGCTTGCTCACTGGCGCTTGCTCTCGCAACTACCGGAGTTGACAGGCCAGCAGTGGGAGGAGTGCGCCACACTCGAGTCCGCGAAATACCGTGCAAGACGTTCCGTCGAGCATCCTGATGGCCGCATTTTTCATTCGACCGATGCGGCGCAAGAGGCGTTAAATTCGATCTTGCTCATGACCGGATCTATATCTCCTGACGCCGAGCATATGTCTCGCTTGCAGGATTTATCCGGGGTTGATGCTGGTGAGGCCGTTCTATTTGCGGCGATAGCATGTGCACCAGATGCACGGTTGTTGACAGGCGACAAGCGAGCATTGCGGACGATCTCTGCGCTGCCCAAGGAAGCGCGAGCGTCGTACGCCGGAAAAATTGTCGCTGTTGAGCAGGTTCTCATGGCTGCGCTTGACAAGTATGGTCTTGAACGATTGCGTTTGTCCGTATGCCCTTGGAAGATGATCGATATTGCAGTGAGCAGCATCATGGGGAGCCACTGCGACATGCCCGAGTCGTCAGTACGCGAAGGTTTGACTTCGTACATCAATGAGCTAGCGTGCCTCTGCGAGCCGACTTTGATCGCGGGTCGCTTATGACGCTTCACTGTTTCGGAGAGCTGCAATGAAAAAACCCCTCATCAATGTGGCGGATGCCCGCACTCCCTCCGAAACGAATTACCAGCGCTTTGGCTATTCCATGACGGAATTGGCGGACATGGATGGCGTACGGGTCGCATCGATTTGCCTGAGTCGGGGTAAATAATGCCGCGGTGGAGCTGGATACTTCCGGTAATCGCTACAGCGATGCTGGGGGCTGGGCTAATCCTTCCCGCTCATCCCGCATTGGCCGTCGCCATGTTTGCGGCTTTGATGGGAACCGTCGTCGCGGGCGTGTATCAGGCCGAGGTAGTGGCTCTGCGCGTTGGCGAACCCTTCGGCACGCTCGTCCTGGCTCTTGCGATCACCGTGATTGAAGCTTCATTGATCGTTTCGCTGATGCTTGCCGGCGGCGAGGCCGCTGCGGAGTTGGCGCGCAATACTCTTTTCTCCGCCATCATGATCATCTGTAACGGGGTTGTCGGCTTGTGTCTGCTGGTAGGCGCTCTCCGCTATGGCGAGCAGGAATTTCAGGTGCAGGGCGCAAGTGTGGCGTTTGCGGTGCTGATCGCTCTTTCCACTCTGACATTGGTTCTGCCCGTGGTGACAACCAGCACGCTCGGCGGCACGTTCTCCGTTCCGCAGCTGACTTTTGCCGCGGTGGCGTCATTGTCCTTGTACGGGGTCTTTGTTTTTGTTCAGACCATCAAGCATCGGGATTATTTCCTGCCGCCGGGCAGCGCTGAACCTGAGGCGCATGCGCCGCCTCCCTTGGCCAGCAGGGCCTGGCTCAGTTTTGGATTGTTGTTCGTTTGCCTGATTGCAGTGGTGGGTCTGGCGAAAATGCTGGCGCCTACGATTGAGCAAACAGTGGCTGCCGCACGGGCGCCCCACGCGGTAGTCGGCATTGCTATCGCCTTGCTCGTGCTGTTGCCGGAAACATGGGCGGCACTGCGGGCCGCGCAGGCCAATCGTCTGCAAACCAGCATGAATCTGGCTTTGGGATCCGCTCTTGCCAGCATCGGCCTGACGATTCCGGCTGTTGTCGGCGTCGCCATTGCATTGCGGCTGCCCCTGGTATTGGGCTTGAGTCCAAAGGAAATGGTATTGCTTGCGCTGACTTTCCTGGTCGGTATCCTCACGCTCGGCACGGGCCGCACCAACGTTTTGCAAGGCACGGTTCACCTTATGATCTTTGCCGCCTTCCTGTTTCTCTCGCTATTTCCTTGAGGGCTCCTATCAAATCCCGCCCACGCAGACGTATTTGAGCTCGGTGTAATCGAGAATGCCGTATTTGGAGCCTTCACGGCCGAAGCCCGATTCCTTGATGCCGCCGAAAGGCGCTACCTCGGTGGAGATGATGCCGGTGTTCAGGCCGACGATGCCGTACTCCAGCGCCTCGGATACACGCCATGAGCGAGCGAGATCCCGCGTATAGAGATAGGACGCGAGGCCGAACTCAGTGTCATTCGCCATTTGAATGGCTTCGGCTTCGGTTTTGAAACGGAAGAGCGGCGCAACAGGCCCGAAGGTTTCCTCGCGCGCCATCAGCATTTGCGAGGTGACCTGCGTAACGATCGTAGGCTCGAAAAAAGTGCCGCCGAGCGCGTGCCGTTTGCCGCCGAGCGCAATACTGGCGCCTTTGGCGCGCGCGTCTGCAATGTGTTCTTCCACTTTGGCCAGCGCCTTGGCGTCGATCAGCGGACCCTGATCCGTTACGCCCGCCAGGCCATCGCCTACGCGCAGCTTCTGGACTGCGGCCACGAGTTTTGCCGTAAATGCTTCGTACACCGAATCCTGCACCAACAGCCGGTTTGCGCAGACGCATGTTTGACCCGTGTTGCGATATTTACTGGCGATGGCGCCTTGCACGGCTTCATCGAGGTCCGCATCCTCGAACACGATGAAAGGGGCATTGCCACCCAGCTCCAGCGACAGCTTTTTCAAAGTGCCCGCACACTGTGCCATCAGCTTCTTGCCGATCTCGGTGGAGCCCGTAAACGTGAGCTTGCGCACCGACGGATTGGACGTCATCTCGCCGCCGATAGCGGCGGCATCGCCGGTGAGCACATTGAATACGCCGGGAGGAATGCCGGCGCGCGAGCCCAACTCAGCCATGGCGAGTGCCGAGTAAGGCGTTTGCGCAGCGGGCTTGCAGACAAACGTGCAGCCGGCGGCCAGCGCCGGGGCGACTTTGCGAGCAATCATCGCTGCGGGAAAATTCCATGGGGTGATTGCAGCGACCACGCCGATCGGCTGGCGTAGAACCAGAATACGTTTGTCGGCCTGATGGCCCGGGATCACGTCGCCGTAAACGCGTTTGCCTTCTTCACCGAACCATTCGATGAACGCCGCAGCGTAGGCGATTTCGCCTTTCGCCTCAGCCAGAGGCTTACCCTGCTCCGCCGTCATCAATACCGCGAGATCGTCCTGGTTTGCCATCATCAGGTCGTACCAGCGACGCAGGATTGACGCGCGTTCCTTCGCAGTCTTCTTTGCCCACGCGGGCATTGCGGCAGCGGCTGCTGCGATGGCGCGCCTGGTTTCGGCTGTGCCCATCTTCGGCGCCGTGCCCAGTTTCTCCCCTGTAGCAGGGTTGCGCACGTCGAGCGTCGCGGACGAGTCCGCATTTATCCATTGGCCGCCGATCAAGGCCTGCGTGCGCAGCAGAGAAGGATCTTTGAGTTGCATTTGAGTTAACCGCCGGACTCGCCCGCAAGGCGTTGCGCGAAGAATTCTAGCGTACGCTCGCGGGCGAGTGCAGCGCTTTTCGGCTCGTAGCTCCCGCGCTGGTCGCAGTTGAAGCCGTGATTTGCCGGATACATGTAATAGACGCCTTCCGGATGCGCCGCCTTGATTTTGGCGATGTCCGCAGGCGTGATGAACTTATCCTGCTCGGCGAAGTGATACAGCACCGGGCATTTGGGTTTCTTGTCAAGATAATTCACGATGCTGCCGCCGTAGTAGCACACGGCGCCGGCAAGGGACAGCTCGCACGCGGCGAGGTACGAAATGCCGCCGCCCCAGCAAAACCCCACGGCACCGACGCGCCCGGCATGCTTGACGACTTGAAAAGCGGCGGAGAGGTCTTTGAGTATTTCTTCGCGCTTCAGCTGCTTCACGTAGCCGAAGCCTTCCTGCATTTCAGGGTCGGTATAGCCGAGTTCGATGCCGCGGCGCACCCGATCGAACAGTGAAGGCGCGATCGCAAGATACCCTTGCGCAGCGTAGCTATCCGTTACGGCGCGGATATGGCTGTTCACGCCGAATACTTCCTGGATCACGACGACAGCGCCGCGCGCCCGAGCGGGCGGCGCGGCGAGATAGGCTCGAAACTCATGGCCGTCGCGGGCCATGAGCGTATTGAATTCGCCCATGTTGACTTTCCGGTGAAAACGATGCGCAAGGATACCCCGGCAAGAGGGGGGCTAGAAGCGTGGTCGTGAGCAGGATCGGCCCGTGCTCTGAATTACCGAGTGACGGTCTGATCGATCGCGCCAAAGATACTGCGACCGTTGGCGTCAAGCATCTCGATCCGCACCCGATCGCCGAATTTGAGAAATGGCGTGCGCGGCGCCCCGTGCTCGATCTGCTCGAGCATGCGGCGTTCCGCAAGACAGGACGAACCTTTCGAACGATCGAGATTCGACACCGTCCCGGAGCCAATGATTGCGCCTGCGCCCAAACGGCGCGTGCGCGCCGCATGCGCGATCAACTGCGGGAAATTGAAAGTCATATCCACCCCCGCATTGGGATGCCCAAAAGGTTGGCCATTGATCTGGCTCACCAGCGGCAAATGTACCTTGCCCTCGCGCCAAGCGCTGTCAAGCTCATCGGGCGTCACGGCAACAGGCGAGAATGCTGTCGCGGGCTTCGACTGATAAAATCCAAAGCCCTTCGCGAGCTCGCCGGGAATCAGATTCCGCAGGCTCCAATCGTTGACCAGCGCGATGAGCTTGATATGCGCCGCCGCATCTTCCGTGCTTACCCCCATCGGCACATCGTTTGTAATCACGGCAACTTCAGCTTCGAGGTCTATGCCATGCTCCTCACTGATAAACCGCGCGTCATCGCAAGGCCCCAAGAGATCGTCCGACCCTCCCTGATAAATGAGCGGCTCCGTCCAGAACGACGCTGGCATTTGCGCGCCCCGCGCCTTGCGCACCAACTCAACATGATTCACATACGCGCTGCCGTCCGCCCAATGGTACGCACGCGGCAAAGGCGCTGCACAATTGCGCGCATCGAAGGGCCGAGCATCGGCCCGTTTCCCACTGGACAACGCCGCAGCTACTTCACGCAATCGCGGCTCGAGCTCAACCCAATGATCCAGCGCCGCCTGCAGGGTCGGCGCAATCTCCGGTACGGGCACGAAACGCGTCAGTGCGCTATCCACAACGACCAGTTGCCCGTCGCGGCCCCCGGCCTTGCGCGACGCGAGTTTCATGCCTTGGGCTGCCAACTGTCCACGTACCCGGCCCATTCAACTGCCTGCGCCGCCTGGCCGATCTCCAGCGCATCGCGCGTGTCGATCATGACCGCCACTTCATCTGTTTCGGTTCTGTTTGGGGCGAGCACATGCTGGAGCGCCTCAGGATGCGGACCGTGTGTAAAGCCCGCCGGGTGCAGAGTGACCATGCCGGACTGGATATTGTCCCGCGAGAAGAAATTTCCCGCGTGATAGAAAATGACTTCGTCGAAGTCGTCGTTGTTGTGGAAGAAAGGCACCTTGATCGCGCCGGGGTCTGTCTCGAACGGCCGTGGTACGAACGTGCACACCACAAAGCGCTTCCCCACGAACGTGGTGTGCGCGGAAGGCGGCAGATGATAGCGATGGCTCATCAGCGGCCGGATGTCCTGCACATTGATTCGCGCCACGGTCAAATCCCCATGCCAGCCCACAGCGTCGAGTGGATTGAAAGGGTAGGTGATTGTCGATATTGCGCCACGGCGTTTGACTTTCACCTGCCAGCGTTGGCTGTCGCTTTGCTGGGTACGGAATGCCTCATCCATTCGCGGCACGTCGAGCATTGCGGCATCGAAAATGGCATGGGGGCCGACGAGCCCTTTGTCCGGCAGGAAATAGCTGGAGTTGGTGGCTTCAATGGCCAGCACGGCGAGGTCTGCGCGGCTTTCCAGGCGCCACATCGTGCCGCGGGGCAGCAAAATGTAATCGCCCGCCGTGAAACTCAAATGCCCGAAATCGCAATAGAGCTCGCCTGCACCCTGGTGAAAGAACAGCAGATCGTCGCCGTCCGCATTGCGCGCCAGGTGGTCCATGCGCCCGGCGGGACTCTTCCAGAAGCGCACACGCACCGCGGCGTTGCTCATTAATTCGCCCGCCGCCCACGGTTCGATCGCACTTTGCGTTGCCGTGCGATTGAGATCGAAGGCGTGAGGCCGCAGCGGCCCTTCAAACGCAACCCAGGCCGTCGGCGGATTGCGATGATAGAGATGCGCCGCAGGCCCGAAGAATCCTTCCTTACTGATCTCCCGCTCGAAGGTGCCCGGCGGAAGATCCGCATGCGCCTGGCGCGAGGCCTGGCCCTCGACCTGCGGGTAGCTGATGTAGCGCTTCATGATTTCGACGCTCTGGTGGGTTATTTATAGTGGATCACTAAATGGCATTTCGCGCCACAATTGCGCCACGCGAGGGTCAGAATTTCCCCCTACAAGGAAAGCTATGAGAATTCCTGGATGGCTACTGCTTTTCACGATCCCGGCGTACGCGGCAGGGCCCGCGAGCGTGGAGTCCTTTTCACCGCAGGGCACGGTCAAACAAGTGCGGCAGGTCACGGCACGCTTCGCCGCGCCCATGGTGGCGCTTGGGGATCCGCAGTTACCGGACCCGTTCGCCATCGATTGCGCCGCGCCAGGCAAAGGCCGCTGGGCGGATACGCGCAACTGGGTCTATGACTTCGACGCGGATCTGCGCGCAGGATTGCGCTGCCGCTTCACACTCAAGCAGGAAACGTTGGGTCAACGAACCTTTGCTTTCGATACAGGCGGTCCGGCGGTTCAGGCGTCCATGCCCCGCGAAGGCTGGGAAGACCTGGACGAAGAGCAAATCTTTTTGCTGCGGCTCGATGCGCCGGCGATGGAGGAATCGGTGCGCGAGCACGCGCACTGCGTCATCGAAGGTATTTCCGAGCGCGTGCCGCTTGAGGTGTTCACTGGCGAGCGGCGTAAGGCCGTGCTCGCGCAACGCAGATCGCTCGGGTATTCGTACTACGAGATTCTCTGGAAGAGCGGCGACGTTTCAAACGCACGGGTGCGCAACCGCTCGCTGGAGACGGCGGAGGAACTGATCGCCGTCGTGCAATGCAAGCGCCGGTTGCCCAATGCGACGCAAGTACAGCTTGTCTGGGATGCAGGCATCGCTACTGCCAGCGGAATTGCTACTACGCAGGCGCAGAAGCTGGCTTTTAAAGTGCGGCCTGCCTTTACCGTACGAGTTGAATGCACGCGCACGGAACCCAATGCGGGCTGCATGCCGATCCAGCCTGTGGTCGTTCGCTTCAGTGCGCCCGTGCCGCGCGAGCGGGCGCTTGCGATCCTGCTGCGTGGCAAAGACGGGATGGAGCGCAAGCCGGAATCGCCGGAGGCGAAGCAGGCGCCTAGGGTGGAAGCCGTCACTTTCAAACCGCCATTTCCTGAAGGTATGGCGCTGACCGTGCTCATGCCGCCGTCCATCGTTGACGACGCCGGCCGGCCTCTCGAGAACGCTGCGCGCTTTCCTCTGGAGCTGCGCATCGACGACTACCCGCCGCTCGTCAAATTCTCCAGAGAGTTTGGAATACTCGAAGCGCGCGAAGGCGGCGTGCTGCCAATTACCATGCGCAATGTGGAAGCGGATTCCATGGGTCCTCAGGTGGCGCTGCCGGGCAAACGCTTGCGAGTTGCGTCCGATCCTGCCGCCATCGCACAGTGGATAGCGCGTGTGCGCAAGGCTATGGAACGGAGCGGGGAATATCGGGAGCGGTGGCTCGAGACCACCGGCTCGAAATCGGTATTCGAGGCGCGTGACGCGCCATCGTTGTTTGCGCTTGCAAAGCCCACTGGCGCGAAGCCTGCGGAAGTGGCGGGCATTCCGCTGGGCGCACCCGGTTTCTATGTCGTCGAGGTTGAGAGCCGCAAGCTCGGAGCGTCCTTGTTGGGCGAGAACGCCACTCGCTATGTCGCGACCTCCGCACTGGTCACCAATCTTGCAGTGCATCTCAAATGGGGCCGTGAGGGCTCACGCGTTTGGGTTACCCGTCTCGACAACGGCGCGCCTGTACCGGATGCGCAGGTGACGCTGCTCAATTTTTGTAGCGGCGCGCCGTATTGGCGCGGTAAGACAGACCGTTCCGGCATCGCCGCCATCAGCGGTAAAGAAGCCGAGGCGCTCGGTGCGCCGCATGAGAACGACAGCTGTGAAAGCTGGAGCCCGCCGCCACTTATGGCGACGGCGCAAGTGGGCGAAGATTTGAGCTTCGCGCTGTCGAGCTGGACCAAGGGCATCGCGCCGCACGAATTTGGCTTGTCGGTAGGCGGGCCTTGGAACGCGCGCATTTACCACACAGTGCTCGACCGGCCGCTGTTCCGCGCCGGCGAAACCGTTTCGATGAAACATTTTTTGCGGCGACATCGCAGCGAGGGTCTCGCTGCGCCGGATGGCGCAGCGGGCAAGCGCAAGGTGATCGTCTCGCATCTGGGCAGCAATCAGCGTTACGTTTTACAGGCGACTTTCGGCGCGGACGGCATTGCAGAACAGACCTGGACGATTCCCGCTGAAGCAAAACTGGGCGACTACTCCCTCGCAATTGAAGATGGCAAGGATGACGAGGTGCAGAGCGGCCAATTCAAAGTAGAAGAGTTTCGCTTGCCGACCATGCGCGCCGCCATTCAGGGGCCAGCGCGACCGCTGGTCAGGCCGCGAGATGTCACGCTCGATCTGCAAGTGAGCTATCTATCGGGCGGCGGCGCATCGGGCATGCCGGTGAAGGTGCGGAGTATGGTTGAGCTGCGGCCTGTGCGGTACCCGGGCTATGAAGATTTCAATTTCAGCGGCGCGCCGGTGCAGGAAGGCCTCGATACGGAAAGCGGCAGCGGCGCGGATTTCGATTTCGAGGGCGATTCCGCCCGGCAGACCGATAAAGCTCAGGTGCTGCCGCTTACGCTCGATGCGCAAGGCACTGCGCGCGTCACCATTCCGGACTTGCCTGCGGTTGAAGCGCCGATGCAACTTACCGCAGAGCTGGAATACCCGGATGCCAATGGAGAGCTGCTCACCGCAACTACCCGTGTGCGCTTGACTCCTGCAGCATTGAGCGTCGGCATCCGTTCCGACAGTTGGGTGGCCAGTGCGGAACAGATGCGCTTTCGCGTTCTTGCGCTGGGCCTCGATGGCCAGCCGCTGATCAAGCAGAAAGTAGTCGCTTCGCTCTATCGATCGACCGCATACAGCTATCGAAAACGTCTGATTGGCGGTTTCTATACCTATGAGACCGCGAGGGAAATCAAAAAATTGCCGCAGGCCTGTGAAGGCGTGACGAACGCACAAGGCCTGCTGCTATGCGAGTTGGCCCCCGGGATTTCGGGCGAAGTACTGGTGCGGGCTGAAGCACAGGATGCCAGCGGCCAGCGCGCCGGCGCCACCACTTCGATCTGGCTCGCGGGAAAAGACGAATGGTGGTTCGGCGGCACGACGGCCGATCGCATGGATCTGCTGCCTGAGAAAAAGGAGTATGAAGCCGGCCAGGTAGCGCGGTTGCAAGTGCGCATGCCATTCCGTTCGGCCACGGCATTGGTGACTGTGGAGCGCGAAGGTGTGTTGAGCAGCTTCGTGACGAAGTTGAGTGGCCGGACGCCGGTAGTTGAGGTGCCCATTGCAGATACCTATGCACCGAATGTGTATGTGTCGGTCCTTGCGGTACGCGGGCGCATAGGCGGGAAACGCTTCCTGCGCAGCAGCGCGGATGGCAAGGAGATCACTGCGCTTGTGGATCTCAACAAGCCAGCGTACCGGCTTGGTAATGCGGAGCTGCGGGTAGGATGGAAGCCGCATCGTCTCGATGTGCGCGTAACGCCTGAGCGGACTGTCTACCGGGTTCGCGACAAGGCGAAGATACATATCGAGGTCGTGCGCGCCAATGGCGCGCCATTGCCTGCAGACGCCGAGATTGCGCTGGCGGCGGTCGATGAAGCGCTGCTCGAACTGGCGCCGAATCGCAGCTGGGCATTGCTCGACGCGATGATGGGACAGCGTGGGCTCGAGGTCTGGACTTCCACGGCGCAGATGCAGGTGGTGGGCAAGCGCCACTATGGGCGCAAGGCCGTGCCGCACGGCGGCGGAGGAGGGCGCGAGCGAGCGCGTGAATCCTTTGACAATCTATTGCTCTGGAAAGGGCGTGTGCGATTGGATGAGCACGGCAAGGCAGACGCTGTCATTCCGCTCAATGATTCGCTGTCTTCCTTCCGCATAGTGGCCATCGCGCACGCGGGGTCGCAGTTATTTGGAACCGGCGAGGCGAGCATTGCGGCTACGCAGGATCTCATTCTGCTGTCCGGACTACCGCCATTGCTGCGCGAAGGCGACCGTTACGCGGCGACGTTCACCGTCCGCAACACGGGGGCGCAGGCGATGGCTGTCGACGTTACTGCGAAAGTCACTCCTGCTTCCGCCGAGTCGCTCGCCGACCAAAGAATAGATATTCCTCCCGGGGAGGCGCGCGACGTCATTTGGAATGTTACCGCGCCTGTCGGCACATCACGTTTGTTATGGGAGGTCAGTGCGAAGCAGATGCAGGGCGACGCACGCGACAGCGTGAAGATAGTGGAAACCGTGATCCCGGCTTATCCGGTGCGCACCTATCAGGCCACGATCGCGCAGCTTGCGAAGCCGTTGACCATGCCGGTGGAACGGCCCAAACAGGCGCTGCCCGGCCGCGGCGGACTCGAAGTGGCGCTACGCGCGCGGCTGGGCAATGGGCTCGATGGTGTCCGCGAATATATGGATCGCTATCCTTACATATGCCTCGAACAGAACGTGTCGCGCGCTGTTGCGTTGCGAAATCGCGCAGCGTGGGATTCGTGGATGGCGCGGCTGCCCGCCTATATGGATCGCGACGGGCTGTTGAAATATTTCCCCGCGGAATCGCTGCAGGGCGAGGATGCGCTGACGTCCTATGTTCTCGCCATCGGACAGGAAGCGGGCTGGGAAATCCCTGCGGCGCCACGGCAGCAATTGATTCAGGCGCTTACGAATTTCGTGCAGGGGCGAATCGTGCGCGATTCGGCGCTGCCTACCGCCGATCTCACGGTGCGCAAGCTTGCGGCTATCGACGCTCTCGCACGTCACGGCGCAGCGAAGCCGGGGATGCTGGACAGCGTGACGATAGAGCCTAATCTCTGGCCTACCTCCGGCGTTCTCGATTGGCTGGGTATTTTGCGCCGAGTGCGCGGCATTCCCGATGCCGTGGCCAACCAGAAGGCCGCTGAAGGAATATTGCGCGCACGACTCAACTTCCAGGGCACGACGATGGGCTTTTCCACCGAGCGCAGCGATGCGCTGTGGTGGCTGATGGTCTCGCAGGATTCGAATGCGGTGCGATTGTTGAGCGAAATGCTCGACAAGCCGCAATGGCGTGAAGATGTTCCACGGCTCGTGCGTGGCGCTCTCGGACGCCAGCAGGCGGGGCATTGGAACACCACCGTGGCGAATGCCTGGGGCGTGCTCGCGATGGAGAAGTTTTCCGCGGCGTTTGAATCCACGCCGGTGGCCGGAAAGACTTCAATGCATTACGACAAGATGGATCAATCCATTGCGTGGCCACAACCTTCAGGCGCCGGGGCTGTTGAGTTGCCCTGGCAGGAGGGCCGCAAGACCCTGACGGTAACTCATCAGGGCGCAGGCCGTCCGTGGGTTACGGTTCGTGCAACTGCGGCGCTGCCACTCGATAAGCCGCTTTCAACCGGATTCAAAATCCAGCGCGAGGTGACGGCCGTGGAGCAGAAGCAGCCCGGCAAATGGACACGGGGCGATGTCGCGCGAATCCGTCTCGAGCTCGAGGCGCAGTCGGATATGACGTGGGTAGTGGTGGAAGACCCGGTTCCCGCAGGCGCAACAGTGCTGGGCAGCGGGCTCAACACCCAATCCCAACTTCTGACGGGTGGCGAGCGGCGCGAGGGATGGGCATGGCCGGCGTTTGAAGAGCGCAAGTTCGAAGCGTTCAGGGCTTATTACCGCTACGTGCCCAAGGGTCAATGGGTGCTTGAATATACGGTGCGACTCAACAACCCCGGAACATTCTTGTTGCCCGCGACGCGGGTCGAAGCTATGTATGCGCCTGAGATGTTGGGAGAGATTCCCAATGCTCCGCTCGCCATCGAGGCGGCGCCGTGAGACGGCTTGCGCCGATCGGCGCAGCGGCTTTTGTCGCCACAGTCGCGCTGGCAGTGTTGCTATGGCCCGCCGCGGATGTTGCTGACTTCGCAACCGTCAAAGCAAGGTGGCGTCCATCGGACGCGTACCTGCTAGATCGCCACGGCGAAATATTGGATCGGCAGCGCGTCGACTTCGGAGTGCGGCGTTTTGACTGGACGCCGCTCGAAAAAATTTCGCCTGCGCTGACCGCCGCGATTGTCGACGGCGAAGATCGTAACTTCTGGCGTCATCGGGGGGTTGACTGGCTCGCGGCGGTGGGAGCAATGCGAGATCAATTAATTGGCGGCCGGCGACGTGGGGCCAGCACGATCAGCATGCAGGTGGCTGCTCTTGTGGATGCGCGAGCGCGAGCGGACATCGCGGGTGGCGCGTTGCGGCGCAAGTTTGCTCAGATAAGAGTGGCTCGAGCTATCGAGGCCCACTGGACCAAGGCGCAGATTCTGGAGGCTTATCTGAATCTGCTGGGGTTTCGCGGCGAGCTGCAAGGCATTGGCGCAGCATCTCAAGTATTGGTTGGCAAGGCGCCCTCCGGATTGAGTTTGCCTGAGAGTCTGGTGCTCGCGGCATTGTTACCTGCTCCAGGCGCGTCGCAGGAGCGCGTCATCTCCCGTGCATGCGCGAGAGCCACGGCGCGCAAAGTCGCCATTCGCTGCGCAACGCTCCGTACAACTGCGGTAGGCATGTTGGCATCCGCTAGTCCAACCGTTCCGTTCCAACGGCTAGCGCCGCAACTAGCCGGGACATTACTCAAGCGCCCAGGCGAGCGCATTCAAACGACCCTCAATGCGCAAACCCAACGCCTGGCTGGGAGCGTGCTGAGTCTGCACCTTGCGGGCCTGGCGGCGCGCAATGTGCGTGACGGCGCGGTATTGATTGTTGACAACGAAAGCGGGGATGTACTGGCGTATGTCGGATCCGCCGGCTCGCAATCGCGCGCGCGAGAAGTGGATGGCGTACGTGCACATCGTCAGGCAGGCTCCACCCTCAAGCCCTTTCTATATGAGCTGGCGCTGGAGCGCCGCTATCTGACTGCCGCTTCATTGCTCGACGATTCATCCATCACTCTAGATACGGCAACCGGCATCTATCTGCCTCAGGACTACGACCGCGAGTTCAAAGGCCTGGTGAGTGTGCGCACGGCGCTCGCTAGCTCGCTCAATGTGCCCGCGGTGAGAACGCTGGTGCTGGTTGGCGTGCAGCCGTTCCGCGATCGGCTCAATCGCCTTGGCTACTCGAGCATCACTGAGGATGGGGAATTTTACGGATATTCACTCGCGCTTGGCTCTGCGGAGGTTAGTCTTTGGGAGCAGGTGCAGGCGTATCGGGTATTGGCACGGAAAGGGCGATGGTCGCCACTGCGTTTGCAGCCGGGCAAGAGGGCAGCAGACGTCGCGATGCTGCCGGCTGGAGCAAGCTTCGTGATCGCGGATATTTTGAGCGATCGCGCCGCACGCTCACTCTCTTTTGGCCTGGACAATCATCTCAATACCTCCTTCTGGAGCGCAGTCAAAACCGGCACCAGCAAAGATATGCGGGATAACTGGTGCGTTGGATTTTCGAACCGCTACACGGTAGGCGTTTGGGTTGGAAATTTCGAAGGCGACTCCATGCGCGATGTGAGCGGCGTGACCGGAGCGGCGCCCGTTTGGGGACAACTTATGACGGCCTTGCATGTCAATACGCCGTCACTGCCACCAAGCGCGCCCCCCGGCGTCACAACTCAATTGGCTCGTTTCACGCCCGCAGTCGAAGCTTCGCGCCGCGAATGGTTTCTGGGTCAAACCGAAGCGCATCGCGTTGTGGCTGTAACAAAGGAAGGCGGGATCTCGAAGATCGCAAGCCCGGCCAACGGCATGGTGATCGCGTTCGATCCGGATATCCCGCCGGCACAACAGCGTGTGCCCTTCACGGCGCAAGCAGCGGAAGAGGGGGCGGCGTTCCGTTTGAACGGCAAGCTCCTGGGCTCGGCGGACCAAACTGTGCTTTGGTCGCCGAGCCCGGGCAACCATCGTCTGGAGCTCGTGGCCGCCAGCGGCCGCGTGGCAGATCGCATCGGTTTTCAGGTGCGATAATCCTTATGAGGCGACTCAATTCGTCACGCAGTGAGTGACGAATCTCGGAACGGCGTGAAGTTGCGCCCCTTGGGGTCCTGTTATACTGAACGCCATGGACAAAACCATCCGCCGCTTTTCCAGCCAGATTGAAATGAAGGCCGAGGAGTATCGTTACTGGCAAAGCGTGTCCGGAGCCGAGCGCATGCGCGCCGTATCTGAGATTACTCTTGAAGCCTATGCATTGAAGGGGCAAGCGCCTGATGTTCAAAGACTTCAAAGAACTCTTGTCCGCATTCAACGTCCACCACGTTAGATATCTGATTGTGGGTGGGTATGCGGTGTCGTTTCACGCGCAACCGCGGGCGACCAAAGACATCGATATCTTGATCGATCCGGCGGAAGACAATAGTAAAGCGGTCTATGCGGCGCTGGTCGAATTCGGAGCGCCGCTGCAAGGCTTGAGGGCCAAGGATTTCAGGGAGCCCGGCAGCTTTTTCCGTATGGGCACACCACCTCAAATGGTGGACATCCTGCCTCGAATCAGTGGCGTCGACTTTGCGACGGCCTGGAGTAGGCGCGTGGACAGCGAGATAGAGGAAGGGTTGGTCGTGTCCTTCATCTCGCGTGAGGACCTGCTGAAGGCTAAATTAGCTGCTGGCCGTCCGGAGGATCTGGCTGATGTGTCGGCCTTAGAGGATGCGCAGGGCAAAAAATCCCGTTAGCGGTCTGACTGCAGGCGCCACCGGCTCTCGGTCTAGCTGCCTGCACCCAGAATCGCCGAATCCTTCGGCAACCCCGCCAACCTGCGCACCGTGTACTCATACCCTAACGCAATCGCCCGATCGAACGCCTTCCAGTTCAGCATATCCACCTGCGCGAGCGGCGGTTGCAGCAGAAAGTCTGTCTTCTCCCGATGCGCCAGCGTCGTCGCCGCGCTGTTCACCATGCCAGCGCGCAGCAAAATACGCACGATACTGGGGCGCCGCTTGCGGCGGCTCAGCCAGCTGCCGATCTGCCAGAGCGGCGGCATGTCCATCTCATCGCCTAGCGCGGTGAAAGCACGATCCGTTCCCACATCGCAACCGATCACCGGCCCGCGCCCAAGCTCGCGCATCACATCCACCGGAAGATTGTTCATCGTGGCGCCGTCTACCAGCACCTCGCCGTTATTCATCACGGGCGGCAGCACGCCTGGAATCGCTACGGAGGCGCGCAACCACCGCCACAACTCGCCGCGTCTATGCACTACCGATTGCCCGGTGGTCAAATTCGAAGACACGCAGAAAAACGGCAGCGGCAGATCTTCAATAGCAGTATCGCCAAACCCCATATGCAGCAAGCGGCTTACGCGCCGTCCCGATGTCAACGCCACCACTGGCAGCGTGTAATCCCCAATGGGATTCACATCCACAAAGGAGCGCCGAAACCGCGCCGTCATCTCCTCAATGCTCCAGCCGGCCGCAACCCCAGCGCCCATAATGCCGCCAAGGCTTGTGCCGCCTACAAGATCGATGCCAACACCCGCCTCGCGCAATGCCTTGACAATCCCAATATGCGCAAATCCCCGCGCACCGCCTCCGGAGAACACAATTCCATTCGCGCGCCCCGTCAGCAAGCGCGCCACGTGAGCAATGTCCTGCCGCCCGGTAACGTGATGATGCGGAATATTGAATTGACCCAACCAGCGTGCGGCTGCGCCCGGGGTAATCCTCTCATCGTGCAGCAGCACCAGCTCGGCGCGCTGCGCCGACAGATTTGAATTGCCCAAGCCGGGCAACGCTGCCCATCCTTCCGGCGCCGCATCGGCGCCAGCGAGCAGCACTAGCGAATCCGCCTGCCGCACGCACAAGCTGCTCCATGGGGTTGCGGCAGGGTCTGCCACGTACACGACGAAGTCGTTCGCGCTTTCCACGCGGTGAAACCAATGACTGGTATGTGTAGCCCCGCGCACGCTCCATACCAGCTCCGCGCGACCGAATCGCGCCAGCGCCTTCACGAATTCCGTGGCAAAACCGCCGGCGTCCAGATCGATACTTTGCGGAACGATGGTAAAGGTGCGCGCGCCGCGAGTGCGGGTCCGGCCGCGCGTCTGCGCATTTTCCAGACGATCCACGGTGAGTTGCGCGATGCGCAGCATGGCCTCGGGATGCCGGCGAATCACCTGATCGAACGCTTCGCGCGACAATCGAGCCAGCTCGCTGTCGCGCAGCGCGACGATTGTC
>Ga0065707_10000603_pt1 | contig 34509 bp, 37 predicted proteins | sample SwiRhicommuniRL3_FD_59094 | JGI IMG/M metagenome (GOLD analysis project Ga0065707, IMG submission 59094) | Switchgrass rhizosphere bacterial communities from Rose Lake, Michigan, USA - RL3 v2 (version 2) | ecosystem: Host-associated > Plants > Roots > Rhizosphere > Soil | place: East Lansing...
GCTGCAAGATGATCGAGGCGCTGATGTAGGGCATGATACCCAAAGAGAAAACCGAGAACTGCTCCAGCGCTCCGCCGGAAAATAAATTGAGAAAACCAAAGAGCGTATTCTGCTGTTGATCGAAGAACGCCGCCATCGCTTGGCGATCGATCCCCGGTGTCGGCACGTGCACGCCCAAGCGATACACCGCGACCATCGCCAGCGTGAAGAGCACGCGGCGGCGCAATTCCGGAACGCGCGAGGCGTTTTGAAAGCCACTAAGCATGAATTGCAATCAACTCCGCTTTACCGCCGGCGGCTTCGATCTTCTCTTTCGCCTTGGCGGAAAAGCCATGCGCCTTGATCGTCAAAGCCTTGCTCAGCGCACCGTCGGCAAGAACCTTGACGCGCCGGTTCTTGCCGCTGACATAGCCGTGCTCGATGAGCGTTTCCGGTGTTACTTCCGTGCCGACTGCAAAAGTTTCCAGTTGGCCAAGATTGACTACAGACATTTCAATTCGAAATGGATTGTGAAAACCGCGTTTTGGCAAACGCCGCTGGAGTGGCATCTGCCCGCCTTCAAATCCGGGCTTCGTATTGCCGCCGGAGCGCGCGCCCTGGCCTTTGTGGCCACGACCGGAAGTTTTACCATGCCCCGAGCCGTCGCCTCGTCCGACGCGTTTTCTTTTCCTGTTTGAGCCTGCTGCCGGCTTTAGATCATCGAGTTTCATGCTTATCGAATCTCCGCCAGTACCTTGCCGCGCCGATCGGCGATGTCTTCCGGAGCTCGCAGATCGCGCAAAGCCGCGATCGTCGCCTTCACCATGTTATGCGGGTTGTTGGAGCCGAGGCATTTGGTCAAAACGTTTTGAATGCCGGAAGCCTCCACGACCGCCCGAACACCGCCGCCTGCGATCACTCCGGTGCCGTCCGAAGCCGGTTTAAGGATAACGTAGCCGGCGCCGAAACGGCCGGTGACCTCATAGGGAATCGTGCCATCCATCACCGGCACGCGGATCAAACTCTTTTTTGCCTGCTCGAGGCCCTTGCGGATCGCTTCCGGCACTTCGTTCGCTTTGCCCATGCCGTAGCCGACCAGCGAACGGTTGTCTCCGACCACAACGAGCGCGCTGAAGCTGAACCGCCGGCCGCCCTTGACAACTTTGGCGACGCGGCTAATGTGCACCACTTTTTCCTTGAGTTCTAATCCCTGCGGATCAATCCGTTCCAAAGCCACCTCGTGTTCGATTCTCTGTCAAAACTTTAATCCACCTTCGCGAGCGCCATCCGCCACAGCCTTGACGCGCCCGTGATAGATGAAACCATTGCGATCAAAAACCACATTCACAATATTTTTTTCCTGGCACACCCTAGCCAACGCAAGCCCGACAAGCTTCGCAAGCTCGACGCCTTTGCTCTTTTTGCTGGCGTCCGCCAATTGCTCCGAAAGGGTCGATACGGCCGCAAGGGTCTTGCCTTGATGATCGGAAACGACCTGCGCGTAAATATGCTTGTTGCTGCGAAAGACGCAAATCCTCGGGCGGCTGTCCGTGCCGATAACCTTCTTGCGCACCCGCACCTTTCGCCGCAGCCGTGCGTTAACTTCCCGTTTGTTTGCCATCTGCTGTCCTCAAGTTCTACTTTCCGGCCGCCGAGCCGACCGCCTTACCGGCTTTGCGCTTGATCACTTCCTCGCGATACTTGATCCCTTTGCCCTTGTAAGGCTCGGGGGGCCGGAGATCGCGAATCTTCGCCGCTGTCTCGCCGAGCACTTGGCGATCGGCGGAGCTAAGAGTGATAATCACCTGGCGCTCCACTGCGGCCGAGACTCCAGCCGGCAACGAAAAAACCACCGGATGGGAGTAACCCAAAGTCATGTGAATCTGTTGACCCTTCACCTCCGCCCGGTAACCGACGCCATTGATATCCAACACTCGGGTAAAACCCTGACTCACCCCTAGGGTCATGTTGGCAATAAGCTTGCGGGTAAGACCATGGAGCGCGCGAACCTTGCGAACCTCATTCTCGCGCTCGACACGCACCACATTACCCTCGACCTTGACATGAACTCCGGCGGGCAGCTCGGCTTGCAGCTTTCCCTTGGGTCCCTCCACACGCAGAGCGTTGGCATCAATGGCGACTTTAACGCCTGCAGGGATGGTTATCGGTAATTTTCCGATGCGCGACAAATGACACCTCGAATGATCTTACCAGATGGTACAAATAAGTTCGCCGCCGACCTTCGCACGCTGCGCCGCCCGGTCGACGAGAATACCTTTCGGCGTCGATAAAATATGAATCCCCAAACCTTTACGAATGGGCGTCACATTGTTGGCTCCGACATAGACCCGGCGGCCAGGGGTGCTGACCCGCTTCATTCCGGCGATTATGGGCCGGTTCTCGCGGTCGAATTTGAGCTGGACGATAATTTCGTCGCCGCCTCCGACCGCAGCTTTGACCTTTTTTTGATCTTTTAAATATCCTTCTTCTATCAGAATCTTAAGGATGTTTTCCTTGATGCGCGACCAGGGCATGGACACTCTTTGATGACGCGCCCGGGAGGCATTTCGAATTCTCGTTAACATGTCCGCGATTGGATCTGTCATTCCCATGAGTTTCTCAGCCCCTTACCAGCTCGCCTTGACCAATCCCGGAATGTGACCTTTGCGCGCGTGATCACGCAGGCAAAGACGGCACATGCGAAAGCGCCGATAAAACGCTCGCGACCGGCCGCAAAGCGGGCAGCGGTTATATTCCCTCACTTTAAACTTGTTCGGCATTTCCGCCTTAATCCGAAGACACTTCTTTGCCAATGGACTGTCCCCCTGATCGCTAACTCGAAAACGGCATGCCCATCAGGCGCAGCAGCGCCAAACCTTCCTGATCCGTTTTCGCAGTAGTGGTAATGGTAATTGTCATCCCGCGCGTCTTTTCGACCCGATCCGCATGAATCTCTGGAAAAATAATCTGTTCGCGCAGACCCAGGGAATAGTTGCCCCGGCCGTCGAAAGCGCGGTTTGACACGCCCTTGAAATCGCGTACCCGGGGCAGCGCCACATGGATTAACCGATCAAGAAATTCATACATGCGCTCGCGCCGCATCGTCACCATACAGCCGATGGGCACGCCCTCGCGCAGCTTGAAATTAGCAATAGCCTTTTTCGCTTTGGTAACGACCGGCTTTTGCCCCGTGATCGCGGTAATCTCGGCCACCGCTGAATCCACCGCCTTGGCATTCTGCGTCGCCTCTCCCACGCCGACATTCAATGTGATCTTTTCCAGACGTGGCACCTGCATGGAGTTCTTGTAGCCGAACTCTTTCATCATGGCGGGAACCACATCGCTCTGATATTTTGTTTTCAAACGTGCCATCACTCGTCCTACTAATCCACCGCTTCCTTGCAATTGCGGCAAATACGAATCTTCTTGCCATCCGTCAGGATTTTGTGCCCTATTCGTGCCGGCGCATTACATTTGTCACACATGATCATGACATTGGAGGCATGAATCGCCGCTTCCTTCTCCACGATACCACCGGTCTGCTGCGGCCCGCGCGGCTTGGTATGCCGCTTGACGATGTTCAATCTCTCGACGACGACAGCGTCCTTGTCCTTTAAAATCCTCAAAACCTTCCCGGTCTTGCCCCGCTCCTTGCCCGCAATCACCATAACGCTGTCATTTTTACGAATTTCCACGAACACCCTCTCGATCCAGGTTAGAGAACCTCCGGCGCGAGCGAAATAATTTTCATGAACTTCTTGGCGCGAAGCTCGCGCGCGACGGGACCAAAGATACGGGTCCCGATCGGCTCTTTCTGATTGTCGATCAGCACGGCCGAATTATTATCGAAGCGAATATAGCTGCCGTCCGGCCGGCCCAATTCCTTGGCCGTGCGCACGACCACGGCCTTCATCACGTCGCCCTTTTTGACCTTGGCGTTGGGAATCGCTTCTTTGACCGAAACCACAATGATATCGCCGATCGACGCATATTTCCGTTTGCTGCCGCCGAGTACTTTGATGCACTGGACCCGGCGCGCGCCGGAATTGTCCGCTACATCCAACGTTGTTCGCATCTGAATCATGAGCCAACCTCAAACACGCCGCCGAATCGCACTTCAGACGCCGGCATCTTGTGTTTCTCCTGCAATGGTCTGAGCGCGCTCGAGGACCTTGCTGATGCGCCAGCGCTTGTCGCGGCTGAGCGGCCGGCATTCGACGATGAGCACACGATCGCCGACATGACATTCGCTTCGCTCATCGTGCGCCTTCACTTTGGTGCGGCGGCGCAGAATCTTTTTGTATCTTGGATGCATTACCGTACGCTCGACAGAAACCACCACGGTCTTCTGCATGCGGGCGCTGACCACCAATCCGGTCCGTTCTTTCCTTAAGCCACGACTATCCATACTCAGCCCTTCTGACCCCGAGATCGCTCCCGCAGTATCGTTTCAACGCGCGCGAGGTCGCGCTTGGTTGTTCTAAGCTTCATCGGGTTTTCCAGACGGTTGGTGGCGCGCTGGAGCTTCAAGTGACCGATCTCCTCGTGTAACGAGACTCGCTTCTGATTCAAGTCCTGGGCGCTCATCTCGCGCAGTTCCTTAGCTTCCATGCACACGCCCTCTCCGCTCCACGGTGATCGTCGGGATTGAAAGCTTATGCGCCGCCAAACGGAATGCCTCCTTGGCCAGCGGTCCTTCCACGCCTTCCATTTCGAAAAGAATCCTTCCGGGCTGGATTACGGCAACCCACATCTCGGGAGCGCCCTTGCCCTTTCCCATACGTGTCTCGAGTGGCTTTTTGGTCAACGGCTTGTCCGGAAAAATCCGAATCCACACTTTGCCGCCCCGCTTTAAATAACGCGTCAATGCGACGCGCGCTGCTTCGATCTCGCGCGCGCCCATCCAGCCGCGGCCAATCGCCTTGAGACCGAAATCTCCGAACGCGAGAGTCGAACCGCGATGGGCCGTGCCCCGGCGGCGTCCCTTCTGTAGTTTTCGATATTTGACTTTTTTTGGTTCGAGCATGTTCTTTCAGTCTTTTTGTAAAATCACCGCGCGTCGAGCCTCAAATCACCCGCCCAACATCGCTTTTTGCTGCGACTCTTCCTCGGTCAAAACTTCGCCTCTGAAGATCCAAACCTTCACACCGATAATACCGTAGGTGGTTTTCGCCTCGGCAAACCCATAACTGATGTCGGCCCGCAATGTGTGCAGGGGCACGCGACCCTCGCGATACCACTCCGTGCGGGCGATTTCGGATCCGCCCAAACGCCCCGCCGACTGAATTCTCACGCCCTGCGCGCCCATGCGCATGGCGCGCGAAACACTTTCTTTCATGGCACGGCGAAAGGCTACGCGGCGTTCCAATTGGAGCGCAACGTTCTCCGCGGCGAGCTGCCCATCAAGGTCCGGCCTTCTGACCTCGTGAATATTGATGTAAGTTTCCCGCTTGGTGAGCTTGGTAATTTCTTCCTTGAGCTTTTCGATCTCCGCGCCCTTTTTACCAATGACAATGCCCGGACGCGCCGTGTGAATATTGATCTTTGCCTTGTTGGCGGCGCGCTCAATCTCAATGCGGGAGATGCCGGCGTGATAAAGCCGGCTCTTTAAAAATTTGGTCACCCGAAAATCTTCATGCAACAACTTGGGATAATCATGCCGCGCGAACCACTTCGAGTCCCATGACTCGATCACGCCCAGACGAAAAAGTTTCGGGTGCGTTTTTTGACCCATCAGGCCTTAACTCCTCTCCTGCGTTTCATCGAGAATGATGGTAACGTGACTCAGTCGCTTGCGCACGCGCGTTGCGCGGCCCTGAGCACGCGATGTAAACCGTTTCCACATACCGGCCTCATCCACCTTGGCTTGCTTGACGAACAGACGATCGACGTCAACGCTCTGCGTATTTTCAGCATTCGCTACCGCCGTGCGCACGGTCTTGGCAACGATGCCGGCGGAGCGCTTAGGTATGAACTTGAGAATGTTCAAAGCCTCTTCCACGCCCTTACCGCGAATCTGGTCGACAACCAGCCTGACTTTTCGCGGCGATACTCGAATAAATTTAGTGACCGCCCGTGTTTCCATATTCTCGTCAACCTAGTTCAATAATTCTCGCTCCGTCAAATACTCCTTCTGTCGGTCGGCTTAGGGTTTCGCCGCGGGAGCCGCGGGAGCCGCTGCTGCAGGACGCGGCGCTGCCGAGGGCGCACCCGTAGTCTCCTTGGCCTCGGCCTTGCGGTCACCCGAATGAGCAAAGAAGGTCCGTGTCGGAGAAAACTCCCCGAGCTTGTGGCCAACCATGTTTTCGCTGACGAACACCGGAATAAATTTTCGACCGTTGTGAACGCCGATGGTGTGACCCACCATTTCGGGAGTGACGGTCGAGCGTCGCGACCACGTGCGAACGACTTGGCGCTGGCGCGACTCGTTCATTGCGGCAATTTTTTTAACCAGATGCTGGTCGACAAAGGGACCTTTTTTTACCGAACGCGCCATGGCTATCTACCTTTTCTCCGCTGCACGATATACTTGTCGGTGCTTTGATTTTTTCGAGTCTTGTAACCTTTGGTCGGCTTACCCCACGGCGTCATCGGATGGTTGCCCTTTGACCGGCCCTCGCCGCCACCATGCGGATGATCGACCGGGTTCTTGGCGATCCCGCGCGTCGTCGGCCGAAAGCCCAGCCAGCGCACTCTACCCGCCTTGCCCCACGAAATATTTTCCTGGTCGGCATTACCGACTTGTCCTACCGTCGCGCGACAGTCAGCCAGAACATAGCGCAACTCGCCGGAGGGGAGTTTTATGAGCGCGTAGGTGCCTTCCTTCGCCATGAGTTGAGCGCCCAAGCCGGCGCTCCGAACCAGCTGCCCACCCTTGCCGATCTTAAGCTCGACGTTGTGCACCACGGTACCGACGGGGATGAACTTCAAAGGCAAGGAATTCCCCGGTTGAATATCCACTTTATCTTCGCCGGCAATCACCGTTGCGCCCACCTGAAGACGTTCAGGCGCGAGGATATAGCGCCGCTCGCCGTCGGCGTAGCAGAGTAATGCGATGCGCGCCGAACGGTTCGGATCGTATTCGATCGCTTCGACTTTGGCCGGCACATTGCGTTTGGCGCGCTTGAAATCAATCTGCCGATACAGACGTTTATGTCCGCCGCCGCGATGGTCTGCCGTAATACGGCCGGTATTATTTCGCCCGCCGCTTTTATTGAGCCGCTCGCGCAAGCCCTTTTCGGGGCGCGCCTTGGTCACTTCCTCGAAACCGAGCCCGGTGCGAAAACGCATGCCGGCGGAAGTCGGTCGATATGTTTTAATTGCCATTAACGATGGTTACCTTAGTGTTTTTAAGCTCCGCCGAAAAAATCAATTTTATCGCCTTCCTTAAGCGTCACGTAGGCTTTTTTCCAATCCGAGCGCCGACCCATGCTTCTGCCGACGCGGCGCATCTTGCCCAAATAGCGTGCGATGCGCACTTGCTCAACCTTGACCTTAAACAGTGTCTCCACGGCGTGTTTCACTTCGATCTTGTTGGCATCGGGCCTAACCTTGAAGAGAACCTGGTTCGCGCTCTCGGTCAGGAGCGTGCCCTTTTCGGAGATCAGCGGCGCCCTGATGATTTCATGCGGGCTCTTCATGCGGCCAGCCTTTCTTCCAGGCGTCGAAGCGCCTCCTGCGTCAAAATCAGATGGTCGTACCGCAAAAGATCGTAGACATTGACACCTTCGACGCGGAGCACCTTAATCTTGGAAAGATTCCGCGCCGAGCGTTCGATTTTCGCATCGGATTGCGAGATCACAATCACCGCGCTCTCGACTTTGAGCTCGGCCAACGCCCGCACCATGAGCTTCGTCTTGGCTTCTTCGAGCTCGAATTTATCGACCACGATAATCTTGCCGTCGCGGTTCTTCAGGCTGAGCGCCGAGAGCAACGCTTCGCGCCGCGCTGTGCGCGGCAAGCGATAGGAATAGTCGCGCGGCACGGGACCGAAGGTCGTTCCACCGCCCACCCAAATGGGCGAGCGAATGCTGCCTGCGCGAGCCCGGCCTGTACCCTTTTGCCGCCACGGCTTCTTGCCGCCACCTCGCACCCATCCCTTGGACTTGGTCGCCGCGCTGCCTGCCCGCCGGTTGGCGAGCTGCATGACAACCGTTTGATGCAGCAGGTGCGCGCGTGTCTTGGCGCCGAATATCTCTTCGTTGAGCTGTGGCTGAATAACGTGAACTTCCATGGTGCCTATCACCTTTTTATCGCCGGCCGTAGGATCACGACGCCGCGCTTGGCGCCTGGAACCGCGCCGCGCACCAACAGCAGATTTTCTTCGGCCCGAATCTCCACCACCTCGAGGTTCTGAGTTGAAACTTTTTCATTGCCCCAGTGGCCCGCCATTTTCTTCCCCTTGCGCACACGGCCGGGATAAGAACGGTTTCCAATCGAGCCGCCATGGCGAAAATATTCATGCGTGCCGTGGGAGCCGGGAAAACCGGCGAAAGACCAGCGCTTGATAACGCCGGAAAAGCCATGGCCCTTGGAAATGCCGGATACGTCGATGCGGTCGCCTACTTTAAAAAGATCACCGGCCTTGATTTCTTGGCCTACCTCATATTGCGAGACATCCTCGACGCGAAATTCCTTAAGCACCGCGAACGCTCCCTTGCCGGCTTTCGACATGTGCCCTTGCCCCGCTTTATTGACGCGCTGCGCTTTTTTGTTACCGAAGCCGACCTGGAGCGCATCGTAACCGTCCGTCGCCGCTTGCTTCTTTTGCACCACGACACACGGGCCAGTCTCCACCACCGTCACCGGAATTACATTCCCTTCGGCATTGTAGAATTGCATCATGCCGACTTTTCTTCCAATCAGTCCTGTCATAGCTCGCATTCCAGATCGCGCACGGCTAGGTTCCCTCGCATCACTGCAGTTTGATTTCGACATCGACGCCGGCGGCGATGTCGAGCTTGCCCAAAGCGTCGATGGTTTGTTGCGTCGGCTCGAGAATATCGAGCAGCCGCTTGTGCGTGCGAATCTCGTATTGATCCCGGGATTTTTTATCCACGTGCGGCGAGCGGTTGACCGTAAATCTTTCGATCCGGGTCGGAAGCGGTATGGGGCCGGCGACGCGGCCGCCCGTGCGTCTTACCGTCTCAACGATCTCGCCCACCGACTGATCGAGCACGCGGTGGTCATAAGCCTTTAGCCGAATCCTAATCTTTTCGTTCATACAGCTTCATCCGACTTGCCATCAAACTTGGCGATAATTCCTTCGGCAACCGCGGCCGGAACCGGTTCATAGTGAGAAAATTGCATCGTATAAGTGGCGCGCCCTTGGGTCATCGAACGCAGGTCGGTGGCATAACCAAACATTTGCGCCAGCGGGACGCGGGCATCGATCGCCTGCGCCGCCGGCCGGGTGTCCATACCCAGGACCTTGCCGCGGCGCGAACTAATATCACCGATCACATCGCCCATAAAGTCCTCCGGTACCACCACCTCGACTGACATGATCGGTTCGAGCAAAACCGGGCTTGCCTTGCGTGCGGCGGCTTTGAAGGCCATCGACCCGGCAATCTTGAAAGCAATTTCAGATGAATCGACGTCATGGTAACTGCCGTCGAACAACGTCACTTTCACATCCACAACAGGATAGCCGGCGAGCGCACCGTTGTCCGTCGCTTCCTTGATTCCCTTTTCCACCGCCGGAATATATTCGCGGGGAATCGAGCCACCCCTAACCGCATCGACAAACTCGAATCCACCGCCAGGTTGCTGCGGTTCCAGCTTTATCCAGACATCGCCGTATTGACCGCGGCCACCGGTCTGGCGCACAAACCTGCCCTGCTGCTCGACGCTCTTGCGCACGGTCTCTTTGTAGGCGACTTGCGGTTTGCCGACATTGGCGCCAACGTTGAATTCACGCAGCAATCGGTCAACGATGATTTCCAAATGCAATTCACCCATTCCGGAAATGATTGTTTGTCCGGTTTCCTCATCGGTGCGAACTTTGAAAGAAGGGTCTTCCGTGGCGAGCTTTTGCAGCGATAAACCGAGCTTTTCTTGGTCCGCCTTGCTCTTGGGCTCGATCGCAATGGAGATGACCGGATCCGGAAAATCGATTGATTCCAAAACGATCGATTCGTCCTCGTCACACAGCGTGTCGCCGGTCGTGGCGGTCTTGAGACCCACGGCCGCGGCGATGTCGCCCGCATAAACTTCCTTGATCTCTTCTCGTTTATTCGCGTGCATCTTCAGCAAGCGACCAATGCGCTCGCGCTTGCTGCGAGTTGAGTTGTAGATGGCGGAACCCGATGTGATCGATCCAGAATAAACGCGGAAAAATGTCAGCGTGCCGACAAACGGGTCGGTCATTATTTTAAATGCCAGAGCAGAAAATGGCGCGTCATCATCAGCCGGCCGCTCGGCGGGCGTTGTCGTACCCGGCTCGACTCCTTTTACCGGAGGAATGTCGAGCGGCGAGGGCAAGTATTCAACAACGGCATCCAGCATCGGTTGCACGCCCTTGTTACGAAATGCCGAGCCGCAAACCACCGGCACAATCTTGAGCGATAGGGTCCCTCGGCGAATCGCTTTCCGCAACTCCGCCTCGAAAACCTCCTTCCCATCAAGATACTTTTCCATGATGCCTTCGTCAGAGTCGGCGGCCGCCTCGACCAGCTTTTCACGATATTCGTCCGCTTGCGCCTTGAGACCAGCCGGGATCGTTTCCTCGTGAAACTTTGCCCCGAGGCTATCCTCTTCCCACACGGCCGCCTTCATCGTCACAAGATCAACGATACCGGTAAACTTGTCTTCGGCCCCGATGGGAATCTGCAAAACCACTGGTCGCGCCCCGAGCCGCTCTTCAATCATCTTGACGACGCGAAAAAAGTCGGCGCCCAACCGATCCATTTTGTTGACGAACGCGAGGCGCGGCACCCCGTATTTATCCGCTTGCCGCCAAACGGTTTCGGTTTGCGGTTCGACGCCTCCTACCGAGCAAAAAACCGCCACTGCGCCATCAAGGACCCGCAGCGAGCGTTCGACTTCTATGGTGAAATCGACGTGACCCGGCGTATCGATGATGTTGACCCGGTGATCGCGCCAGAAACAGGTTGTCGCCGCCGAGGTAATCGTAATACCGCGTTCTTGTTCCTGGACCATCCAGTCCATAGTCGCGGTGCCTTCATGCACCTCACCGAGTTTGTAATTGATCCCGGTATAATAAAGGATGCGCTCCGTGGTCGTAGTTTTGCCCGCATCAATATGCGCCATAATCCCAATATTGCGGGTCTTCTCTAATGGAACTGTTCTTGCCATTTTTCACTACCCGGAAAAAAAGGAGGCGGTTCAACCGCCTCCTTTGACCGGCATAAATTTACGAAACGTTACCAGCGATAATGCGCGAAAGCTCGATTGGCCTCCGCCATTCGGTGCGTGTCTTCCTTCTTTTTTATCGCCGTCCCGCGATTGTTTGCGGCATCAATAAGCTCGGCCGCTAATTTTTCTTCCATCGACTTTTCAGCTCGCTCTCGCGCCGCGTCGATGATCCAGCGCATGCTAAGGGAAACCCGGCGCTGCGGACGAACTTCCACGGGGACCTGGTAGGTCGCGCCGCCCACACGGCGGGAACGCACTTCAACCGTCGGGCGCGTGTTTTCAATAGCACGCTTGAAAACGCCTAAAGAGTCCTCTTTCGTTTTCGCTGTTACGATGTCCAAAGAGCGATAGAAAATCGACTCCGCGACGCTCTTTTTACCTTGATTCATGATCGTGTTGACGAACCTTGCCACGACTTTGTCCCCGTACTTCGGGTCCGGCAATATTTCACGCTTTTTTACTTCACCTTTGCGCGGCATAAGTCCCTACTTCGGTCTCTTGGCGCCGTATTTGGATCGGCCCTGACGCCTCTCTTGAACGCCGATAGAATCGAGTGTTCCACGAACGATATGATAGCGCACGCCCGGTAGATCTTTGACGCGGCCGCCGCGAATCAACACCACCGAATGCTCCTGCAAATTGTGCCCAACGCCGGGGATATACGAGGTCACCTCAATACCGTTGGTCAGCCGCACACGCGCGACTTTTCGCAACGCCGAATTGGGCTTCTTCGGGGTGGACGTGTAAACACGCGTGCACACGCCGCGCTTTTGCGGGCAACCCTGAAGCGCCGGCGCCGTATTCTTACGGCGTTGTTTCTCGCGACTTTCGCGTACTAATTGACTAATCGTCGGCATATTCTCTCGTTCGCTGTTGGATTTTGGGAGCTAGTGTTCGAACTCCCAGAGAAACCCTGTTACTAACAAAATATTTCACCGAAGTCAAAGCGCTAGGCTCCCGCAGCTTCGGCAATTCCGCTGCTTGGCCCCTCCGGCTCGTCGGTCTCAATGTCCGCCTTGGTATACTTGGTCACACCCGTGCCCGCCGGAATCAAGCGGCCCATAATGACGTTCTCTTTTAAGCCACAGAGCAAATCGACCTTACCCTGAATCGCCGCCTCTGTAAGGACCTTCGTGGTTTCCTGGAAAGAAGCCGCGGAAATAAAGCTCTCCGTCGAAAGGGACGCTTTGGTAATACCGAGCAACAACGGTTCTGCCACCGCGGGTTTGCCGCGATCGCCGAGCACGCGTTGGTTCTCTTCATCGAAGCGCCATTTCTCGACCTGATCGCCGAGCAGGAACTCGCTATCGCCAACCTCCTTGATGCGCACCCGCCGCAACATCTGACGCACGATCACCTCGATGTGCTTGTCGTTGATGCGCACGCCCTGCAGTCGATAGATTTCTTGGACCTCATCGACCAGATACTTTGCAAGGGCCTTCTCCCCCAAGATGTTCAAAATATCGTGCGGATTGGACGAACCATCCATCAGCGCTTCACCGGCGCGGATGCGGTCCCCGTCGTGCACGCTAATATGCTTGCCCTTGGGGATCAGATACTCGCGCGACTCGCCCACTTCAGGAGTAACGACGACCTTGCGTTTACCCTTGGTGTCCTTACCAAAAGACACCGTTCCGTCGATCTCGGAAATGACCGCAAACTCTTTCGGCTTGCGCGCTTCGAACAACTCGGCGACACGAGGCAGACCTCCAGTAATATCCTTGGTCTTGGTGGTCTCCCGCGGGATCTTTGCGAGCGCATCGCCGGCGAAAACCGTCTGTCCTTCCTGAACGTTGATATGAGCGCCCACCGGTAAAAGATATCGCGCCTCGGCGGTGCCCGTGAGCCGCGCGGTTTGGCCTTCGACATCTTTAATTGAAATGCGCGGCCGCTTATCAATATCCTTCGAATCCGTGATGACCTTGGTCGATAGACCCGTGCGTTCGTCTACCTTTTCTTCCATTGTCACCGACTCGATCATATCGCCAAATTTGACGACGCCGCTCACCTCGGTCAGAATTGGAATCGTGTAAGGGTCCCATTCGGCCAACAACTCTCCCGCCTTAATCGGTGCCGCATCTTTTTTCTTGAACTTGGCGCCGTAAACCACCGGATAGCGTTCGCGCTCGCGCTCGCGGCCTTTTTCGCCTTCCGGATAATCGACGATGGCGATTTCCCCGTTGCGATTCATCACGACAAGATCCCCGTCCTTATTCGCGACAGTGCTCAGGTTGATGAATTTGAGAAAACCGTCGTTGCGCGATTCCAGCGTTGTTTGCTCCGCGCGACGGCTCGCCGTGCCACCGATGTGGAAGGTTCGCATGGTCAACTGCGTGCCGGGTTCGCCGATGGATTGCGCCGCAATCACGCCCACCGCCTCACCCAAATTGATCATATGCCCGCGTCCCAAGTCGCGGCCGTAGCACATAATACACACGCCGCGTCGAGAAGCGCAGGTCAGCACCGAGCGGATCTTGATCCGTTCCAGACCAGCGTCTTCTATGCGCTGCACCAATTCTTCGTTGATTTCCTGGTTAGCTTTGACAATGACATCGCCGGTAAACGGATCGCGAATCTCTTCCAACGCAACACGTCCGAGCACACGATCCCCCAGCGGCTCAATGATTTCTCCGCCTTCCATAAGCGGGGTCATCTCGATGCCGTCCATGGTGCCACAATCCTCTTCGCCGATGACCGCATCCTGCGCAACGTCGACAAGGCGACGCGTTAGATAACCGGAATTCGCGGTCTTCAACGCGGTGTCCGCGAGGCCCTTGCGTGCACCGTGCGTCGAAATAAAATACTGCAACACCGTGAGACCTTCGCGAAAATTCGCCGTGATCGGCGTCTCGATGATTTCGCCCGAGGGCTTGGCCATAAGACCGCGCATGCCGGCGAGCTGGCGAATCTGCTGCGCGCTGCCCCGCGCGCCGGAGTCGGCCATCATAAAAATAGGATTAAAGCTCGGCACGGAGATTTCGCGACCCTGCTCATCGGTCACCGTCTCAGAGCCCAGATCGCGCAACATTTCGTCGGCGATCCGATCCGTCACCTCGGCCCAAATGTCGACCACCTTATTATAGCGCTCGCCGTCAGTGATGAGGCCGTTCTTATACTGCTCCTCGATCTCCCGCACGTCGTCATGCGCCTTTTTCAAAAGCTCTTCCTTGCTCGGCGGAATAACCATGTCTTTGATTGAAATCGAAATGCCGGCTCGGGTGGCATTTTGATAGCCGAGGTCTTTCAGCCGGTCAGCAAGAATGACTGTCGTTTTATTACCGGCCAAGCGATAGCTGACGTCAATCAAATTCGCTAATTCCTTCTTTTTCATCACTCGATTGACTTCTTTGAATGGAATCACCTCCGGAACAATCTCATAAAGCAGCACTCGCCCCGTCGTGGTCTCAACGCGCTCGCCGTTGATTCGCACCGTGATCAGCGCCTGCAAGTCAATTTCGTTTTGATCGTAGGCAATGCGCACTTCGTTCGGGTTGCTAAAAAGCCGCCCGCTGCCTTTGGCATGCAATCGATCACGCGTCATGTAATATAGCCCGAGCACGATATCCTGTGTCGGCACGATGATCGGCTTGCCATTCGCCGGCGAAAGAATATTATTCGTCGACATCATAAGCGCCCGCGCTTCGACTTGAGCCTCGACGGAGAGCGGTACATGTACGGCCATCTGGTCGCCGTCAAAATCCGCGTTGTACGCGGCACAAACGAGCGGGTGAAGCTGAATCGCCTTACCCTCAATCAAAATGGGTTCGAACGCCTGAATGCCGAGCCGATGAAGCGTTGGCGCACGGTTCAGCAATACCGGGTGCTCGCGAATCACTTCGTCGAGAATATCCCAGACTTCCGGAAGCTCGCGCTCGACCATTTTCTTCGCGCTTTTAATCGTCGTCACGTGTCCGCGCTCCTCGAGCTTGTTGTAAATGAACGGCTTGAATAGCTCGAGGGCCATCTTTTTCGGCAGTCCGCACTGATGCAGACGGAGCTCTGGGCCAACGACGATGACTGAACGCCCCGAATAATCGACGCGCTTGCCGAGGAGATTCTGCCGGAAACGGCCGGTCTTGCCTTTGAGCATGTCGCTTAGGGATTTTAATGGGCGGCGGTTTTGACCCGTGATCGCGCGACCGCGACGGCCGTTATCGAACAGTGCATCGACCGCTTCCTGCAACATGCGCTTTTCATTCCGGATAATCATGTCCGGCGCGCTCAATTCCATCAACCGTTTGAGCCGATTGTTGCGGTTGATCACGCGGCGGTAGAGGTCGTTTAAATCTGAGGTCGCGAAACGCCCGCCATCGAGCGGCACCAATGGACGCAGATCTGGCGGAATGACCGGAACAACTTCCATGACCATCCACTCCGGGCGATTGCCCGAAGTCCTAAAGGCATTGATAACTTTCAAGCGTTTGGCCATTTTTTTGCGGCGCACTTCCGAATTGGCATCGCGCATTTCCTGGCGCAGATCTTCGGAGAGCTTCGACACATCGATCGCTTTGAGCAATTTGCGAATCGCCTCGGCGCCCATCTCGGCCACGAACTTGCCGCCGAACTCTTCAACGACTTTGCGAAAACGCGCTTCAGTCAAAAGCTCCTTGTATTGAAGCGGAGTTTCTCCCGGATCGATAACGATATAAGACTCGAAGTAAAGAACTTTCTCGATATCCTTGAGCGACATGTCGAGCAGCGCACCGATGCGGCTCGGCAGGCTCTTGAGAAACCAAATGTGCACCACGGGAGTCGCGAGCTCGATATGGCCCATACGCTCGCGGCGGACCTTCGATTGGATGACTTCGACGCCGCACTTCTCGCAGACTACGCCGCGATGGCGCATGCGCTTATACTTGCCGCAATTACATTCGTAATCCTTGGTCGGTCCAAAAATTTTGGCGCAGAATAAACCGTCCCGTTCCGGCTTGAACGTCCGATAGTTGATTGTTTCCGGTTTTTTGACTTCGCCGTGGGACCAAGAACGAATTTTCTCCGGTGAAGCAACAGAAACTTTAATCGCATTAAAACTGAGCGGATTCTTCGGTTTCTCGAATAAATTAAATAAGTCTTCCATAAGGCACGACCTCCAATTTGAGCCACACAATCCTTATCGGATTTGGCTACTTTTCCTCAACCAACTCCACGTCCAAGCCCAAGCTCTGGAGCTCCTTCACCATAACGTTAAAAGATTCGGGCAAACCGGGCTCCAGCAGGTTATCGCCTTTGACGATCGCCTCATACATGCGCGTCCGACCAACCACGTCATCCGATTTAACCGTGAGCATTTCCTGAAGCGTATACGCCGCGCCGTACGCCTCAAGGGCCCAGACCTCCATCTCACCCAACCGCTGTCCGCCGAACTGCGCCTTGCCGCCCAGCGGCTGCTGGGTGACCAGAGAGTACGGACCGGTCGAACGCGCGTGAATCTTGTCGTCGACCAGGTGATGTAACTTCATGATGTACATGACGCCAACCGTCACCTTTCCGTCAAAGGGCTCGCCGGTTCGGCCGTCGTAAAGGGTAACCTGTCCGGTCGCAGGCAGGCCGGCTTTCTTGAACAAATTGAAAATTTCCTCTTCCGCCGCGCCATCGAATACCGGCGACGCAATATGCACGCCCTCGCGGTACTTTTCGGCAAGCTTTAGAATTTCACTCTCCTTGGCGCCATCGATCAGCTCGCTGGCTTCCCGCGTGCTGAGATATTCTTTCAGTCGCCGCCGCAAATGATCACCGTCACCGGCGTGGGTGCGCAGCATCTCATCGATTTGCTGCCCCAAACTTCGTGCCGCCCAGCCGAGATGCGCTTCGAGAATCTGACCGACATTCATCCGAGAGGGAACGCCAAGAGGATTCAACACCACGTCAACCGGCGTCCCATCTTCGAGATAGGGCATATCTTCTTCGGGCAAAATTCGCGAAATAACGCCTTTGTTGCCGTGCCGGCCGGCCATCTTGTCACCGACTTGAAGCTTTCGCTTGATCGCGACAAAAACCTTGACCATCTTGATAACGCCGGGAGGGAGCTCNTCACCGCCTTTCAACTTCTCGATCTTGTCNTCAAAACTCCGCTTGATGAGATTAACCTGACTCGTCGTGCTTTCGATGATGCGGCCAAGCTCGTTTTCCACGGATTCATTGTCGACGCGGATTTCGCTCCAATAGGGCATCGGCAGCTGCTCGAGATCTTCCTCGGTCAACTCCTGGCCCTTGTTAAGCAATACCTTGCGGCTGTCGTCACTGATCCGGCCGGCCAATCGCCGCCCCACCAAAAGCTTCTTCAGACGCCGCAGAGCGCCGTCCTGTAAAATACGGATCTCGTCGTGCTGATCCTTTCTGAGCCGGACAATCTCGTCTTCCTCAATCGTTTTACTGCGCTCATCCTTGCCCAAACCCTTACGCGAAAAAATCCGCACATTGATAACCGTGCCCTCGACTCCCGGAGGCACTCGTAGGGACGTATCGCGCACTTCCCCTGCCTTCTCGCCGAAAATCGCGCGCAGGAGCTTNTCTTCGGGCGATAGTTGTGTTTCNCCCTTGGGGGTGATTTTGCCGACGAGNATGTGACCCGGCTTAACCTCAGCGCCGATGCGGATNATGCCGCTTTCGTCAAGATCCGTCAGCGCCTCATCNCCGACGTTCGGAATATCACGGGTGATTTCTTCGGGACCGAGTTTCGTGTCCCGCGAGACGCATTCAAACTCTTCGATGTGAATCGAAGTGTAAATATCTTCCTTGACCACCCGTTCGCTGATGAGAATCGAATCTTCAAAGTTGTAACCACCCCAAGGCATCAGAGCGACAACAACGTTACGCCCGAGCGCCAGCTCACCCATCTCAGTCGATGGCCCATCGGCCACCACATCCCCGGCAGTGACTTGATCGCCGACTACAACGATCGGGCGCTGATTGATGCAAGTATTTTGGTTCGAGCGTTGATACTTGATCAAATTGTAAATATCGACGCCTGTGTCCCGCGCTCCGGACGGCTTGTCCGCCTTGATCACGATGCGCGTCGAATCCACGCTCTCCACCACGCCGTCGCGCCGCGCCACAATGGTGACGCCGGAATCGCGCGCCACGGTTTTTTCCATGCCGGTTCCGACAAATGGCGCTTCGGTTCGAAGCAAAGGCACCGCCTGGCGCTGCATATTCGAACCCATCAGAGCGCGATTGGCGTCGTCGTTTTCCAGAAATGGAATCAAGGAAGCCGCCACGCTGACCAGCTGATTGGGCGAGACGTCCATGAAATTCACTTCATCAGGGCGCGCCATTACGAACTCGCCACCCTTGCGCGCCGAAACCAAGTCAAGGGTAAAATTACCCCGACCATCAATCGGAGCGTTCGCTTGGGCAATGACGTGATCTTCCTCTTCGAGGGCCGAGAGATAACGGATGCGGTCAGACACCCGGCCATTTTCCACCTCGCGATAGGGCGTCTCGATGAAACCGAAGTCATTGACGCGCGCGTAAGTAGTGAGCGATGCGATCAACCCGATATTCGGTCCTTCCGGTGTTTCGATCGGACAAACCCGTCCATAGTGCGTGGGATGGACGTCGCGCACCTCGAAGCCCGCGCGTTCGCGAGTCAATCCACCCGGTCCCAGCGCTGACAAGCGCCGCTTGTGGGTGATTTCAGAAAGCGGGTTCGTCTGGTCCATGAACTGGGAAAGCTGGCTCGATCCAAAAAATTCCTTGAGCGCCGCAGAAACGGGCTTATAGTTAATCAGCTCCTGCGGCATTAAAGTTTCGATATCCTGGAGACTCATCTTTTCCTTAATCGCCCGCTCCATGCGCACCAGGCCCACACGGAAATGGTTTTCGACAAGCTCCCCCACCGCGCGCACGCGGCGGTTACCGAGGTGATCGATATCATCCACCGAGCCGTTGCCGTTCTTGAGCTCCATCAAATAGCGCACGACCTCCAGAATATCCTCCTTGCGCAAGGTTCCCTGCTCAAGAGGAATATTCAACTTCAGCCGGTGGTTGAGTTTGAGTCGGCCAACCTTTGACAGATCGTAACGATCCGGGTTGAAGAACAGGTTATTGAAAAAATTCGTCGCCGATTCCACCGTCGGTGGATCGCCCGGACGAAGCCTACGGTAGATCTCCAAAATCGCGTCTTGAGGGGACTTGATGCGGTCCTGCAATAGGGTATTTCGCAAGTAAGGCCCGACGCTGGACTCATCGATGAAAAGCACTTCGATCTGATGAATGCCTTTCTCGCGCATCAAGTCGAGTTTTTCTTGTGTGATTTCCTGGTTGCACTCAACGATCGCCTGTTTGCTCTGCGGATCCACGATATCGTGGGCCGCGACTCGCCCCAGTATGTCCTCCCATACCACCGGCACATGCTTCACCTTGGCCGCTTCCATCTGCCGGAGGATCGGCCGGGTGAACTTTTTGCCTTCCTTGACGATGATGTCGTTGGACTTCGGGTCGCGCACATCGGCGCTCACTTTAGCGCCCAAAAGTTGAGCCGGATTGAATACCAAAGCCGGTTTGCGACCGTCGAAAACAATCGCGTCGCTCCGATAATAGTAATTGAGTAGATCTTCCGATGTCATGCCGAGCGCGCGCAAGAGTACGGTCGCGTGAAACTTTCGCCGTCGGTCAATGCGCACATAGATGATATCACGTGGATCGAATTCGAGATCCACCCAAGAGCCGCGGTAGGGTATCACGCGTGCGGAATACAGCAGCTTTCCGCTGGCGTGAGTTTTTCCCTTGTCATGCTCGAAAAAGACTCCAGGCGAGCGGTGCAACTGGCTGACGATCACACGCTCGGTGCCGTTGATCATGAAAGTGCCGTTGATGGTCATCAGCGGAATTTCACCGAAGTAGACTTCCTGCTCCTTGACGTTTTTGATACTGCGCGAGCCGGTATGGGGATCCACGTCCCAGAGCACCAGCTGCACGGTAACCTTCAACGGCGCGGCGTAGGTCATGCCGCGTTGATGACACTCCTCGACGTCGTACTTGGGTTCGCCGAGAGAATAGCTGACAAACTCCAATGACGACGTCTCGTTGAAATCCTTGATGGGGAAAACCGACCTAAAAACCTCCTGCAAACCCATATTCTGCCGCTCCGCCGGAGCGGCGTCCTTTTGCAGGAAGAGCTCGTACGACTTTTTCTGAATTTCAATCAAGTAAGGTAGATCGATGATTTTTCTGATTCTCCCGAAGCTCCGTCGAAACCTGAGATTATTGGCAACTTGAAACGCCATGCGTACTCCCTATGTCGAACTTTCGGTCAACGATCCAGAAATAAAAAACCGACAGGACTGCCGCTGATCGATTTACTTGATCTCGACTTTGGCGCCCTGCTCCTCGAGCTTTTTCTTGATCGTCTCGGCCTCGGCCTTGGCGACCGCTTCCTTAACCGGCTTAGGCGCCCCATCGACGAGATCCTTTGCTTCCTTCAGCCCGAGACCCGTGAGCTCGCGAACAACCTTGATGACCTGAATCTTCTTCTCGCCGGCTTCAACCAGAATGACATTGAATTCGGTCTTCTCTTCAACAGCCGCCGCGGGCCCCGCCGCAGCAGCCACCGCAACCGGCGCCGCCGCACTCACACCCAATTCCGCCTCGAGTTCCTTGACCAGCGCAGCAGCATCCATCAGCGTCATGTTCTTAATAAAGTCCTTAACTTGTTCTTTCGATACGCCTTCCATAAATCCCCCTTTTTGATTGTTTGAATTTGTTGGTGTTACTCGGCCTTTGTCTTACGAAGCGACTCCATCAATCTCACGACCCGGGCTCCCGGTTCTTGAATCAGGCGAACAAGCTGTGTCGCCGGCGCGTTGATCATCGCCAACAATCTGGCCTGGAGCTCGGGCTTGCTCGGCATCTGAGACAAGATCTTGACGCCGGCGGTGTCCATGAATTTCCCCTCGAACACTCCGCCCTTGATTCTGAGCTTGTCGTTATCGTCGGCGAATTTGATCAGCGCCTTGGACAGCACCACCGGGTCGTCATAGGCGAAGACCCAGCCATTGGGACCCTCGAGCAACTTTTCGAGGTCGCCAAAGACGGTATTTCCCAGCGCACGTCGGACTAACGTGTTCTTAATCACCTGGTACTCGCCCGATGCCTGGCGAATCTCGCGCCGTAGTCGAGTGATTTGCGCCACACTTAGACCGCGATACTCAGTAACAATGGCCATCTTGGCCGATTTGAGCCGCTGATGTATGGCGGCAACCGTTTCGGCTTTCTCGCCGTGACTGGCACGGACAACTTCCATTTCCGACATTCCAAACTCCTGAACGCCCAGGGGGCGTTATTCGAATCGAACGCTTGCTTTTTTTCTAGGCGGCCATCGCTCTGATCTGGGTTAGATCGATTTTGATCCCTGGCCCCATCGTAGTCGTCACGGTCACGCCTCTGACGTAGTTGCCCTTGGCGGATGCAGGTTTGGCGCGCAGAACGGACATGAGCACGGCCCGTGCGTTCTCGATCAGCTGATCAGGCCCAAACGAGGCTTTACCGACGGGCACATGAACGATCCCGGCTTTGTCAACGCGATATTCCAATTTACCGGCTTTGATCTCTTTAACGGCTTTGCCGATATCCATGCTGACGGTCCCGGTCTTTGGATTGGGCATGAGCCCGCGCGGACCGAGAACCTTGCCGATACGGCCCACTGCAGCCATCATGTCCGGCGTAGCGACGGCCTTGTCGAATTCCAACCAACCTTCGCTGATTTTCTTGATCAGTTCATCGCTCCCGACAAAATCGGCCCCCGCGTCCTGCGCCTCCTTCTCCTTATCCCCCTTCGCGAATGCGAGAACACGCACAGCTTTGCCCATCCCGTGCGGCAACGTCACCGTGCCGCGGATGTTCTGGTCCGCCTGGCGCGGATCGACACCCAAGCGAATGCACAGCTCCACAGTCTCGTCGAACTTTGCGCGCGCCGTTTCCTTAGCGAGGCGCAGGCTCTCTTCCAGCAAATAGCGTTGATTACGATCGACCTTGGCGAGTGCGTTTCGATAACCTTTTCCACTCATAACTTCCTCTACTCTATTCAAATAGCGCGAGTCGCATTCAAGTGGACATCGACCACTCAATGTCCCGGTAAATTTTTAACCCTCGACTTCCAAACCCAAGCTTCGGGCGGTGCCTTCAATAGATTTTTCCGCCGCTGCCAAATCTTTCGCGGTAAGATCTTTAAACTTTAATTCGGCGATTTGTCTGACCTGAGCATGAGTGACTCTACCTGCCTTGGTTTTGCCCGGCTCCGACGAACCCTTTTCTAGACCAGCGGCCTTCTTAAGCAACACTGAAGCGGGCGGCGTCTTGGTAACAAACGTAAATGACCGATCCGCATAGACCGTAATAATCACCGGTGTGATCATCCCTTGCTGGGCCTGCGTAGCGGCGTTAAACGCCTTGCAAAACTCCATGATATTGACGCCGCGCTGACCAAGCGCGGGGCCCACAGGCGGGCTCGGATTTGCCTGACCAGCCGGAATTTGCAATTTGATCTCGCCAATGACTTTTTTAGCCATTACAACCTATCCTTCGGTTTAGTTGCGTTCCACCTGCACGAACTCAAGCTCAACGGGCGTTGCTCGCCCAAATATGCTAATCAAAACTCTGAGTTTGCCCTTGTCCGGCTTCACTTCTTCGACAACGCCATTGAAATCAGCAAAGGGACCATCGACAACTTTCACATTCTCACCCACAGAGAACAAAACCCGAGGCTTGGGCTTGATCGCGCCCTCTTCCATTTGCTGCGTGATCGCCCGAACCTCCTCATCGCTCACCGGCGGCGGATTGATGCTTCCACCGACGAAACCGGTAATTTTCGGAGTTTCTTTAACGACGTGCCAGGTGTCGTCGCTCAATTCCATCTGAACCAGGATATAGCCGGGAAAGAACTTTCGTGATGAAGTTTTCTTTTTACCCTTAACGAGCTCAACAACTTTTTCAACCGGCACCAAAATTTCGCCGAATAAATCCTGCTTGCCGAGCGTTTTCACCCGCTCTTCAAGCGCTGCTTTCGCTTTTTGCTCGTAGCCAGAAAAAGTGTGAACGATGTACCACTGTTTTGCCATAAGGGAGAACCTTACAGATCACCCAATGATGGCCTGAATGGCTTTCGTCAAAGCCAGATCGACCATTGCCAAATAAACCGAAATCAATAAAACGACGACGATAACTACGAGCGTTGCCGCGTAAGTTTCCTTACGCGAAGGCCAATGAACTTTTTTCAGCTCCTGCCAGGACTCCTTGATGAATTCAACGCCACTTTGAAACCCGTCTTGAAGCTTTTGAATCCAATCCCCCATTGTTACACCACAGCAAAGTATTCTGGCGGGTCAGGCAGGACTCGAACCTGCAACATCCGGATTTGGAGTCCGGCGCTCTACCAATTAGAGCTACTGACCCCCTGTATCCTTGTTAGACCTTGACCTCGCGATGCAGGGTGTGGCTCCGGCAAGAAGCGCAAAACTTCTTAAGGGATAATTTTTCAGTGGTTGTCTTACGGTTCTTCGTTGACGTGTAGTTCTTGCGCTTACACTTGTCACAAGCGAATCCTATGAGTTCCCGCATAAGCCCACCTTTCTCGCCACACTTATTGAATAATCTTAGTAACGACGCCCGCACCGACAGTACGCCCGCCCTCGCGGATAGCGAATTTTAGGCCTTCGTCCATTGCCACCGGTGTGATCAATTCAATGACTACGTTGATATTGTCTCCAGGCATGACCATTTCCGTGCCCTCTGGCAGTTTCACTACCCCGGTTACATCGGTCGTGCGAAAATAGAACTGCGGCCGATATCCGTTAAAAAACGGCGTGTGACGTCCGCCCTCTTCCTTGGTCAGAACGTAGGCCTCAGCATTGAAATGAGTGTGGGGTGTGATGCTGCCTGGTTTAGCCAGAACTTGGCCACGTTCGACTTCTTCCCGCTTAGTACCGCGCAACAGAACTCCGATGTTGTCGCCAGCCCGCCCTTCATCGAGCAACTTTCGGAACATTTCCACGCCCGTCGCCACCGTCTTTTGCGTCGCCTTGAAGCCGACAATTTCGATTTCTTCACCGACTTTAACGATGCCGCGCTCCACACGGCCCGTAACCACCGTGCCGCGACCGCTAATCGTGAAAACGTCTTCGACCGGCATGAGGAACGCTCTGTCTATATCTCGCACCGGTTCTTGAACGAATGAATCCACGGCATCCATCAATTTCAGGATCGCGCCTTCACCCATATCGGATGTGTCACCTTCCAGCGCCTTCAGCGCGCTGCCAATTACAATCGGCGTATCATCACCGGGGAATTTGTACTTGGACAAGAGCTCACGGACTTCGAGTTCGACAAGGTCGAGCAATTCCTTATCGTCGACCATGTCAGCCTTGTTGAGAAAAACAACGATTGCCGGAACACCGACTTGGCGGGCTAAAAGGATATGCTCCCGAGTTTGCGGCATCGGACCATCCGCCGCCGAAACAACAAGGATTGCGCCGTCCATCTGGGCCGCGCCAGTGATCATATTTTTGACGTAATCAGCGTGCCCTGGACAATCGACATGAGCATAGTGCCGCTTATCCGTTTCGTACTCGACATGGGCAATATTGATTGTAACGCCGCGCTCTCTTTCCTCGGGTGCTTTGTCAATCTGATCATAAGCTAGAAATTTTGCCTTGCCCGACTTCTCCAGCACTTTAGTGATCGCCGCGGTGAGCGTCGTCTTGCCATGGTCGACGTGTCCAATCGTACCGATGTTTAAGTGCGGCTTTTTCCGCTCAAATTTCGCTTTGCTCATCTCATCCTCCTAATTGATTTGCCAATCACAAATTTAACAAAATTTAGTCCCGCTCACCCGGCTCCAGTCAAAGCCCAGGAGCGGGATCGAACCGCCGACCTCGTCCTTACCAAGGACGTGCTCTACCGACTGAGCTACCTGGGCATAGCTGAGATTGGACATAGATTATGGCTCTGCAACGCGATCCCCCGCGACCAAAACGCTAGCCCCGTCCGAACACACAATTTTGGAGCGGGAAACGGGACTCGAACCCGCGACCCCAAGCTTGGAAGGCTTGCGCTCTACCAACTGAGCTATTCCCGCACTCAAAATGGTGGAGAGGGAAGGATTCGAACCTTCGAAGGCATCGCCGGCAGATTTACAGTCTGCTCCCTTTGGCCACTCGGGAACCTCTCCTCGTTTCCCTTCACCCCATTTTTGATAACTAGATCGGTGCTGAAACCTGCGATACGCCGGGGTCTTCCGACTCCGATCCTGCTGGCTGGAGCTGGCGATAGGACTTGAACCTACAACCTGCTGATTACAAATCAGCTGCTCTGCCATTGAGCTACGCCAGCCTTGGCTCCGCTATGCGGCTATAACGCGCCAGCGCAATTCATGATAAATTCACCTCGAAAATCGGCTGTTTATGCAAGCAACGCGTAAGGTTACTATCGGCATTCGATGCGGCGCATCGTGATGCTTAGACAAACCGAGGCCTAGGACACCATTTCCCTATTTGTAAACGGGTATTTAAAGCACCTGGTGGCAGGGTTGTCAAGAGCTATTCTAACCTGCCTATCTCTTCCCTATTGTCGTTCTTTCCGTTTGGTTTGCCCTTGGGCTGCTAAAATCTAACGAGATTGCCGTAGAAGCTCATATAGAAAAACCGCGGCGGCCACAGATACGTTGAGGGAGGCCACTTTTCCCAACATTGGAATGGATAACGTAAAATCGCACTCTCGCAGGTTGATCGGCCGCACACCGGTTCCCTCGCTCCCGAGGACGACCGCCAAACGCGCTGGCAGGTCCCCTCTATAGATAGTATCCCGACTTTGGGCGTCCAGACCGGCGACCCAGTAACCCAATTTTTTGATATCAGAAATAGCGCGGCGTAGGTTGGTAACTTTCACAACATTTACATGGTGAGTTGCCCCGGCAGAAGCTTTCGTTACGAGCGGCGTGACTTCGACCGATCGATCTCTAGGAATGACAACATAACGAACACCGGCCCCATCCGCCGTGCGCAGGATCGCACCGAAATTTCTTGGATCCGTTACGCCATCGAGGAACAAGATTCGCTCGCAGACAGATTGAGGCTTAATCCGATCGGCCATCTCGCCAAATGATAAATAACGATAGGCCTTGACACGCGCCACGACGCCTTGATGCCGGTGCCCAGCCGCCAGCTTATCGAGCATCCTTCGATCGACAGAGACGACTCGAACGCCGAGCCGTTGGGCCTCGCGACAAATTGAACGCAACACCTCACGGTCGGAAGTATCGGAAACAAGGATCTCGAGGACATCGTCTAGAGACGCCTTCAGCTTTTCCGCAACTGGATTGACACCAAAGATCAGATTTTGCTCTTGTTCCATTATGCGCGTTCTGCACGCCTCCTGGATTTTACAATGGCTAACGCACCGGCTAACATGGGACATAGTGAAGCGGAAAATACTTTTTCATTATCTTGTTTCAGAAATTTTACCTCCATTCTTTGTCGGCCTCCTCGCGTTCACTCTGATCCTATTGATCGGGCGCATGCTGAAGCTGATCGAGCTAGTGGTCACCCGTGGTGTTCCCGTGGTGCAAATTGGCAAACTCTTTGCGCTAATCTTGCCGACCTTTCTCGAGATGACTGTCCCCATGGCATTTCTTTTAGCGATACTGTTGGGGCTAGGTCGCATGTCCAATGACCAGGAGCTCCTGGCTATGAAGGCCTCGGGAGTCAGCCCCACACAGATTCTCTGGCCCGCCGCTGCGGTCGCTTTTATTATTGCGCTCGCGACCCTCGCATTGACGCTATTTGTCCGGCCCGCCGCGAACTTTGCATTAAAAAAAGAACTTTACAACATTGCCAAGAATCGGATTGGAACGGCCCTTAAAGAAAAGGTTTTTAACGACGACTTTCCAAGAATATTGATCTATGTCGAGGAAATTATTCCTCCAGGCAACACTGCTCAGGGGGTGTTGATCGTGGATAATCGCGACAAGTCTCGCGAAGATATTATCTTGGGCAAGGTTGCGCGTATCACGACCGACGAGGAATCAAACAGCCTGGGGTTGCGCCTGTTTGACGGCTCCATCTATGAGCGCGAGAGAAGCCGACCGGGATTCAGCCAGACCCGCTTCAATATTTACGACTTTAAACTCGACATCGATGAGCTCGTCGGTCCGGTACGCCAACGTGAATCCGGTCCCAAGGAAATGCCGCTCGCCGATCTGATAAATTCTATCGAGACCAAAGATATCCGTAGCGTCAATGCCACCGCCGAACGAATGGAGCTGCACCAACGCATTTCATTTGGATTTGTCCCTCTGATATTTTGCTTGCTCGGAGTATCATTGACCTTGCTACCGCGCAATTCTCGGGCTAATCGATCCTGGGGATTTATGTTATGTCTATTTTGGCTCATGGCCTACTATGCTCTGCTTTCGTTGGGCAAGGCTCTGGGCGATAAAAATATTCTCAACCCGATCCCGGCGCTCTGGCTGCCAAATGTGGTTGTCGGCCTGATCGGCTTACATTTTTTCAGGCAGGCGCTGCGCGAATCACCGCTTGCACTGCCCCGAGTTTTCGGGAGAAGGCGGCGGCTTTCGTAGAACGCGCCGCACCAATCCTCAGACGGCGGACTCAGTATGGCCCGAAGACTCCAATTTAAGATGCTTCCGCTCGGTAGCATAATTGATCGTTACCTGGCGGGCGGATTCCTCCGAATCTTTTTCATCAGTCTAGCGGTGGTCACCTCGCTTTACGTCACCGCCGATTTTTTCGACCGCATCGGCAGCTTGCTGGAAACAGGTGCCAGCGCGTGGACCATCGCGCGGTATTTCCTTTACAAAGCACCGTTGTTGATCTCGCGGATGATCGGGTTTGCCACCCTCTTCTCGGCGTTGTTTTGCCTGGGCGCTCTGGCGCGCTCGCACGAAATAACCGCGCTTCGCTCAAGCGGTATCTCGGTTGAGCGAATCGCCTCCCCGCTGATTCTTCTTGGTCTGGTGATTTGCGCACTGACTTTCTTCTGGAATGAAACTCTGGTCCCGGTGTTCACTCGCAATTCGCAGAATATCTACAAATCGGAGATTAAAAATAGGCAACAAAAAAGCGTGCTGGGAACGCGCGACATCTGGATCCGCGGCGATGGCAGCTTCATTAACGTTGATAATTTTGATTCCCCATCGGCCACCATTGAGAACGTTACGGTTTTCTTGCTCGACCGCGATTTCAGCCTGCGAGCCTTGGTGGAGATTCCGAAAGCTCAATGGGTAGGCAACGTCTGGAAAACCGATGAAGCGACGGAATGGAACTTCACAGCGGACGGCAAAACGCTGCAAAAAAAAATCACGTCTGCCATTCCCATTTCCGAAACTCCGAACGACCTTCAATTATTAGCCCGCGACGCCGAGGAATTCTCTTACTTCGAGTTGCAGAGACAAATTGCCGACCTACGGAGCAAAGGCATCGACACGACAGCCCACGAGGTCGATCTCCAAACCAAGTTGGCCTTGCCATTCATCGCGCCCCTTATGGTCTTCTTGGCGGTTCCATTCGCTCTCAAACGAAAAATGAGCGGCAGCGTTTCGCTCAGTTTCGGCATCGCCATGGTGATCGGCTTTGGATATTGGGTGCTGACCGCATTCTGTATATCGCTAGGACATAGCGGCGCATTGCCGTCGTGGATCGCCGCGTGGGTACCCAACCTCATTTTTACAATGGTCGGAGCGTTTTTCTTTACGGCAGAGGAATGAAATGATTTTAGAAAAAGGACGATTTTTAGCTCGCACCGCGAGCATGATGCGACGGCTTACGCGAGACGCAGTTCACAGTTGCCGGTGTCCACGAAGGAGAATCTGCGAAGAGCGAAGAATGGCTCCCGTTGGTTAGGAGGCGCAACAAGATCCAATCGATTCCAACAGAGGTAGCCCGGTTTGTTCATGCTACGAGGAAAGCTGCCAGGGTTGCGGCTCGCCTCCGGGCTAGCGTTTTGAATATTGCGGCCTCTTGCGCGCTTTATGGCGACCGTACTTTTTGCGTTCAACGGCGCGCGGATCACGAGTGACGAATCCGGCCTTTTTGAGCGGCGAACGAAAATCAGGGTTTACTTGCATCAGCGCACGAGTGATCCCATGGCGAATCGCTCCAGCCTGGCCCGAGTTTCCTCCGCCGACAACGTTCACATCGATGTCGTAGACTCCCCCGGTTTGCGTAAGATCAAACGGTTGAAGCACGATCATGCGCGCGGTTTCACGCCCGAAGTATTCCTGCAAGGTTCGGTCGTTAATAACGATTTTGCCCTTGCCAGGCTTTAAGTAAATTCGAGCCACTGAGGTCTTTCGACGTCCGGTTGCAATAAATACTTTGTCCGCCATTGAGGATACTCCTACGCTACGATCGCCAGCGGTTGGGGCTTTTGCGCATCATGAGGATGCTCGGGACCGGCGTATACCTTAAGCTTTGTCGCTAATTTACGGCTCAATCGATTTTTCGGAAGCATTCCTTTTACTGCGAGGCGTACGAGTTCTTCTGGCATTTCTTGAAGCATCTGCGCGGCGGTTCGTTCTCTAATGCCACCCGGGTATTCTGTGTGGCGAAAATAAACTTTCTTCTCCAACTTGGTGCCTGTCAGCTTGAGTGCGCGGGCATTCACCACGACGACAAAATCCCCCGCGTCTTGATTCGGCGTGAAAATCGCCTTGTGCTTGCCGCGCAGTACTTTAGCAATTTCGGTAGCCATCCGCCCGAGAACTTTTCCCTCGGCGTCAATAACGTACCAGCGTCGCTGAGACAGAGCTTCCTTTTTATTCATTGCCGCTAACTCCACACAAATCGCGCTCTAAAAGTGGCGGGGCCGACGAGACTCGAACTCGCGACCTCCGGCGTGACAGGCCGGCGTTCTAACCAACTGAACTACGACCCCGACAATTGCGCTCCCGAATAAGTGATTCCTCTGGTGGGCGGTACAGGATTTGAACCTGTGACCCCCGGCTTGTAAGGCCGATGCTCTCCCGCTGAGCTAACCGCCCTCTCCCGAACATCCGCCTGCTATGCAGCCAGGCTTTGCTCAGTGCCGGCCAAAAGTAAGTTCCTCGGGCATCGAATGCAAGCGATCAGAAATCATTGTCCGCCGTAACTATGCAAACGTAACTGGCAGCTACGGGATTGATTTTTATAACAGCAGCGATGCCGGGTGTCAAACTACCCGGCATCGTAAAGCAGCGCTATCCGGAAACTACTGCGGCAAAATTTCCGTGGCAGGCACGTCGTCGACCTTATCCGGGAAACCAGGCGCTTCGTCCTTTGGCTGATTGTCCACGGCAACGCTGCGAAACAGGCTGCTTGGGTCAGCAATGGCCAAAGCTTTTTTTAACACCTCATCCATATGCGACACCAGCTCCAGTTCCACGGTTTTTAGAACCGTCGAAGGAATCTCTTCGATGTCTTTCTCGTTTTCCGCGGGTATCAGTACTTTTTTGATGCCTGCTCGATGAGCTGCTAAAACCTTTTCCTTAAGTCCTCCGATGGGTAGCACGTTGCCGCGCAAGGTTATTTCCCCGGTCATTGCCAAGTGGCTATAAACGGGAATCTTCATCAAGGCGGAAACGAGAGAGGTGGCCATGGTGATCCCCGCCGAAGGACCGTCTTTCGGGATCGCGCCTTCTGGCACATGGATGTGCACGTCCAACTTTTGGTAAAAATCCCGTTCCAAGCCCAATTCAGAGGCGCGCGAACGGACGTAGCTCATTGCCGCCTGTGCCGATTCCTGCATAACGTCGCCCAGTTTACCTGTGATGATTAGTTGACCTTTACCGGGCATGATCGTGACTTCCGTAGCGAGCAGTTCACCGCCAAGTTCCGTCCAAGCCAACCCTGTGGTGACGCCGATCTTGACCTCAGCATCGGCCTTGCCATAGCGAAACTTGATTGCGCCGAGATACTTATGCAGGCTCTTGGACCCCACTTGAATATGGGCATTGCGGTCTTTGCGCACCACTTCTACGGCCACTTTACGGCAGATCGAAGCGATCTCGCGCTCGAGACTCCGTACTCCCGCTTCTTTCGTATAATGGCGAACAACACCGAGTATGGCGTTATCGGTAAAAACAAGATTGTCGGTCGTCAGGCCGTTGGATTCCTTTTGTTTATCCACGAGGTATTTTTTCGCAATACTGAGTTTTTCCAGTTCTGTGTAACCGGCGATGCGAATAATTTCCATCCGGTCCTGCAACGGTCGCGGAATCCGGTCCAGCGTGTTGGCCGTTGTGATAAACATCACCTTGGAGAGATCATAATCGAGATCGAGATAATGATCATTGAAACTGGTATTTTGCTCCGGATCCAGGACTTCCAGTAAGGCCGAAGACGGATCGCCGCGGAAGTCCGTCGACATCTTGTCGATTTCATCCATCAAAAACACCGGATTGCTGGAACCGGCTTTTTTCATCGATTGAACTATTTTTCCAGGCAACGCGCCGATGTAGGTGCGCCGATGGCCGCGGATTTCGGCTTCATCGCGCACGCCGCCTAGGGAGACTCGAACGAATTTCCTTCCGGTCGCTCTCGCGATCGAACGACCCAGTGACGTCTTACCGACTCCCGGAGGGCCCACCAGGCAAAGAATTGGACCCTTGATCTTCCCTACCAGGCTTTGCACCGCGAGATATTCCAGGATGCGCTCCTTGACCTTTTCCAGCCCGTAGTGGTCCTCTTCAAGCACCCGTTCGGCTTCGTTGATATCGAGCTTATCGTCCGTAAACTCATTCCAGGGCAGGCTCAAAATCCAGTCGATATAGTTGCGCACCACCGTCGCCTCGGCGGACATTGGCGACATCATCTTGAGCTTCTTAAGTTCTTTGTCGACTTTATCTTTGGCTTCCGCGGAAAGCTTTTTTTGCTTCAGCTTCTCCTCAATCTCCTGGATTTCGTTTTTGAACTCGTCTTTCTCGCCCAGCTCTTTTTGGATCGCGCGCATCTGCTCGTTTAAATAATATTCCTTTTGCGAGCGCTCCATCTGCTTCTTGACACGCGAGCGAATGCGCCGCTCGACCTCGAGAATCTCAATTTCCGCGCGCATATGGCCGAGCACTTTTTCCAGGCGCTCCGCAGCGTTGAACGTCTCCAAAAGATTCTGGCGGTCTTCCAGCTTGATGCCAAGATGGGCGACGATCGTATCCGCCAGCCGCCCCGGATCGTCGATCGAAGAAACCGACATTACCATTTCCGGCGGAATTTTTTTCTTGAGCTTGACGTAATTTTCGAAGGTGGTGTGAACCTCCCGGATGAGGGCCTCGACTTCCGTATTACGTTCGACGATTTCGGGCGCATCATCAACATCCACCAGGAAGAAATCGGGATTAGCGACGAACCGCGCCACATGCGCGCGCCTTTTGCCTTCGATCAAAACCTTTACGGTGCCGTCGGGAAGCTTGAGCATTTGCACGACCGAGCCCAAAGTTCCGATTTTGTAAATGTCATCTTCGGTCGGGTCGTTTGTTTTGGCATCCTTCTGCGAAGATAAAAAAACAAGGCTCTGCTTTTGTGTAGCCTCTTCCAACGCCTTGATCGATCGCTGCCGGCCAACGAAAAGCGGCACAACCATATGAGGAAATACGATGATGTCGCGCAGGGGAAGCAACGGCACCCGCACAGGCCCGGAGCCTTGCTCTTTGTCGTCTTTTTTCTCGTTGCGAAATAACATAATAATTCCCCTCCTAAGCGCTCTCTGCAGCCTTGGTGTATACGACGATCGGAGGTTCATGCTTTTCCACGACATCCTCCGAAATCACCACTTCCTTGATATTCGGTTGGGAGGGCATGTCGTACATGATATCCAACATGATGTTTTCCATGATCGCACGTAATCCCCGCGCACCCGACTTTCTTTTCATGGCGTCGCGAGCGATCGCCCGGAGCGCCTCCTCGGTAAATTTGAGATGCACGGATTCCATTTCAAACAGCTTCGAGTATTGCTTGGTCAACGCGTTTTTGGGTTCCTTCAATATCCGCATTAAAGCCGATTCATCCAGCTCTTCGAGCGTGGCTATGACCGGCAAACGTCCAATGAATTCGGGAATCAGTCCGAACTTCAACAAGTCTTCGGTTTGCACTCCATGCAAAAGGTCGGATGGCCGCCGGCCATCCTTGTCTTCCAGTTGTCCGCCGAAACCCATGCGCTTTCGTCCCGTTCGCTTGCGGATAATATCATCCAAACCCACAAAGGCGCCCCCGCAGATGAACAGGATATTGGTAGTATCCACCTGGAGAAATTCTTGCTGCGGATGCTTCCGGCCGCCTTTGGGCGGAACGCTCGCCATGGTTCCTTCGATGATCTTGAGCAGCGCCTGCTGGACGCCCTCACCGGACACGTCGCGAGTGATCGACGGATTATCCGATTTGCGGGAAATTTTATCGATCTCATCGATATAGACGATGCCTCGCTGTGCTTTTTCAACGTCATAATCAGCGGCCTGAAGCAGATTGAGAATAATATTCTCGACGTCCTCGCCGACATATCCTGCTTCAGTCAGACTAGTAGCGTCCGCGATGGTGAACGGAACCTGAAGGAAACGAGCGAGCGTCTGGGCCAAAAGAGTCTTGCCTGAACCCGTTGGACCGAGCAGAAGAATATTGCTTTTCTGGAGCTCGACCTCACCCGTAACCAACTGGCTGTCGATCCGCTTGTAGTGATTATGCACGGCCACCGCAAGAATCTTTTTTGCGCGCTCCTGACCGATGACGTATTGGTCGAGCACGCGCTTGATTTCCATCGGTTTTGGAACATTGGAGGACGAACTGATGGCCTCGTCGTGATCGCACTCTTCCGCGATGATATCATTGCACAAGTCAATGCACTCATCACAAATATAAACGGTCGGACCCGCGATCAGCTTGCGAACCTCGTCCTGGCTCTTGCCGCAGAAAGAGCAAACGAGATTTCCCGATCCGTGTTCACCGTGTTTTGCCATAGACCCCCCGGTTAGACCGACGACCCTTTCTTGACACTGGAATCGGGACGAGTTGCGATGACTTCATCAACCAAACCGTACTCTTGGGCTTGTTTCCCATTCAGAAACATATCACGGTCCGTATCTTTCTCTATTTTCTTCAGACTTTGGCCCGTGTGCCGCATTAAAATATTGTTCAATTCTTCCCGCATACGCAAAATTTCGCGCGCCTGTATGTCGATATC